>Ga0315280_10001674_pt1 | contig 37552 bp, 33 predicted proteins | sample YL17G06_40_MG_FD_203697 | JGI IMG/M metagenome (GOLD analysis project Ga0315280, IMG submission 203697) | Sediment microbial communities from Yellowstone Lake, YNP, Wyoming, USA - YL17G06_40 | ecosystem: Environmental > Aquatic > Freshwater > Lake > Sediment | place: USA: Wyoming | collected... | reverse complement strand
CCAAGGAAGTTTCTATCACAGAACCTTTGGTTATCACGCCTCTGCGGTCATAGTCAATGTTCGCAGGATTCTTAATAACGCGCACGATCTCGGATTTCTCTGTTTTTCCTGTTTTCGGGTCGGTTACGCACACTTGTTTTTCGCTTAGGATTTTGAGTTTAAGGTTTCCTCCTCTTCCTCTAGTGGTCTTTCTTTTCCGTTCGCCGACGAGAGTTTCTGCTGGAAAGGTACCCTGCTCATATTTTCTCTTCTTTCTGTAGGCGCGCCTTCTGCCTCCAGATGGCTTTTCTTTATGCATGTCTCCGTGCCATACTGACACTTTGAATTTCTCCTTTATTGATGAATTTAGGTGTGCACTATCACCGTTGTTTTGAATATAAATCTATCCGTTTTCATTTTGAGGAATTTTTAGGCTTCTGGAAGTCTTCGAAAACATGTTTCAACTCTCTCTTCATCGACGCTGTGTCTTGACTTAAGCCGAAGTAATCGGCAAAATATTCTGTGGTTCTGAGAACCATTGAACGTCCACTTCTTTCACTGGCGATGAGACCCATTTCTTTCAGAGCCTTGATGTGACCGTAAGCATGGTGACCTCGCACGTCAACGACTCTTTTTTGGGATATTGGTTGTCTGTAGGCTACGTATGAAAGTGTTTTCAATGGGCCTACAGAAAGCAGCGGTCTGTTGACAAATTTCTTAACATGCGGCGTAAAATCTGCTTTCAACTGCAAAACAAATCTTTCATCTTTCAACTCCAATATTTCAAGGGCTGTATTTCTGCTTGCATATTCATGTATAAGGGTTTTCACAATTTTTCTGGCCCTGTTCTTTGAGCGTGATTTCAGAACTGAGCACAACTCGTTAAGATCCAACGGGTGCCCAGCTACGTACAGTGCCGCCTCTACTAAGGCTAGATCATTCTGCATTTTCTCTACAGCTTGCTTCTGCTGAACACTTGCGTCCAAGTTAACTGTCTGCTTTTCCACTTTCTGCAAGTCTTAACTCTCCAACCGTAATGTAAATCTCCTCAGTCTCCTCATTCTGCCACAAGTTTATTCTTCCATCTTGTGCTAAAAATAGCAGGAGAATAAATGTACGGATGGCTTCCAGCCGACTGACTCCTCTAATCAAGGTCGAGAACTCTACTATTCCAGCGCCTTTCACTCTTTCCGAAAGAGACGTGTAAAGCCTTTTCATCTGCAGCTCAATTTCCATCAGGTACAAGTCCAACTGTGGCAGAATCTCTGAAGGTGTTGGCAGAACAGATTGGGCAACTGTTCTTTCAAGATGAATCAGTTTTTCGCCTTTTAGCACATCGTCCAGGACTTCCAGCAGATTTCTTATGGTTGTTGAAGTTAACTCATGTCTAAGTGGCAGAAATAAAGGCGGGGGCAAGAAGTCTTGTGGTGCCTTCGGCGGTGCTGGCGGATCTTCAAGCTTCAGCAGAAGTTTTGACTTCATGAGGTATATTAGGGCTGAGGAGTCCAGGGCAACGCCTGATGCTCTGAAGTCCACTTGTCCTGTCTTTTCCATATATTCAAGGAATGATGTTAACAAGTATGCAATGTTGACGTTCCAAGGTGTAAGCTTCTCAAGTTTGCGAAATTCAAAGAGGATGTTCCAAGGGGGAAGTAAGTAAAATGGCTTCTTAGTGGGTGTAGACGACATTAGCTTGGCACCTCTAGGAGCTTTGCTGAAATCACGTTTGACACGCCGTTCCGCATGTAGGCCCCGTAGACTTTCTGTGCTTTGTTCACCATTTCAGGCTTTAAGGTGATTACTATGAACTGCGTCTTGTCAGATTCTTCTAGGAGAAGATCAGCCAGTTTTGACACATGAAAAGCATCCAGGTGGGCGTCTATTTCATCGAGAACGTAGAAAGACACTGGTGTGAAGTCTTTTAAGGCGAATATGAAGGCGACAGCGGCCACTGAGCGTTCGCCGCCGCTGGCTCCGCTCACTATTATTGAGGGTTTGTTGGGAAACATGACGATCATGTCTATGCCGCCTGAAAAGGGCTCTTCAACGTTTTCCAGCTTCAATGTAGCGTTGCCGCCTCCTGTGAGCTTTGAAAAGTATCTTTGCAAGTTTTGGTTGATATTTTCGAAAGCTTCCATGAAGACCTTGCGTTTTTTACGTTCAATTTCATCCATGAACTGCAGTATTGCCTGTTTTTCTTTTTCAAGTTCGTTCATTCTCATTGATAGTTCCTTGTAACGTGAAATTTGATCCGCGTAGTGGGATAAGGCAAGCTGGTTAACTGCGCCTATCCTTTCAAGTTCAAACTGCATCATCTTGATGGAAGTTTCAGCTTCTTCAACCTGCTTCGGTGTCACGACCAGTGGCTGTTCATGGCCGAAAAGTCTAAGTTGGTTCCGGTGCTGCTCAAGTTGCAGTAAGGATGTTTGGACGTTAAGCTGAAGCTGGTTCAGTAAACGGTCGCCTTGCTCATACTCCGTGTCAAGTTTGCGCAGTTCTTTGTCTATGTCATCAATTTGAGCGGTGAATTTCTTTGCTCCTTCCCTTGCTGAAAAGACAGTTTTGGAAAGTTCAACGCGGCTTTTTTCAAGTTCAGCGAGTTCTTGTTTCAGTGATTCCCTCTCTTGCAGTGCTTCCTCTACTTCTTTCTCAACTCTTCTAAGTTGTTGTTCAACTTTTGAAAGTTGTATTTTGGAGTTCTGGTATCCAACTCTTAGAACATTGTCGAATTGTGACTGGAGCGTTGAGGTTTCAGTCTGAACGGTGCCTAGCTTCTGTCTTGAGGTTATTGTCTCTTCGGCAAGTTTTTCTCTTTTAACTTCCATCTCTTGAATGTGTCCGGGATCTGTTTTGTTTCTTAGAACTGTTAACTCACTTTGAAGTTTTCGTTGTTCCTTCTGGATCGAACTTCTTTCAGCTCTATGTATCCACATTTGTGCTTTTTCGTTTTCAATATCTTTGCTGATCCTCTCAATGTAGTGATTTACCCGTTTTACGTTGGATCTTGTTCTTTTCACGCTTCTTTTGACTCTGACTATCTCCCTGTCCAGCGTGGTTATGGCTTCTGACAAACGTGCAATCTCAACTCGAGTTCTGCCAATCTCCTCTTCAAAGGCTGTGATGTCGCTGCCTCTTCTTGAAAGATGCTGTTGGAGGGCGTTGACGGCTTCATCTAGGCTTTTGATGGCTACTTCACTTGGGATTATGGTGGAAAAATCTATTGGTGCACGGTAGTATCCGCTTTCAAAGGCGCCGCCAACCTCATAGACATCACCGTTGACGGTGACTGAGCGGTAGCCTTTTCCTGATAGGGTGAAAGCCGTCTTGTCATCTGAGACTATCAGTGTGTCTCCGAAAACGAATCTGACTGCAGGTTCGTAATTTTTCTCATACTTCATGAAGAACTGAGCTGCACCGTTTACGCCCGTTGTTTCCGGAATTTTCAAGGGCTTAGCGCTTACCGCTCCTTCGAGTGGAATTACCTTTATTCTCCCCAGCTTCATTCTTCTCAATGTTTCTGTGCATGTGAAAGCTGAATCAAAATCTTTTACAACTATTGCGTCAAGCCATCCCACTGCGGCGGCTTCTATTGCCCGTTGATAGCTCTTGTCAATCTTTATCAGGCTGCGTAGTCTGCCGTAGACTCCTTGGATGACGCCCAATTCGCCTAGCTCTTCTATGCTTCTCAAGGCTTTCTCTTCCGCAGCTACAGTTTCCGCGAGTTCTCTCTGCGTCACAAACTCGACGACGGCTTCACGTGCTGAAACGGCTATTTTCCCAGCTTCAACTATTTCCCTCTCGACGGCTTCCTTCTGTACGATCCTCCGTTCAAGCATTCTTTCCAAGTTTTTCAGCTGCGTCTTCTGTTCCTTCTGAACTTTTTCAAGTTCACAGAATGACTTTTCAAGCTCGCTGAGCGTTCCAGCAAATCTTTCCTTTCTGTCATTCAGATCCTTGAGTCTTCTGGCACCCACCTTGATGGCTGTCTGATTTTTTGAATATCCAGATCTTAAGAATGCAAGCCTCTTGTTGTCGTTGTCGAGTTTAAGCTCAATTTCACGGATTCTCTTACTGTTTTCTCCCAGGTTCTCCCAAAGTTGAGCAGCTTCTCCCGCAAGGGCGTTGTGTTCAGCTTGTTTTTCATTTATTTGGTTGAGAATTTGTTCGTATTCACGGTTCAATTGTTTGATTCTCAGACGGTTTTCGCGGATTTCCTTTTGAATAGATTGGTACTGTTGGAGGTCGTTTTCTCTGATTCTTTTCAAGCCTTCAAGGCTTGTTTTTCCTGAACTTATTTTGGTGGCTAGTTCTGTTAGTCTTGATTTAAGTTCGCCAATTTTTACTTGAACTCTTAAGACTTGTGATCCGCCTTCTTCAACTATTTCTGAGCTTAGTTTTCGCCATTCACCTTCAACTTCTCTTCTTCTTGATCTGCGCTCATCACGTAACTGTCTTAACCTTTCAACCCTGACTCTGACTTTATCTGCTTGCGAGGAAGTTCCCTCAACTTTCTTTTGTATCTGTGCCATGTCGTGCGAGATCTTGACGGTTTCAAACTTTTTTATCTCGCCATGAATGAAGTTTGCTCTTAATAGTTCGTTGCGTTCTCTTTCCAGATCATCTAACCGTTTCTGCACTTCATCTATTCTGCCCATGGCTGTGCGAATGGAAATGTCTGCTGCGCGAAGTTTTTCTTCAGCTTCAGCCTTCTCACTATTATATTGGCCTATTCCGACAAGGTCTTCAATGATTTTTCTGCGTTCTAAGGGTGAAATATCTGTTAGGCGGGTTATTGTGCCCTGTAGTATTATGTTTTGGCTTGTGGAGCTTATTCCTGCCATTGAAAGGATTTCTAAGATGTGTGCTCTTGAAATTCTTCTTCCGTTGAGCCTGTACACGCTCTGTCCGTTTCTGTAAACTTCACGTGAAATTGTAACCGTGGTTGTGTCGACAGGCATGCGTCCATCGGAATTGTCAAATTGAATTATTACCTTGGCCATTTTCGCCCTTTCTAAACCGGCTTTTTCAGAACCGTAAAAAATTAGTTTGGCAGCGGTTTCCGCCCGAAGCCTCCTTGTGCTCAATTCGCCTAGAGAGAACAAAAATGCGTCTAGAATGTTTGTTTTCCCGCTTCCATTCGGCCCTGTGATAGCTGTAAAACCATTATCAAGAACTACTTTAACGATTTGCGGTCCGAATGACTTGAATCCTTTAAGCTCTATTTTTTTAATGTAGGGCATTAGGTTTGGCCCTCACCTTCTCCGGGACGTAGGCATTATCTTATTGCAGACATTTGTCCGACATTTTTTATAAAAATATCTACTACTAGTTCCAAGCTTTAACAGTTATGTACTTTTCAACGCTATTTTCCAGCTTTCAACCCGCATTTTGTAGCGATCTTTTTGACAAAAGCCTTTACGGTTTTGTCCTCACCGTAAACAAGCAAATATCCATCAGGTTGGACATTATATAAAAGGCTCGATTCTTGAGCAAGAGCCTTTAATTTTTCAAGAGACAACTCGACTGAAGGCAAAACACGAATCCAGGTCTGCTGCCGTGGAAGCCCGGGAATAAACCTCTCCTCCTCTTCTTCGTCAGCAATTTTTCTGCCAGCACCCTCCACGCGCTTCAGCCATTCTTCAATATATTCTGGTCCGAACCTTTTCGCTCCTTCAGAAACGAGGTAGGATTCTACGTTTCCCATATATTCATCAATTTTCTGTAGAATTTCCCCGCGGCTCGGGTCAGCCTTTAAAATTTTGATCATTGTCTTTGCGTTTTTCAGGTCGCCCATGACTTCTGCCGGAACGGTGGCTCCCTTTTTGCGGAAATCGCCGATCATTTCTTCGAGAACTTTCCAAGCAGCGACATGTCCCAAAACTGGTTCACCGTCCTGACAAAGTTTAGGCAATCAGCGTTATTTAGGAATTGTCATCATCTATGAAAATTGAGCGAACTATTGTAGGCTTATAAAGTAGTAATAAGCCGTGATAGACTAGCGGTTCCCAAATTTGTCTTGATATACTATATGGTGAAGTGCTTTTCTTTCCTTTTTCGGAACATCAAACTTGACATGGCCAATTGGTAGAAGCGCTATCAGTCGATGTTCTTTTGGAACCTCCAGAATCTGTTTCACCTTGGACTCGGCTGAATTCTTTTGTTCCTTTACATCAAAGATTCCAATCCAAGAAGAGTGTAATCCCAAACTATGAGCGGCGAGTGCCATGTTTTGTGAAGCCACAGCACCATCTTCGACGAAATGATATGGGTCCTCTCTGGGGTCAACAGCGACTGCGATGCAAACTGGCGCTTCCCTCAGTCCTTGTACAAAAGCGGTGGGAACAACTTCACCTAACTGCTCCTTGATCTTTTTGTCTTTTACGACTATGAAACTCCACGGTTGCTTGTTGAGCCAAGAAGGAGCCCATCGCCCTGCCTCCAAAATGGCTTCAAGCTTGTCGTCTTCTACCTGCGTGCTCTCGAACCTCGGGACGCTGCGCCTGTCTCTAATCGCGTCTAAAACTGGATTAACCATAGTTTCATTCTCCCGTTTCCATATGTATCTTGAAGCCGTATTTAAAAAGGTTTAGCACCATCGGTGAGTCACTTAGGCTGAACTTTCTGAAAGCAGCCTAGCCACGGTTTGAGACATGTTTTGACCATGATCTCAGAGCTTTTGAAGATGAATTGCTGATTCAATTTCTGAATTCATAAGTGTTTTAATGTTTCGGGAGGGTAGTTGTTGTTTGCAGGGTGAATTGCCTTTGAATGATCAGATCCTTCGTGCTTGCAAGGAATTAATTGACGATGCGAAGATGGGCTGTGCTGATCTAGTTTTTAAAGAAATCTGCCTCGAAATTCTATCGAGAGCAAGCCATGTTCTAACAGAACGCCAGTTTAAGCAGCTAGCTGCGTACGCATCTGAAAAAATGAAGGAAAAAATGTCTTTTGAACTTCAACAAGAATTAGCTATGAACAAGTAAAACATAGCTTCCGACAATCATTCCCCTTAACTGCAATTCAAGTTCATCACCCTTCGAGACACGGTACCCAAAGGCACTTTCGCCCTGCCACGTGCATTTTTCCTAATATCTTGGCTTGCCTTACGCTGAACTTGGAATTGATTCAATGTCTTGAAGGTTAACCAAGCTTGTAGCCTATTTTGCGCAGGAACTGTTTTCGCGCTCTGACGTCTTCCTCATTCTCTATGCCTTTGCTCTTCGAACCGTCAACTACACCCATTATTCCTCTTCCCTGATCAGTTTCTGCAACAATAACTTCAAGAGGATTCGCAGTTGCGGCATAAACTGTGCAGACTTCTGGCACTTTTCTAACATGTTCTAAAACGTTTATGGGGTAAGCATTTTTCAAGAAAATTATGAAGCTGTGGCCGCAACTGATTTCAAGAGCTTTCTTCGCCGCCAATTGTCTCAGCTCCGGATCAGTTCCCTCATGTCTTACTAGGCAGGGGCCGGAGCTTTCGCAGAAGCCTATACCGAACTTTATGTTTGGAACGGCACCCACCAATGCCTCGTACAAGTCTTCTACGGTTTTTATGAAATGAGCCATGCCTAGAATCACGTTACAACCTTCAGGTACTTCGACTTTAACGGTTTTGAATTCCAACATGACAATTCCTCTAGATTGATTTTATGAATTGATGAATTTAAAACTTGAACTCTTCACGTTTCAATCTCGCGACTTTCATGGTGAACAGAACTGTACCTAACAGCAGTATGATTGAAGAGGCGTAGAAAGCGTTCACGTAGGCTGTGTAAGGCGAATACCTTAGGGCTTTGACCTGAACGTCGGCAAGTGGTCCACCGATAAGTATTCCTGCAGGTCCCCAGCTCAAAGCCATAACTGTATTGTATCTGCTGAGCAGTCGTCCCCTTTTATGCCCTGGAATAAGATCACCTGCGAAAACGAAGCCCACCGTCTGTATAGTCCAGAATGATACGCCGTTTATTCCATAGGTTAAAGCCATCGAAGGAACATCGGAAGCCAAGCTGTAGAGGGGAGGCGTGAGTATTGCCAAGACAAGTCCCAACAATATTACTTTGCTTCTGCCTATTTTATCCGCAAGTCTCCCTGAAGCCAAGCTCGCAATCATTCCGCCCACTGTCCACGCGGTTAGTATGAAGCTCATTTCAGGATCACTGGCGTTCAAACCGTTCGGGAATTGAATGAAAAGAAGGAAAATCTGGTTGATTGAAGCTGCACCCAAAACAATTATAATCAGAGACACTAGAAACCACTTGTACATTTTCTCGCTTTCATCATCATGCTCGTTCCTTGCGCCCTCTTTCGGCTCTCCTTCATCTGTGCATGTTTCCCGAGGGACATTCTTTGTCTTTACGCGTCTAGAAGTTAAAGCCATTAATGCCGCGCCTATGAGCAGAAGAATAGTTACGATGTAAAAGATTGTTCCATTCTTGAAGCCTTCACCGTCATTGTACAGGAAACCGGCGTATAATATGCCGACCATTCTGCCGAGAGAGGCAATGAAGTTTAATATGCCTATTATTCTGCCTCGTACTTCAGGAGTTGTGATGTCTGTCAGCAGAGCTGCCCATCCGACATCTGACATTGACCAGAAGAACTCTAGGATTGACAGCCCGAAGATTATTGATAATCCTGCGGTGAAGCTGTCTCCAACGGCGATTAGTGATCTGTGCACAAGAAAAACAATTATGTATGCAGCGGCTGCGATTGTTTCGCCTATTATTATCAATTTTGCCCTCAGTCTGTATCGGTCGCATATTTTTCCCCACAACAGGTTTTGGCCCAGTGCAGAACCTATCATGTTAAGCGTTCCAAGCATTGCTGTTGATGTAACTGTTTGCATGAGCTTGTACAGATAGCTTATCATGAAGGTATAGAAGACGCCTCTTCGCAGAAATGTTAGAAACTGAAAAAGGCTCAGGTTAAAAAACACATTTTTAGAAGATGCAATGCGTGAATCCCGCGTTCCGCGCTCATTCTCCATAAAGTCGTATAGTTTCTTCCTAAACTTAAGCGCTGTTCTCCTGACAACTTGTTCAACCGCCAACATGACATCAAGTGCGAAATTGGAAAGTGATTGAAGACATTCATGAAAAGCGCAGAGAATGGTGACCAGGCACGCGACAAGCTCTTTAATTTCCTTTTCTCTATAATACTCAGATAAAAGATGCAGGAACCGCTGACGTATCCTTTCTCTGCCATCGTCTCCTTGGAAGATCTAAAACTGGCCTTAATTCTCAACGCTATCAACCCCAAAATCGGAGGATTGTTGATTAGAGGGCCAAAGGGATCTGGAAAAACAACAGCCGTCAGAGCGCTGGCTCAAGTTTTGGCAAACATAAAAGTTGTCAAGAGTTGTCCGTTCAACTGCAATCCAAATGATCCTTCCAACATGTGCGAGAGATGCAGAAACCTCTATGCGAAGAATGGAAGCCTTGAGTTTGAAGAGAAGAAGATGACGGTTGTTGAGCTTCCATTGGGAGCAACCGAGGACAGAGTTGTTGGAAGCCTCGATGTGGAAAAAGCAATAAAACTGGGCGTCGAAGCTCTTGAAGCTGGCATCTTGGCACAGGCAAATCAAAACATCCTTTATGTTGACGAGATTAATCTTTTGCCAGATCATATAGCAGATGATCTGTTGGACGCGGCTGCAACAGGCTGGAACGTCGTTGAACGTGAAGGAATATCAGTCAAGCATCCTTCACGATTCATTTTTATCGGGACAATGAATCCTGAAGAGGGACACCTTAGACCGCAGCTTCTAGACCGTCTTCCTCTGTCCGTTGAGGCTCATAGAATCTCCGATGCGAAGGATAGGATTGAAGTTGTGAGGGGGAACATGGAATTTGAAGCTGATCCTGAAGTTTTTCTCAAAAAATATGGTGTTCATCAGGAAGAGTTGAAAAACAAGATATCTCAGGCCAGAAAGATTCTTCCAGAAGTGAAGATTCATGACAAGTTTGTTGAGATTATCTGTAGGGTGTGTTTAGAGTTAAAAGTTGACGGGATGCGTCCAGATATCATAATAACAAAGACCGCTAAAACGCTGGCTGCTTTTGAAAACAAAACCGACGTGACTTTAGAACACATTCTCAAAGCAGCGGAGCTTGCCCTAAATCACAGAACTAGAGAAGGCGGCTTTCTAGAGCCAGCCACACACGGAGAAATTAAGGAAACTTTACTCGCCAAGCTTAAGGAGGCAAAATCCTCCGAAAGTGATGCAAGTCGAACCATAGAGAAAGTTAGGAGCAAGAAGGGCAAGAATGAACCGCCCCTGCAAAAAGAGAAAAAGAGAATCTTTCCTCCTTTTGGATTAAGGAAACTCACAGGCAAGGAAAAGGACATTGGCAAAGCAAAAAAGCTTGAGGGCGAGGCTTCAGAAAATTTTTTAGCGAAAGGCAGCAGTCTCAGGAAGGGACATTTTTTATTTGACTCAAAGCCTGAAAAAGGCGGCAGAAGCAGTGCCTCAACCGCAAGCACTAAATGGGCTAATCCAAGAGTGAAGAAGGGCACTGCGTTCATTGACAAAATCCGGGAAAGCAAGTTTCTGCCCTTGAAATTCTTGTTCAAAACGAAAAAAGCGCCAAAACATGTTGCAACTAATGTGGGCAAAAGGGCTGAATCGATAACTGCGATTCATCGGGGACGAGCTCGAGGATGGAAAATTCCAGATGCAAAACCGTCTGACATTCACTTCCCGGCAACTATCAGGGCCGCGGCAAAAATGCAGAGATTCAGAGATAAGCCCTCAACCACGGCCCTCGCCATACTTCCTGAAGATGTTAGAGAAAAATTGAGAATTTACCGAGCTCCTATGACAATAGTCTTTGTTTTAGACCTCAGCGAATCCATGCTTTACAGCATTGATGACGTTAAGGAGGCTATGTTGAGACTGCATAATGACGCGTACCGCTACAGAGACAAGGTGGGGATAGTAGCGTTTAAGCAGATGGGCGCAGTTGTGGTTCAGCATCCTACGGCGAATCTGAAGGTTGTAGCCAATAAGCTGTTGCGATTGCGGATGAGTGGTTTCACGCCGTTGGCCGCTGGAATGTATAAGGCACTTGATGTTTTGAAGGAAACCAAACGAAGAGATCTTTCTGCTATACCGGTAATGGCGATCATAACTGATGGAGATGCCAACGTTCCTTTAAAGCGAGATTTGGAAACAGGGGAAATCCGGGAATTTGACGCCCTTGACGTGGCTTTGTTCAAGCATGAAGACGAAGCAATTAAGGATGTACTTTCAATTTCTGAACTGATAAGAAAAGAGGGCATATACACAGTCGTCGTCAACGCGATCCCATCCTCATGTGGATTGCCAGCGACTTCCGGGCCTATGACAGCTAGGATGATAGCATCGGCAACTGATGGCATGTATTATGAAGCCTCCGGAGGAACGGTCAAAAGTAAAGAGTCAAGAGCAGGCGAAATCTCGGCGTCTATACTTCAAGCTCAGAAACGCATTTCGCACTTTCACTATTTGACCTTTAGAGCGAGAATTAAATAGTTGGGAAATGCCATGGGGAAAACAAGGCCTTGTTCTGTGTGTGGAAAAATGACTAGTGGGCTCTTGTTCAACGATAAAAGCTTGGACATTGCCATATGTTCAAGAAAATGTCAGTACGAATACCTGGAAGCTTCTAATTCGATGGATGAAACTAATGTATTGCGTTATCTTGACGATAGAATAGAGAGAACTAGATGGCATAAGAAGGTAGGTTGGATAATTGCAGGGTTTGGATTATTAATTGTTGCTATAGGGTTTTTTATGTCACAAGCCACGGTATTTATTTTCGGGGTTTTTCCACTGACAGTGGGAGCTCTTTCAACAAGCCTGTTTGAAGAGGAAATAGACAAGTTGACAAGGCTGAGAAAACGTGTCGCCATATAAACATAGGAAATAAGGTTAATTGACATTATGTCATAGAACTGCCCTTTTTTGCAAAACAGTTTGTCGTCTGCGCAGAATTCTCCGTCTTTTTCACGTCTTTTAGAATGCCAACCGGCTTACTGATTTGTCTGTGCCTCGTGTTCTGAATAGGAATTCACAATGGGAATATGTACCCGGCACCCATCTTTTCATCAAAAAGCATGTTTTTCGTGAATTTTGTTGTCCGCAGGTTTTTCTCTGATTTGTTTACGCCCTTTACATGCTGTCGCCTGAAAATGAAAGAGTTCAGGGAATAGGCTCTATGATTGCTTGGCTCTTTGATGGCAAATTTTATAAGGTACTATCCCATGTGATAGTTGCGTTGTGCAAGAAGCAGTTTTTGCACAAAAATCGTAAAGGAGTTGAAATCGTAAATGGCAGAGAAAGAGATGCATAAGGCAGTTTGTGCTGATTGTGGGAAGGAATGTGAAGTTCCCTTCAAACCCGACCCAAGTAGGCCCGTTTACTGCCGAGAATGCTGGTCAAAAAGAAGAAGTTCGAGAAGAAGATTTTAGATTAAGCTAATCGCTTTTATTCGGAAGTCATCTTTCTTCCTTTTTTCTTATCTTAGTGTGAACGCTTCAGAAAATGTTCTCTTTTCGCCCGTTAGATTCAACGCTCAGATACTTCTTACAACAAAATGAAACCGAAAGCTCTAAATTTCCTAATGTTTGTTCATTTCTGAAAGAGATAACATGGGCCGGTAGTTCAGTTGGTATGAACGCCTGACTTGCACTCAGGAGGTCTGGGGTTCAAATCCCCACCGGTCCACTCCTCTTTTCCTGAAAACGGCTCAAATCTGGCTTCTGTCGACTACTCGCTGAAGCATGCTTTAACATTTTTGCGGGACTGGTGCTAGATGATACCTGCGCCTATCACGGTGTAGGCGACGAGAGTTATACTATTCAGATCATGGAAGACAGCTGGGTCATGATAGTCCAGCCTAAGTGTTGCCAAACTATAAATGCCAAGTAAAATTCATAAGCCTGCAAGTGTCATGAAAGCAATTCTTGACCACTCCTTCTTTTTCCACATTCCCCATGCAATGATTAGCTCGCCTACACCGTAGGCAATTGCTAGCGGTCTGACCTGATTCATAATCATAACATAAGGTAGGCTTACAATCGGACCGAAGAAGGGAAGCAGGAAATAGTCGGCCCACACGACCAAAAGTGTTAGAGGCCAAGAATCGTAAAAAAAGCCAGCCAGCAGCCAAGACTGCACCGCTTAAGCCTAGTAAGAGGGATATGACCTTGACGCTTTTCCATGTATTGTCCATGGGCCTCACCATTGCATGAGACAACTGGATACTAGGAAGAAAGGAGACTCTGGCGCTCTATATATTTTGCCACTTTGGACGACTGCACCTGCCAAGACGCGCTTTTTCTGTTTTCTTATGCTAGTATTCTTCACAAGGCTAGCGCGCGCCGGAGACCATATGTAATTTCTGATTATAATTATAAATATGCTGACAGACTATAATTATTGATGATAGTCATGTTTAAAGGTGAAAAGACTCGAGTTTTCTGGTGGGGTTTAATAATCTTCGGTCTGGCATTAGTTGGCTTGTTTACTTTTCTCTGGTACTTGTTCGTATTGAACTATGCTTACTACAGTGACTGGCGGTATTATGTTCCGTATATTTTTGGATGTGTAGTGTTTTTGCTGATCGGACTTTTTATGATGATTTCTGGTGTGAAGAAAGAAGTGAAAAGTCAGTCGCAAGCTTAGTGGTCTTACGAAATGAGAAGAAGAGCTGCTGCCTCCGAAGCAATATTGCTTAGTTTGGGAATGATCCTGATCGGGCTTGCAATCGCTCGTCTGGAGACGAGTACCCAAATTGGATACGAAGAGAACCCAGGCCCTTGGAAGACTCTCAAAGTCTTCTTGGAGGAGGGACAGCTTTGCCGAGTTGAGATAATTGCTGATGAGTCAGAGATTGGTCGAAACTACAAAATAACAGTCACCCAAGTCGAAGAGATGCGCATGTTATATGAGGCAGGAGGACCTATTGAGAGACAAGTTATTCCACAGAGGTTTCCAGCTGAAACAACAGGTCATTATGAGATCGATTGGCATGACTTAAATGTCTCTCGAATTACCGCGTATAGAGTTGGCGATTTGATTCCTAGGTATCCCGTCTCGGTGGCAGGCGTGTTTGTGCTAATGGCAGGGATAGTTTCTTTTCTTGGACTTGAACGCAAAGAATTGTTTAGAGGTGAGAAGACCCACGTTTTTTGGCTTGGTTTAATAATTTTCGGTCTTACTATAACATATCTATTTGGGCTTCTTTGGTGGGGGTTCGTCCTCGAAGTCGGCGTTTATTATCTTTTTTCCATTTTTTGGCCTTCCAATGACATTTGGCCGAAGATTTTCGGCAGCGGCGTTTTCCTGCTAATTGGGTTATACATGATGAAGTCTGGAGCAAAAAAGAAAACAGAAAGCCAGAATTGAGGTCAGTAGGTCAGTCCTGAATAGACCAAGTCTTCCTTAGAGTTTTCAGAATATTTGCGAAATGTAAATGAGAAAAAATAGGGGGTAATGTTTTCAACGAATCTAGATTTTTCTCTTGCCTAAGGTGGATCTGAAAGATTTTCCGCAGTGTTCGAAGAGCCCGATTGTAAGTTCCGTTTTCTTACCGGTCTTGTCTGCTTTGCCAGCCATCTTCCAAGTCTTTTTAGGAGTACTGACTTCCTTTCCACATACAGGGCATTTAGCCATAATGTTCCCTTTTGAAACATTACATATGGATGAGAATAAAACATTTTCCATTCCATAGACCAAAATTCGAGCTAATCAGGCGACTTTGTGAATTGCTTTTTCATAAAGTTGCTAAACTGGTTGCCAAGTTGAAAGCAGTTCAGCCAAATGATCATATTACGAGCTAATCCCGTAACTTCGTCAGCGCAAACAATGCCAGAAAAGGTATCCCGACAAGGGAAATTATGAAGGGGTAGTATGGTGAGGAAGAATAAAGGTAGCCGCCTAAGTAGGGTGCTGCGAAGGTAGCAAGCAAGCTTAAGGTTTGAGGAATCGAAACCCAAAGTCCCTGTTTGTTTTGTGGGGCAATCGTGCCGACGAATGAGCTTACAAGAGAATTTAGAACCGCAGAACCGCCAAGAATAAATGCTATGGACATCAAAGAAAATGTTTCACGAATTACGAGCAGAGGCACTATTGACGCTATGTAAAGGAGCAAGCATAAGCTCATGGCTCCTGACTTTCGCCACCTGTCGCCTAAGCGCCCCATTGCAACTCCTATGAAGGTGATGCCTGCAAAATTGACCGATCCGAATAGTCCGACGTGAAATTCGCTTAAGCCAATTTGTTCATCCAGAAACGTCGCCACGTATGGTCTTGCAATGCTCATGAAGAAGGCTACCACCGTTAGGAAGACTGCCCAAAGAAGCATTTTATGCCATAGGTTTTTTTCTTCAATCGAAGGCAAGGGCCGTCGTTGATTTTCAGTTTCATTTCTCCGGGGATGTTGACTGCGAAGCAAAAAGAAGACGCCAGTAGAGACGGCAGCAAAAACTGTTGAAAGACGCAGTACCCACTGCATCCCGATGACCGTCGCTAGATAGCCGCCTATTGCAGGAGCAAAAATATAGCCGAATGAGTAGCTGGACCAGACAAATGTGAGAACGGAGGTCAACTTTCTCTTATCATCAACGGAGTTGATAACATAGGCGGTGACTACTGGAGCCCCAATCATTGACACTCCCCAACAGATCGCTCCAGGAATCAGCTGTGTCCAGTTCTGGGCAAAAGAATAGACCAAAGGCGCGAAAATCCAAGGAGCCCAAGACAGAATCAGAAGTTTCTTGCGGTCGAAACGATCAGCCAGAAGACCTCCCGGAAGAGGCCCTAGCGCTGCGACGCCATAAAGTGCAGAGAAGACAAGCCCGAGCTGCACATAATCTGCCTGCAACGATCTGATGTACAGAGGAAAAACCCAGAAATAAAGACCCTCGCCGAAAGCACCTATAACGTTCGAGAGACAGATAAGCCAAATGTCCCGAGTGAAGACTTCGAACGGAAACCCAGCAGAGAAAACCCATCTATAACCTTTCATTCTGAACAATTTACCACACCTTCTGCCTCTGTTTAAAGACCTACATAGAAAGCTGAAAGAAGTCTTTATTCCTTTGCCGATTCAACATGATAAATTAACTATTTTCGACTTCTAGATTTGTATGCGTTTAATGCTTTTTCAAGAGCTTGAAAAGCTTGTTCCAAGTTTGATTGTTCCGGGCTTATGTTGCCAAGACCCAGTCGTATCATGTTTGACTTTGTTAGTTCGGAACCGCTTTTGAAAAGAAAGAATGCTCCAGGCACTGGTGCCAAACTGTAGTGTGGTATCGCCTGTTCATTTATCCACTTGTAAGTGTCTTTTATCGGCAGTCTCACCCAGTAGGTTAAGCCGACCTTGCTTGGATAGTATTCAAGGTTCTTTTCGTTCAACCACTTATCAGTCTCATTTCTGAGATTGTTCCACTTCTGCTTGTGTCTTTCAAGGTTTTCTTTACCTTTAGTTACCAGTTCTGCCGCCACGAGTTGCACAATATTCGGAGTGTTACCAACAGTGTTTAACACGTCCACGTAGAGTTCGTCCACAAACTCCTTTGCAGCTAATGCTACGCCGAGTTTCAATCCTCCCAGACCATAGGCTTTTGTGAAACTCGTTGTAACTATGCCCCATTCTGGGTCAACAGAGAAAAGTGTAGGCACAGCTTTCCGGTCAAACTCGGCGTATATTTCGTCGCATAATACGTAAAAGTTATGTTCATGCTCAACAGTCATTATTTCCCTCAGTTCATTCACGTCCGATATTGCTCCGCTCGGCGCGTGAGGATTTGTCAAAACAAGCAGTCCGGTCTTGTCCGAAACAACTTTTCGAAGCTCATCTGCGTCAAGTCTATAGGCATCTTTCTCCTGCCTTTCCACCCTTTTCACACGCGGAAAATACTCCTGAACCTGCCGTAATAATGGTTCATAAGTTGGATATTCAACTATCGCCTCGTTTCTCTTCGGGCTTCTTTCTGCAACACATTTGATTACACGTGCATTTTGACCCGAGGCTCCCTCACTTGAGATGAAAATGTTTTCAGTTCCTACGCTATAGCGCTCGGCCAACTGCTGAGTAGCATCAGGGTTGCCATGCGCATAGGCGATGCTTAAGTCAACCTCGCCTAAGCTCAAATCATATTTGAAGTAAGCTACTCCGCTTGAACGGAAATCGTATTTCACGCTTGGCACATGGATGTACCAGTCTAGATATGAGGAAACATGCTTCATTTTGCACGGTTCACCTGCATGAGCTTTGTTGCTTACGGTGTCTTGAACTTAATACGACTTCTAAATATTTTTTTCCTGCCGCCAACCAGTATTCGCCATATGAGGATGATAAATTAGCTAGCCAAGCTGTTTGTGACGCGTTTTTTTATATAATGAAGCTGATACTGAAGATAGATTAACCTGAACGTCTGCTTGGGAGCAACATGAAAATCTATGAAACAAAAGAAGGCCTGATTCTAGAAGCCTCTGTGAAGCCAAAGTCAAAAGAGTTCAAAATTGTAGTTGAAGGAGAAGAGATTGTGGTTTATTGCAGGGCTGAACCCGTTAAGGGGAAAGTTAACAAAGAGCTTATCAAGGAGCTTTCAAGGCTTTTCCACAAGAAAGTTGAGCTTATTTCCGGATTTACCTCAAAGCAAAAGAAACTGCTGATAAAAGATGGCGGCAAGAGTGAAGTTGAGTCTGTTTTAACGCAGAAATAATCGTCTTACTGATCGTGAAGTTTAAAGCGTAACATGGCGGCCACTCCGCCGAACGAATTCTTAAGCATCTGCCCTTCCTCCGTTTCGGTAGATATTATCTCCACTTCTGCGGTTGTATATTCTGCAAGTTTGGCAAAATCATCTATAAGATCCTCTGTGTCAACTATAGCCAAGGCTTGGGCATTACATTTTGGACATGGTTTTGCTGAAAGGTCTTGCTGAAAGCTTGTGAGCGTTTGGTTTTTAATCGTTTGTTGTTCTTGGTAGCCGCAAGCACTGCATTTCACCGTAACTCTTGATATGTCCAGCCCCTCTGAAAGTAGCAACGTGCTTACCGCCCCAGATTCTAATGCCCTTCTGACCTCTTCTTCGCCGTATGTGATCCTACCAGTGTCATGCCCCACTTCGTAGAGGAACTGCTGCACTATCTTCCTTTCCTCTATGTAGCGCACTTTCCGCATTACTTCTGGAGCCTTTTCAACAACTTCTTTCACGCCTTGCTCCTCTACGTAAGCCGTGTCAACAACATCTATTATCTTGTTCTTCAGCATATAGTTCAGGTAGTCCCCTTTTTCAAAGTCGTATTTTGTGGGGCCAGGGCCCGCCAGAATTAAGCCTTTCAAGTTTTCGATCGGCAGAAAAATCTCGTTAGCGTGTTCACCCACTCTGGTAAAATATTCTTGAAGCCTCATCTCTCTAAGCCTTTCATACCTTCTAGCAGATTGCCCTCCAGCGCGAGTCTTTCCAGGCACCCCGGATGTCATTTGCCTAACTATTTCAAGTCTCCTGCCTTGAAGCGTAGCAAGCGTAGCGCCTGAAGAATCTATCAGAAGAATGCCGTAAGTCTCCTTTTCCCTCAACATTTCCTGCAAATACTCAGTGTGAAATCGCGCATCGCATCTGTAGAGGTATACGTGTATCGGCTCTGGCGGTACTATCACATAGGTTTCAATCCTTTCGCTTCCAGCGCCATTCTGAGGAATTGCACCGCAGAAGATTACAAGCCCGTTTTCAGGCGGCTCTTTGAAAAGCTTGAGGCGCTGCTGAACTTTCACGATGGCATCCATAACATTCTTGCGGGTTGTCGTAGACTTTATGTTTGATGCTGTGCCATATTCGTCCCTAAGCGTGTTTATGACATCGCTTATCTGTTTTCCGGGCGGGACATAAACTGAAATAAGCTCAGTTCCACGCCCCTCCTTGTTGGCCAGCGTCATCAGTGTCTTTTTCAACCTGAACAGTTCTAACGAGGTTTTCTTTGAGACACTCAATTGTTTTCACGGGAATGTTTTAGTTATAAAGCTACATTGTAAAGCATCAAATAAGATTTTGGGAAACAACAGCTAATTTAGCCCTAAAACTTCTTTCAAAAATGCCTTATACGGCCCTAACTTGCCTCCATAATTGCCTGCCGAAATTTTGACAACACCAGAGACGCCTGCAGCAGCCTTCACACCTTCACCCATAGCTCTCTTAACCGCTTCAACGTTTAAACCATTAATGACAATTTCATAGACGCAGTTCACGTCCTCCGGCACCTGCGAATCCGGTACAAGCGGTCTCAATCTCGGACAAAAAGGATGATTGGTAGAAGCCTTAAGCTTGTACTTTAAGGAACCATCTTTAGAGCCTGAACGGCAAATCCCCCCTGGGAAGGGCAAAATGACTTCACTCGCCCTCGTTCTGATAGCTCTCACCGCTTCTTCCGCCGCCGTAAGGCATGAAACTGTATCCTTTGCAAAAATCAGGAAGTTTCCGCCAGCTACACTTTCCGCTGCGCCGAAGCGATCTTCAACGATGAAGTCGCCTTCCATTACTGGAATTTTCCAGACCTTTCTATCTCCAACCAAGCCTTTTCTTTGGAATCCATCGCCAAACAAGCGAATGCTTCTTCCGACCTTCAGTCTTCTCTTAGCATTTGGCATTGCATCAAAAGCTGAGGTCGTTGGACAAGTCATTACACACTGTCCTATACGCAGTATCATCTGTGCTTTCAGTTCGAACCTGTCGCGATTGTATATTTGCACCAGAACGCCGACTCTGTTATCTGGAGATTTATCTGCGGATACGATGCCTTCTATACCTGCCTCAGCTGGAGACATAATCACACTCGTTGCCAAACCAGTTGCGGTGGTAGCAGCTGTCAAAGCCCACTTCTCAGTGTCCGCAGTGATCAACATTCTCCCAGCCCACATAGGAAACATTTCAGCAAAGGTGTCTGAAATTTTCAGAGTGTGTCCCGTTGGCGATGATTTTACAACAAAGCTCTTGTCCTTGTCATCGTAGCCTACAACTTCGAGTCTACTTTCGCTTGCGGTAGATTTTGACTCCATCCCGCTCAGTGACATATTCAAACCCCGTTTTGAGTAGTTCTTCATCTTCTTTAAGGGTTTTTGCAAAAGCCACGTGGAATTCGTCACTTTCAAAGTTAACTAAGTGTGTGCAGATCGCAGTGCTTGTTGTGTTCGCATGCGCCGATGGACTCAACCTTTGCATGCACGGGAAAAAAGATTCGAAGTGGGCATAAGTCATAAAAGCTGAAGCGTTAAAAAGTGATGCTGTGATGTGTCGTGGGCAAGAAGCTGTTAGTTGTGTTGAATTGTTTGATGCTGTCACTGCTATTATTGTGTTCAGGTTCCTACGTGTTTAAGGCGCGCGCGCTAATGCAGAAATTCACACGATCAAACGGAATATTGAGAAGAGTGAAAGCCTTGAGGAAAATAGAAGTTTCTTCTATCAGTCTTCAGATTCTGGAATGACCAAGACATCCTAGACCTCTGAAGTCTCGCAGTCACACGCGGGATGAGTCATTATGCTCTGAGTCTTGAAGTGTATGACTTGTAGAACAGTAATGAAAACAGACCAACGGTCATGATGCCAAACACAACACCACCTGCAAAAGCTTCCCCTGTTATTTGTTTCAAAGAAGCAATCCAAAACAGCACAGTTCCAAAATAGACTGATAATATCAAATTAATGGCAGTTTGCCATTTGGCCCATCTCCTTGGGTGTTTTGCGAACAACCAAGTCATGAAACTGGGATTGAACCAAAGACCCATATCGTCAACTTCATACACCCACTCATTGAAACTCAAATAGAAAGCAGAGGCAACATAGCCAAGAACGAAGAGGCCCAGAAACAAGAGTATATTGACAATGGGAAGGACAATCGCAGACCCAGTGAGAGTGAACATCCAGTGAACCAAAATCCCTGTGCCTCCACATACTTTACAAGTATACGAGCCCAGACCATTACAGGCATAACATATGCCAGTGCCTCTACAAGCCGCACACCAATTGTCGGTCTCCGGCATATACCAGATTTCGCCTGTGCCATTACATATCCAACATTTTCCAGAACCATAGCAGGCTTCGCAATTCGCTGTCCCACTGCCTTGACAAGTTGAACATGCTTCATCGTAAGCATAACGAGTCTGCAAAGCAAACGCAGAAATAAAGAGACCCGAAATGAATAGAATCATAATTGCTGGATAAAGATTCGAAGGAAGCAACTCGTACCATTAAATGTGAATGCATTCTCATCGACTAATAGTTTTCGTTCGCGCGCTAGCTAGAAAGCTTCTAGGATCGGCTAGCCGTAAAGTTGGTTGCTGTTGAGCGGCAGTCCTCAACGAATTGAACAAGACACTGAAAGCCGGATTTCTCCGTGTCCTGACTCTGTTGTGGAAGTAAGAATGTCAGCGTTTCAATTCTTCTACTAGTTTTATGACCTCAGATATGACATATCCGTTTATCAATCGCCCTTTCTCCTGTGATGCTGCTGTCGGGTCGCCGATCACTCCGCTTGGAAAGTAGCGTTCTGGATCAGCAGTTATTTCGAATCTTGGCAGTTTTGGAAAACTTTTCTTGCCCCTCTTTTTCACCAGGTCCGATCTTATGACTATCACTCTTGAAGTTTCAATTGTTCCTGCATGACCATCTTTCTCGCTGAAGTACTTTCCTCTCAATTCATACGCGAAGTCGTAGTCTGAACAGACCATTATCCTCGGCCTCTTTTCGGGACTTTCCTTTCTAGGATTCCACATGACTTCTTGAGCTGCGAGCCTAAGTGCTGCCATGTGTGATCGACCTGCATGGCCGCTTAGCACCAGTATCCGTAGGAAGCCGTTGCGAATGAATTCTTCAAGAATGTCTCGTGTAATCCTGTACAGCGACTCAAACCCAATCGAAATCGTGCCTGGAAAATTGCGTGTAGAATTACACACACCGTATTTTAACGTCGGTGCAACGAGACATTTTGTTTTCTTAGCAGCTTCCAACGCCACATATTCCGGTTGAAGACTATCCGTGCAAAGCGGCAAATGATCTCCATGTTCCTCCACGCTTCCAACAGGAATTATGACAACTTTTCCAGCTCTTGCACTTTCTTCTGCCTCCTTCATGCTCAGCTCGTCAAACCATAATTTTCCCATTTTCCCTGACACATCACTGTGAGACCTTTTTTCTGCTGTCTTCATACTTCCAAATCCTCAAAGGAGAACAGCAAAATCTCAATATCTTAATGTTCCGACTTATAAGCTTCTGACATCCGCGCGGCCTTTTCAAGTCATGGACAAAACCGGTTCAGACAGCCTGCGATATTTGGATGCTTTAAAAAATCTGAGCGTCTACTCATGGAATCCCTTGTGCTTCACTTTTACATGCTATTTCCGGATATTTTTCCCTAATCTTGCTTTTCTATTTCGATCCTTGACTGCGGTTGTTTGAAAAATGAGGACTAGGTTCTTATGCACATCCACTAATCCTATCTAAAGTCTGATTCACCAAGCAATCAAGCTCTTGAACATAAGCGTCCGTCCTTGGAACATGCACGAAAGCGACTTTGTGAAAACGATTGGCTAGCTCGTTTGCCTTCAGCCATAGGGGCTTAAGTTTAGGATCTCTAACTTGGTAGTCCCGGTTGAGGTGTTTGATAACAAGTTCACTGTCCATGTAGCAGACTATTTCTTGATCGGTTAAGCCGGAAACAAATTCGAGAGCCTTTATCAAAGCCTCGTACTCAGCTTGATTGTTAGTTTTCATTCCAACGTATTTAGAATATTTTTTCAGAGTTTTTCCTTCTTCGGTGAGGACTAGGAAGGCTATTGCTGAAGGGCCTGGATTGCCTCTTGAAGCTCCGTCAGAATAGACTCTTAATCTCGTGTTCATTTTCAACAACATCTAAAGGTGATTTTTTGGCTTATTAACGGTTAATGGGTACATTTATGTTGATATAAGAAATTTTGATTCTTTGGCTAATTGGTTTTCAGAGAGAATTCGAGAAGTGGACCCTTGAAGCATCAATTGACAACCCCAGACTTGCCAGTTTATCTGCTAATTTCCTCATCATACATTTCAGAAACAAACTCAGCTACAGCTGGAGCGGCTGTTAATCCGGGAGATTCTATGCCTACCAGATTTATGAAGCCGAACAGATTTTTATCACACTCGTGTTTTATGACAAAATCCCTGAATCCTTCTCCCGGGCCTTCAAGCTTTGGCCTTATCCCCGCTGAATCCATTTGTATTCGATATCTATCAATGCAGGGCAAGAATCTCCTTACATCTTCACGGAACTCGTCTTCGTTTGACTCAACATTGTAATCAATTTTATCTACGTAGTAGGCGTTTGGTCCCAATTTGACTACTCCAGCTAGATCTGGAGTCAAATGAATCCCCAGCCCAGCCCCTTTTGGAACAGGATAAACCAGCATTTCAACAGGAGGTTTTCCACTAACTCTGAAATAATCTCCTTTGCAATAATGCAATCTGTAGCCAAGTCTGTCCGCGTCCAGCCCAGCCATCGCAGCAATTTTGTCAGAGAACAGCCCTGCACAATTTACGACAGTTCTTGCTCTAATAGTAAATTTTTCACCAGCAGTGATGCCTCCTACCTCATATTCGTCACCTGCTTTTCTCAGGCTTGTGACTTCTGTATTTGTGGCCAGCATCGCCCCGTTTTCGTAAGCCCTTGCGTAGAAGTAATTCATCAATTCATCAGGCTCAACTATCCCAGTTGAGGGAGAATAAAGCGCTTTTTCAACTTCAACGTTCGGTTCCAATCCTTTAACATCCTCTCTTCCTAGAATTCTGAGACCTTCGACACCGTTGTCTTCTCCCTGCTTCTTTAGTCTCTCCAACTCCTCTATTTCTTCCTCTTCAACGGCCACCGTCAGTTTTCCCAATTTTTTATTGGGGATCTTGTATTTCTCACAGATTTGATAAGTTATAGGATTACCTTTTACGCATAACTTGGCTTTGAGAGAATTCTTTGGGTAGTGGATGCCTGAGTGAATTACTCCGCTGTTGTGAGAGGAGGTTTCTTGTCCAAATTTTGAATTCTTCTCGAGAATGTAAACGCCCTTGTTTTTTTCTGAAAGTTTTGCAGCTATCGCTAGACCTACTATTCCAGCTCCAACTATGATTATGTTTGCTTCTTCCATTGTTGACTATCAAAAAAAATTAACTAATAAATTTTTAGTCACCGCTACCCCCAACCACCAAGCACCCAGAGTTGAAATCATGAAGAATCGACAAGAAAATCTAAGAGAACTGGAAGCACCTTCTCCATTTCTTCTGCAAGTCCATGAGCTGAATTCTCGAAGTAAACGAGCTTAGCGTTGGGTATGGCTTCAGCCAAGACTGAACCGTTCCTAGGAGGCACGAGGATATCCTGTTTGCCATGTAAAATCAGAGTGGGCGCCCTAATCTGAGGTAGCCTATCATAGGTGTCGAATTTCATTATTGCATTCAACTGCCGCATGAAGGCTTCGTTTGAAATTGGAGCCTTGAGGACTTGTTGTATTATAAGCTCTACAAAGTCAGGGTTCTTTTTGATGAAATCTTCGGTTAAAAGAAATGGAATCGTCATTCTGGCTATTTCTTCCAGGGACACAGCGCTTCTATCGGCCATGAGCATTCCCATCACATCCTCAGAAGGTTGAACTGACTTTGTACCTCCACAGTTGGTGGAACAGAGGACGAGCTTTTCAACTTTCTTCGGGTAGTTGAGCACCAGCTCCTGAGCTATCATCCCACCCATCGAAATTCCAAGCACATGGGCCCTAGAAATTCCCAAAGCATCCATCAAACCTGCCGTATCATCGGCAAACAATTTGACAGTATGCTCTCTATCACAATCGTCAGTACGTCCTGCTCCCCGATTATCAAACATGACTACCTTGAAATTCTTGGAAAGTTCATGAATCATGCGAGGATCCCACCAATCAATGTTACCCCCTAACCCCATTATCATTATAAACGGAAAGCCTTCTCCATATTCTTCATAGTAAATCTGAATATCACCTACCTTTGCTTTCGACATTGCCAATTTCACTCTCCGACCGTTTATCGGTCATCTAGAATGAATCGAAGATTCTTCTACGAGCAATAAAAAACAGAGACGAAAAATAAAGATTTGGGTTGGTTTTTGGTGGTGGCTGGAATAAGTTCTTAGATAAACGCAAAGGACAGCTTTACGCGCAGCCAAATCAATCGGGTTTTTTGTGAGGCTTAATGACATCAGCCTTTTCAGCGCTGATTCCACGCCACACGATTCGGTATCCCAGATTTTCCAGAGCACTGGTCGCATCTGGCACTCCTTCAGCTTCAATAATTTTCACCGCGTCAGTGAGTGGCAACCGGCTTGTCTGGCTTATCTGCGCATCAATTCTTTTTCCGATTTCTTCAAGTTTATCTTTCCTCACCAAACTGTTAGGCAACACCGCGTAATCTTGTGGAGGTTTCTCAGCCAACGCTGTTTTCACAGCTTCAACAGAAACACCAATTCTGGCAGCGAATTCCTCATAGTTGACAACAGGCTCCGTGAATATCACTGGAAGATCCTTTACAAATCCCTTCTGTGTCATTTGAATTCCTCGAAATGCTTCTTCCAAGTAACGGAGAATTGGAGCCAACGGAATCCTGTCCTGGTAGTATATGATGTTTAGTTGTGCATGTTTCTCCAATCGCGCAAGTTTTTCACAAGCTAGGGTTTCATTGACCGCCACAAGCATGTTGACATCGACCTTCTCCAATTTCTCTATTTTCCGCAATAGATACTCCATAGTCCAGAATCCTACAACTTCCATGTAGACTTTGATGCCTTTTCTTTCAAGCGAAAAGTCGGGTATTATCACCTGCTTCCCGGCCATGACTGGTTCAGGCTCCCTTCTCAAATTCCAACCAGATTTTAAGGCCTGAAAACGCGCGGCGAAATCCTCTTCAACAATGCTATCATAAGAAGCTGCTGACAGTGCAGGTTTCTTCAAAACTGCACGGTGCTTCCAGCTTTCAATTTTGAAGTCACATATTTCATTGTCATATTTCCAAAGGATTTTAGCTTCAACAGTCCATTCTGGATTTGCAATAATGACAGGCAGCAACTTAGCTATGGCCGTTCCATACCTTCTGGTCAGCTTGAAGAGGCTGGCTGGACCATCAATCTTCACCCAGAACCTGCCATCTTTGCAAGCCTCGTAGATCAGCCCCAATTTCTTCACTGCATAAAAGATCCTTTGCCAGTTACCTGACGCCGTGAAATTTAGTTCTGTGGAGTCAAACAGAAGAGTCTGAGTCAGGCTGAGATTGTACTCTTCAAGCAGCTCCTTTGACGGCAAAGGGTCGAACTTTTCGAGAACCAACTCGCTGTCTAAGTCAGCATAAAAAAATTCCTCAACCGCCTCCTTGCCTACCTTAAGTTCTGAGGCAACAGTTTCAATTATTCGCTTTCTCTGCTCCGGCGTGGTTGGTAGCCCAAACTTTCCGGTTGTTTGATAAATTCGCCTTCTCAAATCCACCGGGTTAACTCGATCATTACATTTGAAAATGCTTCTCCTGTCAAGCAGAAAAGACAAACCCCTAACAAAACGGTATTCATAACCCCTGTCCTCAAGCTCCCCAACGAATTCCTTCAGAACACTTTTCTTTTCACCCACGTGACGCTTGTAAGCCTCAATGAGAGCGACTGAGACTTCCAGGTTGTCATCAGACAGTTTGGCATATCGAGGCCAGATTACACCTTTCCTCTTCCATACCGCAAGAAGATCACTTGGAAGCACAATTCACACCCCGCCAGCCGGTTTTCTACGTCGCCTTCGGCTAATTCCCACTTCGACAGTTTCCTTGGAAACGATTTCCACAAGCTTTGCTTTCTTACCTTCCACTTTTCTGAGCAGTCTTCCGAGCCTCTGAATGTATTCCCTTGTGCTTCCAGTTCCACTCAATATGAAGCCTAATGAAGCATCTGGGACATCTACACCTTCGTCAAGAACCTGAGAGGTAACTATAGCCCTGTACCCGCGGCCTCGAAAATTCTCCAGAATCTCACGTCGCTCCTCTTTTGGTGTCTGATACGTGACCGCTGGTATCAGAAACTTGCGGCTGATCCTATAGACAAGATCATTATGTAACGTGAAAATCAGAATTTTCTCGTCCCTATGAGCATCAAGCTGTTTGGCCAAAAGGCTAAGCTTTGCGTCAGAGTTCAACGCGACTTTCAGGGCGCGATTTCTAGCCAAAAGCGCTTCTCGTGCACGGCGATCCCTACCCGTGGCCATAATGAATCTTTGGAAGTCTTCAACGTCTTTCAGAACAATTCCCTTCTCTCTCAGGTACCCTCTGAACATTGCCATGTCACTATCGTATATGCGCTGTTCCTCAGGAGTCAATTCAACGTATATTTTCTCGTACGTATAGGGGGAAAGATGTTCCCCTGCTAGTTCCTCAACGCCCACGCTGTAAACTAGGTCGCCAACAAGTGGCGGAAGAAGTGCATGCCTTTCGTCACTTCTTTCATATGTAGCGGTCAAACCCATACGGTAGGGTGCAATATACATTTCAGCAATTTGCATGTAGCTGGGCGAAGCTAAATGGTGAACCTCATCAAAAACTATGAACATGAACCTGTTACCTAAAACTTCTGCCTGCAAATATGCTGAGTCATACGTCGAAACAGTCACCATCCGAACCGTGTTTTCACCCCCGCCCACGGCGCCGGCGTCCAAATTGAGAAACTCCTTGACTCGCCTTCGCCACTGATCTATAAGATCCAGAGTTGGAACAACAATCAACGTCTGCGTCTTCAAAAGGCTTATCGCCTTCAACGCTATGTAGGTTTTCCCAGCGGCCGTCGGCAAAATCAAAATCCCCCTCATTCCCGCATGCCGCCAGCGGCCCAGAGCCTCCTTTTGATAAGACCGCAACCCGACAGCATCCTTCAACGTCTGAACAGGAGGAAGCTCTGCAACCTCATCTTTGAACGGAATCCGGCTCTCTTCAAGATACGCGAGCACATCACGGTAATGCATGGCCTTGATCCTGTAACAACCAACCCGCGGATCCCATTTGCCATAAGGAGTACCAACCTCTCCTTTCAACAAAAGAGTACCCTTATCAAACCACAACCGTGTCATAAACGAACAACCTTTCTCTTCTCAAATAAACTTAATTCTTTTGCGACACTGTTAACCTATTTGTCATGAATAACTGTGCACACGGTAGATAACGAAGTTGGTTTCAAGTGTGAAAGCCCTTGGATAGACCCTTAGTGGCACAACTGCCTAGTTGGATGCCTGCAGTGTCAAAGGGTTTGCCCACAGAACAGGAAGTTCTTGCAATGGATTGAGGAAAAGGAAGTTCTCTCGGGAAGGAACAGTCCTTTTTTGGAAGGAATACTAGTGATCGATTGCCTGCTGCGACTATGAGAAAACTTGAGCATCTCGACTTGCTCGAAGACATAGATAGTCTCCCACGAAACTTGGGTGTATTCCTTAAGAAATAGAAATGAAACTGTCCTAAGTTGGACGCGCGCTGAGCCAAAAATGAGAGAAATATGATCTGGTGGATTTGGCCTATATGGTTAAATTTACAATAGTTGAAAAGAAGAAACCATTAAGGATGTGAAGAAGAAATGAAACGGCTTTCAACTGATGTCCTTATTATAGGATCTGGTGGAGCAGGTTTAAGAGCGGCAATTGAAGCTAGAAGGCAAGGAGTGAATGTGCTACTAGCTTCAAAAGGTAAGTTAGGCCTTGCCAATTGCACTGCAATCGCAGGAGGAGTCTTCAGAGCATCGCAGGACGAGAAAGGCATTGCGGAACATTTTCAAGAAACCTTGGAGGCTGGAAGATTTCTCAACAATCCTGCTCTGGTTAGAACACTTGTAGCTGACGCATGGTCTGCTGTGAAGGAAACAGAAAAGCTCGGAATCAAATTGTTGGCTGAGAAGGGCAAAGTCAGCATAATTGCAGATGGACCTCCAGCGGGAGCCAGTCTGTCGAAAGCTTTAAGCAAAGATGCTGTGGACTTGGGAGTAAATGTTTCGGAGAAAACCTTTGTCCTTGATTTACTTGTTGAAGATAGCAGATGCGTCGGTGCATTAGCCTTCAAAAAAGATGCTGGAGAAATCATCACCATATCTGCAAAATCGACAGTGCTGGCAACTGGTGGCTATTCCAGACTGTATGTCCGTAATGATAATCCGCCGAGGATAACCGGAGATGGACTTGTCTTGGCTTTTGAGGCCGGAGCGGAACTGCAAGACCTGGAGTTTGTTCAGTTTCAACCGATGTTTACAGATAATGGAGTGCCCAAAATGCCTATCCTCGATTGGCTAACTGAAGGCACCAAGAATCTTGTTCCCGGTGGACCATTAATCAGCAAAAAAGGAGAGCGATTTCTTGATAAATACGGATTGTTAGAGAATAAAATCTTGAGAGATAACCTCACTGTCGCAATAGAGCGAGAACTGTACAAAGCGCACGAAGACTGCGTCGTCTTTGATTTGACGCGGTTATCACCTGCAGAGATTGTAAACGCTCTTGATTATGATTATCAGCGACATTTGGTCTTTCCTATAGGTCAAACATTGTCAACAAGACGACTTCATTTAGCTTCATTTGCTCACTACACAATGGGTGGTGCAAAAATCAACGAAAAATGTGAAACAAATGTGGATGCCCTGTATGCCGTAGGAGAAGTGGCGAGCGGAATTCACGGTGCGAATAGAGTGGGCGGAAATGCCCTGACCGAAATATTGGTGTTCGGCGCAATAGCTGGACGTCAAGCCGCAGAACACGCGAAACGCACAAAGTTCATGGCAGTAGATGAAGAACAGATCAAAGAAAACGTGGAAAAACTTCAAGATATTTGTGATGAGTCAAAGCCAAGAAAGACTCATCCGCTCCAGATCAAAGCGGAAGTAAGCGCAGTCGTTTCAAGGTTCTGCAGACCCGTAAGAAGGGAAGAAGGGCTCATGTGCGCATTAGAAGAATTGAGGCAAATAGAAGAAAGGGCTTCTTTTATGTTTGCAGAAAATCCAGATAAGTTGCAAGAGGCGATTGAAGCCAATTCGATGCTCTTGCTTGCCAAGCTAGTTGCAAGCTCTGCTTTGGCAAGAAAAGAGAGCAGGGGAGTGCATTTTCGTCTGGACTACCCTAAGAGTAATGACGCAAATTGGCGGAAGAACATCATAATTTCGCGAGAAAATGGCAAGACGAAAACCCGACATGAGCTCTCATGGTGAACAAGTGATATTGGCATTGTTCCATCTGCGAAAATGAGGAAGGAAAGCAAGTATATAGAGAAGAAGCGAAAACTAAGCTGCCAAATCTTGGAAACTTGCTAGCTGTTGCGCGCAACCCAAAAGTCGTGCAGAAGAATCGATTGATAGACCGGAAAGGCTTAGTCACGCTTGATATGACCCGCAGGCGTTTTTCTACCGGTCAGCAGTTTTGTCTTGGTTTCTCTGAGAGCAAATTTCGGAAGGGTGTCGCCGTTTTCTCTCAAATATGTCTGTACTCTTTCCCTGTTATGCTTGATCAGATCCCTCAGCAGCCATGAAATCGCTTTTGTGACCAAGATGTCTCGATGCTTCTTGAGTATATCAATGTTCTTAAAAGCCAAGTCTATTAATCGTGGGTCTTCTGAATCTCTTACTGGTTTAGTGAGTAAGACCAGACTAGCGCGTTTTTTGTGGACATTACTATCCAAAGTTAATTTCATCAGCAGACCTTTCCACTCTCTCCAGTTGGCCAAAACTTCATCTGCGGAGAATTTTGATTGACACAACGAGTCAACCTCAGCCCAACCGTGCAATCTATTCAGCCATATGTCAATGTGTTTTGGTTCGACAGTTTTCTTCAGCCTTGGCGATGACTCAAGCAATTCACTTGCGATAGAAATCTCGTTGACCGATTCTCCTTCGTACAAAGAGTTCAACAATTCAATGTACTCAGATCTCGTAAGGTCCGGATGCTTCTTAATCCATTCCTTGACAATTCGTTTCTCTACACCAGCTCCTGTTGCGTAACAGGTCTTATTGGTGCCAATGTAGCTTTCAAGCTTTTCTTTTTCAGATTGCGACAATTGTCTAGCATGTCCCACAACTTCGGACACGAGTTCCAGATGATATCTGTTGGAGATTTTTTGACTCATCCAGTTCCATCCCGCACCATGCGTTCGTTCCTTCTCCCGAATCTTTTTTTTCAATCTCTTTAATTTCTCTTGTGCCGTCTAGTTTCCAGATCACCCTCGATCAATTGACTGAGGCTTTTTCCTCAGTTATTCCCATCGTCTTGAGTAAGTTTCTTGATATGTATGCAGAACATGTAACTTTTCAGCTGGTGCAGTTTTTCGTCAGAATATTCATCCGGTAATGTTCTCAAGAAATTGAAGATTGCCTCAAGGTTTTCAAGTGGGTCGAATCTGTTTACAAATTCCGCGAGCGGCTGCAATTTTTCGTGTTCCTGCTTCGTCTCAAGAGCGCGCGTGGTTCAGATCGACTGCCTTTGATGCTATCTGGCTGATCTCAGTAGTAAGTTTCTCAACTTCAGAAATTTCCTTCCGACCTATTTGATGGCTCATCCATGGTCTCTTTGGAATCTATTATTGCCAAGCGCATGAGGCTGAGGAAAGCAGCTGATACATTCATAAATAGATTATAGCGTCATTTGACTGCAGAAGAATGAGATATATTTGTCTCATGGTCAACCAATAACTATTACTAAGATCCGGGCGCAAGCGAAAGATGTTCTGAATAACTGGAATCCGAAAACGATCATAATTGTCCACGGCGTTTAAACTTTCATTTCCATCGACTTTTGGAAAATTATGTGTTCATCTGTCATTCATGAATCTGTGAAGACAATCTTTTGTGTGAAGACGCAACGTCAGTTACGTAGGTTTTCGAGAGGAACTCTTTTTCTTGCTGGCACTGCTCATTTGATTTTTTACTTCAACATCAGGAGGGACTGCGATATTTTTGTTCACATAGAATTAAGGTTTTACGATCGATCAGTTAAAGAAATTACTAAAAGAGGATCTGACATAGTAATTGAAGCTGCTGGTAGAAAGCAAGCAGTGGAACTGACACCGTCTCTGGTGCGAAAAGCTGGGAAAGTTGCGCTGATAGGCGAGTCAAATGGTTATCTGAATTTGGAGAAGGCAGATGAGGCGCTATTCTTTACTTGTTATATTTCTCCAATAGAATATCCAATGGCTTTAAACCTCATATCCCAAAAAGTAGTGGATGTTAAGGGCTTAATAACCCATAGGTTTAAACTTGATGACTTTGAATTGGCAATACAAACGGCAGACAACCCAGCTGAAAAACCCGTAAAAGTCGTCATTACAGCGTAAAAAGAGGAAATTGCACCATCTGAAGGTATTGCGAGATTTTTGGATTTCGGAATTCAGAAGAACATCTTGAATTAAATTCGTTTAATCTCTGTTATGATTTGTATTTTTCTGGAAGTGGAAACTTTTTACAGTTCGCAATGGTAGCGAGATGTTGTCCGGGAGTAATGTATACCAATAATGGGTTCTTAGACAGATTTTGAGAAACTAGATCCGTAGTTGTGCCTTGTTGGAGAACTATTTCTTCATTCCCCGAAGCAGCGACAACTTTGCCCACGATTAACCCGTATTCTGAATAATCTCTGATTTCCATAAGCTCACATTCGAGATGTATCGAACACTCGGAGATTCTTGGCGGTCTAACTTTCAACGAGGGAATGGAAGTCAATCCCAAAAGAGAAATTTTGTCTTTATCTTTGTCATCGAAAACAGAAGCTGCCATCCCCACTTCTGCAATGATTTCCTGCGTCGGAAAATTCACCACAAATTCCTTTGTTGCTTTGATATTATGGTACGTGTTATGTTCGGGGGTGCATGCAAACATGAAAAACTCTCCTTTTCTTCCGATGGGTGTGGCTTGAGTTTTTGGAGCGACATTTGGTATCCCTCTTGAATTAACTGTGGTAACTAAAATGACTGGAGAAAGATTTACGTACTGCGTTGCCACGGGCTTTGATGGATTGAAGGGTATTTTCATGGCTAATTTCGCTCGTTTAACCTTTTAGTGGATTCTTCATGCATAGAATGTTAGCTGGCATTTAATGTTTTCGTTAAAAACGATTATTTGCCCAAAGAATGTAATCTCGATTTTCAATAACCAACTAAAAACGCATGGAGACAATAATGAATAAAAGACTTTGAAGATTCAAATTGACGCTTGAATTAACTTGTCAGGATCGAAAAAGGTGCCATCTTCAATGACGCATTGAATTTGATGTGTGTTTGTGATATCGTTGAGTGGATCGGCTGAGAGTATAACCATGTCGGCAAATTTTCCAACTTCAATTGTGCCACGATCACTAAGCACGCCAAGTAGCTCTGCGTTGTTTCGCGTCGCTGCGATAAGTGCCTCCATAGGACTTAAACTACATCGCACCAGTTCTTGCATTTCATCATGAACTCCGGCACCATAAAATACTCCAGGCATTGGTGCATCGCTACCTACTCCGAACAGGGCATGGTGTTCGTGGAGTAGTTGAACGTTTTTGCGAACGTTTTTCCGCATCATGTCGCGTTGGTTATTCAACGGGTCAGGAGTTTCCCAAAAAACTTCTGGGGCATAATACTTCAACACATCCGCGCTCACGATTCGTCGATGGAAGTTATCATCGAATACTCTCTTCTGAGGTTTCTCCATGTAATCTCCGAAAAAGCAAAGTACAAAAGCGGTAGGTATCGTGTATATACTATAGTTTCCGTAAGCTTCCAACATTTCCTCAACTAAGATTCCGTCCACTTGAACATGGGAAGTTGCTGTTGGACGAAGCTCAAGAATTGAAACAGCATGAGTTTCCAAAATCTCATTGTGGGTCATGACTCTTAACCCACGCTTATGGACGTCTTCGAAAATTTGTTTCAATTGCTCATAAGAGAAGGGTATTCCAATACGAGGCTCAATTATTAATTTCACAAGGTCGAAATTAAGTTGGCTTACTTCATCTAAATGATGCTTAATTGACGCAGGGTCGTCAAGCATTCGTACGTTGAGTATGCCAAATTCCCTTCCATGACCATCCTTGTTGGTTAACATCGGCGCCAAAAGAACTCGCGGACCGATCTTTGTGCCCTTTTTTAGTGCTTCTCGGGTTGTTAAAGCTTCTTCCTCATCCCCACCAACATCAACAATCGTAGTAACACCGGATGCAAGATACTGTTTGAGTGCGTTTTCGCATCTGTCTGCTTTTTCGAAAAATTTAGCTTGAGGAGTCATTTGTCCGCGTGCTTTGGTAATGAAAGGGTGACAGTGTGCATCGATAAGACCTGGTATTATCCATTTGCCAGACGCTTCGATTACTTGTGCGTCTCTCGGAATTTTCAATTCATCTTTTTTACCGACGAATTTAATGCGGTTGCCTTCGATGATAATTATTGCTTCTTTTAGAGCTACACGGCCTGTTCCATCAATGAGTGTTGCGCCGATTATGGTTTTTTCTTGGTGAGTATGAGGTTCCATCACGGAAAAATTCCGCCATACCTTAAAAAGGTTTTTCCAAACGACATCAAACTTTAGAACTCATGATACTGGTGAGAGGTACGTTTGAAATTGAATGTTGAAACTTCCGCCAATTGATGTGCCTGTTTCAAACAGAGTAAAACCTGACTTTTCATAAACTTTCCAATCGAAAACTTTTTGATTGGGTCAGCTATACGTATTTTGAACGCTCCCAAGTGTTTCGTAAATTCTATTATTTCTTTTTTCAGTTTTGTGTCGGACATTTCGGTTCGCTCTTTCTTTATAGATTTAAGGCTTAAATAGAAATTTGAGTTTTCTAAATTTGTTGAATCGGTTTATCCATAATAATGAGCAGTATTACAACCATGATTTATTTCTTGCACCGTCACTTGATGGCGTAAAAATATAGTCACCTAGGCATCTTATCGATTAACATAAAAGTCATAATTGAGTCGGGAGGAAAAGAATTTCCAAGAGAACATAATCAATCGTTCTATGGTTTCTTCTATTAAGAATAGGCTAATTGAGATCAGTATTAATTGGGTTGTTTTTTGCTGGGGCTGCAGCCTATTGCTATGGAAGTAGAAGAAAAGCTACAGACATCATATCCTAGTTAAGAGGGTAGATTTGGAGAAGCGCGCGCACATCTTTGCGGCTTTGATGTTTGACAAGTTTTCTTTTCAAAAAGCTTTTTCAAGTTCCTCTAAGCTCATTTTAGGCAGGTGTTGCGAATGGACTTTGAAGAGGATACATATTCTTCAATTTTCTTAGCGGTAAAACACCCTGTCAGAAGAAAAATCCTAAGCATGTTGAACGAGGCCCCTGCCACATACACTCAGATTCTGAGTAATCTAAAGGTTGAAACAGGCTTTCTTAATTATCACTTGGAGAGCTTAAATGGACTAATAACCAAAAACGAACATGACAAATACCTTTTATCTGACTTTGGAGAAGCTGCTTTGACTTTGACGAAGAGGGTGGAAGAACCTATTAAAAGGAAATCAGCAGGATTTAGGGTGTTCGGACTCAAGATTAATCCTGTATACATCTTGCTGGTGATTATGGTTGTGTCAATCATATCAAACGCATACTGGATCAATACTTCTCAAGGACTATTCAAGGACAAAATGAACGCTTTTGGAGAAGTTGTCATTCAAACCAAAGGATTTCTGGGAGAATCGATAAACATTCTGAATACCACAGTTAGCAAAAGCAAGATCGAATTCGAGATTTGGGATGTAATGCTCAGGGACCTAATTCAACTATCCTGGCAATACAATTTGATTATCTCTTTAGATACAGATCATAGGCAACAATGGTCGCAGATAAAAACAGCAACAGACTCTTTGATAGATTTTACCAGCGATGTCATACAAACCTACGCTAGAAACAACACCTACATAGATATCACAAATGAACGATCGACGTATCTCAATAAGGTCGAAAATTACCTCTTGAACATACAACAAAAAGCGTTCCCAAGTAAGGTCATAATTGGCTCCAACCCCCAAGTGAACATAATTGACCGAGAGATTACCGAAGCAATGGAGACCGCAATACAACTACAAGTGGATTTAAAATTTGCAAGAAAAGCATTCAACTTACCCGCAGATTGAGAGTCTACAATAGATAGCGAAAAATGTGTCTAAGAATTAGGACAAGGCGTTCCGAACTATATCATGGACTTGCTTCTGCTGATTGATAAGAAATGTACCTTAAATGATAGTTCATAAAAAATATCATAGTTTTATAGGTGCAAATCCCTAGAGTTTAAACCTAGTGTTAAACCCGTCCCCCACCATCACTGAACCTAGAGTTTGAACGTCGTCCTGACTGGAGTACAATGGTAGTCGGGAAAGATTCGAACTCTCGGCTACTTAGCCAAAGCGACAGTAAAATATAGCTGTTCTTATTGTGATTCCGCTAGTGCTTGCCTGTAAAATGATAGTAAATAGGAATGTTTGAACGAGAGTTTGAAGCTATCCCGGGCTACCAACAAACCCAAGTCATGGCTGGGTTTGCAATCTCGACTTCATAGGTGCTGTTAACACGCGTTTTTCAATGGGGTTAAAGAGTCTTTCCCGATGTCAAGGTGTTATAATCTCGTACTCTTCTTCGTTATATGGACCCAGCCCCAGCTCCACCGTGGGTTTTATTTGTATTAAATCCCGAACGTTCTTACCATCCAAGCTGTTGCCCGGATAGCTTTGAAGTATCTTCAAGCCTTCAACATCTATTGCCACCTGATTACCTGAAGCTAAGATCAGGTTAGGCTCACGTAACTCGCCTTTCGCTGGCCACGAGTTTGTTCTCGTCTTTTTTGAGATGTTCTTGACAGTTTGTTCTGGAAATTCGTCTCTTTCTGGCAATGTCTTTGGCGTTGGCCTTTCCCGGCAAGTTGTAGTAGCCATTGCTGTATCTTGGATATCTTATCTATCACAACGGAATATTCGTCCGGCTTGTCCAACATGAGCTCAACGGCATTATATTCTCCGTTGCACCAGTTGAACATTTTCAGGCATGAGGCTTTTTGAAATATCACACAAAGAGAACCCGCGTGGTACTCTGAACATAGCCTCAAATAGTGTCATAAAAGAAACCGCCTCGCTTCCATATCTGGCGCTTGGCGCATCACGCGACTGGAGCACGCCCGAGGCCTACAGCTCGGACTGCTTTGTTTCATGTGGCAATTTCCACAGTCATATAACGCTACAATCCGTATTTGCCTGTCAGATGTTATTGACTAGCAGATGGGTGGAGGATGTGGACTCAAATCCTATTGGAATGACAGCGGGGATAATTACTTCGTGTCTCTGGACGTTTAGCTCATTATGGTATGCATCAGCTGGCAAGAGGATCGGATCATTCAGCGTTAGCGCTTATCGCATCGCCATGACTATAGGCTTTCTAGTTGTATCGAACCTAATCTTTCTGGGAGTTCCATTTCCCATCGCCACAAGCGAACAATGGTTTTGGATGGGATTGAGTGGAATCGTTGGTCTTGGCCTTGGTGATTTTGGATTGTTCAGCGCGTTTCTAGTAATTGGCCCC
>Ga0315280_10001673_pt1 | contig 37560 bp, 41 predicted proteins | sample YL17G06_40_MG_FD_203697 | JGI IMG/M metagenome (GOLD analysis project Ga0315280, IMG submission 203697) | Sediment microbial communities from Yellowstone Lake, YNP, Wyoming, USA - YL17G06_40 | ecosystem: Environmental > Aquatic > Freshwater > Lake > Sediment | place: USA: Wyoming | collected... | reverse complement strand
TACATTTTTCTTTCTCAAATTATCATGAAAAAACATAAAGTCGACCTGTAAAGAATACAATTTAGTGAAAACTTTGATTGATAAAGCGATTTTGTAAGTTATTTTTATTTACTTTCGGATGTACTGAATGAAACAGACAAGCTTAAATACCTATCTGCTGTATTACATATCAGTCAGGAGGTATGGAACTAAGGACTAGTTCTTTTGAATTAAACTACTCAGGTCTATACAGCCTGGGTTTACTAAAGGAGGATTTAAATGGCTAGATTTGAAAGAAGAGGTTTTAGAAGGTTTGGTGGACCAAGATCGGATATTCCCAAACCTGTTAACGTTGGAGAAGAATATGATGTCGAGATCGGCGAAGTCGGTACTCGAGGTGACGGTATAGCAAGAATCAAGAATTTTGTTGTATTCGTTGCTGATGCAAAGAAAGGAGAGAAAACTCGAGTAAAGATAAAAGAAGTCAGAGAAAGGTTTGCAATAGGAGAGAAAATAGTAGCAGCTGAGGCTGGAGAGGAAGAGGTTTCCGAAGAAAAACTGGCTGAAGAAGCTGAAGAACCAGCTAAAGAGGTCGCGACAGAAGAACTGGAAGAAACCGAGGAAGAAGAATAAATTAAGATTTCAATTCGGTTTTATAGCTTACTTCTTCCTTTTCTTTATTTTTCTGGAATATGATTCAATAGACCCAGCTCAATTCTCGGCAGGGGCATAGTTTCCTGAGTATTAGAGCCTCACGTTCCAATTTTTATCCTAAATATATTTTAGAAATCAAATTTTTATTATGAAAATACCCGAAGAAAAAGGGTTGAGATATAAGACTTCAAGGATTTCCTACATTTATAATTATATCTTGATTATCATGCTTATTTTCTTTCTAACGCTAGTATTGCCATTATTTGAACTAACACCTTGGTTATCCCAACTGATTACCCTTGCTGTGATGCTGCCTGCGCTGGCACTTCTCTTCGAGCCGGAAATAGAAAGGATACTGAGGCAGTACTTGATAACGAACACTGATGTTGCAAAAATAGAAGGGATAATAATCAAAAAAAGGATTGCTATACCGTACCAAAGCGTTGCTGATGTTAGGGTGATAAAGGGAATTGCAGGGAGAATTTTCAATTTTGGTAATATCATTGTGAAAGGGATGAAAGACGATATATTCATGAAAGGCATTAAGGAGCCGGACATTATCTATAGAATGATTGAAAACAAAATAGCCTTAATGAAAAAGCCGGCTAGGAAAGGTGCAAAAAGTGAAAAAGCAGATTAAAAATGTTTTCCTCATTCAATCTGTTAACGCTTTTATAGTTGGAATATTGACTGTTGTGTTGCCCTTGCTTATGGAAGACAGAGGAATCAACATAGTTTCTATAGGTTTGATATACGCTTCTCTACCAATAATCTTCCAATTGACAAGGATGGGATTCGCTATCCTATCCGATTTCATAGGAAGAAAAATTTTCTTCCTGTTAACTGGAATCATGAATGTCTTCTATACTGCAATCTATTATTTCGCCTCAGGTCCGCTTGGGTTTTTGTTTGGAAAGGTTGTTGAAGGAACTAAGGAGGCCTCAATCTGGTCCGTGAACAGGCCGTTTATACTCGAGCACGCAAAAAACAAGAGGAAAGGTTTAATCCAGATGAGAGCTATTGATTCTGTTTCAACTGCTCTAGGCAGCCTGATAGCAGGATTTCTAATCGCTTGGTTGTTTTATCCAAATACGATAATTCTTACTCTGTTGATAGGCCTTTTGATAATCCCTTTTGCATTGGCAATGAAAGATAAACGAGTGAAGAGGTTTGATGTTATAAAGGCTTATAAGCTTTTGGACTACAAAAGAAAGGGTAAGTTCTTCAAAATAGCACTAGTAATTCTTTGCTTGATGGGGTTGTCCTATGGATTAATAGCAGGATATGTCTTTCCTCTATTTTTAAAGAGTAATGGGTTCAATGTAGAGTGGATAGGTTTGCTCTTAGGGTTTCAGACTTTGCTAGCAGGAGTTTTCACATACTTCTGTATTGGAAAAATTAAACTTTGGAAGCTTATATTCTACAGTGGTATAGCATATTCGATTGTTTTATTCTTGCTCGGAGTTTCAAGTGTTTTGATTTCATCCATTTTAGTAATATTGTTTCTATTATTCGGCATAGTTTCTGGAGCAGTTGATGCAGGAGTGGAGGGGATATTCAGTAGAGTCGCAGACAGCGAGTCATATAGCATCGACATCGGTCTGCTGTTTATGGGATTCCATTCAGCAAGAACTGTTAGCCTAATGCTCTCAGGGTTTTTGATTGCATCCTTTGGGTTCATCGCTCCAATCTCCCTCTCTGCATTTATTTTTATAGGATATTTTATTCTTGCATATCGTACATTCAGGAAAACATAATCAAATAATAGTTTGTTATATTATGCCGTCAATACAGGAGCAGAGTATTTTGCTGCTGAGAAAAAGTATTTTGATAGCTGATGAATATGGTAAAAATTTATAGAGAGATATATGGCTGTCCGGCAAATGTTGCTGACTATGAGATAGCCTTAGGGTTATTGAAAAAGGCTGGCTTTGAGTTTGCAGACGATGAAAAACAATCTGATATAAATATAATTTTTACGTGCACAGTCAAGCAACCAACTTTAGACAGAATGATTCACAGAATAAAAGAACTAACTAAATTGAATAAACCCTTAGTAGTGGCCGGCTGCATGCCAAAAACTGAGAAAGAAATTATTGAAGGCATTAACCCCAATGCTAGCATGCTCGGACCCGATTCAATAGAAAAAATAGTTTATGCTTCTATAGCAGCGATGAGAGGAAATAAAGCTGTTCTATTGGAAGATTCTAAGAGACCAAAACTCTGTCTGCCAAGAGAAAGAAAAAATCCTGTCATTGGTATAATAACTATAAGCAGTGGTTGCCTTTCCAACTGCAGCTACTGTTCTGTTAGATTTGCCAGAGGAAATTTGTTTAGCTATCCTGTTGAAATGATAGTCAAAGAGGCAAAAACATCAATTGAAGATGGTTGTAAGGAGCTTTACATAACATCTCAAGACAATTCCTGCTATGGAAAAGATATTGGCAAAAGGTTGCCAGAATTGCTGAATGAAATATGTAAGATTCAGGGAAAGTTTTTTGTAAGAGTGGGTATGATGAATCCTTTATACACAAAAGAAATTCTTGATGATTTAATCAAATCCTATAAAAATCTAGAGATTTTCAAATTCTTGCATCTGCCAGTCCAATCATTTAGTTCAAAGATACTCAGTCTTATGAAAAGAGATTATCAACCAGAAGTTGTTTTAGACATAATAAATAAATTTTATGAAGCATTTACAGATTTAACCTTTTCAACTGATATAATAGTCGGATTTCCAAACGAAGATAATTCTGATTTTGAAGAAACTATTAAATTCGTAGAGCAAATTAAACCTGACATAGTAAATATATCAAAATTTGGAACACGCCCAGGTACCGAAGCTGCGAAATTAAAACAACTTCCTTCACATATTGTAAATAAAAGATCAAGAGAATTATTTGAACTAACTAGAAGAGTCTCTTTTAAAAAGAATCAAAGATGGCTCAATTGGTCTGGAGAATGCCTAATTGATGAGATAGGCACAAGGAAAGATACTTGGATAGGTAGAAACTTTACATATAAACCTATTGTTGTTCATAGCACCCAAAAGTTACTGGGTAGATTTGTAAATGTAGAGATAACTGAAGCAAGAAGTAATTATTTAATTGGAAGACTAATTTGAAAATTTCTCAAATTTTGAAGGGGCTTTCCTCTAAGTTCTTGAAGTTGCTCTAAGTTGATTAGTCCATTGACCCATAGAAAGACTCCTAAATATTTTGGTACATAGGAGAAATAATCTTCCTTCATTAAATTGCAAAATAATATTATGGCTAGAAGAGGTGGATTTGTTTCTTCCAACCAATGATAAATATCTGTTAATGTAAAATTTGTATATAATCCAAATTCTTTAGATCTGATTTTTAAGAATTCGACTAATTTTTCTGTACTGCCCCATTTTCTCCAGTGAAGTGTCTCTCTTGCCTTTTTGACTAACCTTTTTATATTTTCTGAACTATCAATCCTTAGTCTAAGAATGTATTCTTTTTGTGATAAAATTTTTAATCCGTTTTCAATTTTTTTAGGATGTTTCATATAAGGAAGGATATCAAACATTAATTTGGCTGCTAGGTCAAGTCGTTGAATGCAAGTTCTATCCTTATAAATATTTGCATTATAATTGAGCATTTTTAATATTTTAAAAACTTCTTGAACATTAGATGGGCTTGAAGATCCAAAATAAAAATTTGGAGTTATAAAATTGTAAGGTTCAGTACTACCAGTAAATGAACCATCAGTCTCGAGTAATGATGCTAACTGCGATTCTATTAATTTTTCCTCTTGTAATTTGAGTGGCATAACTATCGGGCATTTATAACCTAAAGGTATTCTAAACTTCAGACATAAAAGTTGACGTAAAGATGCCGAAGAGAGCCACATATTGAAATTTTTCCATTTATCCTTCATTTGTTTTAGGACGAATTTTTCTTTAGACAGCCCAAATTCTTCACAAAGATTATCTCTAATTGTTTCTAGAAACCCCTTGTTATTTTGTTTAATCGATATAGCAGGATCACTGAAGTGGAGATGCCCTTCTTGATTAATTGTTTCAATTAAGTAAGCTTTATTTTCGTTCAATTTATTTGGGAAGAAAACCCAATCTCCTTTTCGGCTAAAATAGTTTTTTGCCTTCTATTGCAGTCCAATAATTTATTCCTAAAACTTGACAAGCTTTGATTATGCTTACTAGTGACAGTTTTGCTTTTTTAAGTAGTGACCTACTTATGGCGATTTGTGATCTTTCTACGAGTTTACCAAACTTTTCTTGGGAACCAATTTCTCTTATCCCGTTTTGAAGAATTTCTAAAAGTTCGTTATCATGATCCAAATATGCAGAATAGAAATTAACCTTACCTTGAATTATTTTACCACTCGATAAAGTCCTTCTGATAATTTGCTTGTTTAGACAGAACCATAATTCAGAAAAGTGAAATGGAAGTAATATATCTTTTTTGTTTATTTCACATGCTTTGTCAATTATATCTATTGGTATCCAACAGTTTTCTTGAATTTCTCCTAAAAAATAATGTTTTTGTAATTCATTATGATCTATCTCTATGGCAGAATCTATAACTTCTCTTATTCTTCTAGTTACTAGAACATAGTAAAGTTTTCTTCTTATACTTTCTCTTTCTTCTGGTTTCATTCTTTCCAAAACGTGGTAGTAATCCATTTTTTCACCTATATTGATTATTAACAAGGTATATAAGAGGATTTAGAACTCACTATAGTGGTTGTTTGTATGAATTTTTTAGCCAGTGATAATAAAAACAGATGAAAATCTTTTTGGAAAATTTGTAAATGTCAAAATTATTGGCGCAACTTCAAACTATCTGATTTGCAATAAATTATAAGCAATATGACCCACCTACCTTTGAAATTTTTGATGAATCTTTTTCTTTATCAATTCCTTTTTATTTTATAGTGAAGGAAATGAGGATTTTGTTTTTCATCTTAATTTTATTGGTTTTTTTATCGAGTTCAGTTTATGCTGTCTCTTTTTCCATTTCGCCTACTTCATCAGATGCAGGAATAAATGTTAGATTTAGCTTCAATTTTTTGTCCGACACAGGATATAGAGTTCATACCATATCCATTTATGTCCCTCCGTGCGATGATGGTGGTTGTCCTGGTGTTCCTTACTATGATGTTGATAATAATACCATTTCCTCTTCACCAGCCGCAACTTATACAATAACTGGCACGTATGGTGGAAAGATTTCGAACATAACATGGGTATGGCTCTCACCACCTGAAAGCGTTTTCCTTTTTTTTAATACAACAACAGATGCGCCAACTCAAGATAGGGCAGATGAATGGGAATCTTTCTATGCGGAAAGGAAGATGGGGAGTATAACTTCTGGAACAATTTCAAATTACTCTTCTGTTTTAGTGCCAAATCTCCAGATAGTAGAATTTAAAGTTATACCGAAAGAAGTGCTACTCAATTCAAACAATCCTCAAACAACAGTCTATGTCAACGCGACAATAAAGAATGTAAAGGACAGCACCCATTCTGGTAGCTCTTATGGTGTGAATCCAATTATGGCAGTATCGCCAGCATGGTCACCCACCCCTTCTCCATCACCTTATTCAACAAATTTAAGCCTTGGCAAATTATTGCCGGATCAAGCAGTTTTAGCTCAGTGGGTTCTAACAGCAAAATATGGGGAGACAAACACTCTACACGACATAGGCATAAGTGCATCAGATAGGAACGGTTATTCCTCAAACACACTCTCTGATAAAGTTAATGTAACAACTATTATTGAAGCTCCTATAACATGTACGAAGTGTTATATAAAAAGTTTAACCTGTCCTGCATTGCCAGTAACAGCTGGCTCAAATTTTGATATAAACTACGAGATTAATGCTACAAATAGATCTTACGAGATTCAGACGATTTTGATGGATGATACAGTAAAGGCGTGTTATTATACAGAAAACTACGATGCCTGTTCTATAATAGCAAGGACAAGAACAGTTACCGCTCCTTCAACCACAGGTGTATACTCATTAAAAGTTACCTGTTATGCTTCTGATAGCGGTGATGTCTCCTATTGTAGCTATGCTGATGATTATAAAACATGCTCGATAAGTGTTACGGGCATCCAAATACCTACAAGTTTGCAGTTAGGTATTATTTCGCCGCAAGAAAATCAAGTTTTTATAAAAGGGAATTCTCTTCTACTCAAAGCAAGGTTGACCTATCAGAATGGTTCTATTGCAACAGGAGCAACGGTGAAAGCGACATCCTCTTTCTTTGACATGCAATTGTTTGATGACGGTAAGAATAGCGATGATGCTCCAAACGATGGAATATATGCAATTTCTTTTCCCATAGCTGGTACTGTGCCTCCTGCAACTTATTCTATAAAGTTCCTTGCAACAAAAAATTCCTATTCTGTGGAAAAAAATCTCAACATTCAGGTAGTAAGCTCTTCACTCTCTGTTGTCCTGCAAACAGACAAAAGCGAATACGCAAAAGGCGAGAACATAAAAATTACTGGTAGCGTCTCTGATGTAAATGGGAATGCTATAGCCAATGTAACAGTTATTATAGGTCTTGGGTCTGGTAGTTGGCGATTTAAATATAAAATTTTTACGGATAGTTCTGGGAAGTTTTCCTATGAATACCCTATAAGCTTTGGTGATCCTGACGGAAAATGGAATATTTTTGCCAATGCAACCGATGGTTTTGGTAACGATGGCGCAAATCAGATTTTCGTGACAGTTAAAATTTCAATCAGTAATTATTATTTGAGATTCATAAACCCCGTAAAAGATTCTACGTACAAAAGAGGAGAAAACATGACTATAGAGGTAGAGGTTACAAGAGCGGAAAAATCGGTAAGCAATGCAACTGTCACTTGCAGAAATCCAACCACTTCGATAAAGTTAGAAGAAATAGCTCCAGGCATTTACTCTCAAGGATATCAATTGGGATTCGAAGAGCCACTCGGAGTCTGGGGTATAAGCTGTCAGGCAATAAGGGAAGAGGAGGGGAAGGTATTAGCCGGCGGAGCTTTTATAAGCATAGTAATAGGTTCAGCTGAAATTAAAATCGGCTTGATGCACCCAACAACAGATGTTTTAACATCTGGAGAAACGGTAATTTTTATGGTAAATGCTACATATCCGAATAACAGGTTTGTAAGGGCGGCAAGCATGATTCTAAATTTTCAGGAGGAGTCCGTTTTTTTGGGAGAAACAAGAGAAGGGGTTTATAGTGGAGCCCATAAGGTTAGAGACCAAGGACAATTCATTGCAACTATTCAGGCAAAAGATCTTAATGGTAATGAAGGCAAGATTGAAAAAACATTTATAGTTAAGTTTAGTTGGTTTTATTTTATTCTAGGTTATTGGTGGTTACCACTTTTAGGTTGGATTCCTGTTTTGCCTTTCGTTTTTAAACGTTTAAAGGAAAAATTGCCAGAAGAGCAAAAGATTGTTAAAGAGATTGAAAAGCATAAAAAAGAGTTGAAACAGTTGGAGGAAATGCAAAGAGCTACTCAGCAAGAATATTTCCAGAGAAAAATAGATGAGAAAACTTTTAAAAATATGACGGAAGATTTTGAAAAGAAAACAATAGAATTTCAGGTAAGGATAAGAAATCTTGAGGTTGAATTGGAAAGAATTAAAATCAAGAAGAGAAAATAATATTATGCAAAGAGTACCTACAGGTATCAAAGGTTTGGATGAGCTTATTAATGGCGGTTTGGTACCCTGTTCAGCTGTCATGGTCGGAGGAAAAGCTGGGACAGGAAAAACTCTTTTTTGTGGTCAGTTCTTGTATACTGGCGCGCTGTACAGAGAGCCAGGTCTTTATGTTACATTAGAAGAAAGAGTTGAAGATATAAAACAGGATATAAAGGAAACATTTGACTGGGACCTAGATGATCTTGAAAGAAGAGGGTTAATATCTTGGTTGCCACTCAGAATAAGAAGGGTTTTTCATCCAATAGAGAAGAAAGAAGTTTTGACCATGGGCTTCTATCAGATAACACAGAATATAGTCCAAGCTGTGGAAAGCGTTGGAGCAAAGAGAGTAGTTATAGATCCCGTATCAGCGGTTGAGATGATGTTTGAGGACAAGTATATGATAAGAGCAGAGCTCGGAACACTCCTTGACGCATTGAAAGAAAGAGGTGTTACTACATTGTTAGTCGCAGAGGTACCTGAAACAGAAGTTGGGCTTAGCAGATCAGAATTTATCGAGTTTGCTGCGGATGCAGTGATAAAGCTTGATTTCATCTATCTGGCAAAAGAGTATCAAAGAGTTATCACAATAAAAAAGATGAGGAGAAGTAAGCACTCTACCTTCATTCACCCATTTGTAATAGGACCACATGGTATAGAAGTATTAAAAGTCTAACCTCTGAACATCTTTCTTACAATTCTTATAACAGTTTGAGCTTCTATTCTTCCTCTAACTCTTGCCATCACCAAGCCAACAGCCTTATCAAATGTTAGACCTTGTTGGGCAACAACCTCTTTAACAATATTTTTCAATTCGTTCATCTTCATCGCTTTCAGGTTCAAACTGCTGATAGCCTCTGAAACGTTTTCTTCTGGCTTGCTAGCCAAATATTTCAAAATATCTGCTATCGCTTCTTTTACAATCCTCTTCTTTGCGATATTTTCGAACAGATCAATGAGATGCCTATCGGTTAGATTTTCGACTTTCACATTCTCCCTTTTTTCCAGATCTTTGATTATGCTGACAAAAGTATTAGCAACTATTGAGGCATCAACCCTTTTCGTCTTTACAATTCTTTCGAACAGATCGAGATAGTCTGACCTTAGAATTTGCTTCGCCAACTCATCTGAAAGCTTCAGCTTTTTCTTGAATCTTACAAGCTTTTTTGTCCAAGGTTCTGGCAGTTGTTTTTTGATTTTTTCTATCAATTCTTTGGATACAGAGAGCGATGGCTCGTCCGATTCGGGGTAAAGCCTAGCAGCACCAGGCAATGGTCTGGTGTACCTCGTCGTTCCATTCTGGTTTGCAGTTCTAGTTTCTTTTTCAGGTCCAAGTAGAATCTTGTTTATTTTTTTTATAAGTAAATCAGCGACTTTCCCCTTTTCTTTGAATTCACCTATCAAAACAATGGCATCCAGCTCATTGGTCTTCATAAATTCTCTCAATTTTCTAAAATCATCCACAACCTGATATTTCAGCAAATCCTCATCAGAATGGATAATCCCTTTGATTCCAAACGAAGCAACAAAATCTGCCAGTTCTCTTCCCAAAGTCTTTCCAGGACAAATCTCTCTTTTTAGCAAACCTACAAAACTAGGAAGTCTTATCGCAAAAATAGTTCCATTATTCTCAATAATATTTTGCAAAATCTTGCTTTTTGTATCTTGCAGCAGGCTATTAACATCAACAGGTTTAGAAATAATCTTTCTAATCTTCCTTTTTCTCAACTCATTCCTAATCTCAGCCAGAGACAGTTGCCTCTGAACCTCATTTTCTATAATTTTTGACAGCAAGCCAAGCTCCTGCACCCCTTTTATCTCAACCCTCTCACTCTTTTTGATAGAAACATTTACATCTTGTCTTATGCTGCCCAAACCGCGTTTAACATCTTCCGTAGATCTGCAAATCATTCCAATGTTAAAAGCAATATCTTCTATCTCATCCGGAGAAAAGCCGATTAGCAAACCAGTTCCAATCTCAACCAGAGGAACGCCCAATCTATTCAGGCGATAGGTTACATTACCGTTTTCCTCTGAAACAATTGCAGCAGCATCCTCCTCTAAGTTGACATGAGTTATTTCAATCTTCCTTCCTTTGTATCTTAGGAAGCCGTTCAAACCGATAACAGCAGTCCTTTGAAAGCCTGATATTGCTGAGCCATCAATCAGAGTCTTGCGCATGATATGAATCTCATCTGGTATCTTACAGTTCAACAAAAGAGCTATCTGGAAAGCAATCTCCAGAGCTTCTTGATTCAACTCATGTGGTGGTTCACAATCGGTTTCAACAAGACAAGTCTCACTTTTGAAAAGCTGGTAAAAGAAAGTTCTGTTCCTCAAATACTCGTATTGAGCAGCGATATCAATCTCGCCAAGTTCGCTTGAGACTGGATGCATTTTGCGTGTGATTATTTTTATTGGTTCCTTTTCCCTCATTGCAGTAGAACAGTTGCAAAAGAGTTTGTGTTTTGTATCTAACTGTTGATGAAGCTCCAAACCACATTTCAGCTTGAGTTTTTTGTAATTTATCTTTTCTTGAGACATATACTTCACCTTATACCAAAAATGTATCAGTTTTAGTTCTTTCTGAAATTTCCCCAGCTATATTCGTCAACATCAGCTCTCTTACTTTCTCTAATTTTCTTGTGTGCCCCAAAACCCAACCAAGTTTTATATAAGCCACCTCACTCAGCATATCCTCCCCCCAGATAACTCCTGTAGAGTTTAATATCCTGAGATTTCTGTAAACATACGGGTGAACTCTTCCATAAATGGTCTGAGAAGTTATAATGATTGGAATACCACTTCGAATTGCATTTCTTATATTAGGTATCCATGATCTCTCTGGATCTGGAGTGGAGGTTGGAACGTGCCCTAAACCAGTTCCCTCTATGACTATTCCTTTAAAACCAGAATTAACAAGATAGTCTATGAGTTTTGGGTCTGATCCGGGATATGATTTAATCAGTGCAACTTTTGGTTCAAATTTTGTGTCAGCCTTAACCTTTCTTTTAGACAATTTCTGATAGTCCTGACTAACAACTTCAATCTCTCCGTTTGGCCAAACTTTAGCTAAAGGTAGGGTATTAATTGGCCTGAAAGCATCCCTCCTGCTTGTATGCAACTTTTTAATTTTTGTCCCTCTTGTAAAATAGCAAAAGGTATCAGCAGGTTCGGCATGCATGCAAATACCTACCTCGGCAAAATCAGAATATCCGGCGACATGAGCAGAGCAGATCAAATTCATAGCAGCGTCCGAGCTGCCCCTATCAGAAGACCTTTGTGCCCCTGTGAACACAACGGGACCGGAAAGATTTCTCAACATGAAGCTCAAAGCAGCCGAAGAGTAGTGCATAACATCCGTGCCATGAGTTATTATTATGCCTCTCGCTCCTCTATTTAACTCTCTTGCCACCTCTTCAGCCATCTGTTGCCAATTTTTGTACCACAAGTCCTCTGAGGCAAGATTCGAGAGTAGCTTAACAGTCTTGAAGCTGACTATATCGGCAAGCTCAGGAACTGCAAAGAAAATCTCTTCCGGAGTGAAAGCCATTTTTACCCCACCAGTGACATAATCAATTCTAGAAGCGATTGTTCCACCTGTGGCTAGTAGAGATACCTTAGGTAAATCAAGCCTCTGCTTAAACCTTCTAAAAGGGAATTTTTCCAAAATCCTTCGTCCAAGTAACTTCTTAAGTTTTAGTCCTTTATCGAACTTGATTCCTGTATTATATCCGTTATCAAGTTTTATAACAAGGCAAGAAGGATCTCCTAGCTCAATTCTAGGCATTAATATGCCTTCATATGCAGTTCCAGCTTTCAGGATTTTTACTCTGTCACCAATTCTTATTTTTTTACTTTTCAGTAGTGATTCAATTTCTTGAGAATACAATCAATCACTAATTATTTTAAGTGGTTTCGCTATTAATTCTTTCTATATTTCGATGCCAAAAGCTTCTGACAGCTCTTCCACTTTCTTGAATTCTCTCAGAAATTCATAGCCTTTTTTCGTCATTTTGAAATAGACCTGATTTTTTTCATTAGTTTTTTCAACAAAACCCATTGTTTGCAGATGATCAAGATATTTTTTTAAACGGATGTGGGAAAGATTTGCTCCATAAAGTATGTGAGTCGGTTTTGCCATACCTTTTTTGTTAATCAATCTTAATATGTCTACGAAGATGTGGGCTCTAGATCTTCTCAAATTCATTTTCGGGTCACCCGAACCAACATTGCCAATAAGGAAATGAATCCTGCCAGAAGCGACAGATGAGCTAGCACATACATGATTTTGCTAAATGAAGTGAAGAAAAGCAGAAAATGATAGCCAGCTATTAACGCAAAACCGAGCGTAACTAGAAATGAATTCTTGTTCCTTTTAATAGCATAATTAGTAGCATTTCGGAAAACAACATAGGAGAGAAGGAAAAAAGAGGTTATGTGGAAATATGGGAACCCTTTATACCAAGGAGGAATCAAAATTGGAACTCCCAGATCCTCTGCAAGGTACATTAGCACGAACAAGACATAGGCGGTGAACGAGGATAGATAATATATCCAGTAGCCAAAGTCGTCAACATATGAAACAGTATCGAAAGCTGTGAACTGCTTGTATGTAAAATATCCTAGATATACATAACCAGTTGTCAGAGCCAGGGTGAGAAAGCCGATGCTTAGAACGGTAAAGCCAATGTAAAGATAGAAGTGATGCTTCTTTGATGTTATTTTGAAAAGTTTGAACGCATAGTAGCTGATTAAAAACCCTATTATCGCGGATGCAAGGTACATTATCGAGTCAAAGCCATAAAATCTTGTCGGTATTAGTATGCTCATGCTCCCATCTTTTTAATTTAATTGAAGAACACTTATTTAAGTCTGAATCATTAGTCTAGATTAACCATTCACAAATCAGTAGTATATACCAAATCTATTCATTTATTAACGGAGGTGATGCAACAAAACTCTATCTATTGAATGAACCAACTCTTTCTTTTTCTATTTTTGTTTTCAAATTATAAACTTTATTTCGCAAAGGCAATTTCTATTACATCATTGTTTTTCAACTGATAATCCGCAGCTAATCTTCTTTTTGTTCTGGCATCTATCCCACAGATAAACTTCTCCCCGAGCTCTGTATGCACTTTGAAAGCCAATTCTTTGACCGTAGTTCCAGAAGGAACAAGAAAAACATCTGGGAGAACATTCCCGTCTTTATCAGTGAGTTTATTGCTATCAGCAACCGGATAAACTGCTATATAATTCAGCAAATTAAAAACTGCCTTATTCAAACAATTCTGCACGCCTGTGTTGCCATACTTTTCTGTAACCTCTTTTTTAATGAAGTCCAAAGCTTTTTTCTGCCCTTCACCGAGAGTTCCTTTTATTTCAAAATTATCTCCAGGCAAATAGTCTATCAACCCTTTCTCGGCAGCTTTTTTTAAAGCGATCTCTGCTTCCGCACTTGTCGGAACAATATTCTGGTATTTTTCTTTCAATTTCTCAAAGTTCTCCTGAGCTTGTTTCAAATCAATTTTGTTCGCAGCTATCAGAATCGGTTTGGAAATTCTCCTCAGGACTCTTGCAAAATTTTCTATGTCTACAGTTGAAGCCTTTTCCAAAGCTTGTGAAATATGTTTTTTGCTAACCTCCAATCCAGAAAGTTGTTGAGCCAATGTTTGAATTAAATCTGTTCCTGTTGACATGGAAATTTTCTTCCCGTATTTTTCTATTGCTCTCTTGATCACATCTGCAAACCACAGATCAATCTCTTTTTCAAGAAATTCTATATCAAAATCAGGGTCATATCCTACAGTTGGTTTGCCTTCGGCGTCTCTCAACCCAGAAAAATCAACGATATGTATCAGAACAGATGTTTGGCGCAAATCGTCAAGGAACTGATTGCCGAGACCACGACCATCATGTGCTCCTGGCACCAAACCAGCAACATCCCACAGTACAACAGGAACAAATCTTTTTCCATCTTTGCACATGCCATATTTTGGATTACATTTGACATTAAATTCCTTGCAGACACAATCGATAATCACGTATGCGGTTCCTCGATTGGGTTTTATCGTGCAAAAGGGTATACCAGTTATTTTCACGTCTATCAAAGTTGCTGCCTTAAACATACTTGATTTACCGCACGATGGTTTGCCTATTAAACCTATCTCTAGCATGTTCCACCAATTATCAATAATATTTAGAAAACTTATATACCACAACTACAAATTTAAATCCAATGGGTATAATAGAAGTTGTCATCAAGAGTTTAGGTGAAGCCATCAACCCTAGAAGATTTTTGCCTTTCTTCGTTCTATATCTTCTCTTTTTCACCAGCGTTTTGGTTTTCACAAGTTCTCTTCTTCAGGTTTTACCTTCTCTAATTCTTGTGAAATTCACAGAAAAAGAGCTTACAGTTGCAATGTTTGATGTGTTTGCTTTGCTGACAGTCTTTCTTATAGTGGTAGGCATAAACCTCTGGTTCACTGGAGCCTTGGTATCCGATTTGTACAAGGACAAGGGGTTTGATGCTGGTCTGAAATATTCAAAAAAAATCTATTTGAAAATGATTTTCCTCAGCTTCCTATTTTTTCTGTTTATTATAGTCTCAGGGCTATTTGGAGATTTCGGCCTGATAATCAGGTTGTTAATCGACTGGGTTTTCATGTTCTCATTGGTAGCTATTATAATCAAAGGCGATGGTGTCCAGCAATCACTAATAAGAAGCTACAATATTATCAGAAAAAATGTATTGAAAACTTTTGGATTTTTGATTCTAACATATTTTATTACCTTCGTGATTTTGTTTTTCTGTTTATTTTTAGTAGTGATTTCCCTTTATCCTCTATTTTTAAATTTGGCTGAAATTGTACCGGCATTTACCGATTTGCAGACAGTATCATCTCAACAGCTTGTAAGAATAATCGCTCTAGTCCTTAGAAGCTACCCTTCACTTGTCATAGCTTCGGTTATAGCTTCTCTCTTCCTCTCTTTTGCAAATATATTTATCTATTCTTCCAGAACATACTATTTCCTTAGTTTTAAAAAGAAGTAGAGCCTATAGATTTTAAATGATTGGTATGATAAGAAGAATCGCTGTAGTAGACAGAGAATTTTGCAAGTTCAAAAAATGTGGATACCAGTGCTCGAAGGTGTGTCCGAAGAACCGAGCAGGAGAAGATTGCATAGTTGCAGATGAGAATAGCGGATTCCCTGTAATAAATGAAGGGATCTGCATAGGTTGTGGCCTGTGCGTTAAAGCATGTGACCGAGCAGGCTTCCAAGCTTTGACAGTTGTCAATCTTCCTCAACCGCTCACCGAATTGCCAGTCCATAGATATGGTCCTTCTGGATTTTGCCTTTTCAGACTGCCTTTCCCAAAAACAGGAGAAATAGTCGGTTTGATTGGGCCGAATGGTGTGGGCAAGACAACTGCTCTGAGAATTTTATCAGGAGAGCTAAGACCAAATCTTGGTGAATTCGGAAAAGAAGTTGATTTTTCTCAGCTAATAAAAACTTTTAGAGGGACTGAATTGCAAACTTATCTAGAGCAGTTAAAAGACAAAAAAGTAAGAACTTCCTATAAACCGCAGAGAGTAGACCAAATTCCGAAGATCTACAAAGGGAAAGTTTCAAAACTTTTGGAGAAAGTAGATGAAAAAAAGATTCTTAATGAACTAATTAAAATTTTTGGTATTGAAGCAATAATGGAGAATAAAATAAATGAAATTTCTGGCGGTGAACTACAGAGAGTTGCTATTGCTGCTTGCTTAGCTAAAGATGCAGACTTTTATTACATTGACGAGCCCACAAGCTTTCTTGATGTTTTTCAGAGACTTAGCACAGCAAAGACAATCAGAGAATATTGCAGTAGCAAGGCTTGCATAGTTGTTGATCATGACCTAGCTACTTTAGATTTTTTGGCAGACAGGATTCACATCTTCTACGGCTTTCCTGGAGCATACGGAATAGTTTCCAAGCCTTACAGCGTTAGAGTTGGAATAAACACTTTTCTTGATGGTTATATCAGAGAAGACAATGTTAGGATTAGAAGCGAGCCGATAACATTCTTTGCAGGTATCATGGATAAGAAGTTCTCGCCAGAAAAATTGGTTTCATTCAAAGATTTGAGAAAAAAGTTTGAGAGGTTCAAATTGGAAGTTAAACAGGGTGACATAAGATTAAAAGAGGTTCTGGCTGTTTTAGGGGCAAATGCCTTGGGCAAGACAACTTTTGCAAAAATATTGGCAGGTGAGATTAAAGCGGACAAAGGAGAAATAGATTCTAAAATAAAAATTTCCTACAAACCGCAATACATCGAAGCAAGTTTCAAAGGGACTATCAGAGAGCTTTTATCTTCTGTTGCAGATGTAGATTCTGACAGTTATAGAGCAGAAATTGTCAGACCGTTGGAGCTAGAAAGGCTGTTAGATAAAAACATAAAAGAATTATCAGGTGGTGAACTACAAAGGGTTGCTATATCTTATTGCCTATCCCAGCAAGCGGACTTGTATCTTTTAGACGAACCCTCTGCTTTTATGGACGTTGAGCAGAGATTGACATTAGCAAAACTTATTGGAAACATAGTGGAAGTAAGAGAAAAAAGCAGTTTGGTTATAGATCACGATTTGTTGTTCCTAAGTAAAGTTGGAGACAGGGCTATGGTCTTTCTTGGCAAACCAGGGATAGAAGGATATGCGGATGAAATAACTTCGGTTAAAAATGCGTTCAACACTTTTCTAGAGCAGGTTGGAGTCAGTTTTAGAAAGGACATAGATACAGGTCGTCCTCGCGCTAATAAACTTGGATCTAAATTAGATAGGTTGCAAAAGGAAGAAGGTGAGTATTTTAAAATTTAACACAGCTAAATAGCTATGTTAAATCTTTATCTTGGATATTACTTTTTATGGTGTCATGGTTATTAAAAATCCGCAATAATATAGAAACAGCTGTTATCGGGCATAAATACGGACCAGATGCAAGAACGATAGCAAAAAAGTATAACTTACAAAATTTGCTTGGTGGCAAATCTGCGACCGATCAAATAAAAGATTTTTACAGCTTCGATAGAGAAGCTCGAGAACTTGCACTAAGAAAGAACAAAGAAACGAGGCCGCCTTGGTTTGTTAGAAATATTACTTTATCTGCATATTCTGCCAACAAAGGATATGATAGCACATATAGCGATGACTGTATATCCGATATGGCAACCGGAACACTGTTGTATCTGGGTGGAGATTTAAAAGACGATTTTTGTGATCACCATTTAGAAAAAATATTAAATGAGAGAATGAGACCAGTTTATAATGAAGATGTCATTAAGTTAATGAATGAAGAAGAACTTTTAAGGGAAGCTTCCACAGCTGATGGTGATTCGCTACTCAAAGCCAGAGTTATAAAAAGTCTTTTGGATCTTGGCAGTTCTAGACTAAAACAAAGAAGCAGTATAGCTTACGAAGAATACAGAAAAAGAAAAGATGAAAAATTAGATGGTATTCAAGCAATGGATTTTTTGCTTCGTCATCTTTTAAGAACTGGTGAAATAGAAAGAGCAAGGAAAACGATTGAAGGACCATTAGAGAAAAAACTCGAGACACAGAAAAAACTGGGCTATATTGGTGCAACATGGGCCGTTATTAGTGATATTCTAGCTGGTGGTGGGAAAAAAGAAGTTATTGATGGTCTAGAAATGTTTTATTTGAATGGTACTAATCTCACCAACCTCGCAGGTGATGACCTAAAGGAAGCGAAGGAAGATTTTGCTCCAGATGAAACAAGCTCGGTTGGAATAGAAAATCCGGCAAATGTGTTGAGTCTTTTATTGGTTTCAGAGGGGTATGATACTTTGAGTTACACTCTACTAAGAGAGTACATGAAAAGGAACCCGCATATTGTTGCAGAAATGTTAACTCCTTATGCTGATGGTTTATACAGAGGTTACGAAAAACTTAATAATACGACATATGTCCACCAAGACCTCCTGCCAGCTATTGGTTTAATGGTTGGAGTGGCAAAAAGTGGGATTAGAAAATTTGAAAAAGATCTGAAAGTAAAAATGACAATCGATTGGTCGAAAATTTTCAGATGAAATCAACTAACTCTTTTAGCACCATTAATTCCGCTTAATAATGTTTCTAGTCCTTCTTCGTACACTGCATTCCCTTGTACAACAAAACCTTTCTTATAGCACTTCCTTAATATGCTAATAATCTCTCTCGATTCTTCTTCAGCATTATCCCCTTTTATACCACCACCATATGCTATTGGCATGTCAATAGAATCTCTCAAACGTTCCAGAATTTCTAAACCCCCTCGAACATCTCTTATGTACTTGCCACTACACTCAACATACAATAACGAATCTCTGTTTTGCTGCCATCTGAACAAGAATCTTTCAGCAGTTATCGCATAAGCAATTACATCTTCATCTGATACATTAAACGCTCTTGTGATTTTAGCTACGGTGGAATCTAAATTCAAAATCAAATAGGGCGCTCTAACTACTTTTTTCCAATCGATTTTTTTCAAATCCTTCTTTATCCAATTTATCATTCTTCTGTCTTTCCATTCAGAGTCATGGGTATTTAGAATGTATGGTATGATATGCCAGTCGACCCTGCGATCGTATACGAATAACCTATGATCTGGCAATTCCTCTGCAACTGAAATATCATATCTTGAAATTGCTTTCAAAAGTCTTTTAACATTATCTCTACTGATATTTTGGGTTCCACTAATCCATATAGAATCAGTTCCACTGTTCGCTATGTCTTCAAGGCTAGCTTTTAAACTCTCCAAAGGCCTACCAGGATCAATTTTTGTTACATGGCGCCAATCTTCCCATTCAGGCATGCCTAATAGTTGGGACAGAAGAAATAAATCATTGAATTAAATAACGAATATTTTTATGTTTAACTATTGTAGCATTTCTCTAGTTTTTCCTGTGACTCTCCTATCAACACTTCTCAATTGGTTTATATTTTTTGCCCCTGAAAGAAGCATGGCTATTTTTAATTCTTCTATGATTCTTTGCAACACACTTACAACTTCCTTTGAACTTTTTATAGCTGGTTTCAACAAAGGCGAAGCTATCCCAATTGCAGATGCACCCAGTGCTAAAGCTTTAGCACCGTCCAAACCATTTCTTATTCCACCCGAAGCTATGACCGGAATTTTCACAACTTCTACTGTTTGTATCAAGCTAACAGCAGTCGGTATGCCCCAATCCCAGAAAGTCTTCCCTATTTCTGACCCACGGTAGCTTTCAACTGCAGCAAAAGAGGTGCCTCCAACCCCTCCTGTATCTATAGCCGACACACCAGCTTTTTCTAATTGGATTGCGACCTCCCCTGAAATACCACATCCAGTTTCTTTAGCTATTATCGGAAATTTTGAATTTGAGCAGATTTCCGTTAGTTTTTCCAAACCGTCTTTAAAATTTCTATCGCCTTCTAGCTGAACAAGCTCTTGCAGTGCATTTAGATGAATGCAAAGTCCATTGGCCTCAATTGTCTTGACAGCTTTCTCAGCCTCTTTTATTCCATATCCTTTGATGAACTGAGCAATTCCAAGATTACCGAATAGCAGGATATCAGGAGCGACATCTCTCACTTGATAAGTGTAAGCTAGTCTTTGGTCTTCTATCATCATTCTTTGGGATCCGACTCCCATTGCAATTCCAAGCTCTTGTGCGGCTCTAGCCAAATTTTTGTTTATTTTTTCCGCTTCTGGAGTCCCACCAGTCATAGATTCGATAAAGATAGGTGCGGAAAGCTTTTTGTTGAACAGTTCCATTGAGACGTCTATTTCAGAAATTTCAAGTTCTGGTAACGCTTTATGAATTAGTTCTACGTCTTCAAAGCCAGTGCTTTTATGAGATTCTATATTTTTTCCTAGGCCAATTTTCACGTGTTCGAGTTTACGGGATTGTGTTTTTTCCATTTTTACCATCAAATTCTTATTAATGTTCCCAATTTTTCTCCTAAAAGAGCTCTTTTTAATATATTTGGTCTATCCGCGTTAACAATTACAGATTCGATTCCAAATTTCGTCAACTCTACCAATTCTTCTACTTTGTGAAACATGCCACCCGTAACATCTATTCCAGCAGAACCGCCAAGCATGTATTTAATTTTTTCAAAGTTATCTTGTTTTATTTCAGGAATAAATTTTGCGTTTGAATCTTTTTGTGGGTCTCTTGTAAAAACACCATCAACTATTCCAGCAGATATAAAAATCTTGGCTTGTAAATTTTTTCCAAGGTAGCCAAGCACTTCCTCTGTTGACAATATACAGCATCCCTGTCTTGTATCCAACCCAACATCTCCGTATGGTACTGGCAATAAACCATACTCCAACATTTTTTTTATTGGAGTTAAATTCCACTCAACAATTTTAGAATTTTCCGCTATACAACAAGCCGAAGGTTGGATTGATATAGCTTTTTCCCCAGCTTTTAGTAGCTCATCAACTACAATCCTATTCAATCTTGCAGCATCATTTTGGACTACAGCTATTCCTTTATAACTTTCTTTGTTAACAATCCCTTTTTGAGTCTTATACTTGCTCGCAGAGACATGGGGGAATGATCCACCACCATGTCCTACAATTAAGTCAAAATTTTTTTCTCCTCTTGCTTCATGAATCTCTTTTGCCACTCTTTTGATAGTGTCTATCCTTGGTGTAAATGGTTTATTCTTGTCAGTTATTAAACTACCACCTAGCTTAATCAAAACAAGCACTTTCATTATATCTTCCTTTCAATCAGATAATAAGCAAAAGCCTTTAACTTTTCTTTTGCATCAGACTCTGGGAGTATATTATCAATTTCTCCCCAAGCTTTTTTTATTAAACTCCTTGCTTTTTCTTTTGCGTATTCAATAGAACCATATTTTTTAATTATCTCTATTGCGTTATCCCTTATTTTTTGATCTTTAGTATGCATGTTAAGGATTTCTATTAGCCTTTTTCTATCTTCTTCACTAGCTTTTTTTAAAGTATGTACAACCAATAAACTCCTCTTTCCTTCTGTTACATCTTCTCCCAATCCTCCTTTCCTTGCAGCAAATTCTTCTCCTATTAAATTTAAAATATCATCCTGAATTTGAAATGCAGTCCCAATAGTTTCTGCGAACCTTCCAAATAGCTCTATTTCTTTTTCGTCTTTTCCAGCTAAACATGCAGCTAATCTTGCACTCATCCTTGCTATACACCCAGTCTTATTCACAAGCATTTGGAAATATTCTTCCTCACTTACATTATTAGCATTGCATAAACCCTTATGCCAAATTATATCTGTGGCCTGTCCAATCCCAACCCTTATTAGCTCTTGCAAACAAATTTCATAAGCTCTCAAAATCCTTTCTTTATTAAATTTTTTATTTTTCATTAAAGCCATAAAAGGTAGGAAATAGAGAAAGTCTCCAACATTTATTGCTATATCCTCGCCAAAAACTAAATGCAAAGCTGGCTTCCCTCTTCTTTCTTCACTAAGGTCTTCTAGATCATCATGTATGATAGTTGAATTATGAATGAGCTCTGGCAAAATAACAAAATCCAAAACATCATCAGGATTTCCACCCAAAGCTTCATAAATTAAAAGAAAGAGCACAGGCCTCCATCTCTTCCCTCCTCTATCCAAATAATCCCATAGAGGCTTTGATATGGCTTCTGTTATAGCCTCTGGAGTGTATTTATAACTTGGTTTGCCTAGAATGAATTTTAAATTCTCTTCATCAAATTTTCTAGGAACAAATTTTTCTATCGCTTTGTCTATTTTCGGTCTCATCTCCTCCAATGTTTTTTCAATATCAACTACCATTTAAAAACACCTAGCCGACTTTAATAAAGGTAATTCTTTCATGAATATAACGCCCACTTTATTCTACTATTCCTTTTAGTCAGTAAATTTAAATAATATTATTATAGAAGGCGACGAGCCATATCCAACTCTCTAAGAAACCTATAATATGGCAAGCGAGCTCTACCTATGTCAATAATAGCAGCTGAGTTAACAATCCCATATTGGCGATTTGCTGGGACACAAACATAAGGAATGCTATCCCTTTCGCAAAGAACTTTCAAATGGAGTACTTGTTCGGGGTATTCAAGATCACTCACAATGTAAACAAGCTTAGCATCTCCTTTTTTTACAGCACTAGTAGTTTCATGTATACCCCTTCTGATTTTCCCCCCTCCATACTTAACTTTGTATAAAAGATTAAAAGCCTTTTTAGTTAATTCAAGCGGGGCCGGTGTAAGTTGGGTGTAAATCATTCCTGACATGCTCATCTCAGTTAGAGATATCAGCTTTAGTATTTAAATCTTTTTATTGTCTTGTTTCATATTTTTGGATGGTTCCATCACTTGACGAACAATACCAGGTTCAGGTACATATACGTGCCCCTTAAAAGCTAGAACAAGGACTTCTGGTCTATCTGTTTCCTTTGCAAGTCTGAAAAGTTCAGATAATTTTTCCTTATCATAAAAATCTTCTATTTGATACGCAGGCTTAACGATTTCTGTTCCTTGTCGCTTCCACCATTCATTGTCAAAGTTTTCAAATGATTTGTCTCTATCCCAACATTCCCACGCTAATTCAGCGTCTAGCATAGCAAATCTGTTGCCTTCGAAAGTCAGATAATTGTTATGAAAAGCGGCTTCACCTATTAGGACCTTTCTGTTTGCCAGTCTATTTATTTTTGAAAGTGATGTGAGACCAGATGCAGGATGAGTCTTATAAAAATTCATCGATTTGCCGAATGGGGTGGCATGACTTAGCGATTTAACCCTTTCCGGATTACTCAGTTTCTCTTTAAAGAGAGGATGGTTAAGAAGTTCGTTATAACATTCTAGTAAGACTTCCCCAGGTTGTGTTTTTTCTCTTTTTTGCCCAACACCTACCCTAACGTAGTTTGACCCAGGAATAACAAAACCATAGCCGTAGCTAAGTTGTCTAGGGAACCAAAAAAATGCTGTATCCTTGAATTCTTTAACTTTTTCTTCAGAAAAATGTAAAAAGTTAACCATTACTGTACAGAAATAATCACTACTAACATCCCAAAATATATCCTTTCTGACCCTTGATGATGCGCCACCAGCACCGACTTCACTCATACCCATAATTTTTTGGTCATTTCTAAGTGTGTTAACAAAGCCATCTTCTGTTTCTTCAACATGCTTGATAGGATAAGGATATAAATCGACACTCTTATCCAAGTCTAGAAGTGGTGAAAAATTGTACCAATCAAAATACTTTCTTCTTACTACAGCATCGCCATCTTTTGGTAAATATTCCAACACAATTCTACTGTCAGGAGAAATGAATTTATATCGCTTGATTATTCCATCAATTACTGGGTATTCCCTTCCTCTGTATGTAGCTGTCTCTGGAATTTTGAACTTTTCAATTACATCATGATCCACTATTCCACCACATGGTTTTTCTTTGGCATACCTAAGTCTCGGAGGGTCGCCAGGCTTCTTTCCAAATGTAGGGTCGCAAACAGCAATTTTATATCCTCCTTTCTCAGCCAGAAGTCTAGAAATAAGTGCACCTGAAACTCTTGCTCCTTCTACCACAAAGTCATAGGTTTTAGTGCTCATATTTGATATCTTTATAGTTAAAAATAAGAATACAAGATTACTCTCTTTTCTTGGTTTCAAAAGCGCAAAATTCATTGCCCTCGCTTAGGCTACTAGTTTGAACGAAGGTAAATTCATCACCAATGACTCCCTCTATTAAACCTCTGCAATATTCTCTGCAAATGTTGCAGTAGAATGGTTGGTTATATGGAAATTCCTTCACACTATCTCCATATGGGCATTCAGTTATGACAGTCTCTTTTCCTTTAACGTTCAGATTCATACCAAGAATTATAGCTGCTATTTTTAGAACTTTTGACGCATTTTCTGGACTTCCAGGTTCAAGCTCAAATAACTCCATAATTTTTTTTGCATCCTTTGCTCCACACTCTCTGAGTTCTCTTTGAATAATTGTTACTACTTGTGTATAACCAATATTCTTGATTAATTGCTTGGCTAGTCTGCAAACAATGTTACTAGATACTTTGCCTAACATCCAAATCCTTTCTTTCTCATTCATTTTCTGTCTTACCATCTCTTCAAGTTTTGTCATCTCTTCAAGTTTTTTATTTTCCATTTTTGTCCTCATCACTTTTTTTCCTTTACAACCAAACCCGGGCAGTTCAAACAGACTTCCTTATCATCCGCTCTTAAACCGCAAGGGGCATATTCTGGGCTGTTCTCGTAAAACAATTTTATATGATGAAATTCCTGTGTTATAGAGGCATTGCCGATGTTGACTTCCACATGCTTCATTCCTGGTTCAGACCTAATCTGATTAGTCAAAAAATTTTCTAATTGATGAATGTCTTCAGTTGCGGTGTTCAAAATCAGATTGTGCATGCCAGAAGTTCTTATCATGCAAACGACAAGTGGGCAGTTCCTCAACTTTCTGGTCAGTACATTCACACCATCTGCATCAGCTTCTATGCCAATAACCGATAGAAGGGGAAAAAGCATCTGCGCATTGAGCAGGGCAGAGGTTCTGATCACTTTATTCTTAAGTAGCCTGTCAATCCTCTCTTTAACTGCAGCAGGAGTTACATTAAGTTTCTTTGCCAAAGTTGTAAATTTCATCCTTCCGTCTTTCAACAGCTCAGAAATTATAAATCTGTTCACATCATCAAGTATAATTTTTTTAGTTTTCATAAAATTATCTTTAATAAAATAACATATTCAACTATTTAAAGCTATTTTTTTATAGGCAAACCTTAAATATTCCAAAAGGTTTTAAGTAAATAGATAAAAATGGAAGAAGAAACAGTGATCTGCAGGATGTGCTTGGAGCCTATATTCAATTTTATTTGCGTAGATTGTTTAGGCGACACAGTGCACAAGTGGTTAGACTCGGTGAAGCCAGAATTTTCGACTGAATTCAATAGTTTTCACGAAAAGCTTTTAAAATACATCCGCTCAGAGGAGAACTTGGAGAAATGTGTGAAGTGCAAGAGAACAATAGATGCAGTTATGTGCCCTTATTGCTATGAAAAAGAGGTATTCTGGTGGATTTTCAACAAAGACATTAAACTCTCTAAGATATTTGCTAGGCTGTTCAACTTTGACTTTCTAGGGACAGGCTATCTTCCAAATGTCAAAACTAGAAATCTTGAGCCTGTAGTTCTCATCGACAGCAGAAAGATATCAGACACTAACATATGCGAGAGCTGCGGTCAGGTGTCAGATGATTTGAGAGAAGAAAATGGAGTTTGGCTCTGTGAATCCTGCAGAGAATAAATAAATAGAATTTTCCTATTTTCTTTTAGAACGATTAATTGACTTCAACTCTTTGCAATGCTCAATATCTCTGCTACAACCTTTTCTATGTTTTTTATCCTCTCGTTCAAAGTTTCGTTCTGCACCCTCAAGCTGTCGATCTGAGTTAGAATTAGATCCATCTTAGCTCTCACATTCTCAATGTTCGTAGACTCGAAAGTTGTTGGTGGCTTTGGGGCTTCGATTGGTGGTGGAACTTCTTTCTTCCTTCCCCACGACTTCAGCCTTGAAAATATACCCATTAAGTCAACCTCGCCCTCTGCATAAGATTAAACGTCGACCTTATCTCCATCTCCAAATGTTCAATCCATTCCTTATATATTCGTATGTATCTTCTCCTTATATTATTGTACATCAGATAGTGGTATGGATAGAGAAATGGATAGAAAATAGCTTTCTGAAACATAGTTTCGGTAGGATAAGCAGTAGAAACTTTACCACTCACTTCTATCTGAATCCATCCCGGCTTCAAGGGGTCTCTTGGCTGACTCCCTTGGACTCTTAGGTAGACATAGCCTCTGGTCCATTTGTCAACTTTCTTATCAACATGAATTCTAACAAAAAAATTTATTGGCTCTCCAGTAGTATCCCACCTGAAATCATCTTCAAAATAATCAACACCCCTAGCATGAAAGACTGTCAAGATCATGTCTCTTATTTTTCCGTAGATTGAAAAAGGGTTCAGGCCTTTATACTCAATGAGTATAGCTCCCTTAGGCGCTAGAATATCATCCTCTATTAAAAAAGCCATTCATACCACTTTCGGCAGCAGGTTGAAGAATGATTTGATTTCTGCCTGCAAGGTTAGCATGGAGTCTCTACAAGCTGCTATATACCTCCTCCTCTGCTCCTGATAGAATACCTTATGATAAAAAACTCGGAACACTTCATAAAAGAAACTTCTCTCCCAGATAGTGTCTTGTGGGTATTCTGTTCTGAGCAGGCCTTCTATCACAACTTTCGCTTCCCCCTCCTTTTCAAATTCCTTGCTTGGCTTGGCAGTTCCTGTTATCGTTATCATCAGTAACATGTAGGAGAATTTGTCAAAGTCTTTTATCACTTCCCACAAAATTCTAAACTTTTCCTCTGGTTTTGACCTATCCCAGTTGAATTCTTTTTCCTGCATGTTTTCTTTCGGCACCCTCAAAGCAGTCTGAAGTGTATCAATAATTTTTGGATATATTTTTTGGGGGTTTGGTCCTGAATAAGTGAATTCAAGTCGTGGTCTGTAAGTTATGCAAAACTCTTCCATCAGCAGTTTTGTTCTTGCAAATACTGGCATTCAGTTCCCTATAAAAAGTTTTATCGCGAGAAATATTAATAGATAATATGAAACAATTGGCAGGTTTGCTGATTTCATTTTTTGGATTTTTATTCCTAACAATCGCAACAGAAACAAAGGAGAGCATGATTTTCGAGTTCTCGCTAGTATTTGGGATGCCTATGATTTACTTTGGTCTGAAACTATTGGTGGGCTTATGATAGTTGAAAAGATTTTAGGAGTGATATCAATTCTTGCAGGCTTCTTTTTTATATTCTTATTTCCTGACTGGACACCATTCCAGCCGAAGTCGTTCACAAAAACAGGTATAATAATTGGAATATTTTTACTCCTACTCGGCATATATTTAATAAGGATATGAATGTCCACTGCCGTTGAAAGATTCCATGAAAATGAATTTGTAAAGAAAAAAACTGTTTTTACCACAGAAGGATTTATCATAGAGGGCGAATGCTTTCACGTTGCTCCATACAATCAGAGATTGTACCTAGAGTTGGACACTCCTGCTGGAGTAGTTGGTGGAATCTTTCTTGGTTTCATGTCCCAGCTTGGAAAGTGGGGATTCCACAGAGAGAAAGTTGAGGAGTGGATGGAAGTCTCTCCTGCCAATCCAACTCATTACCAAATGACAATACAACAGAAGCAGCAATTAGAGGGTCAGATAAAGGCGGGTTTGGCAGGGATTGCTTCTGCAGTCTCCGACTTCGAGCTGCTATTCCATGATTTGAGGAAATACAGAGAGTTCATGGAGTATTTCAATAAAATTGAAAGAGGAAAAAAAGAGAATAAACCAGAGTTGATTGCAGAAGGAACGCAAACGCTCAAAGCAATTTTTGTTGATCAGGTTGATGTTCACACCGGCGAAGGGGTCGCATTAAAGCTGATAGCGCCGAGATGGCCGACAATAATAGCAGATTTCATGAAGTTAAAACCTGAAGACATAGACCCAAAAAAAATCGCTGAGAAATATCGTGTTTCAGAGGCTGAAGGGGTTGTGCTGGCAACAAAAAACAAGCTTTTCCTCGTTTGGGCTGACAGAATTAAAGAAACTGTTTTGGGCAGGTTTGAAAGAATTAGGGGATTGATGGAGGCAAGGAAGAAGTCTATAGAAGAATATAAGACAATGCTCACGCCCTACATAACAAGATACAGGTATATAAGAGAATTTGGAGAGACTCCAGAAGGCAGAAGGGCAATGGAAGCAGCCTCTTGGATAAAACCTGCAGGTACACTTCTTATCACTTCTGCAGAAATGCAAACTATTTGGGTGTGGAGAGCATTTGCTCCACCAGAACTGTTCAAGGCTGCAGCAGAGGTAATATCCGAACTTCCAGGCACGCCACTTCCTAAAAAAAGTATTTTCAAAATCCCATTTCCTCGTGAATTTAAAGAATGGATTAGGGTGGAATATGACAGGATAAAAGAGAAATTTTCATCTGTATCAGTCTCGCCAACTGGTATAGAACCTTTGGACAAATGGGTTTTGTTATTATTCCCTGAAATAGAAAAAAAATATAAAATTAAATTCGCGCTTTCTGACATTCTTGAAGCGAGGGAGAAATTTCTCGATCAATATAATACCTATGCTTGGAATTGGGTAAGAAGTCCTTACTTCATGGTTTTGGAGCTGCCGATAACTAAGTTATCGTTCAGGGTTGATGGAAAGGAGTTTGAAACCCTTATTTTAAGTCCAAAAATGAAAAGTTATATTGACACGCAAAACATCATACTCCTGAGGATGCTGGAGTTGAAAGCAAAAGAAAGAGAGCTTGAGAATTATATCTCTGAGATGCTAGGCGAAACTGTAAAGTCTGAGACGATAAAAAATATAATAAAAGGTGAGTATCCTTTTCTGATGGGTGAGGAAGAGAAAAAACCAGAAGTTTTAAAAGAAAAGAAACCATCAAAGGCAGAAGAATTCATAAGAAGAACACTTGGTTTGGATATAAGATTTTTCAAGCCAGGCAAGTATGAAACCCATTTTGATGACAGGATAAGTGGGCAATATATGAGAGAGATGGCAGACTATCTCTGGGTTCCTACTCTCAGATATTTGAAAGGGGCTGTAGGAGTTCCTGGACTTTGAATTCTATAAACTTTAAAAAGCTTAACTAAAGAATATGGATTAGGTAATTGAATGAAAGCGATAATTCTTGCAGGTGGCCTTGGAACTAGGGCAAAGCCATTTACAGATTACTGCCCAAAGCCGATGATACCAATTGATGACAGGCCGACCATTGACTACATCGTAAGATATCTTTCCAAGTTTTCAGAAATAGATGAAATAATTATAATTTGCAACCTAGACAAAGAGGGGCATGGCAATCAAATAAAAAATTATTTTGATGGGAAGGAATCGCTCCTGAACAAAAAGATTACCTATGTTGAAGACAAGTTTGAAGGCACTGGCGGAGCATTACTAAGGGCAAGAGAATTCCTGAAGAATGAGAATGAATTTCTCGTTTGGTTCAGCGACAATCTCTGTGCAATAGATTTGGATTCGATGACCGAGTTCCACAGAAATAGAAAAGGCATTGGTTGCATGGCAATAGCTAAAAAGAAAAGGGAAGAGACAGGGTTTGTCAAATTGGATGGGAACGGTTTGATCCTAGAATTTAGAGAAAAACCGATTGTCGAGCTCGAAGATCCTGAGTGCCTAGCAATCTACATCTTCAACAAGAAAATTTTGGACTACATAAGCAGAGAAAGGGAAAGGAAGGCAAGCGTGAATCTCTCTTTTGATGTTCTGCAGAAGCTGCCGGCCAATGAAAAATTGTTTGGTTTCGACATAGGCAATGCTAACTGGATTGATATAGAATCTCCAATTAAAGTCGAGAGGAGCATTGATCTCATAAAAAAAATCATTGGGCAAATGAAAGTGATTCAATGAAAATAGACTGTATAATACATGCTGGTGGTCAAGGCGAGAGATTGAGGCCTATAACACTCCAATTGCCTAAACCGCTGATTCTTGTTGGCATTGACCCCAAACCAATGATTTACTGGAGCATGATGCCAGCGATAAAAGCTGGGGTTGAAAAATTTGTAATAACCACTAACTACCTTAGCGATAAAGTGGAAGAATATTTTAAAAGCAAAGATTGGTCAGGTTTTGACATAACTATTTTCAAAGAACCGAAGCATCTAGGCAGGGCAGGTTCAACCAAGTATTGTATAGACAGCGGAATAATAGACGGAAAAAATCTGATATTGATGCAGAATGCTGCTGACATAACTCGAAGCATAATTTCAGAGTTGGTTAAAGATCATGTTGAACAGGCAAAAAAATTTGGATACGATGTGACAGTAGTTGCTGCAAGGAAGTGTGTGATTCCTTCGAGTAAAGTGAGATTCAATCCCAAAACCAGATCTGTTTTATCTTTTGAGAGGAAGCCATTGCACACATGGCAGGAGGGAGAGTCAAGTCATGTTGGAATGTTTCTTTTCGAGCCTAAAGCACTTAAAAGATTCGATAAAATACCAATACCATCCGACCCAGAAGAAAGTGTGATATTGGATATAATAAAGGAAAAAAAGGCTAACATCTTTCTAACAGATGAATGGATTCCAATAAAATATGCCTCGGACATAGACACAATAAGCAAAATAAACATAGAAAAGTTCCAACAGTCTAAACTCTAATTCTAATAAATTGAAAAAACAAAATAATCATTATGTCGTATATAATTGGAGTCTCTAGTGGGGCATTTGGTGCTGCAGCTACCGAAGAAAGACCTCAGCTCCTAGGCCTTTATAAAAAAGCTCAGTACTCTGTAACACAAGGAGTGCAATTTGTTCAGATAGACTTGGAATCTATTTCTGAACTTGAAGAACCAGATCTAGAAGAACTGATGAAAAAAAACATAATCGAAAAGTTGCATATTATATTTGGGATACACAGCGAGACAAAGGCTTTTGGAGTGGAGGCAGCTGAACCAGACTCGGCATTAGAGACAGAATATAAGAGGGCACACATAAGGCTGCTCGACATTTTGGAAAAAGCTGGGAAGATCGGGTCAAAATATGTCTTGATCCATTCTTCGGAATCAGACCCGTTTCCACTACTCGCTCTAAGGGCCCAGCCTGCAGAGCTTGTAGACTTTTTTGGCAGGCATTTCAATGAATTTTTGGAAAAGAATGAAGAGCTAGTGAAATGGGTAATGGATGGAAAAGGAAAATTTCTATGGGTTGAAATCATTGGTAGGGATATAGACCAATATCTTGCTGAGTATAAGTCAGAGGTTAAAAGAGAGTTCAAGCTGGCACGCGAGAAAATTATACCACCAGAGCAACTAGAGGAAGAAAGTGAAAAGTATGCAGAAGACGAAAAGATTCATAGGAAGGGGCAATTAAGAAGGCAATTGTTTGATATTGTTTTTAGTAGGTCACTCCATTACGGCCCTGAAAGATGGGCATATTATCTTGTTGCCAAATGGATGGAAAAAAATTCTGATCCACTCTGGAAAAAAATTATCGATGCAACTCTAAATTTTTTTGTTGAAAGGGAGAGAAAGGAGAAAAAAAATCAAAAAATTACCCGTGAAACTTTTCTTTCTAGTAGAAATGTTAAAAACTTATACTCAATGGATGATGAGGGATTTAAGGATTTTCATGAACTGTGGGTGCCTGCAGTTTCTGCCAAATACATTTGGGGGCATCTAAACCCAGAGAGATGCGAGGACCCTGAGTGGAAAGGAAGGTTTAGAGATCCAAAACCCATAATTAAAAACTATGATATGCCTTTGATCCTCGAATCACCGATGGGTGGAAGAGGAATAGAAGAATGGTTGAGATTTTGCAACCCACTTCAGATGTACTGTCTTGCCGAAGAAGTTGGTACTGAATATTTGCAATTGGCTTTAGATCTTGAGCACATGCTGAGCATAAGACTAGACCCTGAATTAGTTATAAGACTTTTTCCAGAGGGTGCAGGAAGATTTGTTAGAGTGATTCATGCCGGTTGGCCTTCAACACTAGCTCCAGCACACGTGCCAATTCCATTGGGCTCAGAGCAGCAACAATACCTTTATCGAATGTATTACTTGCTGAGAGAAAAGGGATTTGGGACAGATCCGAAAGAAGATTATTTTATTCTTTTTGAGAGAGGTCCGTTTCCAATTCAGCAATCGATTATTGCGCTAAGAGAAATAGCAAAATTCCTAGAGCAAGGCATCTCTCCAGAAAAACTACCACCAGAATTTTACGGTATTGCAACAGGGGAAGTGGCATCTGAAGAGAGGCAACGGGTAATTATTATAGAGCACTTCTTCGACCCTCTAGAAGGAGTGATAGCTATTCCAGAAGAGAAGTATACTTTCTTGGGAAAGGCAGCAACAGAAAAAGGCAAACCGCCAGAGCAGTGGAAGAAAGAAGAATTGAAATAATTTAATCTTGTTGGTAAGAGATTTTGGCAAAACACTTTCGATCACTACAAAGCTCGCATATTCCACAGCAGTCATCACACATTCCATCTATGTCTAAATCATCATATGGACCATCAAGACTTGTTTCTAAGTCTAGGTTCAAAGGGTAGCTACGAAATATTATTTGATATATTGTATTTAACTCTGGATTTTTAGGAGTTTCTTTTTGTCCAGCGTATACTAAAAGTTTTTTAGTATTTTCTTCAGGTTCAGCATAAATTAAAGGCAATTCTTTATCCTTAAACATTTTTATCTGATTTTTTGTTTATATCAATTATATCATCGAACTTAGTAATAAAAATATCATTTTTTTTAAAAAAAGAAAAATTTAAATCAAAATTCTTTCAAGATTAGAAAATTTTTTAATGACAGCATCTGGTTTAACATTAATTTTTATATTATAATTTCTCCAAGGCACCGACCTTCTGTATTTTTTAGGTGGGATATAGAGAATAGTCTTCAGTCCAGCTTGCTTTGCAGCTTGAACGTCCTTTACAGGATTGTCTCCCACATGCACAACATCTCCAGCAGACTCTTTTATCCTTTTCAATAGAGTTTTGAAAACAAGAGGGTTTGGTTTTTCAACTCCCAATTCTTCTGATGATAGAATAAATTTAAAATATTTTGAAATTCCATAGAACTTCAGCGCATTTCCCACATCGTATTTTCTTCCGTCACTAAACACAGCTAACTTCTTTCCTTTCTTTTTCAGCTTATCCAGAACTCTTTTTATCTCTTTTTTCCTAGGATTATTTTGATAAAGTTTCCTGTACCCTTCTCTGTAAATTCTAAGAAATTCTTTAGACAGCTTAAGTCTATCGGATCTTTTTACTCCCAATCTTTTGAGAGCTTCTTCAATTACAGGCAATTCTTGGGCAAAATGCGTAATATGGGGGTAATCTACTTCTTCGTCTGCTTTCGTCCAACTGTTGATAATTTCTTTCTTTTTGAATTTGTATCCAAATTTTTCTATCGCCTTTTGGAAATCAGACATTTTTAATTTCAAAACATCAAAAAATGGTTCGTGAGCTATAGTATTGCCGTAGTCAAAAATTATTGCTTTTACTCGTATTTCTTTCATATATAATTTTTGAGAACTCAAGCACTTAATTGCAAATGAGCAGATATGCTACAGGTATTTTCTCGCTTTTAAGCAATTAGTATAGTTTATTTAAACTGTTTAGCACATTTTCATATCCATAATCTTTTAATAAAGATTGTATTACTGCAACAGCATGCGCAGGGACCCATGTGGTTACCTCTCCAGATTTAGGATCTAGAACCTTTCCCAGAACTTCTTTTTGTCTCAATAAATAAGGTAGAACTTCTTCTGGCTTGAATGGAACTTCAAATAATCTCAAAGCTTCGTATTTTGACTTCTTCGGTGCACTCTTTATTTCCTGAACAGTATAATTTGTTCTTAACTCACCAAAAAGTTCTCCATGCAAATCGTCTACAGCTCTTCCAACAGAAAATAGTTTAAAATCATTTATGGAACATTTAATCCCTGCTTCCTCTTCAATCTCTCTTTGAATTGTTTTAAATGGGTTCGGTTTACCATCAACCAAATCTTTTGTCCTTTGCATAAATCCTGCAGCAGCTACACCATATCGTCCAGGATATTGAGCTAATTTCTCGCTTCTTTCAACTAATAACACCACTTGATCTGGTTCACTTATGATATTTGCACTTACACCGATAGGATTTGCAAGAATGTCATTTAGATTCAGCACATTGATTTTATATTTTTCTCTTATAGTAGAATTTCCTCTTTCATCTTTTAAATTAGGCTGATCAAGAGAATAGTTAGTGGCTTGGTAGGTAAACCAAGATGTTGGAGCCAATTTCAAAATTAATTTTTCTTTTTCAGTTATAATATCTTCTTTTTCGACTTTTATTCCGTAATCTTTCAATTTAACCATTTGCCCATCAAAAAAGGGAGCTCCTCTCGCTTCCGCCTCCTTCTTCCTCCTTTCCACCAAGGATTGCATTGATTCGTAGATGTCTTTCGGTAAAACAACTTTTGGGTCATATAAGAGCTGTTGATTTTCGTCCAATCTAAAGTGTCTTGGATCAGCATCGTATTCTATAATCACATCTTCAAATCCAAATCCTGGATCTAGGTTTTCTTCGAAGACATGACATGGTATTTTTAACTTTCCAAATTCGTATCCTAGGTATTCTTCCATAGCAATCTCCTAATACTTTAATTTAACTACTATTCAGTGATATTAATATTTAAATATAGCTGAAGATAAAGCTTATATATGCCTCTGGAAAAACTCGAAGAAGAGCTTGAAGACACAGAACTCGTGAAAAAAGAGAAGAAGGAAGAGGTAAAAACTCCTAAGGAAATTTTTGCCAAAGTAGTCAAATTCACAAACGAGGCTAGAAAGCAGTATGGAGATATAATCAAGTCAGTTCTTGTCTTTGGTTCTGCAGCAAAAGGTACAATGGTCAAAGGATCTGACGCAGATGTTTGGGTTGTTCTTGATGATACAGCAACAAAAAGCTCTGAAGATCTTGAAAAGGTCAACACTCACCTGTATCTTATTGCTCATGAGCTGAAGGAACTTCACATACAAACTACAACTCTAACAGAGTTCTGGACTTGGATAAAAATGGGTTCACCAGAGCTTGTGAATTTCCTTAGGTATGGTCTGCTGATATACGATACTGGTTTTGTCAAGCCTGTTCAGAGAATGCTAAACATGGGTTTGATTCCACCGAGTGAAGAGACCATTGTTTTAAAAGCTAGAGCAGCAGAGGCAAGGTATAGAAAAATTAAGCTTGATATAAGATCGATGATTTTCGAGCTTAGGTATACTGCTACTGATGCTTGCCAAGCTGTAATTATGCACTTTTACAAGGCTCAGCCCGATGCTAAGGTGATACCAGAGTTCTTGGAAAAGCTGGTTAAGGAGGAGAAACTGGAAAAAATTTATATCGACAAGTTCAAAGAGCTGGATAAGCTGTGGAAGAATATAGACCATAAGGTAATAAAAGAGGTTACAACTCAGCATCTGGAAAGAGCTTTAAATCTTGCAAAAGAAATTGTTGACAGGTTTAAGAAGTTATTGCCAAAAGAGATTATAGGCGAAGAATTGCCAGAAGAAGAGTGATGAAAAATGGGAAAATGTACTAAAGGATTTATGATAAGAAAGGAAGCCTGCTCTCTAATGCCTTATAGAGGCTCCACACTAGAAGCCGAATTTCCTCATTTACTTGAAGTCTCGGGCATGGTAGGTAATTTAAAAGAGCTTATAAGTGTTTTTGGAAAAAGATATGTTGATGAATCAACAGAATATTTTCCTTGCCTTAAAGAAAATTGTCCATATGGATTTTATCAATCTGATTCAAAAACTTCTTTAATCAGTAATCTGAGCAGGAAAGAGTGAGAAAAATGCCAGAAAAAGAAATCAAAGAGAAAGAAAAAAAGAAGGAAGGGAAGAAGCCAGATACCAGAGAGAAAAGGCTGGAAGAGGTAAAAGAGTTTTCAAAGAAAGTCCTGGAGAAGTATGGGAATTATATAAAATGCATAGTGATGATGGGTTCTGTTGCTAGAGAAGAATTCAAGCCGAAAAGCGACATAGATGTTTTTGTTGTCATCGATGATACTGCTTCCAAGATAACTCCTGAGCAGCACGATAAAATTGATGAAGATTTGGAGAAAATAGGAGAGAAGATTTCTGAGTTCATTTCTGTCCAACCAAGCTATACTCTAACAGAATTCTGGGATTATGCAAGAGTATGCCATCCGATAATCTACAATTTTATAAAAGAGGGTGTTGCGATATACGACACAGGCTTCTTCACTCCGATTAAAAAACTTTTGGAGATGGGAAGGATACCAGCAACTAGGGAAGCTATAGAAAGCTATATGGAAGGGGCTCCCAAAAAACTGATGAGGGCTAAAACCGTTAAGCTGTTGATGCTTGCTGAGGATTGCTATTATGCCATGCTGAACACAGCTCAAGCAGTTCTGATGTTCATGGGTCTTGCGCCTCCTGTCCCGAACAAGGCTTATGACGATGTGAAAAAATTCTTGGTCGAACCTGGAATTCTCGAGCCGGAGTATGCGGAGTGGCTGAAAGAGATAATTGATATAAGGAAGAAGATTGAGCACAAAGAGCTGATGGATGTTACCGGTGCTTTTGTTGATGAATGGATTGCAAAGTCAGAGAAGTTCATCGACAAGATGTTCAGTCTGCTAAATGCATTGGAAATAAGGAAGAAGGAGAAGATTCTTGAGAGGACTCATGAAGTAATGATCAAAGCAGCGGTAACTGCGCTTAAAACACTGAAGAAGATGCCTGAGAAGGAAGAAGAGGTTCCAACGGTTTTCAAGAGGGAGTTCATTGATAAAAAAATAATAGAGCCTTATTACGGGGAGATTTGGACCAAGATTGAAAATATGAAAAAACAAGCAGATGCAAAGAAAATAACAGAAATTCCTGACAAAGATGTTTATGACATGAGAGAGTATGTGAGAAAGCTTATTCGTGATCTAGCTAAAGTTCTTAAGGAAAAAGAAGTAGTTGAAGAAGAAAAATAATAGTTATATGGCTTCGATACAAAAATTTGGACTTTTGACTAATCCAACCATAAATATCCTGAAAGAAATTGAAATTATTGCAAGATTAGGTTTTTGATTTTGTGGAAATAGGGATGGAAGAACCTAAAGGAACATCTGAAATTTTACAAAAAAGATCAAATTCTAAATTTGATTAAAAAATACAAAATTACTTTAATGTTGGAGAATGTTCCACCTTTGAAAAACTCATTGCAAATAAAAGATTTTAAATTTATTATAGATAAAATGCCAGGATTAAAAGCACATTTAAATATTGGTCATGCTTTTATAGAAAATAGAATGAGGGGAATAGAGAAATATATTTCTACATTTAAGAATGATATAGCCCATTTGCATATTCATGATAATCATGGTAAAGAAGACGAACATTTACCAATCGGTCGAGAAAAAATAAATTACAATTTGGTTACAAAAATGTTAAAAAACATAGGTTATAACAAGACTATTACTTTTGAAGTTTTTACGAATAAAAAAGATGCTGTAAAATCCAGAGAAAAAATTAAAAAATTATGGGAGAAAGTATAAACAATTTATATGAAAATTTACACAATAGGTCACAGCACAAGAAGTTT
>Ga0315280_10001672_pt1 | contig 37602 bp, 34 predicted proteins | sample YL17G06_40_MG_FD_203697 | JGI IMG/M metagenome (GOLD analysis project Ga0315280, IMG submission 203697) | Sediment microbial communities from Yellowstone Lake, YNP, Wyoming, USA - YL17G06_40 | ecosystem: Environmental > Aquatic > Freshwater > Lake > Sediment | place: USA: Wyoming | collected... | reverse complement strand
GCTGGCAAAATACAATATCGATATGCTCGAAATGATCGAGGAGAAAACCAAAGGCAACCTGACCGAAGAAGAAACGGAAGTTCTGACCAATACGCTCAACCAACTGCGCATGGGCTACGTTAAGGTCGCGGGGTAGACCGCTTTGGCGAACATGTTAGACCAGATCATCGCTGACAAAAGGCTGGAGGTGAGGCACAGGCAGTCGCAGAAAAGCCTGGAACAACTCAAAGAACAAGTTCGCTCGATGCCCAAGTGCCGCAATTTTTACAAAGCGGTGACCAAGCCCAACCGTCGCGGCATAAATGTAATAGCGGAGATAAAAAAAGCCTCGCCATCGGCGGGACTTATTCGGCAGGACTTCGACCCCGTGGCGATTGCTAAGACTTACCAAAAGTGCGGCGCCGACGCTATTAGTGTTCTGACCGATGAGAAGTATTTTCAGGGCCGGCTCGAATATATTGAAGAGATTGCCAGGGCGGTCAATCTGCCTGTTTTGCGAAAAGATTTTATCATCGACATCTGGCAGGTCTACGAGTCGCGAGCCGCCGGTGCTGATGCGATACTTCTTATAGCCGAGGCCCTTAAACCCGGCGAACTGATGGATATGATGATTGCCGCCGCCGAGTTGACGTTGACGGTGCTTCTGGAGGTCCACCAGGCTGACACCTTATTGAAAGTCCGCAGCCTGATCGGCTTTCCCAAAAAAGGATACAGCGTCCTGGGAATCAACAACAGAGACCTATCTACAATGGAGGTGGATTTGAATACAACCAGCCGGTTGTCGGGATTTCTGGATAATAAGAGTGAACTTGTCGCTGAAAGTGGGATAAAGTCACGAGCGGACGTTGAGAAGCTGAAGTCTTTGGGCGTAAGAGCAGTTTTGCTTGGCCAGGTTCTATGCGAAAGCACAGATATAGAAGCGAAATTTTCGGAAATATTCGGCTAAATCGTAGGGCGGGCTTGCCCCGCCGATTTGAGATTGGTGGGACAAACGCGACCCTACAGAACTCGGTGAGACGCAAATATGATTTCAACTGAGAACCAGCCTCGTGGGTGGGGCAAAGAAAAAAATTTGTTTCCCTTCAAAAGCATCTTCTGGGTATTTTTGCGGATAGGGTTTTTCACTCTGGGTGGAGGTTTGGCTATGACGACGGTTATGAGGCATGAGCTTGTCCTCAAGCGTCGATGGCTTGAAGATGATGAATTCGTAGCCGAGATGTCTGCGGCAACCGTTGTTCCCGGTGCCATCGCCGTGAATATGGCTTATCTGCAGGGGCGGCGCTTGCGCGGCAAAGCGGGAGCGGCCATTGCGGTTCTCGGCACAATTTTGCCCTCATTTTTCGTCATTCTTCTCATTGCCCGGGTGGGCCTGCCTTACTTCAGCCATACCAGAGTGGTGGCATTCTTCAAAGGTTCCGCAATCGCGGTGGCCGGCCAACTGGCTTTTGCGGGTTTTACGTTTGGGAAAAAACTCTTACGTGACCGGCGCAATACAATTGTGTGCACAATCGGGGTGATCCTGGTTGTTGTCTTCAGATTGCACCCTGTATGGGCGATAATAGCCACGGGCGGACTCGGTTATTGGATATGCCGAACTGACAGACCGCAGGGTCAGCTCAATGGGCGGTGTTGATACATAAATCGCCGGTTTTCAGAGAACATAATATGGTGCAAGTATTATTTAAGCTATTCGTCAGTTTTGCGTTGATTGGCCTTGCCGCCTACGGCGGCGGATTGGTTACAATTCCTCTCATTCAACACGAAATTGTCGGCAATCGGAACTGGCTGAATACCAGTGAGATGGCACAGATTGTTGCAATTGCACAGATGACACCGGGGCCGATAGCCGTCAATGCGGCGACGTTCACAGGTTTTCGCGTCGCCGGAATTGCCGGTGCGGCGGTCGCCACACTTGCGGTGACAGTGCCTTCCATATCTATCCTTGTGTTGCTGACGCCGCTTGTTGAGCGGGTCGGCAAGAACAATCAAATGTGGAAGCTCAGGGAGGGTATCCAGTTAGGAGTATTGAGTTTAATACTTTTCGCGGTATGGTCATACGGGTCAGCCGTCATTACACATTTGGAGGACCTTCCGATTGCAGTTGTTAGCTTTCTGTTGCTGGCCGTCTTCGAAGGGAAATTGCATCCGGTAGTCGTCATTTTGGCCTGCGGTGCGGCAGGACTGATTCTTTACTGAGTGTCACTCATTGACATTTTTACCCGGTTGCTTTTGTGCGTTCTGGATTTTTGCCCACTCGTCTTTGAGTGTAACAGTGCGGTTGAAGATGAGCTTGCCCCGCCCAGCGCTGGGCGGGGTGCTGTTCGGGTCGACACAGAAAGAGCCCAGGCGCTCAAACTGATAGCGCTGCAGTGGCTTTGCGTTTTTCAGCGATGGGTCAACCTTGCGCCGGTAAGGAGCATAGCCGGCGTGTGTACATTCCCTGGCCTGGGATTCTCTGGGCAAAGGAGGGGCTTGCCGATATAATCAGCAAAGCAGAACGGCCGGTTTTTCACACGTGCGGTTATGCTAAGGGTAGTTTGTGGTGGAAGAATTTATCGGCGAAAAGATTGAAGTGGAAAAAGCCGAGACGTCTCCGCGGCCGGTACGATTTACGTGGCGCGGCCAGAGTCACAGAAATAGTGGAAAAATCAAAGTTCAAAATGCAAAATTAAGGAAGTCAGGCCGGCTCGCCGGCCTTCCACAATTTTGATTTTTACTTTTTGAATTTCAAAAGCGACATCGTCGCCATTACGTGGTAAAAGATGCCACAGAGAGCACATAGAACTCAGAGAAATACTCTACTTTTCAATCTCTGTGCACTCTGTGGCTATTCTCTGGACTATGCCAATCGCCAGAAGCGAACCTGGTGGCTGCTCTACAGGTTGGCGTGAGCGGGAGATGATATGGACCTAAGTTCCGCCGGGATACATACGAATTTTACCGCGCTGGATTGGTGCATCGTGGTCGGCTACGTGATTGCTGTGCTGGCGGTCGGCGTGTACGTCAGGAGGTACGTCAGCAACGTCACGGACTTCATCATCGCCGGTCGCGGCCTGAAGACCTTTCTTGGCGCTGCCACGATGACCGCGACCGAGCTGTGTCTGGTGACGGTTATGTACTCGGCGCAGAAGGGATTCGTCGGAGGCTTTGCGGCTTTTCATATCGCTTTGGCCGCCGCCATTGTGACGCTGCTGGTTGGGCTGACCGGCTTTATCGTCGTGCCGCTTCGGCGCGCTAACGTGATGACGATCCCGGAATTCTATGAGAAGCGTTTCGGACGCAACGTCCGCATTCTGGGCGGGATAATTCTGGCCTTGTCCGGCATCTTGAATATGGGGATGTTCATCAAAGCCGCGGCGGTCTTCATCACGTGCGTTACCGGGCTGACCTCGCCGTTCGAACTTAAGATGATAATGACCTCTTTGTTGGCGGTGGTTATCCTCTATACCAGCTTGGGCGGAATGGTTTCAGAGGTGGTGCTCGATTATGTTCAGTTTGTGGTGTTGACCTTCGGCCTTTTGCTTGCGACACTGCTATCGGTCAGAAGCCTCGGCTGGAACAACATCATTGAGACGGTATCCTTGTTGAAAGGTAGAGCCGGTTTTGACCCGTTTGACACCGAAGGATTTGGTCTACCCTACGTGGTGTGGATGTTCTTTCTGGGTCTTGTCAGTTGCGCGGTCTGGCAAACTGCGGTGATTCGCGCGTGCGCTGCAAAAGACACCACCACGGTCAAGCGCCTTTATATGTGGTCTTCCATCGGATTCCTTATGCGTTTTCTGCTGCCGTACTTCCTGGGAATATCTGCTTTCGTTTATATCGCCCAGCACGCAGCCCTGAAGGATATTTTCATCCCCATCGGCGGTCCGGCTGATCCACAGGTAACGCTGATGGCGATGCCAGTATTCCTAAGTCAAATTCTTCCTGCCGGGCTTATCGGAATCATCACCGCGGCAATGCTGGCGGCCTTCATGTCCACCCACGACAGCTACCTGCTGGTCTGGAGCTCGGTGCTTACCCAGGACGTGGTGACGCCCTGGTTCAAGAATGGACTGTCATCGAAGGTACGCATTACGCTGGTGCGGATATTCATCGTTTTTATCGGCATCTTTGTCCTGGTCTGGGGCCTATGGTATCCTTTGGGCGAGGACTTGTGGGACTATATGGCGATTTCCGGGGCAATATATTTTACGGGGGCATTTGCAGTGTTGGCTCTTGGAATCTACTGGAAGCGGGCCAGCCGGGTGGGAGCTTATCTTGCCCTGATTGCGGGTTTTGGCGCGGTTCTCGGATTGAAGCCTGTACAGCGATTGGTGGGAATAAACATTGCCAGTGAGATTGTCGGGCTGAGCGTTATTGTGATCGCAACTGTCTTGATGGTGTTTGGTTCGTTAGCTTTTCCTGATCGTCGTGCTTCGCCCTGATTTAGTTGCTTAGCAATAAAATTGTGCTCAAGATGGTCAAAAAATTGAAGTTGGGCATATATTATTTGAGCAAATCTGGCCGAGGATTTGCTCAAATAATAGAGATCGCTGTCCTGGGCTGGTTTCTGATGGTTTGAAAAGCAAAAACGCTGCCGCATTTTTGCTTTTCAAAGTATGCCCAACTTCAATTTTTTGAGAACTCATCGTACACCTATTTGATTCCGGATAGTCCGGATTAGGAGCAACCAGAAATGAATTTCTGGATACAGTTCTGGTCGTGGTTCTTTTTCATTAGTCTTGCGCTTTTTATTATTCTGGCAGTCGTTGTTTTGGTCGGCGGTTTCCTGAATATCCGAGCGCTTTTCAAAAGTCTCAGCAAGCAAGCCGATGCCCAGGAATCAGCCGGAGCAAAGATGGGCAAGGCCGAGAAGCTGCCATGACCAGGCGTGAAAGGCTGATGGCCACCTTACGCGGCGAACCGGTGGACCGGCCAGCGGTTAACTTCTACGAAATAGGCGGCTTCCAGATCGACCCATCCGACCCGGACCAGTTCAACGTTTATAACGACCCATCCTGGCAGCCGCTGCTGCAATTGGCGGAGGAGCAAACCGACCTGATTCGTATGCGCAGCCCCGTAAGGTCCCGCTCGCATGAAGTCGAGCGAGTCCCACACAAGTCAGAGGTCGAAACTCGGCGGGCCGAATTCTTCAAGATAGAAAAATATGAACAGGATGGGGCCCGTTTCAAGCGAGTGACTTTGAACATCGCAGGCAGGATTATGACGTCACTTACTCGCCGCAGTCCTGAAGTTGACACGGTGTGGACGGTGGAACACTTGCTCAAGGATGTAGACGACCTGAAGGCATATCTGAAGTTGCCTGATGAGATTTTCGCCGAGCAAATGGATATAGCTGGCCTGGTCGAAGAAGAGAGAAAGCTCGGCGACCGCGGCATCGTCATGGTCGATACCGAAGACCCCATCTGCGCGGCGGCATCCCTTTTCAGTATGGAAGACTTTACAATTATTGCGTTGACCGAGCAGAAACTCTTCCATCGTCTGCTGGAAAAGCTCGCCCGGCATATACATAATAGGACTGAGAAAGCAGCAAAGGCGTTTCCCTGCCATCTGTGGCGGATATATGGGCCGGAATACGTCACCGAGCCTTACCTGCCGCCGCATCTTTTCAAAGAGTACGTGGTGAGATACACCGGCCCAATGGTGGAGTCGATCCAGAAATACGGCGGCTTTGGTCGAATTCATTGTCACGGCAGAATTCGTGCCGTTCTTGACTACATTGTCGATATGGGTGTAGATGCGATTGACCCTATCGAACCGCCCCCTCATGGAGACGTAGAGTTGGCCGATGTCCGCCACAAGTACGGCAAAAACCTCGTTCTTTTCGGCAATCTGGAGATTGCAGACCTGGAAAGCATCGAGCCGGCTGAGTTTGAGAAGGTCGTGGAGAGGGCGTTGATAGATGGGACAAGCGGCGAGGGAAGGGGCTTTGTCCTGATGCCGTCGTCGGCACCGAACGGGCGGAAAATCACGCCCGGAACGATGGCCAACTATGAAACGATGGTTTGCCTGGCAGCCGGGTTCCGCCTATAACATGCACGCTTATAATGGCGTCGCATTGAAGACCAGCACCTCAAAAGGCTTCAGCTCAAACGTATGTTCTTGGCCGGCAGATAGCATAATTGCTGCTTTGCCCGCATCGCTCTTCCAGGGGCTTTTCAAGGAGTACTTCTGTGCCGCGCCCGCCGGCAGCTCCAAAGTTTTGCCGATGTCCAGCGTGGTTCTGCCGGGCTTATCGTGAGGATTGCGCAGTGACAGGATGCCTTTTTGGCGGGACCAGGCTGCCCAGCCATAAATCTCGCCCTTAGCTGGGTCGCCGCCGATCCAGTGCGTATCGACCAGCACATCCGAATTGTCACGTGACCATTTCGCTGCCTCAGCCAAAGCATCCCACGCCTGCGAGTCCAACAAGGACGGTGTAAGATACAGCTCTTGGCAATTAGTTCCGCTTGCAAAAAAATCGCGGATGTCTTCGACCAGGCCGTTAGGTTCATCTGGAAGTCCGTGATTGGCAAACATAACGCCCTGAGTCATTAGCGAGTTAAGCGCATATAATGGTGCCCGGCAGACGACATTGTGGTAGGTTTCGTTGTCACGATAGGTAACCTGCTGCTGACGCTTCGAGCCCCAGCCGAATGTACTCCAATCTGAGCCTGCCCGCCAGGTCGAGTCGCAGTACCACAGCCAAAAAGGCGAGGGCCAGGTGCCGGTCGTGACGTTCACGAACAGATCTCCTCTTGCCGTTCGTAGATCGGTAATAAGGCGCAGCAGGGCGTTGATGTCCTGGGCAAATTCAGCGCCCACGCCGGTAGGCGTTCCGCCCGTGCCGATACCGTCGAATTTGAAGTAGTTGAGGCTGTAGTCGCGGATCATATTCAGGCATACATCACGGAAGCGGGCATAGTACTTAGGACCAGCCAGCGAGAAACCGCTCGGATTTATTTCGAAGCCTTGCTCGTGCCCGTATTTTATCCTTTGCTGCTTGGCTTGCCCATAGCCGCCCCAGGGAGAAAGCCATGCCCCCAAAGTCGAAGCATATTTGTTGGCCGCTTGCCGCAGCGGGATAAAACCGTTAGGAAATCCCTGGTGAAATTGCCACAGAGAGGCGGTGTTGTCCCAGCCGTCATCCAGGACGAATGAGTCCATAGCCACGTTTCGCCGCCCGACCAGTTCTGTGCCGAATAGTTCGATCACCTGCAGAAATTCCTGCTGCTGTATTTTTTCGCCCCCATAGCCGATGTCGTACCAACTATTATAATGCAGAAATGGCCTGTAAGGCTGTGCCCGCTCGCGTTCGATGTAATACAGAAATCCCCGGCGTAATTGCCCTTCGGGCACAACACCGATAACCGAGCTCTGCACCCAGTGTTGTCCCGGCCTTATTACCGCCCCACAGGGTACGATACAACGTAGAGTTGGCGGATCACCCGGCAGAATTTGGCTTTTGGATAGAGGATGCTCGTGTGCGAAGAACATATTGCCCGCGACTACGGGCGAGCCATCTACCGCGCCAATAACCTTAGCGTCAGGCGCTACAAGTTCCAGCAGCACAATTTCCTTTAGGTGGGTTGGTTCATCATTAGCTGTCAGAACTATCTGTTGCCGGACATAGTTTGAGCCATCTCGCAAAATCGCCCTGCACTGGATGCCGAGGTTCCCATCGGAGGAAACCAGCCTTACGGTGATCTGTTTTCCGCCGAACTGCTCCGCCAGCCGGCACGATTCTCGGTTTGGCTGCAAATTGGTCAACTCAGGCTCGCCAACGATATTCAATTCGGAGGCTTTCAGTATCCGGCCGTCCTGCAAAATGAGTTGAAGGCATTCAGTCGCCAGGCTGTAGGGTATGCTCCGCATACCGCTTTTCTTATCCGTCACATTCTTGAGCTTGACCCGGCCTTGCGAAACATCCCAGGTGCAAGAGAGCACGTTGTTTTCGAGGATAAGCTCATTTTTGTTGGCCAAACCTTGCGCATCGCCAGGCGCCGGGCCGGGAAACTCAAGTCCCGCCTCGGCGACCGCCGGCGTTGCAAAGAACAGTAGAGCCAGGACGATCTCATGTAATAGCGATCGCCGTTCAATTTTTTCGCCCATTTTCGGTTCCTCAAATGTCACCAGAAAAATCTTTTCAAACTCTAATATCTTGATTATACTCATTTTTAAGATGAAGATAAGTGCAAGCTACTGGATGTTCGAGGGTGGACTGGAAGCGACAAAGCCAATAGCCCTGGCGATGCGAGATGCAAGAGAGCTTGGATTTGAAGCGATTGAGCTTGCCATTGGCAGCAAAGGCGTTCTCACAAACCAGGCCACGAAAGCCCAGTGCGAAGATATTGTAGCCGCCGCGAAAAAAATCGGCATCGAGATCTCCAGTATCGCCTCGGGCGAAAGCTGGACCTGTTCGCCTACCGCGAACAAGGCCAGCGTCAGAAAAAAGATAGTTGATTTTACCTGCAAAGTCTTGAAGATAGCCAAATGGCTCGGCACTGATGCGTATCTTTTTGTGCCCGGCGCGGTGGATGTGTTCTTTTTGCCCGATGCCGAGGTAATCCCCTACGATGTCTGCTACCAGCGTGCGACCGAAGCGGTCAAACAGATTCTGCCGGCTGCCCAAGAGACCGGCGTAACATTATGTATCGAAAACATCTGGAATAAATTTCTGCTTAGCCCGCTGGAGATGCGCGACTTCATCGACAGCTTCGACTCCGAATTCGTTGGGGCGTACTTTGACGTGGGCAATGTTTTGCTAATCGGCTATCCGGACCAATGGATTCGTATCCTCGGCGAGCGTGTCAAGCGTGTGCACGTCAAGGATTTCAAACGTTCGGTCGGCACCGTGGAGGGCTTTGTAGATTTGCTGGAGGGCGACGTAGATTTTGCGGCGGTTAAGAAGGCTCTGGCCGATATCGGTTACGATGGCTATGTCACCGCAGAGATGCTGCCTTTTCAGCCGGGCCGGCCCGAAAAAACCGCCCAGGCAATGAAAAAAATCTTCAAATAGCCACAAGTTCTCGGCTAATCAGCCCTGCCACGTGCCGCCAGATCACTTTAGGGTGGCAAGGGCCTCTTTGCAAAGGTCGCGGTGTTTACTCTGCTGGCTGGAACCTTCCACTCCGGCGGCGCCTTCCTGCCAGGCTGACCGTGCTTCATCCAGCCGGCCAAGAGCCTGCAACGCCTTTCCTTTCCAGTATTGGGCATCCGCTTCCTGAGGTTTGTTCGACCGGCCGACGCCGATATTGGCTGGATACGTCAGAGCGGCCTGGAAATCCTGCAAAGCCGACTCGAACTTCGCATCCTCAAAACGCTGCTGGCCTCGCTCGATGTGCGCCTTGTGAAAGATGTCCCAGGTGATGGTCTGGCCTTCCCAGTTGACAAAGTACGGCGTCGATTCGAGCAAATCAATACAATCATTATACCTGCGCTCATCAAGATAAGCCTGTGCCAGCATAATGATGACATCCGCGCGTCGCATTTTATCATATTGGGTCGATTCCAAGACCTTTATGGCTTCGGGCCGATTCTTTGCTGCCAGCAGAATATCCGCCAGGTCACGATACAGCGTCTGGTCTTTGGGGCGGGCGCCGATGGCTTTGCGGTAAAGCTGCTCAGCTTTAGCCAGGTCTTCTTCCACTGCCCAGGCATAAAGGCCGAGATTGCGCAGCGCGATGCTCAGCGACGGATTTAGCTCGCTGGCCTTTTGCCAGTGCCGAGCGGCTTCATCCAGCCGGCCAAGATGCCCGTAAAGATTGCCCAGGTGAAGATGTGCGTAGGCGTCGCCAGGATTTTCGTGAACGGCAAATTGTAGCACTTCAATCTCTTCCGGGCAGGAGGGAAAGACACAGTCCTTAGAGGCAGCGGCAGCCTGCTTTAGGTAGGCTCTGGCGGGCGTCTCATCCGCCTGCGCCAAGCTGCTAAAATAAGCCAGGTAGTATAAAGGCAAAGGACCACACTTGTCTTGCGGAACAGCCTCAACGCAAGTCGCACGCAGCAGCCTTGTTGCCTCATCCAACAGTCCCAACTCAGCAAAGACCAGGCTGGTCTGTAACATTTCAAATTCGCCCTCGCCGACAAAATCGCGTACCTGTCGCACAAAGCGGTCCATCTCGGCCTTGCTTTGAAGGGCAAGAAGCGCCCTCGGCACCAGTTCGGTCGGATTCTCGGCAATTATTTCTTTGGCGCGTTTGTAGGCCGAGTCACCTTTTCCCGCAGCAGATAGGGCAAGCAGCAGATGATCCCTCGCTTTTGTATCCTGCGGATTCAGCAGCACGGCCTTCTCAAAGGCATCGACGGCTTTTGCGTAATCTCTCAGACGCATATAAGCGCGGCCGGCCAGGTCGTAGCCCAAAGAAGCGGTGCCCAGGCATCTTACCGCCTGGGAAGCGCAGTTCAGCGCTTCAGGGGCATTTTTTTGCTTCAGGTGACTCACGCCCAGGAAGTACCAGGACAATCCATCGGCGGGATCGCGGATTAAAGCTTTCTTCAGCCGGTCGATGGCTGTCTCGTAAAGACCGGCTTCGATATCAAGCACCGCCAGGTCGCGCAGTGCGGGCGCATACTGAGCGTCTTTCGCCAGAGTTTTCTCATAATACTGCCGGGCACTTTTGCGGTTTGTCGCAAGGTCCAATTTTCGACTTTTTAGATACATTTCCTCCACACTCAGTTGCTCATCCGATTTGGTCAGAAACTCGGCGTGCTGAGGCGGAGAAACCTTCGGAATCGGAAGAGGCGTGGTGAAAGAAGCCAGGACGTCTCCATTCTTCGCCTTGATGGTCGCATCGACCGACGATTTTGGCGCCGGGCGAAGCGTCACCGCCTGTGGGTTAGCCGGGGAAAGGTCGAGAAACTTTCTAAGCAGCTCCCGGCCACCTTCGGACAGGACGCAAGTTGCCGCGGGAAACTCAGCCGTCGCGATGATACGCAACTGGAGACCGTCGTCCTGTCGGCTGGTTTTAACCGTGACATCCTTAGTTGCGTATTCAAAACCGTCGCCAAGTCCGTGCACGGGATACCACCATTCCTGCCAGGAGATTTCCTGCCTGGGCAGCAGCATTCCGTAGTCGGACTGTGTCGGCAGCGGTCCGCTCTGGACCTCGATATATGGGCCGTCATCGTCGGTCAGGTTCTTCTGGCTCACCTGGCCGAAGTCCCAGGTGCCCCATGTCCAGGCTTTTTTTCCGCTAAGCTCTCGGTGATCGGCCACCTGCACGATACCGCGATCCATATCTACGTCATAAGCACCAAAGAAATCAAAGGTGCAGCTCACAGAGAAAACTGACGCCGAGGTTTCAAAATTCTTTAGCCAGGATAAATCTTTCCCTTCGTGGATAGGCCAGGAGAAGAATGTGACTCCATTGTGGTCGGTTCCGAGCGTCATAGGATAGATGAAGCGCGTGCCGGGCCGGTTCACAAAGGCGGTACAGTTCCAGAAATAGTAAGGGCTGACCGCATCTGCAGGATTGAAAATGCGAATCCGCTCATCGAGGTAGGCCTTGCCCGGATGCAAAGTCACGCGCACAGTCCACTGGGTTCGCTGGCTCTTTTCCAGATCACTGATTTGCAGATACGCTGAGCCGTCAGGGTTTTGGCCAATGAGCGAATCCACCGGCGAGACACAAGTGACGGTGTGTCCCTGCGGCCCGGCGTTCCATTCTACTCCGCCGCTTATCCAGGCGCCTCGCATCGCTATCATGCCGGGCTTAATCACGTTATTGAGATGAAACATCTCCTTTTGCTCAGTCTTGTCGAATACTGAATGCAGGCGTCCGCCCAGTTCAGGCAGGCACGTGACCTTCAGGTACTCATTCTCAAGGAATAGCGCCTTATAGGTTCGGTCTACTTTTGTCCGGGAAAGATGGTCCTGCATCGGGTAAGGATAGACAATGGAGCCTCGGACTGTAATGGCAAATTTAGCCTGGCTCTCCAAAGCCCAGAGCTTAGGATTAATGTCTTCTTCCCATCCATAAGTGGGAACTGTGATAGTGCCCTGCCAGGCTTTGACTTCTGCCGAGCTTGCGGAGGGAAAAACTAAGGAAAATGCCGCGGCCAGCAAAAGCGCTAAGGAGTTTACTGGGACGCCTTTCATAATAGTTACCTCCCATAGCTGAATAGCGTAAAGCCCAAAGCTAAAAACAAAAAACTGTGGAATTCCAAATCTTTACGCTTTAAGTTTTACATTTTCACCTCGAACGCATCCACTTTATCTGGCTGTCACTGCGAAATAAACAAAAAAGCACCCATGGGGTCACATTTCGCCGACAACTTCTTGCAACAGTCGGACAGTCACACCTTACAGGTGGCGGTCTATTCCGTCGCCGTACCGGCGACGGCTAAACGCCATTTTAAGTATTTCCACTTGTTATAGAAAGCTGGTATCTTATTGAACTATGAAATCGCAAGGGAAAACGTTCCTGCTGATATGGGCAATTGTCGACTGCTGCACCAGTAGGGCGGCAATACCAATAAAGCAAACAGAGACAGCGGCCGACAAACGGCAGTGCACGGTGCAGGCTGAGGAGGTGGTGACGCTATACACATCTGCCAACAATGGAGCCGGGCCATTGTGGTGCTACGGCTCCACGGTCATTGCCCGGCAGAGCGAGGATGTCTATCTATCGGTTATCGAAACCGGCAAAGATGTTCCGCCGCTGTGCAATACCCGCTGGCAGTTGTGGCGGCGAAACATAGATGGCTGGAAACTAATGCAGACCGAGAAAGAATTCAGGCAGCGCGAACCCTGCCCGATTGCCGTATTCGAGAAAGGTCCCATCTTTCTATCGGTGAATCCTTCTACTGAGGCGCCAGGGACGCAGTACGGGCGGTGTCAGCCTTTGGTGCTCGAATTCGACCCGCAGAATCTGGATGGGACGGCCAGAATTCACGAGCCGGTCTGGGCGGACGGCAGTTATTTCACCGACCATTCCTATCGAGGCTTTGCCGCGGACGGGGCCAACGGCGAACTGCTGCTGGTGAACATCAATGCCAAAACCGGCGAGCAATTCGTTTCCTACCGTGACAGGCGGGGCAGTTGGCATCAGAAAGGCAAAATCAAATTCCCAATCAGAGCCTGTTATCCGCAGGTCGCGCTACGGGATGGCTGCGCCGCTGTGCTGGCGATTGGCGATATTGTCGAGCCGGTAGAGCAGTGGAGAAAGCTCAAATTTGAGAAACTGAAAAGCCAGTGGGACTACGTCTTTCGTCGGCTGTTCTACACCTGCACCGACAATATCAGAACCACCGGCTTTGGTGAGCTAATCGAGATCGACACCGTCGAAAAGACGTGTGGGCATATCCAAAATCTCGACTTGTATATAGACAGTGCCGGGGCATCTCACCTGCTTTATCTGAAGCGGCCACATCAATATGCGTTTATTCGGGACAAATATTTTCCGGGCGAACCCATGACGGCGCATCTAGAATACGTGGTGGTCAAGGCTGGCAAAGTTGTTTCGCACATGACGCTCACAGAGACCTCCGAAGGGTCGTCAGGGCTTGAGCCGGCATTCGCCCGGTTCCACGTTGGCCCAGACGAAGAACTTTATGCCATAGTTGCAGGGACAGAGGCTGGGGAGAAACAGCGCGGCTTTGGCAACTATATCGGGCGAATACCTGCCGGACCGGGCAGGCCAAGTTTTGAGCGTGTCGATTTGCGTTACCCGTTTCACAATTTCTTTACGAATACTCCTCGCGGCGGGTCGAAGCCCTCAGACGTAATCGATCTTTTCGGAATCGCTGACGACAGCCCGAATCTACGTTACGCCCGAATCCGCCTGCGATCCAATGGAGGATAGATGATGGGTGCACAAGGAACCCTGGACTACACGTACCAGGATATTGCCAAGATGATCGACCACTCGCTGCTGAATCCGGCGCTCTCCGATAGAGAGCTCGAGCAAGGCTGTCAGCTTGCACGCCGGTACGATGTGGCAAGTGTTTGCATTATGCCGTATTATCTAAAGCGCTGCGCCGAAATCCTGAAAGGCAGCAAAGTTGTGCCCACAACCACGATCGGCTTTCCACACGGTGGCCATGCCGCCGCAATCAAATTGGCTGAGGCAAAACAAGCGCTGGATGACGGCGCCGAAGAGCTCGATATGGTTGTCAATATCAGCAAAGTCATCAGCCAAGACTGGAACTACGTTCGGGCTGACATAAAAGACATTGTCGATTTAGCGCACGAGCGCGGCAAAAAAGTGAAAGTCATTTTTGAGAATTGCTATCTCGATAGCGAACATAAGATCAAGCTTTGCCAGATATGCGGCGAGCTTGGTGCGGATTGGGTGAAAACGTCAACGGGCTACGGCTCAGGCGGCGCTACCATCGAAGACATCAAACTGATGCGGCAACATTCGCCCAGCCACGTCCAGATAAAGGCAGCCGGCGGCATACGCGACCTGGACAAACTTCTGCAGGTGCGCGCTTTGGGTGTGACCAGGGTCGGCGCCACCCGAACCGCAGACATCCTTGATGAGTGCAAACGCAGGCTTGTAATTTCATAACAAGAGTTTTGCAAAAGTTCAGTTCATAACATAGCGCCGACAAAACATGCAGGTCAAGGAAGATACATTTACGGTCAAGACATACGAGTGCCAGGCGGACGGCAGCATCAAATTGAATGTCCTTATGCAGCATTTGCAGGAAGCGGCAACAGTCCATGCGGAGCAGCTCGGCTTTGGATACGACAGGCTAAATCAGATAAACAGTTGCTGGGTTCTGTCGAACTTGCGAATAGAGATCGATCGCTTGCCGCGGTGGGGTGAGAAAGTGACCATCACAACCTGGCCGAGCGGGCATAGCCGTCTTGTAGCTACCAGAGAATTCCTCGGCAAAGATCCGCATGGCGCTGAGCTATTCAAAGCCGGCAGCGAGTGGATGGTATTGGATAGAGAAAAGGATCGGCCTAAGAACTTATTGCGGCTCGGCCTGCCCCTGCCCGAAAGCGGGCCAAAAATGATAGCAGAAAAACTGACCAGATTAGAACCACGCAGTGGCTATAGCGACCCGGAGCATGTGCGTGTGCCTTACAGCTCGATTGATCTGAATGGGCACGCAAATAACACCGAGTATGTGCGATGGGCTATGGACGCATTGAAACGAACATTCCAATTCAAGGGCACCATCCGTTTTGCACAGGTCACCTATTTAGCCGAGGTTTTTGAAGGGGACGAGATTGATCTGCTGCTTTCCTGCGACAGGGGTGAACACTTCTACATCCTTGGAAAAAGGACAAGCCAACAAGACAATGTGTATCTAATGGAGATTGGCTGCTAACTGCTTGTGCGCAATAGCTACGCGGGCTGTGCTCTGCCGTTTACCTGGCCGACGGAAATAACAGGGGCTTTTACGGTGCTTTAGCTCATGCTGTCACACCGTAAAAGCCAACCTGAGGAAACGCTCATTTTGTCCTACATTGTCCGCGAGGTTGCCTGCCAGCGTTGACTCGCCGGGCTTTAGCCTACTTCTGGCCCTCGCTGGCGGATGTTCCCGCTTCGCCGGGCTTTGCCGAGCCTATTTCTGAGCTGATTCGCGAAAGCTCACTTCTTAGCTGCTTGAGAACGGCTATCATACTCTCGCGCATCTGATCGGTATTATTTTGCACGCCTCCGACTTGCTCGGCCAATTTAGCTTGTCTTTGCTGGATGGCATCGACGGCGGCAGAAATCGCCCGAATATCAGCCAGGATTTTCTCCTCGAACTTGAGCTGCTTCTGCCCAACCACGTCTATGATGCTGGCCATATTCTGGGTGCCCGCTTGCACTGTTTCCTGCAACTGCACGACGTTCTGCTGCAGACCGCTTGCACTGCCGGATACTTTCTTGACGTCGCTTCTTACATCCGCAATCCCTGCCTGGAGTGCACCTTGGCCCTCTCCAATTTTGGTTATCTGAGCAGTCCAGTCATCCCTGCCGGCCTTGAGCGCCTCGCCCAGAGCAGCCTGGAACGTCTTCTGCTCGTCCCTGATGGCGGCCATGTCGTCGGCAGATTTATTGGTTCGAGCCTGCACATCTTCAATTGCCACGTGCAACTTCTCCTGGCCTGCTGCAAGGCCGGCCACCTTGTTGTCGGTTCGGTTGGCGCTGGCCTGCAACTGCTCAATCGCCGCGGACATCTTGCTCTGGTTCTCTTCCACGCGAACCAAACTGGTTGCTAAGTGCTTAGCACTGGCAGCCAGCGCCCTGTGCAGCTCAAGCTGGTTATCTTCAATCCTGGATAACTGCTTGCAGCCGCCGGCCAAGACCAAGCTAATTACCATTATTAGCGCCAATGTTTTTTTTCTTGCCATTTTCGATACCCTTCCTCTCTAAACACTTCTTTACCGCTGAGTCCACAGAGATCGCCGGCTCTTTTCCCATCCCTGGTTTTGCTCTTCTGGCACGGCGTCCTTTGCGGTGAACTGCCGCGGTTGGCTGACGTTTTCCACAATAGAGCGTGATAGGAACGGAAACCATTCCTTGCCGCTCCTCCATCTTGAAATGATTGTACGCAATCGAGAGAAAGAATTCAAGAAAAAAGTCCGGTAAATTCCACCCGGCACCATTGCAGAGGCGATTCTTAGTGCCAGTGCAGCTTTTTCTCGGACCAACGTGGATGGAGCCGGGGTCGGAGTCGCTGAATAAATTGCCGCTTTTCAGATAGTCGCAAAGAGTTTTTGCACGCATAAATCCCAAATTCTAAGCTCTAAGCACTGAACAATCTCAAAGTACAAAATCCAAATGTTCGAAACCTTAGTGTTTTGGATTTGATCCAGAAACTGCTCAAATTGGCTTTGATTGGCTTTGTTTCTGCTCGACTCCGAAGGCCCATCTATTTTCATAATCCTTTGTCATTATTGGTCTTGCGTTCATTTTGGCCTGATACAAATTGGCTTTGTTTTGCAAAAAATATGTGCAAATCGGCTCATCTTGCCCAATAAGCCTACATTCCCCTGTTTCTCGCATCTCTGTTTCCTGTTCTTTCGGCAATCTTCCGTCGACCTCGCTCGAGACAGGCAGGACAGGCTTCTGTCCTCCGTCCTCTGTCTTCTGTATCCTATCTCCTATTTCAGTTCTATTCAATTTAGTTATATATTTATCATACACGGCGTGGGGTCTGGGTGTCAAGTGAATCTTCAGCGAAAAAAGGCCGGAAAAGGGGCTGACAGCACCGAACAGGACTGGCCCAATATCGTTCATTGTTCAGCATTCATTGTTCGGTGTTCGCCGATGAACGACTAACTATGAACTACGAACTAATGTGTGTCCTCCTTCGACGTTGCTCAGGACGGCGTCTGTGGCAAAAAATAGTGCCGTCCTTGGAAAACTTAAAACTTAAAGCGAAGAATTAAAAACTCTTGAATTCCACAGTTTTACGCTTTGAACTTCGAATTTTACGCTTTCTCAAGGCGTTACCGCCCGCTCGTAGATGCGGACATCATCAATCAGGCCGGTCCAGAAAGTGGCGGCGGTGTCATGGACGACCCACCCCTGTGTCTCATCGGCCTTTCAGCGCACAACCGCACCAATTCCTGGTATCTGTCTGAGCCAATATTCCGCCATAAGAACAATGTCTTTAATATCCACTGTCCCATCACGTTTCTTGGCAGGGGCGATATCTCCAGATGATTCATCAGTTTTCCAGGATTGAGCCAAAAGCGAGAAATCTCTCAGGTCCACCTTCCAATCGTTATTTAGGTCAGCCCGCTTGGCCAGGACCATATCCAGTGCCGCCCTTGCATCGACCCGACCCCAGCCGTAGTAGTCATCCGGGCCTGGAGTGCCCAGGTCCTTCGCAGACCGCTCCAGGAAATGCCGGACCTCGTCACTGGTAAGATTCGGCTCCACGGAGAGAATCAGTGCCGCTACGCCTGAAACGATCGACGTTGCACCGTCCGAAGTGGTGTAATCCAAGATGTTCGGGTCTGGGTGCCATTGTGGATAGGCGCTTCCTCCTGGGAGTCCTGTGACGTCCGTTGTCCATAGACCCTCCACTTTAAGCTCTCCCATCCCCCAGTCCGGCGCGACTATGTCCAGTTCAGGACCATAAGCGATGGCGGATACCTGCACATCGTTGTGATCCGTGGAACCGACAGCAATTACTTCTGGATACCGTCCAGGATACCAGAAGTTTGGTGCATTCCCGCTGGTGAAGACCGCCACACATCCTTTGCCATTGCGGCCGATACCACCCACTTTAGTGACATCCACAAGGGCTGTTTGTATGACGGGCTTGGGCGAAGTGTGACCCCATTGGTTGTCCATAACGTCAGCACCATTTGCAGCTGCCCAGCGAATTGCCGTGGCTCTCTCTGCTTCTGAGAGGAACACGTGTCCCTGCGCATTGTCCGCCCATATTCGGACGGGCATGACTTTGCAGTTCCAGGTCACTCCCGCTGCGCCGATCCCGTTATTACCCTGTGCAGCGATAAGCCCGGCACACCAAGTACTATGGCCTGCCCACCAATAATTGTAGACAGGGCTGCTGCCAGGTTGGACGAAGTCGTATCCTGGAACAAGGTTGTTGACCAAATCAGGGTGACTCGTGTCCATGTAACCGCCAAACTCGGCGACTACAATGTTCGGGTCGCCAGTAGTGATTTCCCAAGCTTCTGGGGCACGGATATCCACACCCGGTGTCCCGCCGGACTGCCCTGTATTGTGCAGGTGCCACTGCATCGGGAAATACCATATCAGACCCTATGGTACTCTTCGCACAGTTCCTCTTCGCTGCTCAACGGGGCAGGTTCGTGGATGCGCAGAATATGCGCCGCCATGATTTCGAGGTCATCAGACTGAAATGGACACTCGTAGCAGCCCCAAAAGCCGCCGCGATAAATAGGCAGACACCGTCTCTTGCCGATTAGCCGAACAAAAATCGACAAATCTCTGTCGCTCAAAAAGCCGAGTTCGACGATCCTCCTCACGGACCCTACCTCCTTCAGCTTGACGTAGAATCTACTGTGAATTTGCCAAGTGTCAATAGCAAAATCACCCCTGCAACAGGTAGCAAAAGACAGAAGACGGAATTCAGAAGTCAGAATTCTGACTCCTCACTTCTGGCTACTGCCACTTTGGATTTACTTTGATTATCGCGGCCCAATCGTTCGACCCTTGCTGCAAGCTTGCCCCTGCGCGGGCGGGGGGCGCGCGCAGGGCGATTTGCCCTTGCGACACCGTTGACGAATTTGTTTTTTCTCCGGTTCTGGGGTCGAGCCACATAATTGTGTAGCTTTTTTTGACAGGCTCAGTATGCAGCAGCGTTTCGCCGCCATTCGGCAAGTACACAAGGTACACTTCCATAGGTTTGGCTAAACAGAATGCGTCACCCGTGACCAGGTCATTCTGCGGGCGCATCGCCGAAAAGGGGAGCGACTCGAATAGCCGGCGTAGATGACGCAATTGGGAAGGGGCCTTCCCGCTTCCTATATGGCCCGTGTAGAAGGCTGTTCCCGGCGTCCAGTCACCATAGCTACCATATCCACCAGCCATAGCAATTGACCAGTGGCATTTTCTGACCCAGTCGGGGTTCATGCCGTGTCCTGGCTTATCGAGGCTTCCTTCGTAACCATACTCCTCGTTCACATAGGGCTTAGGAATGTCTAGGTATTTCAGAGCCCAGCCGTTGACCTCCACGCATGTTCCGTACTGCTGCGTGATGATAAAATCCGCCCAGGGCTGATTATCGTACAACCAATCGGCATATCCGTGAGCAGAGCACAATCTATCGCATGGATCCCACTGCTTGACCAAGCGGCCTATCTGTGGGGCCCAGTCTTGCTTGCGATACTCATTGTGCTCATTTCCGAGGTCCCACCAGACGTTTGAAAATGCTGCCAGCCGGGCGACTGCATACCGGTAGAGCCGCTGCTCGTGTTCGGTGAGCGCCCCATATTCCTGCGGCAGATTCTGTTTTTCAATTGTAACGATGCACGTAGCGATGATTCCACGCTGCCTCATTGCCTGCACCGCCCGGTCCACTTTTTGCCAGTAGGCTACGTTAAAGCGTGTGAAGTCGTATCCGTGCGGATTGCCCAGCCAGGCCGGCAGCGGATTGAGTTCGCCCGGCGGAGCACCATAGTTCGGCAGCTTCCACGCACCGCCCGCAAATGTATATTGCTCCTTGCTCCGCGTATCGGTGTCTCTTGGATAACCAGTCAGAAGGAATCGCACTTTGTTGAAACCGTTTTGAACACAGTAGTCCAGCAGTTCCAGGATTTGCTCATCCGTATTTGACGGGTCTAATAGGTGATAGGCGGTGAACCCAAGATGATAGAAGGGCCTGCCGGAGCCGGTATATTGGAAGTGCTTCGGGTGCTCTCGGTTCACAATTACAGGTTCCATTGCCTGCGGTTCGGTGGTTCGAAAAGAACCTGTGTGTTCTTGCCCAGGAGCTGCATTAGTTGTAAGCGAGAATCTATACACAGTAGCCGCCAGAGAGGGACAAAATCGTACACGGAAAATACGCCCGGCCTGATCATCACAAAAACCGTCGACCTGAGCCGGCGTCCCACCTTCTGGCGTAAATGTTGCTCTGACTTCAATCCCGGTAAATGGATTCTGTGCTGGCGGCGAGTCGAATTGCAGAATGATTTCGTAGATATCGAAGCATGGAATCGTTGAAGGGCCAGGTTTAATCGTAACCCCGGCAGACGCCAACTCTGCCAGGCATAGCAAAAGGCAGGCAACACAAGAAGAGTAGTTTTGAGCTTTGAGTTCTGTATTCTGTATTCTTTATTCTACTTTCTAAATTCGAGTTCGATTCCATTGCCCGTTCCCAGATTGCGTGAGTATTTCTTCTCGGTCGGATTGTTCCAGTGCTCGTGGACGCCCAGGCTGGGTAGTTTTTTGACGTTATCGGCGTGGTCAGGGTCGTAGAATGTCCCTGAAGGCGGACTATCCGCTAGTGCCGCCTCGTGCAGATAGTCGTCGACTCCGCCCTCTTGCACGCGGTCGTATTCGGCGTAGAGAAAGTCGAAGCCGACCGAGTCGATGGCCACCGGGTCCTGCGAGGCCAAAAGGCTCGAAGTCCAGTCGCCGTTAAATGGGGGCGACTTCCATCTTCTTGGCCCTTTGTTCATATCTGTGGGGTGCACGCCACAGTAAAGGCCATCGATCAGGTAGAGCACAGTTTTGCCGCCGATGTGAGCGTGTCCCAACAGGTCAACCTGGTCTCGGTATATGCCAGTCTCTTTGGAGAAACTACTTGTGTGCATATCGTAATAACCTTTTTCAGCCGGCCACCTGACCAGTGAGCCAAAGTGGTTTTTGCCACAGAGTGTCACGCCCGTGCCGGTATGGGCCTTGAGGTTGGCAAAGTTGACTAAGTAGTCCGCCTGAGCAAAAACGTCAGGGACGTAGTCCTGCTTGCATCCCTGGGGGCGACAACTCCAGTAGAGCGGAACGGCAGATTCTTTCATCTGGATTCGGCCGAATTTGCCGGCATGGTCCATACACACTACGTTCGGAAACTCTTTGTGGATAATGTCATAATACTCGTTTGCAAAATACGCCAGACTGTCGCAGATGGCGATGTCGGCTTCTTTGATGCCGACCGTGTTGACCAGTTGCCGCAGCAGAGCGACAAGCATTTGCGGCGACGTATTCATGTAATCTATGGTACTATCCAGGTTGTAAGTATCTTTGTTGACGCCTCCGTGAGTCCAGATAAAGCCGACAAAGTTTACCTTGATAGCGATTTTTTCGCCTTCTTTGTAGCCGACTTCGCCCTTGCCGCGTGCTTTGTTGAGGTATCTAAAAAGTCTGTCCCATGCCGCTGCGTCACTGGCTTGGCCGGTCAGCTCACAAATCGCCCGTGACATCATCCGGCACACCGCGGCTTGATCAGTATGGCTGCTCTGCCACGGATGTCCGTCGCCGGGGCCCTTCCAGTCGGTCGCTTCAGGGTCGTGCACCCAGATGACCCGTCCTGGATAGATCCCCTTGGCGACCCCCATCGGCTGATTTACCGGCTGCGGCTCAGCCAACACCAGCTTCTCGCCGGTAGCACCTACGGTCAGCCATACGGCCATAACGCCCACGGCGATGCAGATTAAGCCCACCAGATACCGTCTACGGGCAAGATTCAGCCTGGCCTTTCTGAATACTACGCTGGCAGCGCCTAAGCCCAGCAGCCAGGCTATGAATCCTGACGCCAGCGGAAACGCTACTCGCTGGCACGGATACGTCGCCCGCGAAGGCTTCGGTATCACTCGGATTAAAAACCATATTAGTGACATCAGCCCGGCTATGGGAAATATATATTTTGCCCATCGATATTTCTTCTTCCAGCTAAGACAATGTACGGTCTCAGAACAATTTAGGTCTACATGTTTTTTTAACGATTGCATTTCTTTACCTCCGTAACTCTCAGCTATCTACAGCCCCGATCTTTTTCGTTTCGTATCGGTAAAAGCTGCCCAAGTAAAGCCATAACCTTGCTCGTACAATGCAGCAGATTCTACTTTACAGCTCCAAGAAGGTCAAACCAAAACCTTACACAGCGCCCCCAGTCTGATTTCTCAATCCATCGAATTAGCATTTGACAGCATCTATGTAAGAACCCATAATCGTAGACGTGATTGTAGCGGTGTTGCGAAAGGGATTATGCCTATTGCCCGATGCTAAAAATGAAAAGTCTTTTTCCAGAAGTTGATCAAATCGAGCTTGATGCAAGGAAGCGTAACATCCTCAACTCACCAAAGAAAGGCGGGTCCTCAACCGCTGATTCTATTCCTTATCTTGAGGAACTTGGCGTTGAGATAATGGAAAACGTTCAGCCTATCCAATTCACGCCGAACGTGAACGAGCATATACACCGCTGGGCTCCGTATGTTCAGGGTTTCTCAGCCCTGTTTGTCCAGAGCATTTTCCATCAGTACCGTAGAACTTACGAGCAGCCGACCGTTCTCGATCCTTTTGCCGGCTGTGGGACGGTTTTAGTTCAGGCTAAACTCAACGGTTTCAAATCGGTGGGCACAGAGTTGAATCCTCTCTTGCATTTTATCGCCGATACTAAGCTTAATTGCTGGGATGTATCTCCGAATTATTTGCTTAAGACGCTCAATGAAATGCCCAGAAATAGAGCGCGGCCTGCGCCTTTGTTTCTAAAATCCGCTTTACAATTTAGGGCGCAAGTGCTGCGCAACTTGGAGTTGATCAATGGTGGTATAGCGGCATTAGAAACAGGCACCGAAAAACAGAAAAAGGTCAAAGATCTGCTAAGGTTAGCTTTTTCTGCGATTCTGACCGATTGTAGTAATCTTAAAAGAACACCGTGCCTGGGATATGTCAAAAACAAGGTGGTTGACGATGCAGCACCTTTTGTGCTCTTTGACCAGAAAGTTCGCCAGATCGCTGATGACCTGCGATTGATACAGTCCCAGTATAAAGATTACATACATACAGAAAGCCAGGTTATCTGCGCCAATGCAATGACCTTCAGGCACAAAACGAAGTTTGATTTGGCGATTACCTCTCCGCCATATATGAATGGTTTAGATTACGTTATGAACTACAAAATAGAAATGGGCTGGCTGGAGTTTGTTCGTAGTCAGAGAGACCTAAAGAAGATTAAGGATGATATGGTCGTTTGCGATAACGTTTCCAAAGGACTTATCCGTAAGTTCTACAATCGCCCTTCGACCTACACCAATAACTGGATTGAGGATATAAAAGCCAACATTAAGAGAAATATTCGCAGAAGGGGCGCGTATAGAAGAGGGGATATGCCCTACATTGTTCACAAATATTTCGATGATTTATATAACGTGATGAGAAACGTAGTGCCCTCTCTTAAATCCGGCGCCAGATTCATATTGGTCGTTGGAGACAGCTTGATCGCGGATGTATATGTCCCCACGGACCTGCTTATAGTCAAAATCGGTCTGGACTTAGGGTTTGAAGTAGAAAAGATCGAAAAAGCGAGAGAAAGACGCTCAGGCCAAATAAGAAGCTACAAATTGAGAGAATCAATAGTCACTCTTCTAAAAAGGTAGATTTATGCCTGAAACCGAAATCGGGTATCACGAGGACCCAAAGAATTCTAACGGCATAATAAGGGCAAGAACCACTAAACAAATCCGGTCTTGGCATATAACACGTTCACAAAAAACGTTAGAAAAACTGCACGAGGAAATGGGCCGAAATCCTTTTCCAGGCAATTACATACTGTTCGACGAGAAAAAGGTGTATATAGGAGAGGCGAGCAACATTTACGATAGACTTAAAACTCATTACACGAATCCGGAAGACAAAATAAAAAATTGGGATAGCGCACTAGTGATTAGCGATGGTCGACCGGCAACTCAATCTGATTTCAATGATACCGTAGTCCGGCAAGCGATAGAGTTCCATCTGATTAGACTTCTCAAGGCCAACAAATATCGAGTTGTCTGTCAAGGACGTCATCTGACTCTTAATGCGATGCAAAGAAATATGGTCGGTTCCTTGATAGAGGAGTTGAATTACTTCCTGTTGAAGAAAAATTTGATTACAAAAGCCCTTGAGGAGGAAGGGCTTGAAGAGGTCTTTGGAGACGAATTAAAGAAGTTGCTGGCCGAGCGCGGCAAAAAGGTGCAAGAGTGGACGGTCTATGAAGCAATAGTTGATGGCCAAAAAGCTTATATCCGGCCAGGCAGTCTGAAACAAAAAGGCTGGCAAATCACCTTCAGAGACCGCTTCCTCAATTCTCTGGAAAAAGGTGAAGGCTACCTCATAGTCTCCCGGGACGGCGTACTATTGGTTCCGCTGGGCGAGGTCAGAAAACTGATTACGGACAAAAACGCATACCAGCAAAATACAATAGATGTCTATGTGATTTTCACAGCGGATAAAACAACCATCGCATATAAGAACAATCTCATAGACGCAACAGGATACAAACTGCGAAGGTAAAAATTCACCCTGTTCTGTTACCTTTCTATCAGTGTTTCATCGACCTGCATGCCGAAATGTCTGCCGGCCTTTTCGATGTGCCCGAGCACTTTGTCGCCCGGCTTCAGAGTGGTAATCGAGACCGGCTTGCCATCGGGCGAAACCAGCCGAATTGTCTCAGCGTTTTGCATCACCAGGCTTATCGGCTGGCCCTGGGCTTCCGCCTCGATGAGCATCATTGGGCGTTTTTCGATCTTGTTTCTCCCCAAATAGGCGGTTTGACTTTTGCCTTGACAATTTACCAGCATAACTTCATCGCCTGCTTTTAGGTCCGCAAGATATTTAGTTTTGCCGCCCGGCGTTAAAGTATAGGCGTGCACAGCGCCGGCGTTGACGCGGAAAGGACGAGACGCGACATAAGGATTCTCGACCGATTCAGAGTGCACCAAAAAAAAGCCCGAGGCAGTATTACCGATGAGGATTCCTTCGCCGAGAGTCATCTGCGTACAGGTATCAAGACACGACCGGTCGCCCATACCAAGCTGCTTGGCGGCTGTGATTGTAGCTATTATTAAGGGAATTTTTTCGCTTATGCCGTGAATGATCTCAGCGGTTTTTTTAATTTCGCTGGGATCAGTGGTATTGAGCAGGATGCCATCGACGCCTTTTTCAAGAATCTGGACCATAAGTTTGGCTTGTTTGCTGTTTTCGACCTGGACCATAATATTTTTGCCTCGCCGGGCCAGCAGGTTTTCGATCGGGATGATCGTCCAGTCAAGCATTCTTAGAACGACGATTTTCTCAGGCGGCACGCCTGCGGCTTTATCTTCGTCGGCTTTGCCGGCTATAGCTATGAATTCGACATCAACGCCCGGCTTAAGGTCGCCGTTTTTTTCGATGGTTTTTATCTTGCCGAATTGGCGAACGGTTTCGCTTTTGCCGTCCGGCAGTACCACCACCTCCGCGCCGCTTTCCAGCGCCGCGATAGCAAGGCCTTTTTCGTATGGAACAATATTTACCCACAATTTCTTCATAATGAGTTCAGGTCCTTTGCGACTTTCAACATTTCTTGTTTGAGACTAAGGATATCCTCTTTAGCTACCTTCCATGCCCGGCGCAGATTGACTCCGAAATATTCGTGAATTAGTACATCTCTCAGGCCGGCAATTCTTTTCCACGGAATCTGGGGATACTTGTTCCTGAAGTCATCGGGTATGTTCTTCACTGCCTCGCCTATTATTTCCAGTCGGCGAAGGACTGAGTCCTGAATCTGGGTATCAGTTAAGAATTCGTTCTCGTTAATATCATTCGTATATCGCTCAATCTTTGCGATGCTGCCAAGAATATCCTCGATGTATAGTCGCAGATCTCTGGTCATAGAATCACCTGCTGTTCTTTGAGAATCCTATCTCTGATGAGGGGCTTGATAGTGTCGTATTCCACTATGTCGACGCTCGTCTTTAGTGCTTCTTCCAGCTCGAGTTTCAGGCCCACAAATTCAAGCAGGCTGATGTCTGTGTCTATCTGGACAAGTATATCGATATCGCTGTCTGGCCGCCTCTGGGTCCTAACGGTCGAGCCAAATAGGGCAGCTTTGCTCACGCCGTAGCGCTTTAGAATCGGAACTATGCACTGCCTTATATGCTTAACGTATGAGTCCATAGCAATACCAAAATAGCTTCTCTCCGGGCTTTTTCTGCCAAGATTTAACTGCGATTAGAGGCACCTGTCAATACATTTCGCTGCCCCGGTTGGGTAGAGATTCGGATTTGGAAATTCGTGCTTGACGCCCTTTGGGCAGCCAGCTATAATCCGGAACCATAATCGCGGTAATCATCTACGGACTTAATCCGAAATGTAGGATGGGCAACTTGTTGCCGGGGCGGTTCTGCTGGTGTGCGGCGTATACTCCGCCTAATTGCTCATGGCAAGGCTTTGCTATGAAAAAGGCCAAAGTGATATTGACCGGGGCAGTGCTTATACTGATTTTTGTTGTGGTGTTTTCGTTTTTTCCTTGCTGGACTGTGACGGGTTGTTCGTACACGTGCCGGATTTGTGCTGCGAGTCGCGATGCTGTCACTACCTGCATATTTGGGATGCCTGTCTGGTTTAGAAGGAGTGGTATTGAAAGCAACGAGCTAACGGACATCTACGATAAATATATAGGAGACCAGCACGAGCACGAGTGGGCTGGGGGATCCTTCTGGCAGACTTATGGGACACTTCGCGGTCCTGCTTTTCATAGAGATGGGGTGAATCTTGTTCAGCCTTACCATCCACTTCAGCCAAAGCTGACAAGGATTGCTCTCAGCGCGGTCGAGCAGGTGAAAGAGTGGCCTAAAGAAAAGAGAATAAGTTTGTATTATGCGATACGGGACTTCAATGACCTTGAATCATTTCCCGCTGTAAAGGAGATTTTTGAGAAGGCTAAGCAGGGCAAATCGGAAGAACTTTGGGAGAATTGGCTCGAGAGTAACCGGAAGGTTGAATATAAAGTTGAGGTTGAAGGTCCACTATTATAGTAGTCGGGTACAGTGTGCTGCGCAGGCCGCTACGCGTCAGAGTGGTCTTATCCAGATGTTTCTGAGGCGGGCAGGGTTGTTGTGGGCGGATAAAGTAAGAAAGGGGAACCCCCAGTGAAACTGGGGGCTAACATTATCACTTGTTTAATGTTGCGATTGCCTGTTCGACGCTGGCGCCTTCGTGAACCATCTTACACAGAGCGGCGACCATTTTCTCCGGCGTTTTGTGCTGAAAGGCATTTCGGCCAATCGAGACACCTGCGCAGCCGGCTTTGAGTGCACCTTCGACCATCTTGAAGATGTCCTTGTCGCTATCCATTTTCGGCCCGCCCGCAATCACGACCGGCACCGGGCAACCCTCCACCACTTTTGTGAAACTCTCGATGCTGCCGGTGTACACAACTTTGACAATATCCGCGCCAAGTTCCGCTCCGACCCTGGCTGCGTGCTTGACATTGCTGACATCATATTCGCTTTTTATCTTTGGGCCTCGCGTGTACATCATCGCAATCAGCGGCATCTGCCACTCCACGCATTTTCCGCTGACCTCTCCGAGCTGCCGGAGCATTTCCTGATCGGTCTCGGCGCCGAGATTTATATGGACGGAGACCGCGTCGGCGCCGAGTTTGATTGCCTCCTCAACCGTGCAGACCAACTGCTTGGCGTTCGGGTCAGGGCTCATGGATGTTCCTCCTGACAGATGGATGATCAGCCCTACGTCTCTGCCCGTGCCTCTATGACCTGCCCGGACCATACCCTTGTGCATCAGGATGGCGTTTGCCCCGCCGGCCACAACCCTGCTGATCGTCGTTCGCATATCCGCCAGCCCCTCGATCGGGCCTACCGTGACGCCGTGATCCATCGGAATAATTACGGTCTTGTGGGAGTTGCGGTCGATTATTCTTTCAAGTCTTATCTTTTTGCCTATCATCGTTAAATCTCCGGTCGATACTTTTGCTTGCTAAATCTACCTAAAGCTACCCGAAATGCAAGCAAAAAAAGCAGAATTCAAGATTTCGCAAAGCCTGTTTAGAACCTAATAACGGGGGGTCATTCAGCGCCTGCCAGCCAGGTATCGGCGAACACGACCAGGTCCAGTGTATCGACGAAGTTGTCGGTTGGGCTGCTCATGTCACAGTAGGGGTTCCAGCGGGCATCCCCCGGTGCAGTCAACCAGGCCGATGCAAAAATGGCAAAGTCCGCGGCATTAACCTGACCGTCACCATCTAAGTCTGGTGCAGCCGTTCCTATAAAATTGACCTCCCACTTATTTCCTGAGGTTCTGAACCTATCGCGTGACCTGCCGGTTGTCACCATTTGCTCGTCAAACAGGTAGCCTGTTTTAGCCGCGGACAGCATATATGTCGTTGATGATGGAATCTTGGCCAGCGCGTAGATACCCTGGGCATTGGTTGTAGCTGTGTACACAGGTCCGATAGATTCTGCTGTCACTATAACGTCACTAATAGGAACTCCAGAAATGTCGGTGATTCGGCCGCTGATAATTTCGCCTGTGCCTGACACGAAGATGTTATACAGGCATACAGCCACTGAGGTGTAGCTGCTGCTGGCGTCGATATTTGGCAAGTTGTACCACGCATCATCAATACCCGCCCAGCCCATATTAAGGTGGTGATACAAGGTCGCGGCGCTGTAGCCATACCCATCGCATACAACAGCATGTCCGCGTTCTTCGTGCCAGATGCCGAGAATCACGGGATAGCCGTAGTCGAGGTTAGGGTTGATCATGGCGAGCAGGCCGGGCCCGATATTGCCATTGTTGTTATAGCCGTTGACGGCATTACTATACTTGAAGATGCTTATTAGTACGTCTTTAATCTTGAGTGCTTCGCCGCTTGAGCCGTCGGGGCCGTAGTCCACGTTGACGGAAATGCTCGCGTCGTAGCATAAGGTTCCTATGGCCTGTCGCTGCGTGTCGGTTGTCTGACAATTGGGCACGAGCGACATATCGCTCCAGTAGTATGGGCCGCCTGACCCGTTGCCGCCCCGCGTGAATACCGTCTGTGGTTTTCCCTCGACTTCAATCCCAAAGCCGTGGATGCCTATCCCTGCCTGAGGGTGCTGGTGGTATCGCATTAGTTGAGCCATAGCCGTGGCGACGCAGCCGCAGTAATAGTGATTGGGCGTGTAATAATTGTAACAATTTTGGCCGCAGACATCGCCCTGAGACCACTTGCTTTGCAGCAGCGGGGCAACGCGAATATCAGGGATTGAGGACGTGCTCATAATGGTGAGGCTGTCACTGGAAGTCTCGGCGAGTCGGATAAAACGCCTCCACTTTCTCTGCTGGTGCGGAACCGTTAGCATCTTGCCTTGTGGGCCGGCGTGTGCCCGGCAAGACCTTACTTGTCTGCTCAGGTCGCCGGCAACCAATGCTCCGAGCGGATTGGCAGGGGAGCAGTCGTAAGTTCCGTCATCCGCGAAGGCGATAATCGGCTCGACTAGGTCGTCTGCCGATACAATCACCAAACCGGTCGGCCGCAGGTAGACAACGTAATAGAGTGGCTCACCATCATCGTCGGCGAAAATTTCTGTCTTCTTGATGTGCCTGCCGATGGTTGCGCCGAGGGGTTGCGCATCGCTCGCCAGCCAGCCCATAACCACCTGTTCGGCTTGGTATGGCGTTGTTGTCCCTGCCCATGCTTTGCCGCAGCCCAGCCGCAGCAGTGCCAACAAGACTGTGAAAACGATGCCCTTGTGCGTCATTTGGTCGAATGCCCAAAGTTTGAAGTGACTAAAGTGCCTAAAGTTATGATTCCAACTTCAGCTCACTTTAGGCATTTTAGTTCATTTTAACTCACGCTGGTTGTTCCTCCCGAATCAGGTCGAGTACGTAACTATTATACAGTTTATCACTGTCTTTGTCAAGGCCGCTGCGGGCCAAACAGAGCAAACAATACAGGGCCTGTACCGACTGGTCGATACAGGCCCCGCATTTGCTGGAACTCTGTCATCAGAACTGTAGGGTATGCTGGGCATACCTTATTCACTTATGGTTGCGGCCAGAGCAGCTCGTTGAGCCAGGCATCCGCGAGGATGGCAAAGTCGCTGAAGTTGACCTTGTTATCGTTGTTCAAATCAACCGCCGGCTCGGCAAGGTAGAAGACCTCAGCCGCCGATAGAGCGTAGTCGTAGATGCGAATTTCATCGAGGTCTCCATTAAAGGGATTGCCGCCGTTCTGCTCACAAGCGCCGAACACGACACGTGCGTCGGTCTTTGGGCCAAATACAAAGGGCTGGCTGCCGCCTATAGCCTCGCCGTTGATGTATAGCGCCGCGTTAGTCCCATCGAAACTGACGGCGAAATGCTGCCATTCACCGATCGGCGGGACATTGATTCCGTGTTCGGGCCAGCTATCGTACTGGAAGAATCTGCAATCGCTGCTGTCCCTATCGACCTCTATACACCACATCGTATCGGTGGTAGTCCAGGCGTCTCTCTTACCGATCACGCCCTGCCATCCGCCGTTCGGCCCCGCCCACTTCATCCACACGGTGATACTGAGCTTACCCGTTGCGGCGGAAGGATTGAATGTTCCGCAATCGACGTAATCATTGACGCCATCGAAGTGCGCCACCTGACCTCTTACGGCATCACTGATTATAGCTGCACCGTTGCGAGGGTCGCCATTCTGCAAGCCGGTGTAGCTGGAGCTGTCATTGAAGTTGCCGTCGAGCGTGTAGCGGGCGACCAGCTTAGCGTCGTTGGGTGCTGCTCCCGTAGCGAGCCAGTTGTTTGCTATCATTTGCAGGTCAAGATAATCGACAATGCAGTTGCCGCTGAGGTCGTTAGGCGGCTTTAGCAGCGAAGGAATACATCGCGGTAGATACAGCCGAATATCATCAATGTATATTGTGCCCGTGCCGCCCGCCTTGGGGCTGACGCGATTGCCCAGGCCGATATACATCGTCTTCACGCTGGATAGATTGAGCCCGGCACTAACGAATTCTTTCATGTCGATGCTCCACTCCTGCCAGTTGTTCGACATCGCCGCATTGGGATTTGCGTAGTTGACGACCTTTGTTCTGCCGAGACTATCTTTGACAGCTACGTACAAGGGTTCCGCGGCGTTATTCGGATCGCCATGGAACCACAAGGTCAGCGCTTTTACGCCTTTTGTGGTCCAATCCTGCGGCGTGGCCCACTCGCGTTGTGTTTCCGAGTAACGTGTTTTTCCGCCCGTACCAGTATTGTCGTAAGCCAGCGGCATCGACTGCTTGCCGTTATTAACGATGCTCTGCTCAGCGAACGGTGCCTGACCGTAACCCACAGCGGAGCCTGTGCCGTTGCCTGGATACCCCGGCGCGGGTTCGGTGTAACCCCATCCGTCCAGCCAGGTCCTGAATATCCTATTGGCGATATCGTCCGTGTACTGCTCAAAATCATCGACAACAATAAAGTTGGCGGTGGTAAATCTCCAGATGGTGCCCTCCCAGAGGTCGACGCCGTTGACCTCGTCAATGCGCCAATAGTAGGTCTTGGCCCATTCCAGCGGAGCTTCGGGCAGCACATAACTGGTAGCATCAAGATTCTGCCTGCCTCGATAAATGCCCGCAGTTGTCGTATCGGCATTGGCCACAGCCTGCTCGTTCGCGCCGAAGTACACATCGTGCTTTGCGGCCTTCTCTCCGGGCTTCCAACTAAGCGAGGTCGTCTGGCTCACATCGGTTGCCCGACTGGCAGGTTTCGGACCAAGCGCCCATAAGGCCTCAAAAGGCTTCAAGTAAATGCCCTTAATGACCTCGCGTGTCGGGACAGCAGGACCTTGCCAGGCCACCGCAACGCCGTCACCACCAGCACCTTCTTTCATTAGCGCCTCGATGTAGTATCTGCCACTGGCCAGTGTCACCGGCGCCGACTCTTGTTCGGGGAACTTGGTCCACTCGTAGTGACCGGTCCAGTTGGTGCTGGGCACCGCGGCGATCATTTGCGCGTTAGTCGGGTCATCGTCGCTGCTCAGCCATAGTTCGCTGCCGTTGTCACTGGCGATCCAGAACGTATAGTCGCCTGCGACCGGCACGTGCAGCCAGCCACGAAGCCGGCTTCCATAATTGTCCAGCGCTGCGTCCCAGAAATCGAACACCGTCAACTTATCGCTCCAGGATGGATTATCCGGGTACTTAGGATCACCTGTAAGGTCCGAGACGGCGTCGCCACCGATATCTTCCCACACCTCCCGCAGGATCGTACCCAGGCCGGGCGGAGTAGTGGTAAAACTCCAGACGGGCCCTTTGTTCATGGGCGTAATGGCATCGAACTCATCAACCCGCCAATAATAATCGGTGTTAAACGCCAGCGTTGGGGGCGTATAACTTGTTGGTGTTCCCACAGGACCGCGGTATATGCCGGTTGTGTCGGATGTGTCTGCGTTCTTGACCGCATCAAAGTTGGTGCCGAGATATACGTGGTGCAGAATCGCGTTAAGGCCTGCAGACCAGCTTAGTGTCACGCTGGTATCCACGTATTTGGCGCCGTCACCCGGATTTGGCTGCCAGGCGGTCTTGGGAGGAATGGTAAAGCTCCAGACCGCGCCTTTCCAGGGGCTACCGGGCTGCGTGGCACTGACCTCGTCCACACGCCAGTAATAGGTCTTGCCTATCTGCAAATCGGGCGCCCAATAAACGGTAAAGGCCTGGATGCCCTTGTCGGTAGAGGCAGAGCCATTGTACACGGCGTCGTAGTTGTCGCCAAAAAACACGTGGTGCGTTTCGCCAAAAGCTCCCGCTGTCCAGCTAAGTGCCACGGAGGTCTGGCTAATTTTAGCCCCATCGGTCGGGTTGGGATTGCTTGCGCCAAATTTGGCGGCAAGGGCCTTAATCTCAGCCGGGGTAAGCACCGTGTTGTACAGGCGTACCTCATCGAGGCTGCCGTTAAAGCTGTTCCAGCCGCTGGCACCACTATCGCATCCGATGGTGACTATTGCATCGGTTTTTGGACCGAATGAGAAACTGCCGCTGCCTGTCTGGGTTCCGTTGACATAGAAGATCGCGGTAGTTCCGTTAAAAGTTACGGCTATGTGCACCCATTGTCCCACAGGCATGATATAACCGCCGCTTGACGGGTAACTGCCGCCGCGGAAAAAGTGCACGACGTTGGTAGTCGCATCGATCTCAATCTCCCACATGCTAAGTGCGCCTGCGCCGGTGGAGTCCCAATCGTCTCTCTTGCTGACCAGGCCCTGATATTGATCGGAGCCCATGGACCCGCCCCATTTCGCCCAGAAAGCAACGCTCAGTTGTCCCGTTCCGACAGAGGGGTTCCAAGTTCCGCAGTTGACCCACCCGCTGGTCGGATTTTGCCCGTTGAAGTATAGTGCTTTGCCATAGCCGGGCGGTCCATCCACCCAGGTGGGCGTGCCCTGAATCGTGCCGGTATGGCCCTTGCCTGAAGCATCTGCGGTAGTCGTGCCGGTCCCTTCGCTCAGCGGATAGTGCGCAACCAGCTCGGCAACAGCCGTGTTCACAGCCATCAGCAACAGTGACACCAAAAACGCATAAAAGATTTTCCTGTACATTATGTGCCTCCTTCAAAGACAAGTGGAAACTGACAATTTTGCCCGCCTGACGCCCGGCGGGTGCAAATCGACAATTACTTATACCATATTATCGGCCTTTATTTCAAGAGAAATATAGCTACGGCCAGAGCAGTTCATCCAGCCACATATCTACCAGCAGGGCATAGTCCGCCAGATTGATCGTGCCGTCATCGTGCGCATTCATGGCAGCATCCTGCGGCGTCAGCAGCAGATATAGCGGCTGGGTAAACGTGCCGGTCCTGCCTGCAAGGCTGGCAACTTCAGCCTGGGATAGCGCTCGGTTGTAGATACGCACGTCGTCAATCAGGCCGTCAAAGTAGTAATTGCTCCACACACCTATCGCAAAGGGCCGGCCATTTGTGGTGTTCAGGGCGGCTATCTGGCTTCCAGCCAGTTCGCCGTTGCCGTACGCCCAGCTCTTATCTCCGCCGGCAGCGCCCTCGTATACCAGGGCAAAATGCACCCAAACATTGGCGGAAGGGTATGTGAAGTCGAAGTCATAGATCGGATAGCCGTAACGCTGTGCCCGCCAACGGTCAGGCTGAGTCAACGTCCTCAGCGAGAAGTTCTGGCTGTTGATATTGTCGCCCATGTCGAAGATGCCGCCGCCACTGAAGCTGCGTGTATACACCCAGGCGGCGACGGTCCTGGGCGAATTGCCGTCGATGCCAAGCATGGCAGGAGTAGCGGTGGTCGCAACAAAGTCACCGATACTATCCAGGTCGATTGCCTGGCCAACCTTACCTGCGACGTAGCTCCGGCTGCCTACCGCGGCACCGTTGTAGGCGCCAGCGCTGTCGTTGGCGTTACCAAAAGCTTGTAATGCGCGATAAGACCCGCGGTGCTGGCGGCTACCGGCGTGACATCGTAGGCGCTGGTCAGCCAGTTGTTGGCGATTATCTGGAGGTCCGGATAGTCAACCGTGCAATTGTTGCTGAAATCGCCTGTGGGTTTTGCCAGCGAAGCAACGCACCTGGGCCTATAAAGCCTGATGTCATCGACGTACAAGTAACTTGTGCCGCCAGCCTTCGGACTGCTCCTGTTACCGAGGCCAAGAAACATCTTCTTGATGCTCGCAAGGTTCAGACCGGCGTTTCTGGTGGGGCGGCATTAAAACTTGGAATCTTGACAGTTAAGGTCATTTGGAGGAAAATAAATGTGTAAATCTTTGTAAAAAGACGATAAATGATAAGTTATGAAAGACACAACATCACTATCAAAAGAATATCAATTTAAAAAGTCGGAAAAGCTGGGTAAGGCGATAAAAAAGAATTTGGAGGGGTTAGGCTTTGGCACATAATCTTGGAAACATTTTGTTTTTCTCGTGGCCGACTATTGGTGCTTTTATAGGATCGATAGTAGGTGTGATTACCATTTATGAGAAACTTATCAAACCCCGCACTTTTAAAACGAAATTAAACAATCTATATAAAATGATTAAGCAATGGTTTGATGAGATAGACTGTAATCTAGAGAACGGTCTGAACTTGTCAAAATTGAACAACATGGAAAATAACTTTATAAATTACATTCAAGAAAACTTAAAGGGATATGACATCAAACCGGACATCAGGATTATTCGGAAGTGGAATAAAAAGATGGGATTTAAGAAAAGTTTACTTGATGACACCAACTTATTTCAACAATATTCAAGACTACCCGCCAGCGGGATGTATCTGGACATGTACATCTATAAAATAATCGGTAATTTCCTAAGCTTCTACAAAGCTTACCAGGCAAAATCTGACAAATGCAATTATGCTGATGTCGAGATGCCAATTAAATTTCTGGGTTTCTACATAGAAAATTGTTGATAAATAACCGGAAAGAAACAATTCTGGGGCAAGTGGTGGAGATTAGTCCCGTTTCAATCTTTTGTGATAATCATATCGCGGACGATTATTTCGTGAAGCTCCAGACCTTGCCCGTGTATATGGTGATGCCGTCGGCTTCGACCTCATCGACCCGCCAGTAGTAAGTAGTGCCTGACGTAAGGCCGGGTGTGTGGAAGTACACTAGAAAATTCTGTCGGCCTCTGAACTCAGGCAGTCCCGGCGTCGGATTAGTGCCGAAGTACACATCGTGCAAGCTTGCGGTCAGTCCCGCCGTCCACGAACATAGCGGTGTGGTCACGTCCTTGTCGCGATCCGGTGGGTCGGGATTGCCGGCCATAAAATCGACGGCTCTCAAATCCGCTGCCAGATACACGCCGTCGATGATCACGGGACCCGCCCCGACGGCTGGCCCTCCCCATCCGACGCCGAGGTTGTCGCCGCCCGTGCCGTCCCTGTGCAGCGCCTCGATGTAGTACCTCTGGCCGGCCTTCAGCGTGATGGGAGTGGACTTCTGCTCAGGGAACTTGGTCCACTCGTTCACAGCGGTATTGCCGTTCACTTCGCAGATCAGCTTCTTGTTCGCCGGGTCGTCGTTGGTGCTCAGCCAGAGCCGGCTGTGGTCGTCACTGTAAATCTAGAAGGTGTAATCGCCGTCAGCAGGGGGGTAGAGGTAGCCCCGGACGCGCGTGCCGAAATTGTCGCTTCGGTTGACCGGCCCCAGGAAACTGCTCCGCCATTCGTACGAGGTTGGGTTGTTCGGATAGTTCGGATTCCTGCCGTCCACGAGCTGGTCTATGTTGCCGCCGGTCGTGCCCTCGAACCACTCGAACAGTATCTTGCCTTTACCGAGCTGCCCGTTGGCGCTACCGACCAAGCCCAGCACCAAACCAATACAAATTGAGTAAGTTAGTCTTCTACACATGATATTCCTCCTTCAAAAAGGTTGATGCTGAAACTCTTGAATACCTGCACCGCACATTTACCTTCTTTATATCAAATCAGCCGCTTGTCCGTCGATAAAACTTTGCATAGCAATCGGGCAATTTTCACCTTGCAGGACAATTCCACATAGAGTATACTGATGTGCGCTTAGGCGGAGTACCGGTACGTATGGGAGGCGACTATTATGGGCAAACAAGAGGCATTTATCCGCCAGATCCGCCAGTGGCGGAGCGGATTTACGTTGATAGAGCTTCTCGTTGTAATAGCTATCATCGCACTTCTGGTGGCGATATTGCTGCCGAGTCTGAACCTGGCAAAGAAACAGGCAAGAACCGTTGCCTGCCAGGCCCTGCTGAAGCAGTGGGGCGTGATATGGTCAATGTATTGCGACGACAATGACGGCTATTTCGGTGCGGCTGGCAACGTTAACTGGAGACGAGGCGAATGGATACTGGCGCTGCGGCCACTCTATGAGACAAGGTCGGAGATTCTCAGATGCCCAATGGCTACCAAGCGTTTGCCTTCCGGCGAAAACAACGGTGGTCCCTTTAACACCTACGTTATGGGCCAGGGCGGGACAGGTGACAGGCGCGAGGAGGCAAGTTACGGAGCGAATGACTGGATATATCATACGCTGCCAGAGATGACGGAGATTCAAGGTCGCCCGACCAAGTATAACTGGCGGACTATTCATGTCAGAGGCGCAGACAAGATACCGCTGTTTGCCGATACTATGTGGAGAGGAGGCGGGCCGTCTGAGAATGGTACGCCTGGCGACCCGCCGCAATCCAACGGCCAATGGATAAACGCCGGCAGGGAAATGATGCACTTCTGCATCGACCGGCACGGCAGTGGAACCGTGAATCATGTCTTTTTCGACAGGTCTGTCAGGAAGGTCGGGGTTAAG
>Ga0315280_10001671_pt1 | contig 37602 bp, 35 predicted proteins | sample YL17G06_40_MG_FD_203697 | JGI IMG/M metagenome (GOLD analysis project Ga0315280, IMG submission 203697) | Sediment microbial communities from Yellowstone Lake, YNP, Wyoming, USA - YL17G06_40 | ecosystem: Environmental > Aquatic > Freshwater > Lake > Sediment | place: USA: Wyoming | collected... | reverse complement strand
GCCCGATCACTGGCTACGGCTTCGTCTCAGGCGAGGTCGGGGATGTTGGCTTAGGCCTCCTGGCTGGCCAAGATCTCATCGGCCTGGCTTTGCTCGGCGTGCCCGTCACCGACAGCGGCAAGGACGCCTACAAAGCCAAGGACTTCACGACCATTCGAATGAGGCTGAACTTAGCAGGCGAGGTGGCTGACGGAGTCAATGTGAACCTCAGCCTGATTGCCGAGCCGGACAACAGCGTTCCTCCGGCCTATCGGTACGGCGGCGGCGTTCCTCCAGACTACGTGGGAGGGCCAGGCGCCCTCACCACGCGCGGACTTGTGAGCGCTGTGCGCCTCGACGAGGCATGGGCCAGCTTCGCGACGAAGGTGCCTGCGGCCCTCGACTGGACTGTAGGGAAGCAGTATTTCGCCTTCGGCCAGGGCTTGTTAGTTGACAACAACCTTCTGGCTCTCGACGCTTTGAAGGCGAAGGCCGAGCTGGGCCGCCGCGCCTCCTTCACGGCCATCTGGGGCCGGACCCCAGCCGAGGCGCTGGGCGGCCAGGGCTGGACACCTGGCCCGGACTTCCCACCCACCACCCTGTTTGTGGGAGGGCAGGACGACTACATTGCAGGGCGGCTGAGCTTCCCCGTCAGCGACTGGGAGCTTGGCGCGAACTACCTGCTCACCGGCTTCTCAGACGAGAGAGGCTGGAGCGTTGACGCCTCAGGCAAAGTCCTGGGCGCAAAGGTGTACGGCGAGTTCGCAACCCTGGTTCACAACGCCGACGGACAGGCTGTTGATGACGTGAACACAGGGAGCTTCGCCGACAACTCGGCCTTTGTCGTCGGCGCCGACCTGATTGACACCGACAGCATCTTGCTCTCCGGCAAGTGGGGCAAGGTTGATCCCGGCTATGCCTACGACTTCGTGAGTAACATTCTCCAGCCCACGAATGCAGGCTTTCGCTCGAACCCGAGCGGCCCCGGGGCATTCAACCTGCCCTTCAGCGCGCTTCACCCCTATACGGAGCACGGCACCCACTACATAAACTGGGTTGACCGGCCTCTGTTCCTCGACCCCACGAATGTGGCGGAAGGGTTTGAGGTTGGGCTCACGCTGAAGAGACTGCTGGGTCCTGGCACGCCGCTCATGGTCCGCTTCTACGACGGCGATGCTATTGGCGGCAATGCCGACGCCGACCGGGTCTGGACCGCGAGCGTCTCTAAGAAAGTTGCGTCGAACGTGGACTTCAACTTGCTCTACGGCCGACGCGAGGTGGACAGCATGGTGCAGCCTGACACTGCCGCGCCCCAGAAGGCCATCCAGGTTCTCAGGGGTGAGCTGAGAATCGCCTTCTGACGACAGTTCGTACCTCCTCGGCTTTGCTCGAGGAGGGAAGCCGAGATGCCGCTGTCCGCCTTCGGGCGGACAGCGGCTTTTTTGGGGGCAGGAGGACCGCGGCAGGCGAAGCGGAATTGCCACCACAGGTGTAGGTGCGCACGGCCGTGCGCACCTACAGGTTGTCGGTGGCGGGAAGATTGCTGACCTTATTGCCAAGCAGAGATCTGTAGGGGCGTATGGCCATACGCCCCTACAAGACCCTCAGGATTTCCTGCTCCGAGATGACGCCCAGCCTGACTATGCGCGGGGGAGATGCAGTGAAATCCACGACAGTTGATTCGCGCCCGAGAGGCGCGGGGCCGCTGTCAAGAACGAGGTCAACACGGCCGCGAAGAGCCTGGAAAGCTTCCCTGCCTGTCTTGGCGCTTGGCTGGCCGCTCAGGTTTGCGCTTGTGCTGGCCAGATACAGGCCGGATTCCCGAAGAATCGCTTGCAGCACCGGGTGATCGGGGGCGCGGAACCCGATGGTGGGGCCGCCGCCGGTGAGAATGTGGGGAAAGCCTACAGATGAGAGCGATGAGAGCAGCGCCGGTGTCGTGTCAGGTCCTCTCCTTGGTAGGGAGGCAGGATATGACGGTGTAGGGGAGCCCCTCCGCGGGCTCCCTGGGCGGCCACTGAGGGCCGCCCCTACAGGGCCTTGCGGCCCAGACCCGCGCTCGGCAGGCACACGCCCTCCACTGGGCGCGTGCTTTGGACGACAGAAGATCGCAGTCAAAGGGCCTGGCCAGAATTTTTCCAGGGCTCGCCGGCCCTCTTGCGAGATCGAGACGCCGAGAGCTTCGACATCCTCGACGCCTTTGACAAAGACGATGAGCGGCACATGCATTGCCCTGCCCTTTGCCTCATAGACGCGGACAACGGCCTTCTCGTTGGCGGCGTCACAGCACAGGCCATAGACGGTATCTGTGGGGAGAACCAGGAGGCCGCCGCTGCGCAAGATTGCGACAGCCTGCTCGATGGCAGCGCTCTCCGGCCTATCAGGAGCGACGACGAGAAGACAGGTTTTGCGGCTACTACGCATAGATAAGGTCAAGCGAGGGCAGGTCGCCCTTTTGGACTGCGGGAGGCCTGGTCGCCTGCGGCGACTTGCCCCCGCGCGCCTTGGCCCGCCAGACAATGCGGCGGACTTTGGCATGCCGGCGACTTTTCAAAGCCCCGACGGGTCACGGCACTCCACATCACTGGGAGCCAGCACCCGCCAGGTATTCCTGCCGCCGCGTATTTTCGAGGGCCTCGACGATGGGCTCGATGTCGCCGTTCATGATGGCGGGAAGGTTGTGCCAGGAGCGGCCGAGGCGATGGTCCGTGAGCCTGTCCTGGGGGAAGTTGTAGGTGCGAATCTTCTCGCTTCTCTCTGCGGAGCCGATTTGGCTGCGTCTGGTCGCCGACCTCTGCTGGCGCTGCTGCTGCTCGAGGCGCTCAAGCAGACGGGCCCTTAGCACGCGCATTGCCTTTTCCCTGTTCTGATGCTGCGACCGTTCATCCTCGCAGGCTGCTGTGATGCCTGTTGGCAGATGAGTGACGCGAACCGCGGTTTCATTCTTCTGCATATGTTGGCCGCCTGCGCTGGAGGCCCGGTAGGTATCTATTTTGAGGTCTTTGGCGTCTATCTGAACTTCGAGTTCCTCGGGTTCGGCCAGGAGGGCGACCGTGGCTGTGGAGGTATGGATGCGGCCGGAGGCTTCAGTAGCGGGGACGCGCTGAACCCGGTGGACGCCGCTCTCCCAGCTCAGTTTGGCGTAGGCTCCAGAGCCGGAGACGGAGGCAATGACTTCTTTCAGGCCGCCGATTCCGGTGACATTTCTGTTGAGAAGCTCGACTTTCCAACCCTGGCGCTCAGCGAAACGCGAGTACATGCGGAACAGGTCAGCCGCAAAGAGAGCCGCCTCTTCGCCTCCCGCGCCAGCCCTAATCTCCAGGATGACATCTCGGCCCTCGTGGGGATCAGGCGGGCGGAGGAGCTCCTTGAGCCGCGCTTCGGCCTGTTCGCGTTCGCTGGCGAGGGTTTGCAGCTCTTCCGACGCGAGCTTCACGAGAGCGGGGTCCTTTTCCGACGCCATAATGTCGCGGGCCTCGCGCTCTTTTCGCTCAACCTCCCTGAGCTGCTCGACAGTATCCACGATGGGCGTGAGTGCCTTGAGCTGCTTCGCCACCTGGCGCAGGCGGCTGGGGTCAGTGACAACCTCCGGGCTGGCCATCTGCTCCTGGAGCGTCCTAAATCTCTCTTCGATCTCGTCGAGTGTTTCAGGCATTGGCAGGCGCCTCAGCGGCTTCGCGCTGTTCGAGGTCGAGTATAGAAGTCAACGCCGCCTTTGCGACTTCGACCTGGCGCTCGTCTGGCTGGGCTGTGGTGAGTCTTTGCAGCCACAGGCCAGGCGCCACCAGAGTTCTGAGCAGGCGCGACTGGGGCCGCCTGCCAGCCAGCCGCAGTATCTCGTATGAGATGCCCGCGATGACAGGGATAGCCAGGATGCGGGAGGCGAGTCGGACAGGCCAGGAGGGCCAGCCTATGAGGAAGTGAACAAGGATGCCCACGACCACAACCATGGCGATGAAGTCGGTGCCGCACCGCGGGTGGATGGTCGAGAACCGGCCCGCTTCTGATAGGTCTGCTTCAGCCTCGAAGGCGTTGACGACCTTGTGCTCGGCGCCGTGATATTGGAAGAGCTTGCGAACCTGGGGCAGCCTGAAGATGACCAGTATGTAGATGACGAAGAGGGCTTTCCTGATGAGACCTTCCGTGAGGTTGGGCAGGAAGACGCCTGCATTCATTCGCGGGACGAGAAGGGAGGGAAGCAGGACAAATACGGCGACAGCGAAGGCCATGGAAGCGGCGATGGTGAGGCCATAGGCGCGCTTGCTCAGGGGCTCCTGGCCCTCTGCCTGGAGCGCCACATTGGCGGAGTAGAGCAGGGAGGAGAATCCGAGGCGCAGGGCGTCGAGCAGGGCTGGCGTTCCGCGGACAAATGGAAGCGCAAGTAAGCGCGACCTGGAGGTGAGAGGTCGGATTGGCTCGGTGTGAAGCTTGATGTCGCCCGAGGGAAGGCGGCAGGCGACCGCGACGTGGCTGCGGCCTCGTATCATCACGCCTTCTATGACGGCCTGACCGCCGTATGGGAATTTGTCGGGCATGGCGGGGCTCGGATTTCAGGCCTCAGATTTCATATGTCATATTTGAGATTTCAGATCTCATATCTCATATTTCAGATTTTGGGCCGAGTTTTCGGCCGAAGGTCTCTGGCTGCTGACGGAGGATCGTATGCCGCAGGCGAGCCAGCAGCCCACGGCTTTAACAGGACAGTCCTGGGACTGGTTAGGATGAGGTGGTCAGGCGGGAAGTGCGAGACTGTTTGGTTTTCTGTTCGCCCGCCTTTCGGGCTTCCTCGTAGCGGGCGTAGCGCTGGATGAATCTCTCGACTCTGCCCTCAGTGTCAACTATCTTCTGCTTGCCGGTGAAGAAGGGGTGACAGGCCGAGCAAATCTCCACCCTTATTTCAGGTCGAGTGGCCCGGGTCTGAAAAGTGTTGCCACATGCGCACACAACAAGCGCTGGCCCATACGGCGGATGGATATCTGGTTTCATCTGACTGCCCTCTGCGGAAAGATCGCTGAAGCCGTGTGAAAGCACTCCTGTCAGGAGGCTCCGGTTGGCTCAAGAGCGCGCCCGACGCGGCCAATGGAATCCTCTATTTTGGAAATCTGCTCGTGACATCGAGCCAGGAGCTGGTCAGCCCGCTCAAGCGGGTCGTGCTTGGAACCGCGCCTCACGAGAGTAGCGGCAAGAGCGATAACAGCGCCCGCCACGCTGACGGCAGCCAGGGCAACCAAGAGTTTCCTTTTCACCTGTCCATCACCGGCTCGTCCGTTGTTCATCTATACCATACCCAAAGAGGGAATTTCACAACCTGCCCTGGTAGCGCTGCGGCTCCTTCCCCGCCGCGCGCCTTGCATCTGCTCATACTTTTGAGTTTCCGGGCCGGTATTCTCAACACCTCGCGGCGGGCTGAGCGCTTGTTTGCAGAGCCGCCCGGTCGGCGAATCTCCCCCTGGCTCGCTTCGTCCGCTGGTGGGCGGATGAATCAGAACGCGGCTAAATCTCGTATGCCCTCTCTTCCCTGTCCATCTGCTCCCGAGCTTCAAAGATTCGCTTGATGATGGTGAGAAGCTCCATGGGGTTGAAGGGCTTTGTGAGGTACATGTCAACGCCCGAGGCCCATCCGCGAAAGACATCGGCGTCCTGGGTCTTGGCCGTGAGCATGACGACGGGTATGTCCCTTGTCTTCACCTCCGCCCTCAGGTGCTTGAGGACCTCGAACCCGTCCATGAAGGGCATCATGACATCGAGAACTATGAGGTCAGGACTATCGGAGGCAGTCTTTTTCAGCGCCTCTTTGCCGTCGAAGGCGGACACAACTTCATAGCCCGCGCGCTCCAGGTTGACCTGGATGAGGCGAACTATGTGCCTTTCGTCATCAACTACGAGTATTTTCTTCGGTTTTTCCAGAAGCATTGTTGGTCTCCGCGGACGAGGCTTGCGCCAGTATAGCACCCGCCTTCGACACAGTCAACGAACGGATCGGGCCAATTCGCCGGAGCTTCGGAGCGCTTTCGCACGGCTGCGCATGGAGAGCTGCGAGCGGTCGCCCGCGAGAAGCCGCTTTCCGCAGACCTGCCAGCCTGTCCATTGCCCGCAGACAGGTTCCCTGCGATCAGTTACGGCCTTGCTGCTCCAAAGTCGTGCGCTTCTGGGCGAAGAAACGCTCGGGGTCGCGCGGGAAGACCTGCTTGAACACGAACCACTTCTGCTGACTTCTGTCAGCGCTTCGCCGCATGTAGCGGTCGGGCACCCATCGCGCCAGCAGGTAACAGTTGCCACCGCGCGCGAGGACAAGCCTTCGCTTGAAAGTGAACTTCGAGGCCGCAGGCCCTTCGCAGACCACGTCCGGCATGTCCAGACTTGATGTGATCTGGATACACTTCCCGGCGATTTCCAGCCACTCTCGCCCCTGGATTTCGCTGATGACATAGGAGTCAATCTGTTTTCTCAGGACTTTTTCCTTCTGGGTGAGCTTCGGGCTGGAAAAAAGGTACATTGGGTCCCCGGGATCAGCTCCTGCACTGTGCTTCGGGGGCATCAGCAAACTCCTTTTTGCAGTATGACAAACATGCTTTTGATCTCTTGGACATCCGGGCGCATTTCTCCTGCAAGAAGGACGCTGAAAATTGCGAGAAGAAGCAAAAGAGCATGAGCTCGGAAGATCAAGACAGGGATTTCGAGGTTGTTGACAAGCGGCGCGTGACGCCGGACGAGCCCCAGGAGGCTGGACCGGCGGAAGAGGCGCCTGAAGAACCCGAAGAAGAGGAGGAGGCGCCGCCCGAACCGCTGGATGTGTGGGGACTTTTGCGCTACACGGTTGGGCTGCTGCACGGATTCGCCTGGCAGGCGATGGGGCTTGTCCCGAATCCAGTGTCGGGAAAGATAGAGCCCGATTTCGAGCAGGCGCGGGTGGCGATAGACTGCGCCGCCGATATGTTTCGCCGCATGGAAGAGCATGTGAGCGAAGAGGAAAAGCTCAGGCTGCGCAGCCTGATAAGCGACTTGAGGCTCAACTTCGTGCAGCAGAAAGAGAGAGCGGAGAAAGAGGGCAACTGACGGGCTGGCGGAACATCAGTTCATGTCACCCGCATTTTGCGGGGCACGGCGGGAGTAGAGCGCGCTGGAGGGAGCACACCGCGCCCGGCCTCGCGTCCTCCCACAGTTCATGAAGCGCTAGTACCGCTCCAACTGGTTTGGCCGATAATTCCAGCAAGAGACTGGTAGCCGCAGGCTTCAGCCTGCGCAGCCTAAAGGCTGCGGCTACCGACTTCTTTGTCGCTTTATCAAGTTGGGTCGGCGCTACCGCGCCGCGTTTTCCAGGATGCGCCGAACGTCCCGGATCGCAGACGGGTCGAATGGCCTGGCAGCGTAAAGAAGCTGCCCTTTCTCGCTGACGACGAACAGGCTGGGACACCTGACGGCATCGTAGCGAAGGGCCGCTGATCCGCTCTCGTCGCGCAGCAGCAGCATATCGGCGCCGGTGGCGCGGCGAAAAGCCTGCATGTCTTTCTTGCCGAATGGCACGGCGCCTATGACAGTAGCATTGCCTGGCAGGTGGGCGAGTTTGCGAGCCGCTTCAAGGCACTCCCGGGAGAAATCGAAGAAGCCCAGCACCACTTTGCGTCCGCGAAACTGCGAGAGCCTTCTGGTCATGCCATTTCCCGCGACCAGGACTATGTCTGGAGCGGCCTGGCCTACGCCGGGAGGGGGAACATCGGAGCCGCGCTTGAGGCCCTGGGAAATCGCTGCCTCAACCCTTGGGTCCTTGGGCGCGTTCTTCAGGACGGTGAGAAGCTTGTAACTGACAGGTCTCGGGCGGGCCTTCGGGCGAACGGCAAACCTGACGAGGCCGACCTGGTAGCGATGCGGCCGGATGAAGAGGGCGCCGTTGAGCAACTGCGGCTCGGGAGGCTTGGCGTGTTCGCTGCCGCCGACTATCAGGTTTATCTCCGGGATCTTCTGCGAGATGAGCTTTATCTTTTCAAAGGGGGCGTGGGCAAGGAGCACGATGATGTCGGCCCAGCGCTTCATGCCGGAAGCAGCGAGGGTGCGAGATATGGAATCCACCGGGTCTTCCACGCGGTAGTCGCCCAGGCCTTTGTAGCCCTGCTGGACGGCCGCGTCATCGAGGATTCCAAGGACGCCGATCCTGACGCCAGCGGCCTGGAGTTTGCCGGCGGTCAGGAAAGCCGGCTTTCCGGTTGAGGCGTCGAGAATGTTGGTCGAGAGCCAGCGCAGCTTCAGGCCGCGAGTGGAGGCGCGAAGGGCGGCCAGGCCGTAGGCGCAATCTTCATCGCCCGCGTTTGCGAAGGCATAGCCGCACATGTCCATTGCTCGAAGCATGACGGGCATGGTTCGGCCGCCGTCGCCGAAAGTTATTGCGTCGCCGGAATCGAGGACGACCAGCGCCCCTTTCGCCTGGCGGCGCCACCTTTCCAGCATCGCCGCTTTCTGCGACATCCCGCCCACCTTGACATAATCGCAGGCGCCGCATGTGGTGAGCAGGCCTTTCACATTTGAAGTGACGACAATCTGGATTTCCTTCTCTGCCGAGCGGGCGGAGGCTTCCCAGGGCGGCAATGCGAGCAAGGCGACCGCCATGGCCGACGCCGCCCAGATGAGAGCCCCGACATATTTTCGCCTGACATGTCTCATAGCGACCCGTCTCCTCACCGGAAGGGCCATTCGGCAAGTTTCGCGGAGGCCGCCAAATGGCCTTGCAGATATGCTACAAGATTCCTGCGAGTTCAGCAGCAATCACCAGGGGCAGGTGAGAAAAGCGCCGTGAGGATGCGACCAGCCACCTGGGCGCGCTCATCGCAGCCATGCTGTCAGGGCTGCCTCGAGGCCAGCATCACCAGCCGTATTTCTCCGGGCCCCAGGGTTTTTGCACGAGGTCCTGCTTGAGCAGAACCATCGTTCGAGGGGGAACCTCGTCGTAAACGATGACTCCAGGGCCAACTACGCTGTAAGGGCCGACGCGGCAGCCTGGCATGAGAATGGCATTGACGCCGGTGCGGCAGTAGTCTCCCACGAAACAGGCGCCGGCTGCGAAAGACGGGCGCTCGCGCCTTCCCTTGATGGGAATCTCTCCGGTCTCATCGTCGAAGCGCAGCGTGCCGCACACGGTGGCGGCGCCGATGTCAACGGCGCTGCCGAGCACGGCTTCGATTTCGCAGTAGTGGTAGAGATAGACGCGGTCGAAGGCCACGCCGCCGAATTCTGCGCCGTGCTGCACGATGCAGCGATTGCCTATGACAGCATTCCCGAAAACCCAGCAGTAGTCGCGAAGGCGCGACCGGTCGCCCACCATCGTGTTGGCGCCCACTATTGCGCCGCGCGTTATGGTGCTGTCAGCGCCCAGCCACAGATTGCCCTCGATGTGAACGCCGCCGCCGACGACGGAGTTCTCGCCAACGACGATCTTGCCGGCTATCTCTGCTTTCTCGGATATTCTGGCCGTCGGGTGAATCTGGCTTTTTTCAAGGCGGCGCGAAATGTAGTCGAGAAAAGCGGCATTGGCTTCGAGAATGTGCCACGGCTTGTCTATGTCAACATGGAAGTCGGTGGTCTCGACTGCGAGGACTTCGCGGCCTTCTTCGATCAGTTGCTGGAGCGACGCTGCCAGCTCGCTCTCAACTGGAGGCATGCCGCCGACATCTACATACCTGAATATGCCCGGGTTGCGCTTCAAGTGGGGCGCAATGGTTCGGCGAAAGGTATAGATGCCGCACAGGCGGAAGGCCGAACTGCGCGGATGACCCGAGACCTCGGCGAGCTTTTCGCCGCGCAGTGATGCGCATATCCAGTCGAGGGATTTTTCAGCGCCCAGAGGCTGGATGAGAGCGGCGGCTTCGGCCCCAGTTGACTCGAATTTCTCGACGAGCTGTTTGAGGTTCTCGGGAGCCGTGATGACATCGCCGTGGAGCACCAGAAAGCTTTCGTCCTCGATTTTCGGTTCGGCCAGCAGAACGGCATCGTTCGTGCCTGTGCGCTGCTGCTGCTCGACGAAGACGACGCCCTCGAGATCGCCAACGGCTTCTGCAACCTGCTCCTTGCGGTGACCAACGACGACGACGAGCCTGTCAATGCCCAACTCGATCAAGAGCTGAGCCAGTCTTCTTATCGCCGGCTCATTACCGATGGGCAGGGCTGCTTTCTGGCGCGTTTCCTGGTATGGCGCAATCTTCGTGCCCTCGCCGGCTGCGAGTATGACGGCGGTTTTCATGGCGAGTTCCTCCCGGCTATGCGACTAAAGGCGAGGCTCCCATATCGCGTTGGGCCGTGTAGCCTAAGCCCTTGTGGCTGTCAAACAGACACCCATGAAGGGTTAGGCTACAGCTTACGCCCATAAAGGGCTAGGCTACAATGCTTTTCCGCCGTAGCATAGGCCCTTGCAGCGGTCTTGCTAAGGCAACGGGTCCGGGGCGCCGCCCCACCGCCAATCCTCTGGACGGGCCACAAGTCCGTTCCGCACCGGGTTGTCAAGGATATACTTCATTGCCTCAGGAACGCTTTCCGCCCTTCGGAGGATGTGGTCATAACTGCGCGGCTGCCACAATTTCCCTTTCCAATCCAGCAGCCATGCCTCGCGCGTTGTCCTTCCCTTCAGCTCGTCGAGGAATCGCAGGACCGAGGCCCCCTCCTGCTCAGGCGTCGCGAGCAGATGGAGATGGTCGGGCATCAGGCAGTAGGCATAGACACGGCACCCACTGCGAACCCTCTGCGCATGTATGCACCGCACCACCATCGCGGCAAGCCCGTTGTCCGCGAAAGGCTGGGCTCCCCGGTAGGCACGCACTGTAAGAAAGCAGACGCGACCGGCTTGCGCGTAGAACTGCTTGTCCAGGCGTTGGTTCTTCGCCGGGACATAAGCGTATCTTTTGCGGTGCACCGCCATACAAACACGCCCATGAAGGGCTAGGCTACAACGCTTTTCCCGGTAGCATAGGCCCTTGTGGCCGTCATCAGGTCATCGCTTTCGGCCGCTGAGTTCAAGGCGAGCGTTGCCGTGACCGTCAGACGCTCAGTCGTGAGCGATGCTTCACTGCCTCTTGGCGTCGCCCAGCTCTCTGAGCCTCCTTTCCAGAATGTCCGCTTCCAGCGCACCCGGGACGTTCGCAAATCTCCACACCCTTCTGACCTGAAGAGGAAACTGACGCACCATATACAGGAAAGCCAACACTGCGAACACCCAGAACACCCAATAAACGGCGTTCTCCACCATTGTCCAGCCGAACGAGAAAACATCTGTTAGCAGGTAGCCACCCAAATACAGCAGGCCAGTATATAGGAGCATCTGTGCCAGACAGACGCCGGCTCCGAGAAGGCACTGCTTGCGCCCCACTTTGCCCCTTACTGTTCCGATCAGATTTGTGACGGCGTTGATGAAGGCCAACCAGGACTGGAGGAATAGTTGCGTAGATACGATGCCCCACATGGGAGAAACGATGGCAGCCCCGAAGATTATCCTGATTAAGGGCATCTGTCTGTTGCGCCTCTCTCAGACCGCCGGCCTTTCACCGCCTACCCTACCCCACTTTCTCCCACCTGAGCAGTTCCATGACTTGGCTGAGGGTGCCGCCTCGGATTATCTCTTCTCTTATCCGGTTCTCTTTCTCGAGCACATCCATGGCGCGGTTTGCGTATTCGGCGGCTCTCTCTTTTGGCAGGAGGACGACTCCATCCGCGTCGCCGAGAATCCAGTCGCCCGGCTTGACCGTCGCGCCGGAAATTTTTATTGGAACGCCGATTTCGCCGAATCCGCGCGGCTCGCCGGCGTTGGGCATCACGAGCCTGGAGAAGGCGGGGAAGCCAAGCTTCCTTATTTCCGGCGTGTCGCGGATGGCGCCGTCAATTACGACGCCGGCCACCTGCTTGTTGAGGCAGCTATAGGTCGCCAGCTCGCCCCAGACAGCAGGGCCGACTCCGCCCGCGTCAATGACAATCACATCGCCGGGCTTTGCCATATCAATGGCCTCGACGGGCTTGGCCCAGTCGCCAGGAGCTGTTCTGACTGTCAGGACAGGCCCGCACATGCGTAGCTCCGGGCTGATAGGGACTATGCCGTGAAGGACACCGCCTCGATGGAGCGCATCGGAGAGATTGGGGGAGGAGACCTTCTTGAGAACTTCGATTATGTCCTGCTCTGTGACGCGCCTGTAAAGCTCGGTGGCAATCTTGGCGCGAGTGTCGAGAGCCTGGCGCAGGGCAGCGGCGGCCGCCTTGGCGTCCGCTGATTTCGTTATGGCGCCTCCGACGATGGCTATCTGGGCGCCGGCGGCCACGGCGTCTGCCGCATTTTCCGAATGGATTCCTCCGGCCACCCCCAGGGGAAGTTTGACAGCCTCCCTCACCCGGCGCAGATTCTCGAAGGGGTCAGCGCCTCGCATCTGAACATCAATAGGAGTGTGGACGACGATGTAGTCAACGCCGAGGGTTTCGACGCCGGAGGCGCGTCTGGCCGGATTGGGTTCGTTTATGAGGTCAACGACTATTCTTGCGCCGTAGTTTCCGGCGGCCTCGACGCATTCGGAAATCGTCGCATCGGAGGCGACGCCGAGGACGCCCACAATATCGGCGCCGGCTTTGGCTGCGGTTTCGACCTCGATTCTGCCGGCGTCCATTATTTTCATGTCGGCGACGATTACATGGTCGGGGAACTCGCGGCGAAGAGCGCGGACGGTTTCGAGGCCTTCGCTCTTTATGAGCGGGGTTCCAGCTTCCAGCCAGTCGGCGCCGCCCTCGGCAGCCTCGTGCGCGCAGCGAAGGGCCCTGGAAATCTCCGTGAAATCCAGCGCCACTTGAAGGACGGGCCAGTCGCGATGCGCTCTCATATTCTCACTCCCCGACTATGTGGACAAGGACCTGGCGCTGCCTGGAACGATTGTCGAAATCTACCAGCACAATCTGCTGCCAGGTGCCCAGGGCGAGGCGACCATCCTCGATCGGAACCGAGAGGGAGGGGCCGAGAAGCGAGGCGCGCACATGCGCGTGGCCGTTGCCATCGCCCCAGGCGGCGTCGTGAGCGTAAGGGATATTTTCAGGGGCAAGCTGCTCCAGAGCGCGCTTCAGGTCTTTCAAGAGCCCTGGTTCATATTCGACTGTCGTGACCCCCGCGGTTGAGCCGGAAACGAAGACAATCACGGCGCCGCCCTCCACTCCGCTCAACTTCACCTTCTCCTGCACCTGGGAAGTTATGTCCAGGATATCGGTGTGCCCAAGAGTGCTTATGGGGAATCGGTCTGTTATGATTTTCATCCGCTGCCTCCGCCGGAATCCATTCTCCGCCCCGACGCTGTCGGGGCGGAGAAGGATGAATTTCCTCTGGCCACCACAGAAGTTATTCCCGTCTTCTGGTCTTTCGTCGGAGGAATTGCCTTGCGCAGGTGGTAGTCTGTGGCCCGCTCGAACGCATAGGCGACGCGGAGGAGCGTGCCCTCGTCGAAAGGCCGGCCTATGAGCTGAAGGCCAATTGGAAGCCCGTCGGAGAATCCACAGGGGATCGAGATGGCAGGCACCCCCGCGAGGTTGATGGGAATAGTGCAGACATCCGATAGATACATCGAGAGGGGGTCCTCTATCTTCTCGCCGAGCCTGAAGGCGACGGAGGGGCTGGTGGGAGTTGCGAGCAAGTCAACTTGCTGCAGCGCCGAGTCGAAGTCCTGCTTGACGAGCGTTCTCACCTGCTGGGCCTTCTGGTAATAGGCGTCGTAGTAGCCGGCGCTGAGAGCGTAGGTTCCAAGCATGATGCGCCGCTTCACTTCAGCGCCGAAGCCCTCGCTTCTGGTCCTGGAATACATTTCAATTATGTCGGAGTGGGGCCTGCGAGTTCGAAAACCGTAGGCCACGCCGTCATAGCGCGCCAGGTTCGAGCTGGCCTCGGCGGGCGCGATAAGATAATAGACCGGTATGGTGTAGGAGATGTGGGGGAGCGATATCTCGCGCACCTGCGCGCCCATGCTCTCGAGAAGAGAGACGGCTCCGCGAACGGCCTGCTCCACCGACCGCTCGATGCTGGCCCCTTCATATTCGAAGAATTCTCTTGCCACGCCTATTCGCAAGCCCTTCAGCTCGAGCCCAAGGAAAGAGGAGAAATCGGGGACCGGCACGGGAGCCGATGTCGAATCGCGCGGGTCGTGGCCGGAGATGAGATTCATCAGCAGGGCGCAGTCCGCCACATCCTTTGTTATCGGGCCTATCTGGTCGAGAGAAGAAGCGTAGGCGATGAGGCCGTAGCGAGACACTCGCCCGTAGGTGGGCTTCATTCCCACGATGCCGCACAGGGAGGCGGGCTGCCTGACTGAGCCGCCGGTATCGGTTCCGATTGCGATGGCGGCCGCGTGAGCGGCAACGGCGGCTGCCGACCCGCCGCTCGAACCGCCGGGCACTCGATCTGTGTCCCACGGATTGCGCGTTGGCCCGAAGGCTGAATGCTCCGTGGAGGAGCCCATCGCGAACTCGTCCATGTTCGTCTTGCCAAGCCACACAGTGCCCGCATCGCGCAGGCGCGCGATGACGGTGGCGTCGTAAGGAGGAACGAAATTTTCCAGAATCCTCGAGCAGCAGGTTGTGGCAATGCCCCTCGTGCAGACTATGTCCTTGAGGGCGACGGGCACGCCGGCGAGAGGGCCCAGCGCTTCTCCAGAGGCGCGGCGCTCATCAATGCGACTCGCCTGCTCAAGGGCCAGGTCGGCAGTGACTCTCACATAGGCGTGGATGTGCGGCTCCACCTCCTCCATACGCCTGAGAACAGACTCCGTCAGCTCGCGCGAACTGAGCCGACGGCGCTGAAGAAGATCAGCGACCTGTCGGGCCGTCATCTCGAATGGTTGCGTGGAAGGTGCGGTCATCGTGCTCCGCCAAACCCGGACCAGTGTAGGGGCGGAGCGCTGCTCCGCCCGCGGGAGCAGTCCGCCTGAAGTCGGGCGGACTCCCCTACAGGGTCTTTTCGGGAGCGTAGGGGCAATTCATGAATTGCCCCTACATCCGCCCATTCACCTCTCCGGCGCAAAGAGGGAAGGGGACGTCTCTCGAGCCAAAGCCCCGCAAGACCATCTGGCGAATATTGGGCCATGCTCATTCGACCTACTCCACCACCTTCGGAACCCGAAAAGTCTCGGCAATCCGGCTGGGGGCGTTGGCCAGGATGTCTTCCACCGGAAGAGATGGAGCGAGCTCGTCGTCCCGCATTACATCTGTCAGAGGAATGACATGGGAAGTGGGCGGGACGCCCTGGGTGTCTATTTCTCGGAGCTGCTCGAAGTATTCCAGGACCGAGTTCAACTGCTGCGTGAATCGGTCTATCTCTTGCTCGTCGAGCTCAAGTCGGCCGAGTAGGGCCACATGCTCGACCTCTTCTCGCGTGAGTGCCATATCTCAGCCTCCAAAGCCATTATATCATGCTCTTCCGCCCAGGGGTTGGCTGCTGGCCGCAGGACGATGCCTCGTGGTGCTGCTTCGCACAACTGCAGTCGTATTTGGAGTGCCCCGACTTGTCGGGGCTTTCGAGGCGGCGGCGAGCCGCCGCACTCCACACAGACGGCCAGCCGCTCCGGTCCGCCCAACGAGAGTTGCACGAGGGAGGAGTAGTGCTTCCTTGCAAAAGTCCCCGCTATATCAGCGCCGCTTGTCATCGCGAGCCCCGACTTGTCGGGGCTTTCAAAGCGGCGGCTCGCCGCCGCACTCCACACAGACGGCCAGCCGCTCCGGTCCGCCCAACGACAGTTGGACGAGGGAGGAGTAGTGCTTCCTTGCAAAAGTCCCCGCTATATCAGCGCCGCTTGTCATCGCGAGCCCCGACTTGTCGGGGCGTGGCGATCTCATCCTTTCAGGCGCGGTTTAGAGATTGCCACGGCCCGCCAAACAACTGGCGGGCCTCGCAATGACCGTCCACGTCTACCGCCGCCCACATGGCGGCATCGCCAGGCTATAACGCTGACCTATGCAACTAACCACTGGGGACCTACCTGTGCGAGCGCTCGGCCGCGGGTCTGGTCACTGGCGCGCTGGAGCGCCTTCCGGGCTTGCCGTCCGCCGGGTGGCGGACTGGCGGCGCTCGATCCTGCGGGCAACGATCAGGGTGCCTTCGTAGAGCACGTAGAGAGGAGCAGCCAGCATCATCATCGTGATTGCGTCGCCGCTGGGAGTGGCGATGGCAGACAGGACAATTATGCCGATTATGGCCTCGCGCCTTCTGGCGGCGAGAAGGCCCGGCGAGACGACGCCAGCCTTGACAAGGAACACGAGGACGATTGGCATCTGGAAGCAGGCCGCAAAAGCCAAGAGCATCTTGGCCATGAGCAGGATGCTGTCGCGCAGGCGGAAGTAGCCCTCGACGCCCGGAGGCGCCAGGCTCAGCATCCAGGGGAAGAAGCGAAATGAAAGCAAGTAGGCGAGCGCTGCTCCTGCCGCAGCCAGGAGCGCGGAAACCGGCAGGAGCGGGGCCACGGCCCTTCGCTCTCTGTTTGTGAGGCCCGGAGCGACAAAGCCCCATATTTCGTACAGAACGAGAGGCGACGCCAGAAACAGCCCAATTGCGAAGCTCACCTGGACCTGGACGAAAAAGGCCTCCATCGGCGTGCTGAGGACCATTTTGCCGCCGAATTGCTTCAGGGCAACGATTATGGGCCTCATGAGGAGAAGGTAAGCGTAGTCGTAGAGGAACCAGCCGGCTATGGTCGCGGCCAGGGCATAGAAAATGCTCCTGAGGATTCTGGCGCGCAGCTCCTCAAGGTGGTCAACCAGGTCGGCTCTCTCACCTTCGCGCATGGCGGGGCAGGGAAAACGGCGCAGCCGGACCGGCCACGAGAACGGCTCTCACAGGAACAGGAGTCTTCAGAAGACGGCCTTTTCGGTCTCAGGGTCGAATATGTGGCACTTGTGCATATCCAGGATTACCTGGATGGGCTGACCGAATGTGGCCTTGGTTTCGGCGTCGAAGTCGGCGCGGAGCGTTTGAGTGCCCGTGGTGAGCTCTGAATAGACTGTTGCGCCCATGGGCTCTGTAACATCCACGGTGGCCCTGACCGTGTTTTCGGCGCTCGCCTGAACCGGACTGGCAAGCGAGCTGTCGTAGATGTCCTCGGGCCTGATGCCAAAGGTGACCTTCCTGTCCATATAGGCTGACGCAAGCTGCGCCTTGTCGGCCGGGAGGGCAAGCCTGAAATCGGATGCATCAACGAGCATCCCGCCGTCAGCGGCCACCAACTTGGCCTCTATGAAATTCATGGCCGGGCTGCCAATGAAACCCCCGACAAAAAGGTCAGCCGGATGGTTGTAGAGATTCATTGGGCTGTCAACCTGGTGTATGAGGCCCCTGTTGAGGACGGCGATGCGGTCGCCCATTGTCATGGCCTCGACCTGGTCGTGCGTCACATAGATAGTTGTTATGCCGAGCCGCCGGTGCAGCTTTATGAGCTCCCCGCGAGTCTGAACCCTGAGCTTGGCGTCAAGGTTCGAAAGAGGCTCGTCCATCAGGAACACTTTCGGTTCGCGCACTATCGCTCGTCCGAGGGCGACTCGCTGCCTCTCTCCTCCTGAAAGCTCCTTCGGCTTGCGGTTGAGAAGACGCGCGAGGCCCAGCATCTCGGCGGTCTGATGCACGCGGCGCCTTATCTCGTCTCTGGGGAACTTACGGAGCTTGAGACCGAAAGCCATATTGTCGAAGACGCTCATGTGGGGGTAGAGCGCGTAATTCTGGAAAACCATGGCGATGTCGCGGTCTTTCGGCGACACGTCGTTGATGAGGCGGCCCTCTATGTATATCTCGCCTTCCGTGACTTCCTCGAGACCGGCTATGAGGCGAAGAGCTGTCGTCTTGCCGCAGCCGCTCGGGCCTACGAGGACGAGGAACTCCTTATCCCGCACCTCGAGGCTCAGGTCGCTGACCGCAACGACCGTCTTGAACCGCTTCGTCAGGTTGTTGAGAACGACACTCGCCATGGCCCTTGCTCCACTCCTGAAGATGCCCGCGCGATTATACCAGCGCGGCTGCGCTGGAGGCAAGCTGCTCCGCGCCATCACACAGAGCAGTTGACATTACCGGCCGCCAGCGGCCTTGGGCAAGGCCGCCCTACAGAACCATCGCACGAGAGTCGGGCAGGAAGTCACTGCGCGAGCCCGCGCCGGAGGACAAACGCAGCCGCAACTGCGTGAGAAAGCACTGCGCTGCTGCACGCGAGCCCCTGTGGCCTCATCCCGGCGGCCAGGCCAGTTCGCGCCCGCCCAGAAGATGGTAATGCAGGTGCGGCACCGATTGACCGGCATGGCGGCCCGTATTGACCACCAGGCGAAAGCCCGTTTCCGCCACCCCCTCGTTTTGACTGATCTTTGCGGCCGCCAGATGGATTTGGCCGACAAGGTCCTTGTCCGCCGGCGAAAGTTCGAGCACGCTGCCGATATGCTTCTTTGGCACTATGATAATGTGAATGGGGGCCTGCGGATTGACATCACGGAAGGCAATCACTCTCTCGTCCTGATAGATGATGTTAGCTGGCAGCTCGCCGCCAGCTATGCAGCAAAAGATGCATTCAGTCATTGGGCACCTCCCCTGGCTTCCAGCGCAGCACGGGATGCCGCGCAGCTTCAGTTTCATCAAGCCTGCCAACTGGAGTATTGTGGGGCGCCGAGAGCAGAAGCTCGGGTTCCTGCTCGGCCTCCCTGGCTATATGGATAAGGGTATCGGCGAAAGCATCGAGCGTGGCTTTGCTCTCAGTCTCCGTCGGCTCAATCATTATTGCTTCCGGCACTATGAGAGGGAAATGGACCGTAGGTGGATGGAAGCCGTAGTCTATAAGCCTCTTTGCTATGTCCCAGGCGCGCACTCCTTTCGACTTTAGGCGGGCGGCGGAAAGAACGAACTCGTGCATGCACGGGCCCGGATACCGGACATCGTAGGCCTCGCTCAGCCCCTGAAGCAGGTAGTTGGCGTTGAGGACGGCGTCGCCGCTGGCTCTGGCAAGGCCTGCGGCGCCCATGAGGCAAAGATAGACGTAGGCCCTGAGGACGACGAGCGAGTTGCCGGTGAAGCAGGTGAGCTTACCGATGGAGCGAGGCCGGTCCCAATTCCAGAACCAGCCGTCTTCGCGCCGCTCCAGGAGGGGGACTGGCAGATAGGGCTCAAGCTCAGCCTTCACGCCCACGGGACCCGAGCCGGGGCCGCCTCCTCCGTGAGGCGCGGCGAAGGTCTTGTGCAGGTTGAGCTGGACAATGTCGAAGCCCATGTCTCCAGGGCGGAAACGCCCGACGAGCGCGTTCAGGTTCGCCCCGTCGTAGTAGAGCAGACCGCCAACCTCGTGAACGAGAGAAGCGACTTCGAGAATCTCATCCTCGAAAAGGCCCAGGGTATTTGGGTTCGTCACCATCAGGGCGGCCGTGCTGGAATCGAGCCTCGATCTCAGCGCTGCAAGGTCAATTCTGCCGCGGGAGTTTGAAGGCGCCGTCGTCACATCGAAGCCGGCCAGAGAGGCGCTTGCGGGATTGGTGCCGTGAGCCGAGTCTGGCACTATGACGCGTTTGCGCTCATCTCCACGGTCCCGGTGGTAGGCCCCGGCCATGAGAAGTCCGCACAGCTCGCCCTGTGCTCCAGCCGCCGGTTGAAAAGAAAAGCGAGAGACGCCGCACAGCTCGCACAGCATCTCTTCAGTCCGACCGAGAATTTCCAGCCACCCCTGGCAGGTTTCTTCTGGCGCCAGAGGATGGACTGCTGAGAAGCCTGGCATGGCCGCGGCCTCGTCGGCCGCCTTCGGGTTATATTTCATGGTGCACGAGCCAAGAGGATAGAAAGTGGTATCAACAGCCTGGTTGAGCCGCGACAGCCGGGTGTAATGGCGCACCACCTCTGGCTCGCTCACCTCTGGCAGGTGCGGCGGGGTTGACCTCAGCAGATGCTCAGATACGAGGGCCTTGGCGCCCTCGCCCTCAGAGGGCTGCGGTAGAGAGACTCCAATTGAGCCTTTGCGGCTCTTCTCGAATATGAGAGGTCCCATCACATCCCCAGAACCTCTTCAAGGCTCAGTGCGAATCGGTCTAAATCGGGCTGCGTCTTGGTCTCGGTTGCGCACACGAGCACACAGTCCGACATGTCCGGGAAGCAACGGCCGAGCGGAAGCCCACCAATTATACCTTTCTGGACAAGCATTCTCGCCACCTCTTCGGCGCGGCGCGGAAGCTTGAGAACGAACTCGTTGAAGAAGGGCCTGGAGAATCTCAGCGAGCAGCCAGGAAGAGAGCTGAGGGGAGCGGACAGTCTGCGACTTGCATCGAGGTTGAGCAGCGCTATCCTTCTGAGTCCTTCCGGCCCGACCAGCGCCAGATAAACGGCGGCAGTGAGGGCTGCCAGGGCCTCATTGGTGCAGATATTTGATGTGGCCTTTTCCCTCCTTATGTGCTGTTCGCGCGCCTGGAGGGTCATCACGAAGCCGCGCCGGCCGCGGTTGTCTCGGGCCATGCCGATAAGTCTGCCTGGCATCTGGCGAACATAGTCCTGGCGCGTGGCCATGAAACCGAGGTAAGGCCCGCCGAAAGAAAGAGGGATTCCGAGAGGCTGGCCCTCGCCGACGACTATGTCGGCGCCAGCGCTGCCGGGATCTTTCAGGATCCCGAGAGAGATAGGGTTGGCGCTGACGACGAAAAGCGCCCCTGCGCCTTTTGCGGCTGAAGCCGCCTCGTCCAGGTCTTCAATGCAGCCGAAGAAGTTCGGGTTCTGGATAATGACTGCGGCTGCATCGGAGTCGGCGCGCTCTGCGATGCGGTCGGCCCCGGTTACACCTTCATGAGCGGGTAGAAAGTGGAGATCCGCTCCGACGCCGCTCGTATAGGTCTCGAGCACTCGAATATGGTGCGGATGCACAGCGCCGCTGACGAGAATCTTCCTCCGCCTGGTCAGGCGCATTGCCATGAGAGCCGCCTCAGCAAGGGCGGAGGCGCCGTCATAGAGCGAGGCGTTGGCCACCTCCATGCCTGTCAGCTCGGCGATCATCGTCTGGAATTCAAAAGCGGCCTGAAGAGTGCCCTGGCTCACCTCGGCCTGATATGGCGTGTAGCAGGTCGCGAACTCTCCTCTTGATACTATCGTCCTCACGGCAGCGGGGATGAAGTGCTCGTAGGCGCCAGCGCCGAGGAAGCTCAGAGCCCGGCCGGAGTCGCAATTTCTTCGTCCAAGCTCCTCAAGGCGCTTCTGAACTTCCATCTCGCTCATGGCATTGGGAAGACCGGGGCGGCTGCGAGGGATGGATGGCGGCACGGCTCGATCGAAAAGCTGCTCCACCGATTCGAGCCCGAGAGCCTCAAGCATCTCCGCTCTATCGAGTTCAGTGTTGGGGAGAAAGCTCATCGCCGCCGTTCCAGGGCGCTGAGCGGCTTTGGGAAAACTTCCGCAAAGGCTCCGGCCCGATGACACCTCGTCAGACGACACCTCTCGGCGACTGGGGTCATCAGTGGGGGCCCCTCTTGATGAACGGCAGGCCAACCACTTCGGCAGGCTGCGGCTGACCGCGAATGACGACCTCGACCTGCGTTCCTACAGAGGCTTGAGCCCGGCTTACATATCCCATTGCGATTCCGCGCTGAAGGACGGGCGAGTAGCCGCCGCTGGCCACACAGCCCACTTTCGCGCCTGCATGGAAGATGTCAGCAGGAGGCCTTGGCACAGCTCTTGTGCGCCCAAGCAGACCGACGAGCAGCATTTCGGGGCCTCGCTCCTGCTCTTCCACAAGAGCCTGACGGCCCAGAAAGTCGGGCTTTCCCAGGTCCAACGCCCATTCCAACTGCGCAGCCAGGGGCGATTTGTCCTCGTCCAGGTCGTGACCGTATAGAGGATAACCCATCTCCAGGCGCAGAAGGTCGCGGGCGCCGAGTCCTGCGGGTTTGAGGCCGTTAGCCGTCCCGGCCTCGAGAAGATTTTGCCACAGTGACGGAGCATCTGCGGATGGCAGCCATATCTCGAAACCATCCTCTCCCGTATAACCAGTGCGGGCGATGAAACTGTCACCGATGCGCATGAAGCGGTTTCTCTTTATCTGGCGCGCGCCAGGGAAGAGCTTTTCAACCACCTCAGCAGACGCGGGCCCCTGGACAGCAAGCATGGCCGTGTCCTGGGTTATGTCGCGGACTTGTGCGCTGCAAGGGCGGGTTTGAAATCCTGGCCGGGCAGGCCCGCCCCTACCGTGCGAGCAAACCCAGTCGAGGTCGTGAGCGGTGCGAGCTGCGTTCACGACGAGCAAGAACTCGCTCTCGCCCAGGCGGTAAATGAGAAGGTCATCAATGACTCCTCCGCGCTCGTTCAGAAGAAAGGAGTATCTGCCCGCCCCTTCACGGAGAGCGGGGACATCAGTTGGGAGCAGGTTATTTAGTAGATCGCAGGCGTCCGAGCCCGACACCGAGAGTCTTCCCAGGTGAGTGACATCAAACATTCCGGCAGCGGCGCGGGTCGCGCGATGCTCCTCGAGGATTCCCGAGAACTGAAGGGGAAGGAGCCAACCTGCAAACTCCACCATGCGCGCGCCAAGGGCACAGTGCTGCTGGAAGAGGGGCGTATGCCTCAACTTCGAGTCTTCGGAAAGAGACATTGGCAGCTTGCCGACGCGAAGCGACCCATCGTAACAGCGCCAAGCCGGCTGGTCAAGAAACTGCGGCATCAGGATGCATCCCTGGCGCGGCAGGCGTGGTTTGGGTGAAAGCGCGGCCCAGAGACAAGCGGTTCCGGCTTGTCAGCGGTTCCAACAGAGCGGTTCTGCCCCCGGATGTGCCACGGCCGCCCTGCCCGAGGCGGACAAGCCTGGCGGATTCGCGGCACGGAGCCAGATTGCCGCCCCCGACCTGTCGGGGTCGCAATGACAGATCGCGTAGTAAGGCAACTATGCGAACTTCAATACCCAGACAAGGCCCCGGACCTGCCCTCAGAGATACTGCACGAGAAGCGCCCTGCTGGCCGGGTCAAGGGCCGTCAGGTCTGGCACGTCGAAGCGGTTGCCCTCGACATCGGCGATGGAAAAATGATCGGGCACTGGCTGCTGCACCTGCTCGCGCACATTGCGGGTGAGAAAAGTTGCAGACCCCCGGTCGGTCTCGACCTTCCATTCCACGAGGTCATGCCGCTCCCGGCAGGCGAGCACGCGCTGAATGAGAGGCACAACATAGCGCCGGCGCAGTTCCTCGCGCGCAAGTTTCAGCGATTCCTCCGGCAGGCCTTTCAGAGTCTGGAGAATGCCTATCTCGTGACCTTCCTTGTCGAGAACCGATACCCACGCCTCTGTCTCGCTCAAGGGGAACAGATGCACGAGGCTGACAGGCTGCCGTTCGTCGTCATCCGGTCCTGTCATGTTGAGCCGCCCGCCGATCCGCTCAAATGCAACGGACGCCGGGTCCAGGAATCGCAGCTCCTCGCTGAGCTTCGACGGAGTCGGCAGGCTCTGCCCCTTGTCCTCGTCGGCTTTATGATCGCCGCCGCCGTGGAAGTGGATTCGCATGTTCTCTTTCCTGGCCCGCCGGCAGTGTGGAGGGCGAGGGCAGGCGCTCTATCTCTCCACCGCGCGCACGCGCGAGACCTGCTGATATTTGTCCACCAGTCGCCGGAACTCGCCCTCTTCCTTTGCCAGCAGCTCGTCGTGGGTGCCGACCTCGACAACCGCTCCTTCCTTGAGGATAACCAGCCTGTCGGCGTTCTTCAGGGTGGAGAGGCGGTGGGCGATGGCAATTGTCGTGCGCTCGCGCACGAGCCGCACGATGGCCTCCTGGATCTGGGCCTCAGTTTCGACATCCACCTGCGAGGTGGCCTCGTCGAGGATGAGGATGCGGGGATTGTGCAGCACCGCGCGCGCGATTGCGATGCGCTGCCTCTCGCCTGCCGACAGGCTCTTCCCTCCCTCGCCCACGAGAGTCTCATATCCATCGGACTTGCGCAGGATGAAATCGTGGGCATTTGCGACTTTGGCGGCCCGGATGATGTCCTCTCGGGTGGCCGACGCATTGGCGTAAGAGATGTTCTCAGCGATCGTACCGCTGAACAGGAATGTGTCCTGGGGCACGATGCCGATCTGTCGGCGCAGGTCCTCCAGTCGAACGCGCTTCAACGAAATGCCGTCCACCCGTATTTCGCCCTTGTCCACCTGGTAGAAGCGGCAGATGAGGTTGACCATCGTGGTTTTGCCCGCCCCGCTGTGGCCGACCAGTCCTATCATCTCGCCCGGCTCAATTGTGAGAGAGATGTCCTTCAGCACCGGCTTGGTCGCCTCGTAGCCGAAGGTCACACTGTCGAACTCGATGCGTCCCTCCATGTGCGGCATCGCCATCGCATCATCTGTGCTGACCACCTCGAGCTCGCTGTCAAGCATTTCGAACACGCGCTCCGCAGCCGTAAGCGAGCGCGACGACCAGTTGATAAGCCACGACATGCTCTGCACTGGCCCGTAGAACATGCCCACATACATCAGGAACGCCATCAGCGTGCCGAGGGTCATGTGTTCAAACAGCACATCGCGTCCGCCCACATACCAGACCAACAGCGTGCCCGCCATGATTAGCAGCGACATGCCAGAGAACATGACGGCCCAGGTGCGCTCCGCCTGGGTTCCGATGGAGGCCAAGTCGCCGCTGTGCTCGCCGAAGCGAGCGACCTCGCGAGGCTCCTGGGCGAAGGCGCGCACAACGCGAAGGCCAGTGAGGGTCTCGTTGAGGAAGGCATTCAGGCGGCTCCAGCGATGGAAGAAGCTGTGCATGTAGCGACGGATAATCCGCATGAAACCCGTTGACAGTAGGCCCACGATAGGAGCCGGTATGAACACGAGCAATGCCAGCCGCCAGTTCATCACAAACAGCATTACGCCGATGCCCACGATGAGCAGAATGTTAGTGGCCAAGTCCTGGGAGCCCCACACAAGAAAGCTCTGGAGCTGCCCGGTGTCCTGGTTGACTCTCGAGACGACGGTGCCGAGCTGGAGCTTGTCGAAGAAGCGCAGTGACAGCCCCTGGAGGTGCTGGTAGAGCTGGCACCGGATGCCGTGAGTGATGCGGTTGCCAAGCCATGCCGACAGCCAGCCCTGCGCCGCGCCTACCAGTGCCCCAAGGGCGCGCGCCACAAGCAAGGCCACCACAAGTAACCCCAGCAGGCGCAGCCTTTCGGGCAGCGGACGCGGCAGCGAAGGAGCGAGAACGCTGTCCATGAGCGGCTTGCTCAGGTAAGGCGGCACGAGCCCCAGGGCTGTGCCAGTCAGGGCCAGGCTCGATAGAGCCAGGGCCCCCTTCCAGTGGGGACGCAGATAGGCGATGAGCCTCAGCAGCGTCCTGCTCCGCGGCAGACACGCGGGGCAGACGCGAGTTCCAGATTCCAGCGGCAGCCCACAGCGAGGGCAGCGCTGTTCCTCTTCCTCCTGCTCCTCCGCCTCTTCTCCCTTTGCCCACTTCTCCAGAGCCCTCGCTGCAAACGCAAAGCGCTTCGCCTGAGCGTTGGTGTAACGGACCAGCTCGATGGTCTGGTCGCCGTGGGCAGCCTCCAGAACACCGCCGCCAACCACCGATTCTGCCTTTGGCGATTCCAACTCCCGCAGGGGCAATTCAAGACGCAGCTTGGGCTCATCGCCGTCCATGGTGGCATAAACCCTGACCGTCTCGTCCGTGACGACGAGCCACTGCCGCCCAAACGAGCCGTCGGGCAGCATATCCGCTGCGACGCACAGCCGGATCGGCTCTTCAAGCTTCACATTGTCTGGCAATGGGTCCAGTGGAGGCATTGGCACATTTCCTGTCGCGCGTCAGCTCATGCGCATCTGATAGCTGCCCCGGTTCGCACGGCGCGCCCTGTCGGTTGGCAACGCTCTGCTGCATAATCGAGGTCGTCCCTCGCACTGCAGGGCAAGGGCGCCCACCCTACAGGGCGCGTGCGACAAGAATTATGCAGAACAGCACTAAGGCAGTAAGCCCTGCCGCCCAGTCTCTCCCGTCCCTTGGAGCATCCGGGCGCCCGCCGAGTGTCCAGATTCACGGATCGGCCCCGTCCCGGAAAGGAGAGTATAAGACGAAAGGTTTGCGCTATCAAGAGCAGTTGGATGAACTGTCAGGAGCGCCGGTTCTATTGAGTTCCGCAGATTACCTTGGGGAGCGTCATTGCGAGCGGCAGCGAAGCCCTGGCCGTGGCCCGGCTCGGGCAGGCAATCTCACCAGACTTGGCCTGCAGCAAAGGGATTGCCACGGCCTTCGGCTCCGCAATGACGACCGCGGGTTCCAACCAATTAGGCGGAGGTCAATAAGAGGCTCTGACGAAACCGCGTTTGGCCGGATCGAGGTGCGGCCGCCCCTCTGGAGCGGGAGCCCTGGCCCCTGGCCCGCCAGACTACAGGCGGGCTCGGGCAGGCGGGCAGGCTCGCTCCCGCCTTGACCTGCCGGAGGCGGGTAAAAAGCGGCGGCAACTCGTGCTTCGTCCACCCCAGGCGGACTACGCAGAGTAGCGGCCGCCGCACTCCACACTCCACACTCTCCACGAAGAGGCTCCCGCGGGCGAAGCAGGGCTTCGCCCCTACGGGCCTCATCAGCCTCCTGCGCCACGGGCTGAAGTTTTCCGGCCTGCTCTTACGCCCGGCTTCTTCTGGGTATCTATTCCCTTTGCCCATCGCTCGGGCCGCGCGGACGGAGTGAGTGGCTCGCGCCAGCGGGCATTTCTGCTAAACTTGGGTGAATTTCGTCGTCGTTCCGCGGGCGCTGCATCGTTAGGAGCTACGGGCCGGCGAGCTTTCATCTGCGAGGTATGCCATGGAGATCGAGCACCTGCACCCTGCACTCGTTCATTACCCGATCGCCTTTCTGCTGGCCGCAGCCCTTTTTGACCTGATGGCTATTGCCGCGAAGCGCGACTACCTTCACAGGGCAGCTTTGCTGCTTCTCATATTCGGCGTCCTGGGCGCGGCCGCCGCAGTCATAACTGGGACCGTCGCAAAGGCCGAGGCGCTTGAGATTCCCGGGCTGGGGCGGTATGTTCGCCGCCACGAGATCTTCGGGCTTTACACCCTCATCGTGAGCGGCGTGGTCCTGCTCATCAGAATCGGCCTCGAGGCGTCGAGGCGGGTTCGCGGTCTCGCGGCTGCGCTGGCCTTCTTCCTCTCGGCAGTATGTGCGGCATTCGGCCTGGTCACAGGCCACCTGGGCGGCTCGATAACGCGCGAGCACGGGCCTGAACTCAGGGGACTGATAGACTGATGGCGCGCATGGAATCTGAAGCGCACGAGGGTGAATAGTCCGAGAGCCTCTAACAAAACCGCTCGCGGCACGTGATTGCGCAAGAGCATTCCCTGTGGGACATGCGCCATAACTCGGCCGGGTGCCGAATCTGCAGAGTGGGTTCTGTTAGAAGTTCTGAGAGCCCCGGGGCACGCGGAGAGTCAGCCGCAGCGGATCCGCTGGGCCGAGAAGTGCTTGCGCATCGAGTGCGCAATCCTACGAAGCAGCCGCCAGTATCGCGCGGGCTGCCTCGCAATCGCGCTCTATCTGGCTTCGCAGTTCGGCGGGGCTGCTGAATTGTTTTTCGTCGCGCAGCCTGGAAACGAATTCAACTGCGACGGTCATACCGTATAGGTCGCGGGCGATGTCCAGGATGTGGGCCTCCAGAGTTCGCGTGGAATCCCCAAAGGTGGGCCTGTGCCCCACATTTATCACGGCGGGGAATGTGCCTCCGCCGACCTCGACCCGGCCTGCATAAACCCCATTGCGAGGCCAGAGCTTCTCCGATTGAACATTGAGATTGGCCGTTGGGAAAGCCAGGTCGCGCCCTCTGCCAGCGCCTTTCACGACAGTCCCGTCCAACCTGTAGGGCCCGCCCAGAAGGCGACCCGCCCTTTCAACCGCCCCGTCTTTCAGCAGTCTCCTTATGGTAGTGCTGCTCGCCGGGACTCCCTCGAGGGTGACCGTCTCAACCACCTCAAGTGCGATTCCATGATCGTGCGTTCGCTGCTCGAGGAACAGGATATCCCCCAGGGCTCGGCGGCCGAAGGTCACCTGCGGTCCCACCACGAGACAGCGCGCTCCCAGGGTTTCCTTAAGGAGTTCACCCAGGAATTCTTCCGCCGGCATGAACGCCATCGCCTCACTGAACTCAGCGACGACAAGCAAATCAATGCCCAGTTGCTCGATCAGGGCTGCCTTCTCGTCAAAGCCTGACAGCAAGGCCAATTCGCGGTCCGGGTGCAGTATCTTGTCAGGGTGTGGTTCGAAGGTAAGAGCCACGCTTCTGCGACCGCTCGATCGAGCGAGCTCCGCCGTGCGAAGAAGCAGCCTCTGGTGGCCCAGGTGCACGCCGTCGAAGGCCCCGAAGGTGACGCACGATCCTTCAGGGTGGGCAGAAACATTCTGAAGCCCTCTGGCCATATCCATGAGAAATACTCAGAGAGCCCGGCGGTCGGCAGCAGTTCAGCGGCCGAGGACCAGAAAAGGATGCAGCTTGCCGCCCTCGCACTTGGCCAGGCCGATAATGTTATCGTTATCGTCGTACAGCCGCACGAGGCCAGGCGCTTCGCCCTCGACAGCCATTCCGTGAAGCGCCGCTCGGGCCTGGTCCGCGCTGAGTCGAATGCTGGGCAGGTGAGCAACTACTCGGTCCATGGGAATAATAAGGTCTCTTGAAGCAGTCGCGCCCAGCTCACGGATCTCGTCAAGTGTGACGCTGTCACCCACCTCGAAGTCTCCGACTCGGGTGCGCAAGAGAAAGGACATGTGCCCCGCACATTTCAGGGCAGTTGCCATATCTGCGCACAGAGCTCGCACATAGGTGCCCTTTTCGCATTCTATCTCCAGAAGGGCCCTTACGGGAGGGCCGGGGCTGAAGGCCAGGACCTCGATTCTATGCACCCGGACCTTTCGAGGCTCAGCCGACACTGGCTTGCCCTCTCTTGCCAGCCAATGCATCCTCTTGCCGAACCTGCGAACGGCGGAGAAGGCTGGCGGCGTCTGTTCTATATCGCCGATGAAACTCGCAGCCGCCTCGGATATATCGCGCTCAGAGATTCCGCTCGAGTCGCAGGTCCAAGTGACTTCCCCTTCGCTGTCCAGAGTGTTGGTTGACACGCCGAGCGTCAGCTCGGCGCGGTAAGCCTTGCCGGCGTCTGCCACGAATGAAGAAAGCCGGGTCGCCCTGCCGAGGCATACGAGCAGAACTCCACATGCTCCGGGATCGAGAGTTCCTGTGTGGCCCGCCTTCTTGGCTCCCAAAAGAAGGCCGACCTTCACCGCGGCCTGACGCGAGGTTATGCCGGGCGGCTTCATGAGGTTCAAGAATCCATCGGGCTGCTTCATGGTTTGATCGCGCGCCTCAATTCGCCCAGAAGCCTATCCTGCACCTGCTCGAAGCTCCCTTCAGCCGTATAGCCTGCTGCGCGGGCGTGGCCCCCTCCGCCGAAGTTCAAAGCCACCTGCGCTACATCAACCAATTCCCGCGAGCGCATGCTAACCCTCCAAGATCCGGGCGAATTCTGAATGAACACGGCGCTCACCACTGCGCCCTCACAGGCGCGCAGTTGGTCAACGATTCCCTCCGTGTCTTCGCGCTTGCTTCCAGCCCTCGCGAAATCCTGCTCCGCCAGGAAGCTGGTCACGATTCTGCCTCCGTCGTGCTGCTGGAGGCGCGCGAGCGCCGTGCCAAGCAACTTAAGCGCCGAAGCGCTTTTTCTCTCGTAGACCTGCGCGGCTATGCGAGCTGGTTCTGCGCCAGCCCGCACAAGCTCGGCCGAAGCCTCAAGCGCCAACATGGTAGTGTTGGAGTAGCAGAAGCGCCCAGTGTCGGTCAGAATGGCTGTATAGAGGCATGTGGCAATGTCGGCGCTCAGCGGCGCGCCGATCTTCCGCAAGAGCACATAGACCATCTCCCCAACTGAAGATGCCTCTGGGTCCACCCATCTAATGTCCCCGAAGGTGTTGCCGCCGGAATGGTGGTCAATGTCCACCAAGATAGGGGCGCTCGAGAACAGGTCGGCCAGATCGCCCAGGCGCGCCAGGCCATCGCAGTCGAGCGCGATGGCAATATCAAACTCACCTTTCGGCGGCGAGCCGCTCACCCTCTCGCTGCCTGGCAGGAAGCGAAGTATCTGCGGAACGGGGTTGTGGCAGAGAGGTATTGCCTGCTTGCCAAGGCTCTCCAGCCCGAGAGCGAGGCCGAGCAAGGAACCGATAGCGTCTCCCTCCGGATTCACATGAGTTCCAAGCAGGCAGCGGCGCGCTTCGCGTATCTGGCGTGCCGCCCTGGAAATGCCAGGGGCGACCAGCCGGTCGCCCCTACTGTTCTTCCTCCGGTTGCTCACGCCTGACCCTCTCAAGCAGCTCGAAAACTCTCGCCCCTCGCTCCAGGCTGTCGTCGAGAGCAAATTCCAGGTCGGGCACATGATGGATTTCGAGCCTTCTGCTCAGAATAGCTCTTATGTGTCCGGCTGCCGAGTTGAGCGCCTCGATGTTAGCCTTCTTGCTCTCCCGATCACCATATATGCTCACGAAGATTTTCGCCTGCCGCAGATCGGGAGAAACTGAGACTTCCGTGATGCTGACAAGGCCGATTCTCGGGTCTCGAAGCTCCCGCTGTATGACGGTGCTGATCTCCTCTCTCAGGAGATGCCCCACCTTGTGTTGTCGCTGCTGCGCCATGTCGAGCTTTTCACGCGAGAGCAAAGCAATGTCGCTGCAACCGACGAGGGGGAAGCGGAGGGGGAGAGGACTGCCCTCACATGACCTCCACTTCACAGCCCAGCATCGTCGCCCTGGGCTCTGACTCAATGAGGTCCTGAACCTTCTGCAAGACCTCGCGCACGAACCCCTCGCTCGAAGAAACGGCAGCCACTCCGAGCGTGGCAAGGCGACGCGAATCCTGACGCTCTACCTCCGCGCACGACACATTGAAGCGAGAGCGCATGCGGTCGAGCAAGCTCTTCACCACATGCCGCTTGTCCTTGAGCGTCAGGCCATCGGTTATCTCGAGTTCGACTTTCGCAGCACCTATGATCACGGCTTACTGCGCCTCCTCCCATTGGGTGCGACGCTTTTCCACGAGGCGATAGGTCTCGATGATGTCGCCAACCTGAAATTCTTCGAAGCCCTCCACGCCGATGCCGCACTCCTGACCGGTTGCCGCGGAGCGCACATCGTCTTTCAGATGCCTGAGGGAATCCACCGCTCCGTCAAAAACGATTTCGCCATCTCGCAGCACACGAGCCCTCTCGCCTCTCTGCACCGTTCCCTGCGTCACATAGCAGCCAGCAATGGTGCCGACCTTGGTTATCTTGAAGAGAGCGCGGACCTCCGCCCTCCCCAGAATCAACTCTTCATAAACAGGCTCGAGAAGGCCCAGTATGCATGAGCGAACATCGTCGATGACATCGTATATGATGTCATGCCGCCTTATCTCAACGCCCTGTTCTTCGGCAATCCTGCGGACATTCGCATCGGCGCGCACCTGGAAGGCGAAAATAATGGCGCCAGATGCGGAGGCCAGCATGACGTCGGATTCCGACACGTCCCCGACGCCCGCATGCAAGATCTTCGTTTGAACCTCGGGATGCTTCTGCTCTGTGAGCGCCTTGCTTATGGCCTCTACCGACCCCTGGGCGTCGGCCTTCAGGATCAGCTTGAGGTCCTTCAGCTCGCCGGCCCTTATCTGCTCGCTCATCTGCTGGAGGGTTACGCGCGGGGCGGCTCTGGTCTCCGTCTCCCGAAGCCTCGCTTCCCTGGCTTCGGCCACCTTGCCGGCCAACTTCTCGTCGTACACAACCTCCAAGAGGTCTCCAGCCTGAGGAACTGCCTCGAGCCCCGTTATCTCAACCGGCGTAGAGGGAGGGCCTTCCTCGAGCTGCTGGCCAAGCTGGTTTGTCATGGTTCTCACTCGTCCGCTGGCCAGGCCCGCAACGACAGGATCTCCAGGCCGAAGCGTTCCGCGCTGAACAAGGACAGTGGCGACGGGCCCTCGCAGCCTGTCGAGCTTGGCCTCGACTATCGCGCCGGACGCTGGCGCGCGAAGGTCAGCCCTGAGGCCCTGCAAATCGGCGACGAGGAGAAGCATGTCGAGCAGGTGGTCGAGGCCCTGCCGCTGTTTGGCGGATATTTGCACGACTACAGTGTCTCCGCCCCACTCCTCCGGGGTGAGACCAAGTTCACTGAGCTGTTGCATCACCCGGTCGGGCACAGCCTGTGGAAGGTCTATCTTGTTCAGCGCCACAACGATGGGCACACCTGCGGCGCGCGCATGATTAATGGCCTCGACCGTCTGGGGCATGACGCCGTCATCTGCCGCCACGACCAGCACTGCCACATCGGTGACCTTGGCTCCGCGAGCTCGCATCGCGGTGAAAGCTTCATGACCAGGGGTGTCGAGGAATGTGATCTTCCTGCCCCCGACCTCCACCTGAGAGGCGCCGATGTGCTGCGTAATGCCGCCGGTCTCCTGTTCGGTGACATTTGTCTGTCTTACGGCGTCGAGCAGCGTAGTTTTGCCATGGTCCACATGGCCAAGTACCGTGACCACCGGAGGCCTGGGTTGCAGGCTGCCTTCTTCCGGAGCGGATGGCGCTTCCCCACCCTCCGGCTGCGCGAACTGCACAGTCCTTCCCAGCTCCTGTGCGAGTCGCTCGCATGTCTCCGCATCAAGGACCCTGTTTATGTCGGCCGGAACGCCCATTTTGAGCAGCGCTCCCAGGACCTTGGCCGAATCGGTCCCCATCCTCGCAGCCAGGTCTCTTACATTCGTGGAGCCCTGGATGACAACAGGCTCCGAGGGAGGCGGCGCGGGCGCTTGTTCCTCTTTGACAACTCTTTTCGGCGGTCTCCTGGCAGCCCGACGCGCCGGCCGCCTGCTCGGAGGGCGCCGGGTAGCCACGCCGGGCTGAATGCTGAAAGCAACGCGCCGTCTTCTCTCCTCGGGCCTCTCCTCAACCGGGGCAGTGGGCAACGCTGGCAGCGGGATAGAGATTCTCTGGGGAGCGGGCTTCGCCCGAGACGGGGCTGTTATGGGGCGCACCTCTATTGGAACAGGTTCTGAAGGATGCTGCTCGACCAGCACAGGCTCCTTTTCGATGACTGCCGCGGCGACCACATCGGGTGGAGCCTCTGCCGGGAGCGGGGCAACTTCGACAACCTCGGCAGCAGGAACTTCTCGCTTGACGCGGGGCTTCTCCTCGACGGCCACCGCTTCCTTGCCGAAGAGCTGGCGCGCCCTCAGAATCAGACCTTCGCTTACGGCCCGTCCGGCTGTAGCCGGCACTGCCACCCCTGCCTCCACGAGCCGATTCTTCAGCTCGATCGGGTTGACGCCCAGCTGCCTGGCAAGCTCATGAAATCTCATGCCGCACTCGTCTGCGCGCTGAGGCCGAGAAGCTCTTGCGCCACATCATCCGGCACCTTCGTTCTCAGAGCTTTCTCCAACCTGCCCGCCTTCAGCGCCGCCTGAACGCACTCCTTACTTCTACACAAATAGGCTCCGCGCCCGGGAACCTTCCCCGAGGAATCTACCACAACAGACCAGTCTGGCTTCCTGACAACTCGTGTCAGCTCCTTTTTCGGCAGGGAAGTCCTACAGTGTATGCAGCGTCTATATGGTTCATGGCCGCGTGCCATCAGGCCTCGTCACCACCTTCTGGAGAGGGCTCCGACCCCTGCGGGGCCGATTCAGCCGCATCCTGCTGCGCCTCGGCCGGCGCGTGCTGAGCAGCTTCGGAAATGGCGGCTGCCTGCACCTGGTCAATGCGGCTCTCGCTCCTTATGTCAATGTGCCAGCCTGTCAGCCGGGCCGCAAGTCGCACATTTTGCCCTTCCTTGCCAATTGCGAGAGACAACTGCGAATCTGGCACAACGACCGTGGCCGCCTTCTGGTCATAGTCGAGCTTCACCTCGCTGACCTTTGCAGGGCTCAGCGCGCTGGCCAGCAACCGGGCCGGATCCTCGCTCCATCGAACGATGTCTATCTTCTCGCCGTTGAGCTCGTCAACGACGGCCTGAACGCGGCTTCCTCTGTGTCCCACGCACGCCCCCACGGGGTCCACATTCTCAAGCCTCGATGCCACCGCCACCTTTGTCCTTGCCCCGGCCTCCCTCGCCACTGATTTCAACTCGACGACCCCCTCGTGAATTTCAGGAACCTCAAGTTCAAACAGCTTGCGAACCAGCCCAGGATGGCTGCGCGAGACAATGATGCCGGGCGTTCTCGCCGTGTCCTCTACCTTGAGCAGATACACCTTGAGGCGCTCGCCAAAGCGGTAGCTGTCGGTGGGCATCTGCTCCGAAGGGGGCAGGATGGCTTCAGTCTTGCCTACAGAAAGGTAAACCGCTCTGCCATCCCTTCTCTGCACGACTGCGGCGAGAACATCTCCCGTGCGGCCCGAGTAAGTGTCATATACTATCTTTCGCTCTGTCTCGCGGATTCTCTGGACAACCACCTGCTTTGCGGTCTGGGCGGCAATGCGGCCAAACTCTGCCGGCGTCACCTCTATGTCGAGGCAGTCACCGATCTGAGCCTCGCTGTCGAGCTTTCGCGCCTGCTCAAGCGAGATCTGGAGATGCTGGTCCTCGACCTTTTCAACTACAAGCTTGCGGGTATAGACAGCCGCCTGCGCGCTGTCCCAGTCTATTTCCACATGGATCTCGCCCGTGCTGCCGAAATGCTTCCTGTAGGCAGAAACAAGCGCCGCCTCCACTATCTCCGTCAGCAGCGGAACTGGTATCTCCTTCTCTCTCTCTAAATCTCGCAGTGCCTGTAAGAACTCTATCGTCATGGCCAGTTTCTGCGCAGCATGCCCCACAAGACTGGAGAGTGGGATGCCTCCCACTCTCCGAAAGTAGGTCCGGCCCAAAATCAAATGAAGTGTAACACGAATCTCGCCGGATGCGCAAGGCCGCCAACGAGCGACCGATCCGCGTTATTCACGATTGGTAGAACACGGGCGCCTCCTGGGTGTCGAACGCCTGCCAAGCAAGCGATTGAGACAGAGCGCTAACGGCAACGCTGTTCAGTTAGGCCATGCCCACGTCATTCTGAACGCCTGCCCGGCCAGGGAAGTGAAGCCCGCCAGATTTCAGGCGGGCCAAGGAATCTCCAAGACGACGCGGGACTTGCCCGCCCCTGGCGGGTAAGCTTCGCTGCGCCCAGCATGACACGTAAACTGAACAGTGTTGCGGTTAGGGGAAGAGGACAGATGTCCCGACACTGCGGCGATCGGAGCGCGGGCGAGGCCAAGCGCACCGGAGCAGGCCCCCGAGCATAGGTTCGGGCCGCCCCGGCCGCCTTCACCCCTGGCCTGCGGAAATGGAGCGGAGCGCATCGTCGAGGGGCGCCATCTCTTGCTGGAAAGCATCAACCTCACGGGGATGCAGGTTTCCCCTTGCCCACAGCAGCGCGCGGCTGAGAGCCATCCCGAGAAGTTCCGCGATTTCGCCGCGCCATGTCTCGATCTTGTGGGTGAAGCGCGGAGGCTGGAGATAGGTGTGAGCGCAGGCCGGGTCGCCCTCTATGTTGCTGCGAAAGGACTGCAGAGGCTCGTCGAGTCTCGCCAGCACCTCGCGCGAGCGGTCCAGCAGAACCTGGATGTCTTTCTCGCGGCGGATTGGCTTTTCCGCAAGCTTCCGCGCCTCATCATGGATCACGGCGAGCAGATAGGACATCTCGAACCCCTTGCGGATGTAGGCCACGCGCGCTGACGCCCATTCGGGTGACCCCGAAGGGGCACCCTCAGGGTGTCCCCGATGGGCCGCCTCGCCTGAAGCGAGCTTTTCGGACTGCTGAAGAAGGCGCCACGCCCGTTTCATCTTCGCGGCGTCCACGGTAGCGGTTTCATGCCGCATCTTGTCGAGGCCCTGGAACCACAAGCCCTTTCGGGGGCGGCGCCAGATGCGTTCGAGCGTGCTGTAGAAAGCTTTCATCAAAGTGGCGGCGCGCCCGAAGGCAAGCCGCATGAACTCGTCCAGAAGAGCGCGAGGATTCGCCTTCGCATCCCACATTAGCTGCGCGCCGAGCCAGACCATTGGCCCGGTGATAGCCCAGTAGGGATAACCTTCACAGTAGATGCCAACTACCCCGCGCTCATTGCAGAAGCGCAGGTCATCGGCGGCGAGCGTCGGGAAATAGCGCGGGGTAAGCCATCCAAGGCTGTAGTAGTCGTATTTCCCGACATGCCGGGCGAATCTGGTCCAGCGCAGCAGAAACGCGCGATCCCTCTTGCGATATGAAGGATCGAAGTGCTGGCTCGTGTCCTGGGTGAGCATGACTGCCACATTTTCGGGCAGCCTTCGAATCTTTCGCGGAATGGAATCGGTTCCCCAGTATGCGTAGCAGGCCAGGCAGCGGCCTGGATGGCTCTTCGCGACTTCCTCGGCCACCCGGCTCACATAATAGAAGTAGCTGTCGGAGTGAACAGGCTCGTTTCGCCAGACGCGGGGCGGCGAATCGAGAGCCGAGCAATTTTGGCAGGTGCAGTAGTCGAGATTATCGTTGGCGCAGAGCGAAAAAGTCGTGCGCTCGGGATGGGAATCGAAGAAAGTCCTCGCGGCCTCGACCGTGATTCGAATCACATCGGGGTTAGTGAAACACGGCTGGCTTCGCTCGGCCGAATCGTCTTCCGGAACGAAGCGCTTGCCATCGATCTCGGCGAAATATTCGGGGTGCTCCTTTCCGTAGCGGCTCGGCGGGATGATATTCTTCAGATTGTGCCCGTGGCCGTAATAGGGCAGGCGCCAGGGATCGTAGCTCATCCTGTTGCGAGCGCACCAGCGCGGATCTGCGATGCCGCTGTACACGCGGTAGAGGAATGAAGGGTTGACCGCGCGATCGTGCGTCTTTATGTAAACGCTACGCCTGCGAGGAACCATTTCCCACAGGTCTCCCGGCATCAGCCACTTCACGCCCAGCGACTCCTGCAACACGCTGTAGATTCCGTGCGCTGTGCCCTCATCAGTGACGCCGGCGATAACGAGGTCGTTCCCAACCCGCCCGAGCCGGTATCCTTCCGGCCCAACTCCGTCGAGAGATACACCGAGCAGCGAGGCCTGCGAAGAACCCAGCCTTATTCGCGCAGGCGCTCGCGTCCGCGACGCTTCGGACAGCAGCGGCAGCCGCGCGCCGGACATTTTCTTCACAATTCGCACGAGGTCTTCAGCCGCAGCCCTCAGAGCCCGAGACGCTTCAGATGGCAGAATGACTGCTGCGAGCGCTCTGCCATTTTCAACAAGGCGCAGAAGCGGTGGATAACCAGAAGTTCTGTCAGTCCTTCGCACGGCCAATTCTCCCATCCCCGCAGGGGATCTGCCAGCCAGCCTACCGCCCCCTGTGGCTCTACGGTTCTCTCGCCATTGCCCTCCTCCCTCTCGTGATTTCCTCGCAGCCAGTCCGCGCAGGGACAAACGCCAGATCCGACGAAAGACCGCTCCTGGAGGTAGCGCAATGGCGAAGTTAGCTCTTTTGGGGGGAGAAAAAGTCGTAACTCTTTCGCCCGGGCCCTGGCCGCGGCTGGGCGATGAGGAAGTGAACGCCGTCTGCGACGCCGCGAACAAGGCCCGCACAGATGGCCGGTATCTCTGCTCGGCGGGTGGAGAGACTCCGGTGAAGGAGTTCGAGGAATTGTTCGCCCGGACGATGGGCGCGCAATGGGCAATGACAACATGCGGCTGCGGCCCTGCCCT
>Ga0315280_10001670_pt1 | contig 37617 bp, 22 predicted proteins | sample YL17G06_40_MG_FD_203697 | JGI IMG/M metagenome (GOLD analysis project Ga0315280, IMG submission 203697) | Sediment microbial communities from Yellowstone Lake, YNP, Wyoming, USA - YL17G06_40 | ecosystem: Environmental > Aquatic > Freshwater > Lake > Sediment | place: USA: Wyoming | collected... | reverse complement strand
GCGTATTAGCTTGTCAAGCTGCCTACGTTGCTGCGATGTGAGGTGCAACTTCAGGTGTGTGCTCATGCAGAGCACTATACACCATAAGTGCCTATATTACAAGACTATGTTAACTGAGCACTAGTGCGCTCCCGCGCGACCTGTCACCTGAGTAGGGTAACGGAAGACGCCCTGGTGCGAGCGTGGCACCCTGAGGCGTTGACGAACCGCCCGCCACGATCTTTCCCGGAAGGAATTGCGCCGGGCGACGCGGAATTGCTCACTCGTCGCGCCAGAATGCTCGAAGCCAGTCTTGAGGCCCCGCCCGCCCCCGTATTCGCCGCCGGCTTTGGTCACCTCGCGTCCAACGCAGCTTGCACCGCGTCATGCTCGCAGTCATCGGCGGCGCGCTGCGCCGCTCCGGAACGCGGCCAAGCCGCGTCCTGGAATAAGCGGTCTGTCGCAGCACGATACGCGCCCTGGGGCAAGGCATGCCCTGCCCCTACGTTGGCGCGGCCAAGCGGTGTCGCTGCCAGAGCGGCGATCACGCGGCAGCGGCGGTTTGACTGCGCACAGGGCGGGGAATAACTGATGCGACTTCGCCGCATACAACTCAATAATACGCGCCGCAAGGGCAGGTTGTGTCTTGCCCACCAGGCGCGCAGAGCCAGGTTAGGAGACAATCATGTCGTGGACAACTGAAGAGCGGTCGCCGGACGAGCAAGCGGCGGCCGAGGACAGTGCGCCGTCTGCATCCCAGGCCAACGCGGGGCAAGACGGCTCGACGCCCGAATCCGACGATCCGCCCGCGACCGAGGTCACTGCGTCGCCGGTGCAGTACGACGCCGAGGCATCGCCTCTCAAATCCGGTGACATCGTTAGCGGCCTCGTGGTGCACGTTGACCAGCAGGGCGTGCTGGTGGATGTGGGCACCAAGTCGGAGGGCCTCATCCCCCATTCGGATTTGGCGGGCGAGCGCGGCGAGCCGGCGCAGCAGCTTGCGGTTGGCGATCGCATAAACGTCTTCGTGGTGCGCACCGAGGGCGAAGAGGGCGGTCCCGTTCTCTCCAAGCGCAAGGCCGACTACGAGAATATCTGGGAGCGCGTCATTCAGGCCTTCGAGCAGGGCGAGACCGTGAGCGCCATGGTCACCGACCGCGTCAAGGGCGGGCTGGTGGTGGACCTGGGGCTGCGGGGCTTCTTGCCGGCGTCGCATGTCGCCACGCGCAACGTGCGCGCGCTCGAGCGCTTCGTCGGGCAATCGATCAAGCTCAAGATCGTGGAGGTCGATCGCGCGCGCAAGCGCGTGGTCGTGTCGCACCGGCTGGCGGCCGAGGAGGAGCGCAAGCACAAGCGGGAAAAAACGCTGGCCTCGCTGGAAGAGGGCCAGGTGCGCAAGGGCGTCGTGCGCCGGGTGACGGACTACGGGGCGTTCGTCGATTTGGGCGGCATCGACGGCCTGCTGCATGTCACCGAGATGGCGTGGGTACGGGTGCGCCATCCCTCCGACGTGGTCAAGCCCGGCGATAAGATAGATGTCCTGGTGCTCAAGTATGACCGCGAGGCGGGAAAGGTCTCGCTCGGCCTGAGGCAAATCCTGCCCGATCCGTGGCAGCACGTCGAGGAGCGCTATAGCATCGGCGACGTCGTCACCGGGCGCGTCACCCGGGTGGTGCCCTTCGGCGCCTTCGTCCAACTTGACAATGGCATTGAGGCGATCATCCCCAACTCGGAGCTCAGCCCCTCCAAGAGCGCCAAGGCGGAAGAGATGCTGGCGGCGGACCAGGAGATTCAGGCCAAGGTCATCGCCATGCGCCCCGCCGAGCGCCGCATGACGTTGAGCATCCGCCAGATTCAGCAGGACAAGGAACGCGGCGAGCTGCGCGAGTACATGAACCGCCAGCGCGACAGCGGGCGGGTGACCGTGGCGGACCTGGTGGGCGATGTATTCTCGCAGCGGGAAGAGGGGGAATGATCGTTGTCGGCCTCACCGGAGGCATCGCCAGCGGCAAGAGCACCGTCGCGCAGATGTTCCGGCAGCACGGGGCCGCGGTCATCGACACCGATGAGATAGCGCGCGAGGTCACCGCGCCCGGCCAGCCCCCATTTGAAGAGATCGTCAAAGCTTTTGGCCCCGACATGCTGACCCCCGAAGGGACCCTGGACCGCAAGCGGCTGGGGTCTCTCGTTTTTTCCGATCCTGAGCGCCGCCGCCAGCTCGAGCGGATCACCCATCCCCCCATTCGTGCCGAGATGCGCCGACGCCTGGAGCGACTGCGCCTCGGCGCCAATCCCCCCGCCGTCGCCGTGGCCGTGATACCCCTGCTCTACGAGACCGGCGCCGAAGCCGAGGTCGACGTCGTGGTCGCCGTCGCCGCCAGCCGCGAAGACCAGGTGAGCCGCCTCATGGCGCGCGGCGGCTTGACCCGCGACCAAGCCGAGGCCCGCCTGGCGGCGCAGATGCCCACCGCCGACAAGGCCAGGCGCGCCGATTTTGTGCTCGACACCTCGGCAAGCCTAGAGGAAACTGCCCGCCAAGTGGCGAACATAATCCGTCGCTTGGCTGGCGGATCGAATGGCATTCTGGCGTAAGGGCGCTGGGGCTCGCGGTCGCAACACCGCTGCGCTTTGTCGCTGACTGACGGCTCCCCATCTTTGGGCCAGGCCTGTGATCGCCGCCCAGGGGCGCGGCGCGCTTGCAGGCGCCTTGTTCCCCGGCGAGCAGGTTTACAGCCGCCGACGCCGAATGGTACAATTCCGGCGCCGGCGACGGCGGTGTCTGTGCGCCCGGGCCGATAGGCGCTGGTGCACACTCGCGGGTGACGGCGTCGGGAATCGGAGGCAGGCGAGGATGCGTCGCGGTGGCTCCCTGTCAACCAACAAACTGCCGCGGAGTATAGCGCCCCGGAATTCATATCCATCTCGTTCAGCGTCGCCCTTCCCGTCACTAACGCGCTAGTCTGTCCTCCGGGCGCATCGCATCGAATACCCGGTCCGGAGAGGAGAGGAGTGACCCTATGCGCGCCACGAGCATCGGCCGCGGTCCTGCGATCGTGCTGGCCCTGCTGCTGATCGGGGTCCTGTGCGCAGTCGGCATCCTGGGGATGCGATCCGCAGTGGTGCGGGCCGCCGAGGAGCCCACGACCACCAAAGGCAACGCCGTCGCCGTGGTCGATTTCCTCAACAACAGCGGCTTCAACGGCCCGGCGTTGGGGCGCAGCGCCGCGGACGCCCTGGTCCTCGCTCTCGACCAGACCAAGTTGTTCGAGCCCTTGCAGCGCTCCGAGGTCGACCAGGCCCTGGCTCGCCTCGGCTTCACCATCCCCCTCAACCGCGCCGCCGCAGCCAGGCTCGGCCAGGAGCTGCTGGTCGACCGCGTGGCCTCGGGCGTTATCAACAACGTTCACTTCGAGCAGACCGGACAGGGACGCGTCGCCGTGGCGGACATCACGGTCACCCTGCTCGCGGTGGATTCGGAGGAATACGTCAACGGCGCGCGCGTCGTGCGGTCATCGACCCCCAAGCCGGGTTATACCGCCGATGATTCGGAGCTCGTGGATGAAGCGCTCACGCTCGCCACTTACCAGGCCGCGCGCAGCCTGGTCACCTCCAAGGGGCCCGCCATCACCATCATCGGCGCCACGCCGACCGAAGTCTATCTCAACGCCGGCAGCCGCTCCGGGCTGCTGGAGGGCACCGACCTAGTGGTGATGCGCTTCGGCGAGAAAGTTGGCCGCCTGAAAGTCACAAAGATCGACCCCACCAACGCCACCGCGGCTATCACCGCCGACTACCGCGGCATCACCGTGGGTGACGTCGCGACCCCGATCTTCGAGCCGCCGTCTGCCGAACGCGCGCCCACCATCGGCCGCACCGCCAACCGCCAGAAGCTCGGCGCGATGGTGCTGGGCGTCGCCGCTGCCGCCGGCATCTTCTTCACCCTCTCCAGGCACAGCCCTGCCGACCAGGCGGTTCCCTTCGTCGCCGCCAGCTCCTTCTCCGACGCTACCGGGACGCGCAAGGGCATCATCGTCACCTGGAGCCCGTCCGCGCACGAGGTCCAGGACTTGCGCGCCTTCGAGATCTTCCGCAACGACAGCGTCATCTGGGTCAAGCCAGCCCTCGGCTCCGACCCCACCGGCGATGGCACGTTCTTCATCGATGAGGCAATGCCGACCTTCGATAATGTGACTACCAGGGTCGATGCCACCATTGACGCCACTTCCGGGGCGCTCGCCACCTATGCCGTCACTACGCCCGCGGTCTCCGCCACCGACCCGCCTGGGAGCGGCGGCGCCGTGGACCAGACGTTCTTCCGCATCTGGATCCACACGCCGCCCGACGAGGGCGCCACCAGCGTTTACCGCGTGGTCGCGGTGGTCACCGATGTCGCCTTCACGCCGACCACGCCGACCACCACGGGCACCACCACCACCGCCGCAATCCAGCCCGTCGGCACCACCCGGGCCGCCCCTGCCGCGCAATCAGCCGATGTCGGCTCGCGCCAGACCGCGCCCGCCCGCACCTTCGTCCTAAAGGAATCCCCGTATGGTGGCGCCACATCCGCCACCTTCGTTGCGCCAGCCACGCTGGTATCGCCGACTCCTGGCGCGGCGGTGACCGACCTCACCGCCGTCGTATTCAGTTGGAACGCGGTCGCCGGCGCCGACCAGTACGTCCTGGAGATCAGTCGCGACGCGTTCTTCCTTCCCGCGAGTACCAGGATCTTCACGTTCGACCTGGCGCCGGCGGCGGGCTCGGCGATTACGCAGACCATCGACGTCGCCCAGGACTTCCCGGCGCCCGCGACGGGCACGATGACCTTGCATTGGCGGGTGGGCGCCCGCAACACGCGCGACCCGTACCCGCCGCGCACCGACCCGGCCCTGTTCCAGGGCTTCCCGCAAGACCAGGGGTGGGTCTGGGGCGCGCCGGGCAGCGCGGCGTTTTCCTTTACCGCCGGCTCGGCAGCGGCGGCGGCAGCCGGGCGCGCTCCTCGGCGCATACGGCTGATGGGGCCGCGACCACAGTGAATTCCGCGTGGCGGCGAGCCTCGCCTCGCCGCCAAGATGCGATAGCAGCAGGGGCAGCAAGGGCGAAGGCTCCGGTTCGGAGTCCGAGCCGGGCGGAGAATACGCACCGCGGCAGGGGCGCATTGCCAGAGCGCGGCGCCGCCGCGCAAGTGGAGGATGTAACGCATGAGAAGACTTACAAAGGGTAGCTTTGCGAGCGCGTTGGCTTACGCGCTTGCGCTCGCGGTGATCCTACCCGGGTTGGCGCGGGCCGTCACCGCGACGGCGGACGCGGCGCGGGTCAAGGTCATCGTCCTGCCCCTGGCCAACAATACCAAGGTCGGCGCCGCGGAACTGGCCGATCGCGTCCACCGCGCGCTGCAGACGACGCTCGCCGCCTCCGACCGCGTCAGCATCATCAGCCTGCGCATGAGCTCGCCCGCGGTGCGCCGCGCCCTGGACATCGAAAAAACGCTCGAGCCCAGCGACCTCGACCTCAAGCCGCCCGTCAGCCGCGCCCAGGCGGAGCGCATCGGCCGCGCCCTGGGCGCCGACATCGTGCTCTGGGGCAGCGTCGAGGAGTACACCTATGACCAAAAGAACAAGCAGGTAACCCTGGGGCTATCGGTCTCCAAGCTCGACCTGCACTCGGGGCAGGTCAGCGTCATCGCCGTCACCGGCAAGAGCTCAGCCAAGGTCGGCTTCGCCGGCGGCGAGGGCCCGCTCATGACCGAGGCCATTGACGACGCCGTCGGGCAGGTGACGCGTGACGTCTTGGGCGTCGCCGTTGCTGCGCGCGCCGGCGCGCCGACGGCCCCGGCTCCTGGCGCCGGCAAGAAGAAGAACAAGACCTGGCTCATCGCCGGCGGCCTGATCGCCGCCGCGGTGGGCATAGCTCTAGCGGCGAGCGGCGGAGGCGGCGGAGGCGGCGCGGCACCTCCCGTGGGCGCGGCGACCAACACCGTTGCCACCCCAACCGCCGACGCGGTCAATCTCCAATGGACTTCTCCCTCGGGCGCCACCAGCTTCAACATTTACCGCGCGGAGCTGGGCGGCGTCTCCGGCCGGATGGCCCGCATCACCCGCGCCCCCCGCAGCCGCGTCCACCTCACCCGCCAGACCAGCGGCTACAGCCTGCTGGCCAACGTGGGCAGGGGCGAGAGCTCGTACAGCGATGTATCGTCCATCCGGGGCGATCTTTACGCCTACAAGATCGCGGTCGTCGTCGGCGCGGCCGAATCAGCCCAGACCGATTTCTACAGCCATTACGAGCTCGGCGCGGTCCAGGTCGGCCCGGCTTACCCCAGCCCGCCGGCCATGCCGACCTATACCCCGTTCCTGCAATCGCTGGCCCTTCAGTGGACCAAGAACCCGGAAGACTTCATCCTCAACTACCGCGTCTATCGCAGCGATTCCGCCACTGGCCCGTGGGACGACGCCCACAAGCTCGGCGAGGTGGCGGGAAGCCAGAACACCTTCGAGGATCCCGGCGTCGGCCTGGTGGCGGGCAATACCTACTACTATGCCATCGGGGCAGTGACCGCCGCGACCTCTGCCGCCGGGCGTATCGGTGCACCGCTCCAGGTCCTCTTCCAGCCCGGCAAGCCCGGTCCGCCGAGCAATGTCAAGGCCGAGCCGCGCATCAACGGCGTCTATCTGACCTGGGCCGCAAGCTCCGATTCCAGCGTCACCGGCTACCGCATCTACCGCAACGGCGCCATGATCGCGCAGGTCGACAAGACCCAAACCTCCTACGAGGACACGAGCCTCGCCCCGGGCGTCTATACCTATGCCGTGGCGAGTGTCGCCGGCACGGTTGAGGGCGACCGCGTCAACGCGGTTCCGTCGCCGATCAGCCCCTCGAGCCTGCCCCAGACGCTGACGCTCACCGGCCCCACCACCAAGATCGTGGCCAACGGAACGAGCACCGCCGCCGTCTATGCCACCGCGCGCGATCCCGGCGGGACACCGGTGCAGGGCGTGCCGGTCGCCTTCACCATGACCGCGGCTGGCGGCTCGCTGGGGCCGCTGGTGCCGGACTACGAGACGGTCACTGAGCCATTGTCTGGTGGCACCGGGTGGCGAGTGACTACCGACGCCAACGGCAAGGCGGGGATACTCTTCACCGCCGGCGCCGATGCCAAGGCGACGCCCAAGGTGCAGGCGGCGTGCCCGGGTGTCAACAACACCACCCTGACCCAGACTATCACCATTGGGCTCGAGGCGCGCCAGGTGAGCAAGGTTACGGCTACCGCCAGCGTCTCAACGCTGCCCGGCGACGGCAACAGCAGCACCAGCGTCGCCGCCATAGTGGTTGACCAGGGCGGCGGCGGCTTTGCGGGCATCCCGGTCACGTTCAGCGTCAGCCCGTCCGGCGCCGAGGCCATCGGCGTCTTCAAGCTCACAGATAGCACCGTCACCGAGACCAGCGCCACCACCAATGAATTCGGCATAGCAAGGGTAACGCTCGTCAGCGCCGGCCAGGGCAAGTTCGGCCCCTGCACGGTAACCGCCACTGCCACCGGCGCCAACGTGCCCGCGGGCATCGCGCCCGCCACGGTGACGGTCATCTTCCAGGCCGCGCCGCGCGTAACCGTGAGCATCGATCCGCCGACTCTGCCGGCCGCCGGCCTGGGCAGCACGGCGCTGATTACCGCGACCATCAAGTACCCCGACGGCACGCCGGCGGCGGACGATAGCATCGTGCGCTTCGCGTTCGAGGGCGGCCAGGTCATGAGCGCCAATACCGGCGCCAAGATCGCCGACGGCACGCAGCGGGTGCTGACGAAGGCCGGCTACGCCTACGCGACGCTCATCAGCGCGACCAACATCCAGACCAGCGACTCCGATCTCGTCTGGGCGTGGGTCGACCCGGATGATGACGGGGTGTGGCAGTCGGGATTGGAGATGCTGGGCAGCGCGATCGTCTCTTACACCGAGCCGCCTTACCGGGTGAGCGTGACGGCCGACCCGCTGAGCATCCCCGCCGACGGCCTCAGCGTCACCAAGCTCGTGGCTGACGTGCGCACGCAGATTCCTGACCCCAGCGGCGGCGACCTGCGACCGGTCGCCGACGGCTCGTTGGTGGAGTTCAGGACCGACGCCGGCACCTTCATTGACAGCGGCGCCGTCACCACGACCGGCCGCACCGTCGGCGGATTGGTCACCGTGTTCCTGAAGGCGCCAAGCACCCAGGGGGTGGCCAACGTCACCGCTACCGCGGCCCTCATCAGCGGCTCGGTGCAGGTGCAGTTCGTGCGGCCGGCGGACGTGCTGGTGAGCGTCGCCGCGACGCCCGCCTCGTTGCAGGCCGACGGCCAGGCTACGTCGCAGATCGTGGCGCGCGTTCAAGACAATCTCGGTCTGCCAAAGGCGTCGGTCAAGGTGACTTTCAGTACCAGCCTCGGCACGCTGTCGCAGACCGACGTGACCACCGATACCAAGGGCGACGCCACCACTACCCTCACTGCGGGCATCATCGCTGGCACCGCAACCGTCGTCGCCAAGTCCGAGGGCGCCACCGGCTTCGCCACCGTAACGCTGACCTCGGGCCAGGCTCAGAACCTGGCGCTGACCATCATCGCGCCCAACGGCTCCATGCCGGCGACCAACGGCATGACTAGCCCCAGCGGCGCCTCTTCCTCCGCAACGGTCTACGCCCGGGTGACCGACCAGAACGGCAACCCGGTGGTAAACGGCACGTCGGTCTTCTTCCACACCGACGTCGGGCAGATTGACGGCTCGGCGCTGACAGACAACGGCGTGGCGCAGGCGACGCTGCTCAGCTCCAACTTCCTGGACGCGACCAACAAGGCGACCTATCGTCCGGGTTGGGCGAGCATCAGCGCCTACGCGACCAATCCCGCTGGTCCGGCCAAGGCCGGCCCCGCTTACCAGATATTCTGCGGCGACACTGACGTCTATAACTGGGATGGCAGCGTCAACGATACTGACATCGTCACCGGTTACGGCGCGGATTGGAAGCTGGGTTCCTCTGGCAGCGCCGACCTCTCGGCTCAGCCCAACCTGGTACCGCGAGCAGGGGACGCGATCCGCTTCGGCATGATTCTGGCGGACCGCAACAACAACCCGCTGCCGTCGGGGGTCAAGGTGCATTTCAGGTTCAAGATTGGCTCGACCGTCATCAACGAGCAGGACGTCGGAACTAGCTTGGTGCACTCGCCCGGTGGCGTGGATTATTGCAGCACGTTTGCCAGCGTCACCGTGAATAAGTTCCCGGGCACCACGCCGCCGCCGGTGGTGACGCTGGTTGCGGAGGTGACCACGCCGGTCATTATCAGCGACCAGTTCGTGGACATTCCGGTCGCCCAGAACGTCGGCGCGGCGTCTCCCGCTGGCTCGTTCACACCCGACTCCCCGGCTGGCACCAGCCTCCAGTTGACCCAGAACCCGGACGGGCCGTTCACGCTCACCGCGGGCATCGGCACCGCGAGGGTGAACGACAAGTTCGCCAACCCGGTGCAGGACGGCACGCCGGTGACCTTCACCATCCAGAGTCCCACTAACGTAAGCGAGTCAACGGTCTCGTTCTCGCCCAATCCGGCCCCGACCAACGGCGGGATAGCAACGACTGCCGTGACCATAGGTCTGCTCGACGAAACCAGGGGCGGGAACTTCACTGTCCTCGCCACGGCGGGAGACGCCAAGGGCACCTTGGCCTTGAGCGTCAAGCAGCCGCCGCAGCCGACGCGGGAACTGCTGGTTGACTACAACGTGGCGCAACTGGTCGAGACCTACCCGGTGGTCTCGCCCGGACTCAAGGTCGTCGAGTCGGCGTTCGCGATCCGCAATATCGGGGATGCCGAGAGCTCGGTCCGCATCACCAACGTGCCGGATGACCCGGCGAAGGCGCCTGTGGGCTACGTCACCTTCCGCTTGCACTCGACCTCGCCGCCGACGCAGGAAGGCGACAAGGTGCTTTTTGCCAGCTTGGGCGTCGGCGAGAGCATCATCGTTGACGTGATCGTCGACACCAACGGGTTGACCGTGGCGCAAAGCCCCTACAACAGCCAGATATCGGTCACGTCTACGGATAGCACCGTCACCTACGCGCCGGCGGACAATCCGCAGAGGCTGTTCATAGTGGTGCAGTAGCGGCGGCTGCGCCGCATGATTCGGGTCAAGGGAGCTTGGCGGCGGCGGAGGTTATGCTAATAGCTTTGCCGCCGCCAGGAGTCCTTGGCGAGGGGCTAGCGCATTGCGAACAGGGGCGCCACGGGTAACGCGCGGCAGGAGGTTGTAGGAATGAGGAAGAGCGCCTGGGGGATTATCGCAGCGCTGCTGCTGTTGGGGGCCTGCGCCCCCGGGTGGGCCGCGCCTTACATGCCGCTGCTTCTGCGCAACGAGCAGTTCGATCCCAAGTGCGCCGAGCCGTCGTCAGTGCAGCAGGCGCGAGCCGCCCTCGCCTCGACCTCGGCCACCGCCACGACAACTCCGACCGGCTCCACCATCTCCGCCGACCGCAACTACTACGTGGTCCAGTTCCAGGGGCCGGTTAAAGCCGCCTGGCGTCGGCAGTGCGTGCAGGTGGGGGCGGTGTTCGTGGATTACGTGCCGCGTTATGCTTTCGCCACGCGGATGACCGCCGCGCAAGCAGGGCAAATCGCTGCGCTCTCGTTCGTGCGCTGGGTCGCGCCCTTTCCCACGAAATGGAAATACCGTCCGAACCTAACCACCAAGCCGCAGCACGCGCTTAACATACTGGTGTCGCTCTTCCCGGGCGAACGGACGGACCGCGTCGGGCAGTTCATAAAGACCCGCAACCTGTGGTTCCTGGGCGAGGGCCTGCTACCGAGGCCCGCTGTACGCGTGCGGATGACCGAGGCCGCGATTCCCGACCTGGCGGCGCTGCCGGAGGTGTCGTGGATCCAGGAGTATCACCTGCCGCAACTGCGCAATGACCAGGGCCGCCGCTGGCTCAACATCAGCAACGTCGCCGGCCTGCCTACGGGTGTGGACGTATGGCACGATTACGGCCTCTTCGGCGACGGGCAGATCGTGGGCATCGCCGACACCGGCCTCGATACCGGCGATACCGCCAACCTGCACCCCGACTTCCTCGGCCCCGACGGCCAGCCGCGCCTGGAGGCGGCGTTCGCCCTCGGGCGCTCCGGCGATTGGAGCGATAGCACAAGCGCGGCTAACCCGGCCGGCGGCCATGGCACTCATGTCGCCGGCTCGGTGCTGGGCAACGGCGCGATGTCGGGCTCCAACCCCGCGGCACGGGATTATAACGTCCATTCCTTCGCCGGCGGCGCGCCTGAGGCACGGCTGGTGTTCCAGTCCGTCATGGACGCGGCGGGATACCTCAGCGGCCTCCCGCTCAACCTGACTGATTTGTTCCAGCAGTCATATAACGCTGGGGCGCGCCTCCATACCAACAGTTGGGGCGAAACCAGCGGGTTCGGCGAGTACGACTACTGGTCCGCCGACGTGGACTACTTCATGTGGCAGCATCCGGAGATGACCATCCTGTTCGCGGCCGGCAACGACGGCTCTGATACCAACGGCGACGGGGTGATTGACCTGGGAAGCGTCACGCCTCCCGCAACCGCCAAGAACTGCATCACCGTCGGCGCGAGCGAGAACACCCGCCCGCCAAACTCAGGCTGGGATGGCTACGCGAATTACACCTGGAGCGTCTTCGGGTATCTCGCCGATCCGATCGCGTCCGACTACATCTCCGACAACCCGGCCGGCATGGCCGCCTTCTCCAGCCGCGGGCCGTGCATAGACGGGCGCATCAAGCCCGATATCGTCGCCCCCGGCACCGACATCATCTCGACCCGCTCGCGCGGCAAGTACGGCGACTACCGCGGCGTCGAGGAGCTGTGGGGCGTCTATAACGACTGGTACCTCTATTCCGGCGGCACGAGCATGGCGACGCCGCTGACCGCGGGTTCGGCGGCGCTGGTGCGCCAGTACTACGAGCAGACGCGCGCCTTTCACGCGCCCAGCGGCTCGTTAATCAAGGCGACCATGATCAATGGCGCGTTCGACATGACGCCCGGCCAGTACGGCACCGGCCCGCACCAGGAGATCTTCCCCCGCCCCGACCAGGCCCAGGGCTGGGGGCGCGGCAATGTCGGCGCCACCATCCATCCCGAACGGTTCCACGCCGCCAGCTTGCTGACATTCTACGACTACGGCATGATTACCGACAGCGGCGTGACGGACATCATCCCGGTGACCGTGACTGACGCCTCGGTGCCATTGCAGATCACCCTGGCCTGGTCGGACGCGCCGGCTGCGCCTTACACCTACAGCGCGTTGGTTGACGACCTCGACCTCTCCGTCAGGGATCCCCAGAACAATGTGTTCCACGGGAATTACGGCGCCCGACCCTTCGCTGACCGCGTCAATAACGTCGAGCGGGTTGACTTCCCGACCCCCGTCGCGGGCACCTACTACATCACCGTCTACGGCTACAATGTGCCCATGCCGCCGCAGTCGTATTCGCTGGTTGTCACCGGCGCCACCTCCACGCCCACATATAGTATTTCCGGCGCAGTCAGGACCGGCGTCGGCTCTGGCGTCCGCGGCGTCGCGATTACGGTCGAGGGCATCAACACCACGCCCGGGCGACGCGTCAGCGCCTCCACGCGCGATGACGGCACTTACGAGGTGAGGAACCTCACCCCCGGCAAGTACCGGATCACCCCCACCAAGCAGTACTATGTCTTCAGTCCCGTTGACCAGCGGCCGGTGATAGTGAACGCCGACATCGCCAACGTGGATTTCACCGCTGTCCAGCATCTTACCTACGAGATCGCCGGCTACGTTTTTGACCCCAGCGGCCGCGCGGTGCCGGGCATCAGCATCGATGTCGCTGAGCAGCCGAACGGCCGGCGGTATCAGGCGACCACCAACGCCAATGGCCACTATCGGATTGCAGACCTCGACCCTGGCACCTACGTCATCGATCCGGTGCAGATCCTCGACCATTTCATCTATCCCTACGAGTCCATGATCACCCTGCCAAGCGTCGAGTCCAGCAGCGAGAACTTCTACATCACCGACCTCTGGTACAGCGTGCTCGACATCTATTCCCTGAATCCCGTTCTGCAGCCTATCGCTGGCGCCTTGGTCACGGTCGAGCGCTACGACTTTAACCTTGGTGACTTCGTCATCGCGCAGCGGCGTCAGACCAACTCCCAGGGCTATGTAAGACTTGGCGGTCAGGAGGTGGTCAACGGCCAGACCTTGCAGATCCTGCGCGAGGGCTACTACCGCATCCACGTCACCAAGGCCGGCTACACTTTCCAGGCGACGCTATTCGATGACCATTTCGAAGGCTATCTGCCGCCGAATGGCCCATACATCGGCCTCACCGGCACCGTCGGCGCCTTCTATTTCTATGGCGGCTCGCCGACGCCGACCTACGCCGCCACCGGCCTTATTCGCGCCCTGTGGAATCGTCCGGTCCCGGACGTCTCGGTCACGCTCACGGGCATCATCACCGGCAGGGTATTCCATACGCATACCGGGGCGGATGGCTTCTATCGCCAGGTAGGCATGCCGGCGGACGTCTACCAGGTCACGGCTCAGAAACCCGGCTGGCAGGTGATCGGGCTTGACCCTTTAACCGGTCAGCCCGATCCTGAGTACGAGGCCTACACCAAGGTCGGCCCTCCAGCCTATACGCCGCCGATCAGCCTCTACTACATCTACCTCGATCCTTGGTTGCTGGGCTTCGAAGCGCGCGACTTCGCTTACCAGTATCCCAACGGCCGCCAGGACTACTGGGCGGTGAAGCTGGCGCAGTAGAGCGGGATCGCAAGAGCCGCGGCAGGAACATCTGATGACGCGTGCGCGCCTAACGGTATCATGTCGGGCAGGGGCGCATCTCGTTGCCGCGTGCGTGCGCCTTCTGCCGCGCGCGCCGCGCAGCGCCGCAGCGGCTGCGGGCCCAGCGCTCGCCATGGTCGCATTCATCTCGCTGGCGGCGGTCCAGACCGCGGTTGCCGTCCCCTACGCCCTCCAGGTTCAGGCTCAGCCCCAGCGCCCGCGCGCCGACGGCGTCGAGCCCTGCGCTATCACCGTCCGCGTGACCGATCCCCTGGGCGCGCCGGTCAGAGACGGCACCCAGGTCACATTCGTCGCGACGCTGGGCACGCTTGATCCGCAGACCGCGCTCACCGCCGGCGGCATCGCGCGCACCGAGCTTAAGAGCATCACCGCCGGCCGCGCCGAGGTCTCAATTCTGGTCGAAGGACAGCGCGACAAGATCATTATCGAGTTCGTCGGCGTCCCGGCCAAGCCGCCCCCCAAGCCCGCGCCGATGGTGAAGATCGTCGGCAAGTACGTCGCCTACAGCGCCGATTACGATTGCATCACCGCAACCGACGACGCCCAGGCGCAGCACGGCGCGCTCAAGATCGAGGCCGGCAACTTGCAGTACGAGGTCGCGCGCGGCGTGCTCAAGGCGCAGCACAGCGTGCGCATTACCGGCGGCGGCGCGACCCTGGAAGGCGAGCGCGCTTGCTACCGCGTCGCCACCTGCGAGGGCGTTCTGCTGCGCGCCCAGGACGCGGTGGAGCGCATCGCATTCCGCGCCGACGACCTGCGCGCCTCCGCGCCCGGCGCGGCCCAGGCCTCCGATTTCCTTCCCACCGACACCAGCAGCACCAACACCTGGGTCGTCGCGCGCGAGGCCATCGTCTTCCCCAACGAGCGCATCCAGTTCGCTAACGCCCGCCTCTACGTCGGCAACCGGCGCATCTTCTCACTGCCCCATTACGTGACCCCGCTCATCGGCCAGCGCAGCCTGCTCAACCAGGTCTTCAGCGTCAGCTCCGGCGGCGGCGTCAACCTCGACCTGCCTTTCTACTATCATGCCAACGAGAGCCATGCCGGCTCGCTGCATCTCATCCGTCGCGCCGCCGGTAGCTACGGCTACGGGCGCACCGGCTGGTCGCTGGGGCTGGAGGAGCAGTATCGCCTCAGCAACAGCTCGCGCGGCAAGCTGGCAGTGGACGATCTCACCGACAGCACGCGCAGCTTCCGGCTCGATCATCAGATCGAGTTCAGCCCGCGCAGCCGCGTCAACATGGGCCTCAATTACTACCGTTGGGATTCCAGCTACCCCGCCGCGCTGACCGGACGCGCTTTCTACACCCAGCGGCTGCGCGGCGCCGATCTCAGCGTCATCGGCCTGACCAGCGCCATCGGCGGCACCACGAGCTGGTCCCTCGACGGCAACACGCGCTGGACCCCCAAGCCCATCTTTCGCACCGGCATCAACTACGACCTCAGCGCCAACCTCGGCTATGGCAGCTCGCAGTACGGCTACGGGGGCGGCCTCTGCCTCGGCGGCGGCGTGGGCCTCACGCCCCGCGAGTGGAACGTCACCCGCAGCACCGCCGCTAGCCTCGACCTCGCCCAGCAGTTCACCTGGGCCCAGATCGGCGGCCCTTGCACCACCTTCGACGCTCGCGCCATGCTGCGCCAGTCGCTGGGCGTCCTCGGCGCGGCGACATTGTCCTATGACTACACCCTCTCGCGCGGCGGCTACTACGCTACCTATGGTCGCGAACAACTCAGCCTGAACGCCTATCTCAACCAGGGCATGGTCTGGCGCGCCTCTGGCTTCGCCAGCTACAGCCTCGACCTCAACAGCCTCTTCGCCTCCGGCAACGTCAGCTATCGCCTGCCGCTGCAGATGAACGGCTCCGGGCAGTCGCCGTGGCGCCTCGACCTGCGCGGCAGCTACACCGCCTTCGGCGTCGCCAAGTCCATGAGCTCGCGCATCGCCATTGGCCGCGCCCTGGGTCGCTACGAGGCCCTGGTCTGCTTCTCGCCCAACGGCAGCTATGGCTATGGCAGCTATGGCTACGGCTACGGCCGCGGCAAGACCTTCTGGGTCGAGTTCGCCCCGCTGGGGTTCTGAGAGCAACGCCGGGGTCATTCGCCATCGGTTCCGCTCCGCATACCCGGCGCTGCCGCCGCTTCAGGCCCAACCCCGTGCGTCCTCGCTTCCTCCCAGGATCTCCGTTCTTAGCGGCGCCACCGCGAAAAGCCGCTCGCACGGAATGACAGTCACGCGCGCTGACGTTGCCTAAGAACGGAGCTCCTGCGCTTCCTCCTCTCGAACTCAGCGTCTGCTATAATATGAGTAGAGCCGCGTGGAGCGCGAAAGCGCCGGCGGCGAGCCGTCATTCCCCATGAGCAAGCAATTCCAACTCTGGGCCGATTCGCCGGCGGCGCACCGCCTCAAGCCCCAGGGCGACCAGCCCCAGGCCATTGAGAAGCTCGTGGCCGGCCTGCAAGCCGGCCACCGCTGCCAAACCCTGCTCGGCGTCACCGGCTCGGGTAAGACGTTCACCGTCGCCAATGTCATCGAGCGCGTGCAGCGGCCCACGCTCATCATCGCCCATAACAAGACCCTCGCCGCCCAGCTCTGCACCGAGCTGCGCGAGTTCTTCCCCGACAGCGCGGTCGAGTACTTCGTCAGCTATTACGATTACTATCAGCCCGAGGCCTACCTGCCGCAGACCGATACCTACATCGAGAAAGACGCCTCCATCAATGAGGAGATCGATCGCCTGCGCCACGCCGCGACCCAGGCGCTGTTCGAGCGCCGCGACGTCATCATCGTCGCCTCGGTGTCGGCGATCTACGGGCTGGGGTCGCCCGAGGACTACGAGCGCATCACCCTGACCCTGGAGCGCGGCCAGCGCTACGACCGCGACACCATCCTGCGGCGCCTGGTGGACATGCAGTTCCAGCGCAACGACGTCAACCTCACGCGCGGCAAGTTCCGCGTGCGCGGCGATGTGCTCGAGGTCCATTCCGTGGACAAGGAGCTCATCACCCGCGTCGAGATGTTCGACGACGAGGTCGAGCGCATCTCCGTCGTCAATCCGCTCACCGGCGAGGTCACCGAGGAGAAGGAGCGCGCCGTCGTCTTCCCGGCGTCGCACTATGTCTCGCCGTGGGAGAAGCTGGAGCGCGCGCTGGCATCAATCGAGGACGAGCTTGAGGAGCGCCTCGAATACTTCCGCGCGCGCGGCAAGTTGCTGGAGGCGCAGCGCCTGGAGCAGCGCACCCGCTACGACCTGGAGATGATCCGCGAGATCGGCTACTGCGCCGGCATCGAGAACTACTCGCGCCACCTCGACGGCCGCGCGCCGGGCACGCCGCCGTTCACCTTGCTGCACTATTTCCCCGACGATTTCTTGCTCGTCCTCGACGAGTCGCACCAGACCGTGCCGCAGCTGCGCGGCATGTACGAGGGCGACCGCTCGCGCAAGGTAAGCCTGGTCGAGCACGGCTTCAGGCTGCCCTCGGCGTTCGATAATCGCCCCCTCACCTTCGACGAGTTCGAGCAGCTCCACGGGCAGACGCTGTTCACCTCGGCCACGCCGGGCCCATTCGAGCTGCAAGTCAGCGCGCAGGTCGTCGAGCAGATCATCCGCCCCACCGGGCTGGTGGATCCCGAGTTATCGGTGCGGCCAACCAAGGGCCAGGTGGATGACCTCATCGGCGAGATCAACGAACGCACCCGGCGCGGCGAGCGGGTGCTGGTGACGACCTTGACCAAGAAGATGGCCGAGGACCTCACCGAGTACCTGACCGACCTGGGGCTGAAGGTGCACTACCTGCACTCGGAGATCGAGACCCTGGTGCGCAGCGAAATCCTGCGCGACCTGCGCCTGGGGGTCTATGACGTGGTCATCGGCGTCAACCTGCTGCGCGAGGGACTGGACCTGCCGGAGGTATCGCTGGTGGCGATCCTCGACGCGGACAAGGAGGGCTTTCTGCGTTCCGAGGTCAGCTTGATCCAGACCATCGGCCGCGCCGCGCGGCACGCCTGGGGGCGGGTGATAATGTACGCCGATAACGTGACCGATTCGATGCGGCGCGCGATAGACGAGACCAACCGGCGGCGCGAGAAGCAGCTCGCCTTCAACCGCGAGCACGGCATCACGCCGGAGACGATTCGCAAGGGCATCAGGGCGCTCTTGGCGGCGCAGCAGGTGGCGGAGGAGCCGGCGGTCTATTACGCCGGCGAGGGCGCGCCGGAGCGCGAGCTGCCGCACATCATCGCCGACCTGGAGCAGGAGATGCGCATCGCCGCGCAAGAGCTGCGCTTCGAGGAGGCGGCCAACCTGCGCGACCAGATCGCGGCGCTCCAGGGCCGGCCGCGCGGCGCGTGCGCGGTGTCGGGGGCGGGGCGCGGGGCGGGCGGCTCCGCCGCTTCCGCCCATCGTGGCAAGGCCGTCCGCGGCCGCAAGCGCAAGCGGTAGGCAAATGATCCACAGATTGCGCAGATTGCACAGATTCTGAGAGAAAGGAACGCCGAGTAAACGGGGGCTTTGCTCTTTCTGCGTATGTCCTCTCCGGATCTGATCCCAAATCTGCGAAATCTGCGTAATCTGCGGATAATAAGAACTCAATGGCAACCGATAAGATAATCGTCCGCGGCGCGCGGCAGCATAACCTCAGAAACATCGACGTCGAGATCCCGCGCAACCAGATGGTGGTCATCACCGGGCTGTCGGGGTCGGGCAAGTCATCGCTCGCCTTCGACACCATCTACGCCGAGGGGCAGCGCCGCTACGTCGAGAGCCTCTCCTCCTACGCGCGGCAATTCCTCGGCCAGATGGACAAGCCAGACGTGGACAGCATCGAAGGGCTGTCGCCCGCCATCTCCATCGACCAGAAATCGGCGAGCCACAACCCGCGCTCCACCGTCGGCACCGTCACCGAGATCTACGACCACCTGCGCCTGCTCTACGCACGCATCGGCATCCCCCACTGCCCCAAGTGCGGCCAGGAGATCGCGCGCCAGTCCCTCGACCAGATGGTGGACCGCATCGCAGCGCTGCCCGAGGGCGCGCGCATCCTCATCCTCGGCCCGGTGGTCAAGGGGCGCAAGGGCGAGTATCGCGCGGTGCTCGATGACATCCGCAAGCAGGGCTTCGTCCGCGTGCGCGTGGACGGCGAGGTGCGGGAGCTGTCGGAGGAGATCAAGCTCGCGCGCTACAAGCAGCACACCATCGAGGTGACGGTCGATCGGTTGATCATCAAGCCCGGGCTGCGGCGGCGTCTGAGCGATTCCATGGCGACGGCGCTCAAGATCGGCGACGGCGTGGCGCTGGTGCAGATAGCCAAGCTGCCGGCCGGGGCCGCCGCGCGCGAAGGGGAAGCAGGCCCCGCGGGCGGCGAGGAGCTCGCCTTCAGCGAGCGCGGGGCGTGCCTGCGCTGCGATGTCAGCTTCCCCGAGCTCGAGCCGCGCATGTTCAGCTTCAACAGCCCCTACGGCGCGTGCCCCGCCTGCGGCGGCCTGGGCACGCGCCAGGAGTTCGACGAGGAGCTGCTGGTTCCCGACCGCTCGCTGAGCCTATCGCAGGGCGCGATCCTGCCCTGGGCGACCGAGGTCTCGCGCTACTATTCCTCCTTGCTGCGGGCGGCGGCGCAGACCTATGACATCGGCCTGGAAACGCCGCTCAACCGGTTGCCCAAGGCCAAGCTCGACAAGCTGCTCTATGGCACTGGCGAGCGCGTGCGCGTGCGCTTCCGCGGGCGCGGCGGCCGGCTGCGCGTTTACGATACGACCTTTCGCGGCCTGCTGCATCACCTGATGCAGGACTACGAGCAGACCGATTCCGACTATCGCCGCGCCGAGCTCGAGAACTACATGAGCATCAAGCCCTGCCCGGCCTGCGGCGGCGCGCGCCTCAAGCCCGAAAGCCTGGCGGTGACCATTCATGACCGTCACATCTCGCAACTGGCCGCGCTCTCCATCCGCAACGCGGCGGAGTTCTTCGACCACCTCGAGCTCTCGCCGCGCGAGGAGCTGATCGCCCGCCAGGTGCTGAAGGAGATTCGCGCCCGCCTCAACTTCCTGCTCAACGTCGGGCTGGACTATCTCACCCTCGACCGCGCCGCCGCGACGCTGGCGGGCGGCGAGGCGCAGCGCATTCGGCTGGCGACGCAGATCGGGTCGGGACTCACCGGAGTGCTCTATATCCTCGATGAGCCCAGTGTCGGCCTGCATCAGCGCGACAACCGCCGCCTGATCTCGACCCTGCACGCGCTGCGCGATCTCGGCAATACCGTCCTCGTCGTCGAGCATGACGAGACCACCATCAACTCCGCCGACCATATCATCGACATCGGCCCCGGCGCCGGCGAGAAGGGCGGCGAGATCGTCGCCACCGGCGGCATCGAGGACATCATCGCCTGCCCGCGCTCCATCACCGGCAAGTACCTCAGCGGCGAGCGCCGCATCCCCGTCCCGCCCCGCCGCCGCGTGCCCAAGTTCGACTATCGCACCGACGGCCGCTGGATCGTCATTCGCAAGGCGCGCGAGCATAACCTCAAGCGCATAGACATCCCGATTCCGCTCGGCGTCTTCGTCTGCCTCACCGGCGTCAGCGGCTCGGGCAAGAGCACGGTCATGGAGGACATCCTCTACCGGCGGCTGGCGCACGCGCTGCAAGGCGTGCGGCTGTCCTGGGGCCGCCACGAGCGCATCGACAACATGCGCGCGCTGGACAAGGTCATAGACATCGACCAGTCGCCCATCGGCCGCAGCCCGCGCTCCAACCCCGCGACCTACATCGGCGCCTTCACGCCCATCCGTGAGCTGTTCGCGCAGACCCCCGAGGCGCGCGCGCGCGGTTATCGCCCCGGCCGCTTCAGCTTCAACGTCAAGGGCGGCCGCTGCGAGGCCTGCCAGGGCGAGGGCATCATCCGCATCGAGATGGTCTTCCTGCCCGATGTCTTCGTGCCGTGCGAGGTGTGCGAGGGCTCGCGCTACAACCGCGAGACGCTCGAGGTCAAGTACAAGGGGCGCGACATCGGCGACGTGCTCAGCATGACCGTCGCCGAGGCGCTGGAGTTCTTCCGCAACATCCCGGCCATCCGCCGCAAGCTCGAGACCATCCACGACGTAGGGCTGGACTATATTCGCCTGGGACAACCCGCGACCACGCTCTCCGGCGGCGAGGCGCAGCGCGTCAAGCTCGCCGCCGAGCTCTCCAAGCGCTCCACCGGGCGCACGCTCTACCTGCTCGACGAGCCGACGACGGGCCTGCACTTCGCGGATATCGAGCACCTGCTCGATGTCCTCAATCGCCTCGTTGACGCGGGCAACAGCGTCGTCGTCATCGAGCACAACCTCGATGTCATCAAGTGCGCGGATTACATCATCGACCTCGGGCCCGAGGGCGGCGACGCCGGGGGGGAGATCGTCGCTGCCGGCACGCCCGAGGAGGTAGCGCAGGTCGAGGGCTCCTACACCGGGCAATTCCTGGGGCCGATTCTGGAGCGAACGCAACCCGCCGCGCGGGACGCAAGCGGCGGTCGCGCCGTGATGTGGGCCCTCTCGAACGCAGCGGGTGACCGGGAGCCGCGGCGAACGGCCGGTTGAAAGGCTGCAAGCGCGGGTCGTCATAGCAGCCGCATTGCGCGAATCAGCAGGGAGGACATGATGAGCCACTGGAGGGAGAGGATCGAGGTTAACCCGCAGGTGATGCTGGGAAAGCCGGTTATCGCCGGTACGCGAATCCCGGTGGAGCAGATCCTGCGAAAACTGGCGGCGGGCATGAGCTTCGAGGCGATCATGCGCGATTATCCGCGCCTCACGCGGGAGGATATTCAGGCCGCCTTGGCCTATGCCTCCGACGCGGTGGGGTCGGAGGAGATTCTGCTGACTGGTCCGCCAAAATGAGGTTCCTCGCCAACGAGAACGTGGAGCAGCCAGTGGTGGATGCGTTGCGCGTGGCCGGACATGACGTGAGTTGCGTCGGGGAGATCGGTGCGGGAGCGAGCGACGAAGAGGTCCTGCGTCTAGCCAATGCGCAACAGCGACTGGTCCTGACCAACGACAAGGACTTCGGGGAACTGGTCTATCGCGAGGGCCGGGCGGCTGAAGGCGTCGTACTTCTGCGGCTCGCGGTGCAGGATGGGCTTGAGAAAGCAAGGCGGGTCACTGAAATCATCCGTGCCCTGCAAGGGAGACTCTCGGGGCACTTCGCGATCGTCACTGAGGAACATGTACGGCTCCGGCCACTGCGGAGGCCGTAGTAGCCCCCCAGTACGGCATCCGCGGCACGACGACCGACATTGACCCCAACACGAAGCATCTGGGACAGCCGCCTCGGCTGTCACTTGAGCAGAGCGCCGGCGGCGCTCGTTAGCAGCGAGGGGACTCGGGAGGGAGCGACGGCTATGACCAATAGGCAGATCGAGCGCGCGGCCGTGGCATTGGCAAAGCACGTGCTCGAAACGGAAGGCTATGCGGTTACCGTGGAAGGGGGAGGATACGACCTCAAAGCGCAAAAGGACGGCGACGAGATCCACGTTGAGGTCAAGGGAGCGGGCAAAACCGTTAGTGGGACTGGCGGATTCCGTTATATGACTGACGGCGAGTTTCGCGCTGCGCGCCAGGATGTCAAGTGGCAACCCTGGATCGTTGAGAACCTAAGCGACGGCACAAGTGTGACGTTGACCAGGATCGCCCGCGACGAGGTGATCGCAAACTCGGTCATGGAGATTTCCTGGATGATCAAGATTGGGGGCTGGTGTCGGGAACGTCGTGAGCCTGTCGCCGAGGAGACCTGTGCCAAAGTGCTGAGTGGCGTGACAGCGCATTCCGCGCGGGCCGCTCGTGCCACGGACACAGCCGAGGGCGGCTGTGCCACATGAGGCTGCTTATGCCCGCGCTTTCACATACCGTTCGCACCGCTCCGGTCGTCGATCCAACTGTGACGGAAATCATCACCCAGGTTCATAGCCCCACGCTGAGCGAGAAGCTCGACGCGCTGCCCGCGCGCCCGGGCGTCTACCTGATGAAGGACGCCGCGGGCAAGGTCATCTACGTCGGCAAGGCGTCGTCGCTGCGCAACCGCGTGCGCTCTTACTTCCAGGCGGGACACGAGCCGGAGGGCCAGAAGTCGGCCCTGGTCGAGCGCATCGCCGACCTCGACTGGATCGTCACCAATTCCGAGGTCGAGGCGCTGATCCTCGAGTTCAACCTGGTGCAGCGCTACCGCCCGCGTTATAACGTGCGCCTGCGCGATGACAAGCGCTATCCCTACATCAAGATCACGGTCAACGAGGAGTACCCGCGGCTGGTAGTGGTGCGCAACATGGAGCGCGACGGCGCGCGCTACTTCGGCCCCTACACCAGCACCCGCGCGATGTGGGAGACGGTGCGGCTGGTGCGGCGCATCTTCGGCCTGCGCCAGGCGCTGGTGGCGTCGGCGAAAAAGCGCGCCGGTTGCAACTGGCAGCCCGGCGAGCGCCGCTTGCGCGCGTGCCTTGATTTCCACATGCGCCAGTGCCTCGCGCCTTGCGTCGGCGAGGTCACGCCCGAGGAGTACCGCCGCGCCGCCGAGCGCGCCATGCTCTTCCTCGACGGGCGCGCGGATAAAGTGCTCGACGATCTGCGCCGCCGCATGGAGGAGGCCTCCGCTGAGCTGCGCTTCGAGGAAGCGGCTCGCCTGCGCGACAAGATCGCCGCGGTCGAGCAGACCACCGAAACGCAGAAAATGGTCTTGCCCGAGCGCGGCGACGCCGATGTCATCGCGCTGTGGCTGCAAGAGGATGAGGGCAGCGTCGTCGTCTTCGCCATACGCGACGGCAAGCTGGTGGGGCAGGAGCATTACCTGCTGGTGGGCACCTCGGGCGTGCCGTCGGCGCAGGTGCTCGGCGAGTTCATGCGCGAGTACTACGGCCGCGCGGCGTTCGTGCCCAAGGAGGTGCTGGTGCCCGGGGAGATCCCCGACGCGCAGCCGTTGCAGGGCTGGCTTGCCGAGCGGCGTGGGGGCAAGGTCGTCATGCGCGCGCCCAAGCGCGGCAAGCGCAAGGAACTGCTCGACCTGGCGGCCGACAATGCGCGCATCCAGCTCGAGACGCAACACGCGCGCGCCGGCGCCGAGGAGCGCCGCGGCCGCGAAGCGATCCTCGACCTGCGTGCGGTGCTGAATCTGCCGGTGGCGCCGGAGCGCATCGAAGCCTACGATATCTCCACCATCCGCGGCCAGGATTCCGTCGGCTCGATGGTCGTGTTCGATAGCGGGCGACCGAAGAAGGCCGACTATCGCCATTTCCGCATTCGCGGCGCGACGCGCGATGCCGACGACTACGCCATGATGCGCGAGGTGCTGTCGCGCCGCTTGCAGGCGGCGGAGGCGCGGCAGAAATACGCTCGTTTGCCTGACCTGATGGTGGTGGATGGTGGCAAGGGACAACTTGGTATTGCGGCAGCGGCGCGCGACGCCCTGAGGCTGTCATTTCCCATCGCCGCGCTTGCCAAGGGCGGCTCCGAGCGTGGCCGAGGGGAGCATGACTGGGTTTACCTCGAACGGCGAGCCGAGCCGGTCATCCTGCCCAGCCACTCGCGCGCTCTGCATCTGCTCCAGCGGGTGCGTGATGAGGCGCATCGCTTCGCCCAGGCGTACCATCACACGCTGCGCGCGCGCGCCACGCGCGAGAGCGTGCTCGACGAGGTGGCGGGCGTAGGGCCGGTGCTCAAGCGGCGGCTGCTCGCGCATTTCGGCAGCCTGTCGAAGATTCGCGGCGCGACCGTCGAAGAGTTGGCTGCGGTGCCCGGCATGGGGCGCAAGGCTGCCGAGGCGGTCACGGCCCATCTGGCGGCCGAGACGGCCGGGGGCCGCGACGCCGCGCGAAGTGAGGAATCATGATTGCTCTTATCCGCGTTCGGATGGCAATGGAGCCCAGGCACTCTTGCCTGGGGGCCGCGGGCAGGAGTGCCCGTGCTCCAGGGAGTGCCCGTGCCCCAGCAGGCTGGGTCTGCCTCGCGGCGAGCGACGAAGGCATCGCCGCCTGCACGCTGCCGCAGCCAACGGCGGCGGCCGCATTGGCACAGGTCGATGAGGGGCTCGCCGCGCCGGCGCGGGCGGATGCGCTGCTGCCGCGCGCCGCCCAGGAGCTGCGCCGCTACTTCGCCGGCAAACGGGTGGCGCTCGATTTGCCGCTCGGCCTATCCGGCTTGCTGGATTTCACGCGGCGGGTGCTGCTGGCCGTGGCGCGGATTCCGTATGGCGAGACGCGCAGCTATGGGCAGATCGCGCGCGCGGCCGGCCGCCCTAACGCGGCGCGAGCGGTGGGCCAGGCGATGGCGCGCAACCCGCTCGCGCTCATAGTCCCGTGCCACCGCGTCATCGGCAGCAGCGGCGGCCTGATCGGCTTCGGCGGCGGGCTGGATCTCAAGCGGAACCTGCTCGAGATGGAACAGCGAGGCCGTTAGCGACGGGGCGATGTCATTCTGAGCCCTTCGGCTTCGCTCAGGGTAAACTCCGCGAGGTTTACCCGCCCGTGGCGGGAATCCCCTACCGGGGTTGCGGCAGGAGGCAGGGGACGCCTTCGTCCGCCGGAGCGGAACTTCGTCGTCCGCGAAGGCGGAAGCGGAACTGCCCACTTCGCCGAAGTAGCTTCGGCTACGAAGGCTGAATCGTCGCCCGCGAAGGCGGATTCCTCGGTCGCGTTGCTCCCTCGGAATGACATCGCGGTGGGCGGGGATGCACCTGCCCTTGGCGCCAGTGGAGCGCTCAGCATGACCGACGGCGAGGAAACAACATGCGAGGCATTGTGCTGCGTTGGATCCTGTTGAGCCTGGCGGTGTGGGGCGCGGCAAGCGTGCTGCCGGACCATATGATCGCCGTCAGCAGCGTCTGGTCGGCGCTGCTCGCGGTCGTCGTCATCGGCCTGCTCAACGCCCTGGTCAAACCCATCCTTTTTTTCTTCAAAATCATCACATTCCCGATCAACTTCCTGACTTTGGGTTTGTTCTCGCTCGTGGTATCATTTTGTATGAACGCCGTCGTCTTCTGGGCCGTGGGCCAGGACTGGCTGCCGGGATTCGCCGTCAAGGGCGTGGTCGCCGCGGCCGCGGGCGCCGCCATTATGAGCGTCGTCAACAGCATTGTTACGCTGCTCATCGCCGACCGGCGGCGGTAGACAAATGCCGGCGCGGCCGGCAGCGATGCTCGAGCGCGCTCTGCGCTGATGAGAAGAACTCGGGACATGCGGATCAAGCCCAAGCCGCCCGTCGTCGAGCTGGTCATCGTCACCGGCCAGTCGGGCGCCGGCAAGAGCGAGGCCATTCACTGCTTCGAGGACCTCGGGTTCTTCTGCGTCGATAACCTGCCGCCGGCGCTGGTGCCGAAATTCGCCGAGCTGTGCGCGCATTCGCAGGGCAAGGTCTCGCGCGCGGCGGTGGTCATTGACGTGCGCGGCGGCGCATTTTTCGGCGACCTCACCGCGGCCTTGGCCGAGGTGCAGCGCATGGGCCTGGACTACCGCATCCTGTTCCTCGCCGCCTCCGACGAAGCCCTGGTGCGCCGCTACAAGGAGACGCGGCGGCGTCATCCGCTTGCCGACGCCAAACGTACTCTACTGCAAAGCATCCGCCGCGAGCGCCGTCTGCTCGCCGCGCTCAAGGAGCAGGCGCACAAGGTGATCGACACCTCCGATCTGCCGGCGCAGCAGCTCAAGCGCGAGGTCTCCTCGCTCTTCACCTCGCGCCGGGCGCGCGGGATGTTCGTGACCGTAGTCTCTTTCGGCTACAAGTTCGGGGTGCCGCTCGATGCCGACGTTGTCTTCGACCTGCGCTTCCTGCCCAGCCCGCACTATGTCAGCGAGCTGCGGTCGCTCTCGGGCAAGGATCGCGCGGTGCGCAGGTTCGTGCTCGCCAGCGACGGGGCGAAGGAGTTCCTGCGCCGCGCGTTCGACTATCTCGACTTCGCGCTGCCCCGCTATGCGCAGGAGGGCAAGGCATATCTCACCATCGCGCTGGGGTGCACCGGCGGGCGCCACCGCAGCGTCACCCTGGCCTCCGAGGTGGCGCGTCACCTCGCGGCGCGCGGATACCGCGCCTTGGTCGAGCACCGGGATGTGGAGAAGTGAGGCCACGGTCGCCGGTTCGCGGCGCCTGAACTGGTGGATAGTCATGGCATCCAGTAGTTAACGAAAGGCAGAGTCACGTGAACTTCGTCGCCATCGATGTTGAGACGGCGAACGCGGACCTTGCAAATGTCTGTCAGATTGGCATTGTCTCCTTTGAGAACGGAAACTTGAAGGAGTCCTGGCAAAGCTTCGTGAACCCGGAGGACTACTTTGACCCTGTGAACGTGGCAATCCACGGGATTGATGAGAGTGCCGTAGCGGGAGCGCCGATCTTCCCGCAACTAGCTACGATGATCAGGGAGCGGACAGCCGTCTGTGTAGTCGTTAGCCACACATGCTTTGACCGCGTTGCCCTCGCCCGCGTTAGCGAGAAGTATGATCTGGCGCCTTTCGAGTGCACGTGGCTCGACACGGCAAGGGTCGTTCGTCGTGCCTGGACAGAGCTGTCGCAACGGGGCTACGAGCTTGAGAGCGTCGCCACCAAATTGGGCATCGCGTTCGCCCATCACAACGCTGCTGAGGACGCGCGCGCAGCCGGCGAGATTCTTCTCAGGGCGATGAGCGAGACCGGGATGGGCCTCAGTGACTGGATGGATCAAGTCAGGAAGCCTATCTCGCCATCGCACATAAGGATGGAGGGCGACCCTGAAGGGCCTCTGCACGGCGAGGTGGCGGTCTTCACCGGCGCCCTTACGATCACGAGAAGGGAAGCGGCGCAACTAGCAGCGGAAGCGGGGTGCGAAGTTGCGCCGGCGGTTAGGCAAGATACGACGTTGCTTGTCGTCGGTGATCAGGATATCAGAAAACTCGGGGGACACGATAAGAGCTCAAAGCGGCGAAAGGCGGAGGCGTTGATCGCCAAAGGGCACCCGATTCGAATAGTGTGCGAAGGTGACTTTAGGCGGCTTGTTGGGTCGTCAATATGAGCTAGTCGGGCAAGAGCTCTTGTCCGCCGGAACTCGCTAACTTGGCTCGGTACAAACTCCAGCGGTTCATCAGGGGCTTCAAGAATTGCACGCAAGAAATCCCGAGGCGCCGTGGAATCCAGCACTTCCGGCTGAGGTTTCACCGCAAGAATACGAAAAGCAGGTGGTCGCTTGCCTGAAAGCTTCAGCCTCGTCGCTTGAGAGCTTTGAAGTCCAGCACCTGAAGCACTTGGCTGGTGCGGGGGGCGAATACGAGTTCGATGCCGTTGCCGAATTGACGGTGTTCTCCGGCGCGCGCATAATTGTCCTCGTGGAGTGCAAGCGTTACAGTCGACCGGTGGAGCGTGCCGAATTGCAGACCCTGTGGGCAAAACTTCAGGATGTGAAGGCACACAAAGCCATGATGGTCGCTACGTGTGGCTTCCAGCAGGGCGCCCTTGAGTACGCGAGAATCTACGGAATTGCCACGATAGCTTTGGTGGGCGGCACGTTCCTTTATGAGACTAGAGGTCGCGGCTCGACTTCGGATCCACGGCTTTCGGTACTTTTGCCGATGCTCGCTGGCATCCTGATGTGGTTCGACACGGGCAATATAAGGTGCAGGCTAGTCTCTGCAGAATGCCCCGAGGCACTTGCCGAATGGTTGACACGATGAACGGAGCCTCCGGCAGATCACTCCGGGAACTGACGCGAACGCATCCGCAGATTCGACACGTGGAAAGGCATCGTCATTGGTAATCGTGCGCAAGATGATGCGCTGGCTGTGGCCGGGGCTGGGGGTCAAGCGCTGGATGGCCGTGGGCGCGGTCGGCATCGCGCTCGTGGGCTTCGGCGCCGCCCTCTCCGCGCCGTCCGCGGCCCGCGAGCCGGGTGTGATCGGGTTCGTTCAGCGCCACCTGGCCGCGGTCGCGCCGCCGTGGGTCTCCGCGCTGCTCATCATGCTCGCCGGCGCCGCCGTGACTTTCCTTGGCATGCGCCAGATGGTGCGTTCCATCGTTCACACCGTCAGCCCCAAAGACCACGGCCGCCTGGCCGAGGCGCTCTATGCCAAGCGCTGCCTTGCCGACGGCCCGCGGCTGGTCGCCCTCGGCGGCGGCACCGGCCTATCCACCCTGCTGCGCGGCCTCAAGCTGTGGAGCCCCAACATCACCGCCGTCGTCACCGTCTCCGACGACGGCGGCAGCTCCGGCCGCCTGCGCCGCGACCTGGGAATCCTGCCGCCCGGCGACATTCGCAACTGCCTCGTCGCCCTGGCCGATGTCGAGCCGCTCATGACCCAGCTCTTCCAGTATCGCTTCACCGACAAGGCTGGCCAGGGGCTTGAGGGGCATTCGCTCGGCAACCTGCTCATCGCCGCGCTCACCGGCGTCACCGGCGACTTCAAGCTCGCAGTAGAGGAGACGAGCAAGGTGCTGGCGATCCGCGGCCGGGTCGTGCCGTGCACGCTCGCGGACGTGCGGCTGAAAGCGGAGATGGACGACGGCAGCGTGCTCGTGGGCGAAACCACCATCGCCGACAGCCCGCGCGGCATCGCGCGCCTGCGCCTGGAGCCCGAGGATGCGCCGCCGCTGGATGAGGTGCTCGGGGCCATCGCCGAGGCGCAAGCGATCGTGGTCGGCCCGGGAAGCCTCTATACCAGCGTGCTGCCCAACCTGCTGGTGCCGGGCGTGGTGGAGGCGATCCGGCGCGCGCCGGCGCCGACGATCTACGTCTGCAATGTCATGACCCAACCCGGCGAGACCGACGGCTACACCGCATCGCGCCACCTGGAGATGCTGGTCAAGCACCTGGGGTGCAATCCCTTCACGGTGTGCCTGATGAACTCGTGCCTGCCGACGGCGGCGGTGTTGCAAGCTTACCGCAAAGAGGGGGCCGAGCCGGTGCGCCCAGAGGCGGCGAAGGTGCTGGAGCTGGGCAGTCGGCCGGTGGTCGCCGACCTGCTGAGCGACGAAGACCTGGCGCGCCACGACTCGCAGAAGCTCGCCGCGGCGATCATGAGCGTCGTCGAGGCATTGCCCCCGGCGCGGTGAGCGTAGCATAGCGAAAGGGTGTCAGGGCGAGCGACGGCCCGGGCGTTGGGTCAAGGCGTAGACAGCCGTAGCGCTGGCCGGGAGCAGCAGAAGGCAGGCTGCGGCGCTCACCACACGCATCATCATGGGACGCATGGCGGCTGCGCCGGCGCCGAGACCTACGGTCGCCAGGCAGGCAATCGCCCAGGCTGTCACCCACGCGGAAACCAATGTGCGCTGGGGCCGCAGCGCCGCCAATAGCCCGCCTATCACGCCTGCCAGGGGCGCGCCGCAGATAGCCACAATCAGGGCCAAAGGCCCGATTCCCATAAACGTTATGATCGTCGTCGCCACCCCAATGACGCCGGCAACTGCCGTCGAAAGCAACGCAGTCGCCACGATCCCAGGCGTGCCGCTCGGTGTTGAATCCCGGGGTCTCGTCAGCGGCCCCATCAGCGCGTAAACACCAGCGGCGCTAGTCGGCACGAACAGAAGGCACGCCGCCAGACCAGCTATCGCCAAGCCGAAGTCCTGGCGCAGTCCGCCCATGCCAAGCGCAGTCTCCAGCGCAACCGCAACTATCCAGGCGCTCGCAAAGAGAGGCAGGAACGTGCGCCGGGGCCGCAGGGCCGCCAGCAGTCCGCCGACGATGGCTGCGAGCGGCGTGAGGAAGGCGGTTGAAATCCAGAACACCGTGCTGCCCACCACCTCCGCACGAGCAAGCATCGTGGTCATGATGGCGGTCGCTGCGACAACCAGTTCGGTCGCCACTGCCGACAGCAGCGCGGCGGCCACGATTGCGATCGAGTGGCCTATCTCGGAGCGTGGGCGCTTTTCCATCTGCGCCTCCCGAGTGCGGCGAGTTGCGGCGGGGTGGGTTGAGCCTGCTGGCCCCGCCTACGACGTATGCCCGTTGGCGGCGCGCAGGAGTAGGTTCTCGTAGGCGCTGAGGGCGCTCTGGCGGGAGAAGAGCTGTTCGGCGCCGCGGCGGGCGTGAAGGGCGCAGCTCTCGCGCAGCGCGCGGTCCTCGCGCAACGCCCCCAGCGCGGCGATCAGCGGAGTCGCGTCATCCGGCGGCACCGCGATGCCGCAGCGATTCTCGGCCACGATTCGCGCCGCGTCCGATCCCAGCCCCACCGATGCCACCAACGGCCGCGCGCTCGACATGATGGTCGGGATCTTCGACGGCAGGCTGGTATAAGACGCCTCCTCGCGCAGCAGGATGACCGATACGTCCGCCGCCGCCAGCATCAACGGCAGCTTCTCGCGCGGCTGAAGCGGCAGGAAGCGCACGTTGGTCAGCCCCATCGCCCGCGCCTTTCTCACCATTGCTTGCTTGCGCGTGCCCTCGCCGACGATGAGGAACAGCATGTGGTCGTCGCGCATCGCATGCGCCGCCTCCAGCAGCACCTCCAGGCTCTGCGACCGCCCGATGTTGCCGGCGTAAAGCACCACGAACTGATCGTCAAGATTGAGCTCGCGGCGAAAATCGTTGTGGCGCGGCAGCGGGCGGATGAAATCGGTGTCCACCCAGTTGTAGATCACCTCGAGCTTGGATGGCGGCACGCCTTTGCGCACCAGGTTATGCACGAAGCTGGGCGAGATGACGGCGACATGCTTGGAGTGACGATAGATCCATTTCTCTAGCGCGTGCAGCGGCCTCAGCAGCGGGTTATCCTTTAGCACGCCCAGGCGCTCGACCACGTCGGGGAAGATGTCCTGCACGTTGAAGACGAACGGCACGCCCCACAGCTTCGCCGCGAGCAGGCCGGGCACGCCGCTGGGAAAAGGAGGGGAGACGCAGAGCACGATGTCGGGGCGCCCGGCGCGCAGCAGCCCATAGACGCACGAGATGGCGAACGAAATTTGCAGCAGGATCTTGTCGAGCAGGGTGCCGCGCGGGCGCACCCGGACATAGGTGCGGTAGATATCCACCCCGGCATCGCGCTCGAGGCAGGCGAGCCGGCGGCGATAGCGCCCCGGGATCCTGCGCTCGGGGTAGAAGGGCATGCCGCAGACAACTGAGACGCGATGCCCCTGTGCGGCCAAGTGCTCGGCGAGGTCGCCGACCAGCGGCCCGTTGCCGGTCTGGTCGGGGCGGTAGTGCATGCTGAGAATGACGACTTTCACCGGCTATTCCTCTGCGCCCCCAGCAGGAACAGGAACCGACCAGGTTCCTCTCCCCCCGCGCTCAGATTCGACGCATGCGCGGCGGCGCCTGCTGCCTTGACAAGGTTTTTCCTCGCTCGCCCTCGCGTCTCGGCCAGGCCTGGCGCTCGGGTTATCCGTACTCCGCGCTGGAGTTGGGTGCCGGCTTGCGACCCCGCAAAACGCGGCCTCAGGCGAGGCCGCGCCCGACTGCGGCAGCCCTCAATACCGCCATGGTTCGCTCGGCCGTGCGCGACCAGGGGAAATCCTGCGCCCGCCGCAGCCCTGCCGCGACCAGCCGCCCGCGCAGTTCTTCGTCCCACAGCACGCGCTCGATGGCGGCGGCCATGTCCCGTATCTCAAAGGGATCGAAGTACACCGCCGCGTCGCCGCCGATCTCGGGCATCACGCTCGCCCGCGACAGCGCCAGCGGCACGCCGCTCGCCATCGCCTCGACCTGGGTCAGGCCGAAGCCCTCAAACAGCGATGGAAAAACGTACGCGCGCGCCAGGCGGTAGAGCCCCGGTATCTCGGTCTCGGGAACGCCGCCGGTGAATACAACCGACTTGGCCGCACCTAGCCCCGCCGCCGCTGCGCGCAGCTCGCGCTCCACCTGCGCGTCGAGCGGCCGCCCGGCGATCACGAGCTGCACGCCGCGCCGTAGCGCCGGGCTGGCGGCGAAGGCCGCGATGAGCCTATCGAAGTTCTTCCATCTTCTCAGGCTAGATAGAGATAGGATATAGGGCTCGCGCACGCCTTGGGCACGCGCCCAATCGCTTGGTTGGTCACCCGGCTGCGCCGGACCGAAGCGCGACGTGTCCACGCCATAATGGATGGCGACGATCCGCTCGGGCGCGATGCCCACCGCCTGAATAAGCTCCCGCCGCGTGGTCTCGGTGGGCGCGATGAAGGTCGTTGCGACGCGCGCCGACAGTTTGACGAACGCGCGCAGATAAAGGCCGGCGCCCCGCCCGAACTCCTGCGGCCGCACCCACGGCTGGCTGATGTTGATGGTGACAACCGAGGGAATGCCGCCGTGCGCCAGCAGGGCAACGTTACCCGGGCAGAAGATCACGTCCGGGCGCGTCCGCCGCGCCAGCGCCGCCAGCAGCATCTGCTCCCAGGCCACGCGAATCGGCGCGCTGCGAGCCGCCACGCGGGGAATCGGCAGCATGGAGAAGCGCTCGTCGGCGGGCACGATCCCCGCGCCGACATGGCGCTTTGCGGCGACCACGCAGCGCCAATCGCCATCCATCCGGGCCATCTCGGCAAAGAGGCTGGCCACATAGCGCCCCACGCCCCCACCCAACTGCACGGGCGCGCAGTTGCACAGGATCCTCATCGATCACATCCGCTGGCGACGGCGGTTCCCGCCCGCAAGAGGCACGGCGAAACCAGCGCGGCGGCGCGGTGGCAGTTGTGCCGTCGGTCCCCGCCCGTAGGGGCGCGGCATGCTGTGCCCCTACCCTGCTCGACGGGCAGTGCCGGCGGTCGAACCGCCCACCGCCTGCTTCGCCAGCCATTTCACGCGGCGAACGCGCGATCGGCCCTACGATCCGCGGGCGAAATGGGCGCGCGCAGGAGCTCGTCGTATAGCTCCTGGATCTGCCGCGCGAAGCGCTCGAGGGTGAATCGCTGCTCGATAAGCCGCCGCGCGGCCCGTCCCATCGCCGCGGCAGCGACGACATTCGATAGCAGGCGATCCATCGCCGCAGCCATCGCCTCGGCGTCACCAGGGGTGACAAGCAAACCCGTCCGGCCGTCATCCACGATCTCGGGCACCCCGCCGCACGCGGTGGCAACTACTGGCTTGCCCGCGGCGCCCGCTTCGAGCAGCACCGTCGGCAGCGGGTCGGGCAGGACCGATGCGTGCACCACCAGCTCCAGTTCGGCCATGACCTCGGCCACATCATCCCTGCGTCCGGTGAAGATCACCCGGTCGGCGATTCCGCCGCCATGGGCCAGACGGGTCAGCCGCGCCTGGTATCCCGCGTCCCGGAAAAGCGGCGCGCCGACGATGATGAAGACGACCTCCGGCTGGGCCTGGGCCACCATCGCCGCCGCGCGCAGAAAGACGTGCTGCCCCTTCCACTGGGCCAACTGGCCGACGATGCCGACGAGCCGCGCACTTGCGGGCAGACCGAACTGCGCGTGGAGCAGGCCGGTGGAAGGGCGCGGTTGAAAGCGGCCGCCGGGATCGATGCCATTGTAAATGACCGCCAACTTCTCCGGCGGTATGCCCCATGCTTTGAGCTCAGCCGCCACCGCGCGCGAGACGCAGACGATGCGATCGGCGCCGTGCGCCGCCAGCCGCAGCGCCCAGCCGTTGGGCCAGCGGCGCCTGAAGATAGCGTGCATGTGCCACACCGTGGTCACGCCCGACGCGAGCGCGGCGTTGGCACACGCGAGCTGCGCGCCCCAGGAATTGGTGTGCAGGATGTCAACCTGGCGCTCGCGCAGGCAGGTTTGCAGCCGCCGCGAGAAGGCGCGCAGCCGCGGCAGCTCCAGTACGAGCGATCGCGGGGTGCGGCGCAGCCGCGGAAAGCGCATGGTCTCCGTCGGCGCATTGACATCGGCCAGCCGCTGCGCCATCGCCCCGCCCGGCGGGCACACCGCGCGCGGCTCGTAAAGCGAGCGATCGAGCGACCCGATGAGGCCGAGCAACACGATCTCGGCGCCGCTGACCTGCGCGGTCTCGCAGGCATAGAGGATGCGGTGGGGCACGCTAGCCCTCCAGCCCGAGCAATGGCGCCGCGACGGCGATCAATAGGCCGAAGCCGGCGGCGAGAAAGAGCGCGGCGTGACGAGCGCTGTCGCTGGCCAATATGGACAAGCCGCGGGCCAATGAAGGTGTGAAAGTCAGGTTGGTGCCAACATAGAGTGCAACCATGAATACTTGAACATCGTTCGCCGCGGCGCGACGCTATTCCTGCGCGGCACCGGAGACTACGCTCGCGGGCTCCGCCTACGAACGCGAGAATTTCATCGCCGTCCTCAACCATGCCACGTCCGCCCGGTGAGACAGCCAATCGCCCAAGGCCAGCGGACCTACAGAATGGCATCGTAACGGGCGCACACCGGCCGGCGCGAATCAACCGCGAATGCGCATCGAAGCCTTCTTCAAAGACGGCAAGCAGCACTTTGGCCTCGAAGCCTGCCGCCTGCAGACCGCTGCCCGCATCTCGACTTTGACCTTTGCCCTGTCGCTTGCCTTCTCGTGGTTAGCATTCGAGGCCCCCTTGCCCCCGCAATAGGAAGCCCCGATGCGTACACGCGGCAAATTGTCCCATCTCTCCGCGGCAATCGAATGGCTGCATATCCTCGCCCTCCACGCCTTGCTGCACTGTCCCGTGCCAACCACGCTCTGCGGAGGCGTTGAAGGCGGGTAACCGTGAGGTTGCCAACGCCCTTGACAGGCAAGCGACGTTGCTTCACAATACGCTACTCGGCACAGGTGCAGGGCAGTATCGCCTTCGGCGGTGAGATGCGGGGTGAGCACCAGGCGCTGATACCAGCGACACGATGACGCAGGGCGAAGAGACGAGGGCCATGCGCAACGATGGTGATGACCGCGAGCGCGACCACGCGGAGCCTGCGATGGTGCGACCGGCTCTGCTCGTCGGCGTGTGCGTTGTGTTGGCGGCCGCGACCATAATCAGGACCGTTAGCCTAGTCCCGCACGTATACGACGATGGCGTCGAAGCCTGCGCTGGATGGCTCGTAACGCGGGGCGAAGTGCCGTACCGGGACTTTTACTACTTTTACGGCCCGGCCACGCCCTACCTGCTCGCAGCGGCGTTCAGGGTCGCCGGCACATCGTTGCCGACGATGCACGTCCTGGAGGGGATTCTGCTGTTTGCGCTGGCGCTATCCATTTTCGCCTTCGCAAGCACGCTTACGGGCCTGCGATTGGCGCTCATCACTGTCCCCCTGCTGGCCGCCGGGATCATCCGTGCCGTAAACGTCCAGCTCCCGGTGATCGGCGCGCTTCTGTGCTTAGTGCTTGGGGCTCTCGCGCTCCGCAAGCGAAGTAAGCGCGGTGACTGGAAGGGGGCATTCTGGCCGGGGGTATTGGTCGGAATGGTCCCCCTCTGGCGCGTCGATTTCGGCCTGTACGCGCTCCTTGGCTTCGGCCTCTCGGCCGCTACTCTAACCGCCATCGCCGCATCCGCTCGTCGCCGCGGAGCATCTAACGTCGGTACCGGCCTTGCTGGACCGCACTCCAGCAGCCTCCCAGCGTTCCTGGCAGGCCTCGCACTGCCGACGGTGGCCAGCCTCACCGCGCTGCTTGTGGTAGTGTCGCCGGGCGCGCTGTTCGACTGCTTAGTCAAGCTGCCGATCCGAACCGGAGGAATGATGCAACTCCCCGTACCTGCTCCCGCGGGCAACCCTCTGCTTCTCCTCGCGGGTTCATCGGGCATGAAGGCGTTCGCCGTTAAGCTCGTGAACGCCGCGCCACTGTACCTTTCAGGCCTCGTGCTCACAGCAGCCCTTTGTGCCTGGGTAGTGGAGCTGCGCGCGACTGTTCAGACTCGGGTCGCGGCTCCTCGAATCTCGGTCGCCGCAACAGCCCTGCTGGCCGCGTCCCTCGGCCTTGCCTTTTATGCCACTTGGCGAGCCGATCACACCCACGCCTGGCCCCTCCTCATGATGGTTGCCGCGTTTCTGCCCGCGACGTTTGCGGCAGTCAGCTCCCTTCGCCGTCACAGGCCAGGAGCGCCCCGCGCCCTGTGCACGGCGTGGCTGATCTTAACCCTTGGTTACTACACGGTGTTCCTCGCCCTCGGCGTGGCAGACCCGGCCAGGAGATTCGTGCCGAGCCTCCGGGCGATGCATATGTCGCGACCAGCTGCCGGTTCCATGGATCGAAGTCGGCGAGGGCCGGAGCTCACCCCCGACATGGTCATTGAATACGTGAGAGAGCACGTACCGCCCGATGCCTCCGTCTTCTCTGCTTTGCCCAGTCACGACCGAACCCTTGGCAACGACGTGACACTGTACTTCCTCTCCCGTCGACGGCCAAGCACTTACTGGTACACCTTCAACCCGGGGGTGACCACCACTGCCCCCGTACAAAGGCGCATCGCTCGCGACCTGGAGCGCTCGCGGACCCCCATCGTCGTCATATGGCGCCTACCACTCCCGGCCGAGGGCAACGCCAGTACGAGCACAAGCGGCATCCACATCCTTGACGCCTACCTGGCCGCCAACTATCACAAGACCCTCGAAATTGGCCAGTACAGCGCCCTGACGCGGCGCGTACCTCCTAACCCCCGAAGAACAAAAGCACAGACGGCCCTGTGAGGCCGTGACCTGGCGGGGCAGCTCGGGCAGCATTTCAATTGTACGTCGTCGGCGAAAATGGGGCAAACGGGATGTTGCACTTTGGGGTGAACTGGGTGGGTGTTCCTGCTCTCCGGGTCGAAAAGAGATGGCCCAGAAAGGAGCAGGAAGGAATGTCACAGGAACCCGGGGTTGAGGGCATCGCGCAGGAGAGTGCTGAACCGCTAGGAGCACCTAGTGCTCAGTTAACTTATTCCTATAATAATATGGGATACAACCGCTTGAGCTTGATGCGTGCATCGGCGGTGGTGAATTGCCAGTCCACCTTGGTCTGCGCTTGGTTGCGCTGGCCTTCCCATA
>Ga0315280_10001669_pt1 | contig 37645 bp, 26 predicted proteins | sample YL17G06_40_MG_FD_203697 | JGI IMG/M metagenome (GOLD analysis project Ga0315280, IMG submission 203697) | Sediment microbial communities from Yellowstone Lake, YNP, Wyoming, USA - YL17G06_40 | ecosystem: Environmental > Aquatic > Freshwater > Lake > Sediment | place: USA: Wyoming | collected... | reverse complement strand
CTTGGTCGAACAATGGATCAACCTCGGCATCGAACACTCGAAACTCAGAATGCAGATTGCTAAACAGGAGAGATCAGAGTAGCTTGGAACTCGGTACTCTCAAGTATGGAACTCTTGTCCCTGTATGCCGTAATGGCGGCCGGCTTGTCCGTCTTGCTGATGCCCCAGACAGCCGGTGTGCCTCAAGATGACTCGATAGACAGGTTGCTCGATGCCATCGCGGTGGTCGAAAGCCGTGACAACCCGGGGGCGATGGGCGACCACGGCAGAGCCGTTGGAGTGTACCAGATTCATCGCTCCTATTGGGCCGAGGGGACGGAAATCCTCGGCGTCACTTGGAAGTACGCGGACGCTCGAGACCCGCAGAAGGCCCGGCAGGTCGTTCGTGCGTATCTGTGCTACTACGGTCGCGGCAAGACCCTGCTCGAGATGGCACGGATCCACAACGGCGGCCCGAGAGGCCACGAGAAACCCGCCACGCTGACCTACGCACGAAAGATCGAGCAAGTCCTGAACGAGCAGCCGTAGCGTCTATCCCCGCAGGCTCTTGCGTGGTTGGGTGGCACGGACAAACTTGTTTGTCCGTGGGCCTATTTGGATCGGCGCATAGCGTCGTTGGCTTGTAGGATTGGCAGAAGTCCGAGCGGCCTACGCGGCACTAGGGGAGGGCGGGCCTTTGTCCCTTCGCGCCCAGCGGTTGGACGGCCGGCAGGCGGGCGAGGGTCTCTTGGGCGAGGGCGAGGTACTCCCTAGCGCTCTTGCTGCTCGGCGCGTACGTCAGGATGCTCTGGCCCTTGCTCGGCGCCTCCGCCAGTGTCACCGCTTTGTGAATCACCGTCGTGAAGACCAGAGGCCCGAAGAGTCTGCGCATGCCGTCTTCGATGCGCTTGCTCAAGGCGGTGCGATCCTCCGCGAACGTCAGCAGCAGGCCGAGCGGCCGCACGAAGCAAGGATAGAAACGGGCCCGAATGACCCGGATGGTGTCGAGCAGACGTTTGAGCCCATCGAGCGCGAAGAAGTGGGCTTGGACGGGGATGACGACCTCTGTGCCCGCGACCAGTGCGTTGAGCATGAGAATGCCCAGCGAAGGTGAGCAGTCAATCACGCACACGTCGTACTGGCGGGAGACGCTTCGCAGTTGCTCGCCGAGGATCAGTTCCTTGCCCCGCACGTCGCGCAGCGAGAACTCCGCTCCGGCCAGGAGGATATTGCTGGGCAGCAGGTGCAGCCGGGGCAGGCGCGTCCTGACGGCAATGGCGGACACAGGCAAGTACCCCTCCACCATCACATGGTAAGCGGTCTTCTCGAAGCTGTTGGGATCGTAGCCCAGGCCGAGAGTGGCGTGGCCCTGGGGATCGAAATCGACGAGCAGGACCCTATGCCCAAGCTGGGCCAGAGCCGCCGCCAGATTGATCGCGGTGGTCGTCTTCCCACAACCGCCCTTTTGGTTCGCGACCGCTATGATCTGCATGAAGGTAAAGAAACCGAACTCGGCTCGACGGGATTCAACTCATCTTCCCCGACTCAGGAGTTACACACCCAACATTTATTATACCCGGTAAGGGGCATTCCTCCAAGTCAAAACGCCACGACTTAGCACGGGGCGAATCCTCGCCTCCAAGGAAAACACCGTGCGGGGGCTCATGGTTGATATTATCGGCCGCCTGTGTGCGGCGGGGCACGGGAAGAAACGCCTCACGGCGTCACTGCGAACCGGGCGGCCAAATTCTCGCGATCGGCCCCGTTATCGCTGCCGAGGTCGCCCGGCGCGCGGTACGTCAGGGCCGCATGGGCGTCGATCATGCCCCATCCGTACTCCGCGTCCCAACCGGCCGGGCCGAGGTCCCGTGCTGTCCGTTCCATGGCCTCCCGGATTTTGTCGGGGCTCGTCACACCGTAGGATGCCAGCAGGGCCGCCAGGCCGGTGACGTGCGGGGTCGCCATGGACGTTCCTTGGAAGAACCAATAGGCGAAGTCGTTCGGGTCGGACTTGAACGTCTGTTGGAGGATGCCGTCGGGGTGGCCGTCACCATTCTGGTCCACGGTAAGATCACCGCCCGGCGCGACCAGAGACACGTAGGAACCCGTGCTCGAATAGGGGGCCCGGGTCAGGTCATAGCGGACGGCGCCCACGGCGATACAGTAGTCTGTGTATGCCGCCGGGTAGGAAGGTTGATTACGCTTGGCATACTCATTGCCGGCCGCGGCGACCACAGTAACGCCACGGTCATAAGCCGTCTTGACGGCGTTTTGCAGAGTCGTCGAGGGCTGAAGACTGCCCACGCTCAGATTGATGACGCGGGCTCCGTGCTCGACCGCGAACAGAATACCTTGCGAGATCGCGAACACGTCGCCGACGCCGTCATCGTCAACCGCCTTGACCGGCATGATCGAGCAGCGGAACGCCACCCCGGCCACCCCGATGAGATTGTTGGTGCTCTGCGCAATCGTGCCGGTGACGTGCGTTCCGTGCCCGTGGTCATCGTTTGGATGGTTGTCGTCATTGACGAAATCATAGCCGGGGACGAAATGCGTGTCCGCCAAATCGGGGGCCTGCCGGTAAATATCAAAATCCTCGTAGGCTACGCCGGTATCGACCACGGCTACAATCACATTCGGGTCCCCCTCTTCGATATCCCACGCTTCCTGCATCCGTATGTCGTTTTGGGCGGGGTTATTGAGGTTCCACTGGTAGGCATACAGCTTGTCATCTGGGGTAAACGCCGCTTGCACACAGTAGTTCAACTCGGCATACCGCACACCGTCCTGTTGTCCAAGAAGCTGAGCCATGTCCTCCGGGCGGACCGATCCCGGAACGCCGACCAGGTGGAAATCCGCGAGATCACACGTGCGGGCAATCCAGCAGCCCTTCTCCTGCACGAGGCGTTGCCGCTCCGCGGGAAGCACGTTGGGATCGAATCCCACGATGATTTCCCCCGGTCGGAACGCGGGCAGGTCGTGCTCTCCCTGGCCAGATTCATAATCGACCTTCAACTGATCCCCCGGCGAGAGTACGTTCCCCTGTCGAACGGCGCCGCCGCCCGCCGGGGAGAGAGAAGGGCGCAGGGACAGCACCATGACCAGACTCGTCAATAATACCACCGTATCTCTTCTCATAGTAGATCCCTCGTGGGCACCGACCTTCGTCGATATTTGGGACACCGCATGGGAACGATCACGAACGCCGGTCCTCCCAGGCGGTTGCCCGCGGCTACAACGGGAGGCTGCTCCCCGGTTGATCTTGATCACTCGCCGTCACACTATTGGTATTCTCTTCGATACAGTTGATGAGCGAGCTGAGATTCACCGGCTTGGCCACGAACGTCTGCCCGCCACTGACCAGGTATTCTCCGCCGGTCTCTTTGGTACTGACGATCGCCGTCAAGAACACGATGGGCACGTGCTGCAAGGCCGGGTCCGACTGGATCTGGGCGGCGACCTCGTCGCCGCCGATCTCCGGCATCATCACGTCCAGAAGAATCAGGTCCGGCTGAAACTCGCGTGCCGCCGTCAGTGCGTGAAGGGCGTGGTTCTCCGTCCCAACCGTATAGGCGCCCGTGCGTTCGAGGTTCACCTTCATGGTCCGTGTGATGCTGGGCTCGTCATCAATGATGAAGATACGTTTCTTTGCCATAATCAGTTCCTTGGTTGCGGGTTGAGCACGATGGTGACGCGAGCGCCGCCCTCCGCGCGGTTACGGAGCTCAATGGTACCGCCGTGCAGTTGAACGATCTGCTGGGCGACAGAAAGGCCCAGACCGGTGCCTTGACCGGTGGGCTTCGTCGTGAAGAACGGGTCAAACACCTTGGTCACATACGCCTCGGGAATGCCCGGCCCGGTGTCGTCGATTTCCGCCACGAGCGCAGGCGAGCCGGTTTGGCCGGCGAGGGCGGCGGAGGTCCGGATGGTCAGCGTTCCACCCTGCGACATGGCCTGGATGGCATTCATGAAGATGTTTACGAGGACCTGCTCGATCTTGTTTTTGTCCATCGGCAGCGCCGGCAACGCCGCGCCGAACTGGCGGACCACGTCGATGTGATGCCGCGCCAGCTCCAGCTTCACCAGGGACAGCGCGCGATCCACGATGGTGTGGAAATCCTCCGGATTCAACGTGAGTTCGCCCGGCCGGGAGAACTCCAGCAGCTCACTGATCACCCGGTTGGCTCGTTGGATGGCGTCTCGCATGTCCTGAAGCATCGTCGGCGCATCCGGTTCGCTGGCGGGGATAACCTGGGCGAGGTAGTCGGCCACCATCGTCAGCGTCATGAGCGGGTTCTTGACTTCGTGCGCCACGCCGGCGGCCAGCCGGCCGATGGACTCCAGTTTGGTGGCCTCAATGAGCTGCCACTGGGCAGCCTTGAGCTCGGCGTCGGACTTCTGGAGATCAGCCAGAGCCTCGACCAGCCGTTCTCGACTCTGCGACAGTTCGTCATTGGCCCGCGTCAACCGGTCTTCCGCTCGCCTGCGCTCGCTGATTTCCCCGCGCAGCGCCGCGGTGCGCTGCTCGACCTTGCTTTCCAAGCCCTCCTGCAACGCCTTCAATGCCGATAGCAAGTAGACGACGACCCAGAAGAAACCCAGCAATACCACGGCATTCCAATAGGGGACGAGAGGATGTCCCCACGGTTGGCCCGGCGCCGAATCAGCCACCAGCCAGGCAACCGCGCTGGCCAAGGCGGTGACCAGACCGCACCTGCGACCGACTCGCCAAGTGCATAGGCAAATGGGGACCAGGTAGAAGACGGAAACGGATAGTTCCTCTCCGGTCCAATAGTCCGCGTACCCTACCGCGAGGACCAACAAGACCGTGGATGCGGTACAAAGACTGACTCGATTCCCGGTTTTTGTCTGCTCTTCCATGGGGCCCCTGACACGACAGGATAACGACCCCTACTGATACTGTCACACGTATCGACAGTTCAGTCAATCTGCAGAGGGCAGAAAGAAATGGGACAGGGGGTCGCGGCCCCAGAGGATAGATCCGGCCGGACGGAGTACCCGAGAATCGAACAACCTGGATTACGGATTCTTCTTGAAGGGCCAGCCATACTTCTCGAAGCGGCCGTACTCGGCCTCGCTCCGATCCGCCGTACCATCCGGCGCCACCTGCAAGCCGGACTTGGTGGACCCAACGTGGCAGTCCACGAACACGAGGTTGACCGTGCCGCCGTTCCAGTCCCCTTTCTTGGCGCCGTGGAACGTGCCGAACCAGTCGCGATTATCGGGACACAGGGCGTTGTCGTTGAGGACGTTCGAGTTGCCGGGGCGCCCCCACATGTTCTCTTCGCCGAAGAAGAAGACCTCGGCCTTGGAGCGGGTAATGTCCGAAGCCCTCCGATCCCTTATTCCGGCCGGAGTGGTCCCGCCACCCGTGCCGTTGCCGAGGAACGCGTTCATGCTGTAACTATAGTAGGGGACGATGGGATTCGCCGCCACGTGATTGGGGTGCGCGTTTCCCATCGTCTTGGCCAGCGTGGCGAACACCGGGCACAGGTTGATGCCCGGTTCCGGCATGTACGTCCAGAGAGGACCATCTGCCGGGTACCGCGGATCGTGCCACCGGCAGTAGCGCTGATAGCCACCGACCGGCGATTCGTTCTTGACCAGGGAGTTCCAGGCGCTGGGATAGTGATCGTCGTAATCCCCCAGGTACATCGATTGGACCATGCCGTACTGCTTCAGGTTCGCCCGGCACCTCATCTCCGCCGCCTGGGCCTTGACGCGTTGCAACGCCGGCATCATGATCGCCATCAGGATAGCGATAATGGAAATGACGACGAGCAGCTCAATCAGTGTGAAAGCTCGTTGGTTCGGCCTCATAACGTTGTCTCCTTCTCCCTTCTGGGAGTTCTCCAAGGCCAATACTTGCCCCGATGCGCCGAAGTGCGGACCTGTGTTGCATCTGCCTTCCGAGGCGGCTAGTGACCGCGCACTGCGTATCGGCTATAGATGCGCGTTCAACGGGAACTGTTCTGTTACAAAAAAAGGGCATAGTCGCCTGGACCATGCCCTTAACGTCTACCGATTGCACACCGGTTTCGGAGTCACGCCGCCGGGTCAGGGTATGATCCTACCCCAGACCCACTTGCGGAACTGGTTCAATTCCTCGATTCCCTCTTCGGACGTGGGCATGAAGCTGCCGCCGCCGTAATAATTGTAGTATTTCCTGCCGTAGTCAATCGTTTCGACGGCCCGCCATTTGAGATGGGCGGCGTGACCATCCGCCCAGGATACGGTCGTGCCATCGCCGTGGCGCACGGGCGGGTTATCCCACCACGGGCCATGCTGATAGTTCACGGCAAAGCTGTCCGGCGTCATCGCGCCCTCGTCAATGAAGACCATCCGCTCCGACGGCGTGGGGGCGACGACTTCGGCCTTCCTCTTGATCCACAGCACGGTCTTGCCGATTCGCACACCCACATCCAGAATGTAGTTTCCCTTGTTGACATACGTTCCATCGCGGTGGAGGCCGTTCATGGCGTCTACGACGGAATACGTGACAAACTCGGCCCGCCGGCCGGTCGGGCACTTGTAGGAGCCCATGTTACTCGAGTACGGCCACAAGGTGCCGCTCCGAACCGCATCTTCCTTCTGGAGATCGGTCAGCCCGGTGTTGTCCACATTGGCGTTGTTCCAGTTGTTTCCCCAGCCCTGCTTGACCCAGGGATCTTCCCGAAGGGCGCCGGAACTGCGGTTGATGCCGCCGGCGCCGTTGACAAGCTTGTCGTCGTTGCCGTCGGCATAGAGAGTCCAAGCCAGCGTCAGGTTCTTGAGGTTACCCTGGCAGACGGACCGCTGCCCTTGCTCCCGAGCGCGCTTCAAGGCCGGCATCAGAATCGCCATCAGGATGGCGATGATAGAAATGACGACCAGCAGCTCAATGAGTGTAAAGCCGCACCGCTTCGACTTCATGATGCTACCTCCTACTTCTCACCCGAATTCGCACGGCCGATAATGTCGTCCCAGGTCAGAACGGGACCGCACGGCAACCTATTCATTTTACCTTTGTCCCGTGGCACGATGCAACTCCATTTTGCCAAAATTCTCCCGGACCGGCGATCCGTGGGCGAGCAAGAGAAACCGGACGAGCAAACTACTCATGGAAATCCAGCCAATTGCCGACAATAGGGAATCACGGCCCGAACCAAGGGGCCGGTTTCCGAGAACCTGGGGTGTGCTAAATGATTACAGCCAAACAGCTTATGAATACGGGCGTCATCACGATCCACAAGGACGAGGACATCTATGAGGCCATGCGCATGATGGCCCTCAACAATATCACCGGGCTGCCGGTCGTGGACGACGATAGCACCCTGGTGGGGGTGGTCACGGAGAAGGACATCCTGGTGCTGCTGTGCAACCACCTGGACGACGCGAGCATGGACCCCGCGATCGGCAAAGTCGGCGAGTTCATGACGCGTAATGTAGTCTGCTTCGAGCCCGAGGACAACCTCAGCGACATCGTCGAGTGTCTCAGCACGAACCAGTTCCGGCGGGTTCCGATTCTCGACCGAGGCAAGCTCGTCGGCATCATCAGCCGCCGGGACGTCATCCGCTACCTCCGCGACCTCCAGCAGCAGGACGAGGTCGTCAAGGACAGCATCTTGGAGTTGCTGTACTGAAGAACCAAGTGGACTTCGTGGACAGGTCCATGCCGGCCGTGCGTCCACGTCGTCCATGTCGTCCACACGGTCCACTTTCCTTTCGACTTCCGGTGACCGTCCTGGTACAATGGGGCCATGTCAGGAAGTGCCTCCATCTTGGTCCTCGCGGCCTGCATTTCTCTGGCCTGGGAGATCGGCACCGCGGCAGGCCAATCGCTGTCGGTCCATGCGGGCACTCGCCTCCTGCGCAGCGGAGGTCTGGTCGTCGAAGTGGGCGACCCCGAATCCTCCGAATGCCTCTGGAATCAGGGACTGCGATTCTCGCCCGTGGCGAATGTGCTGCGGGCCCAATTGGATGAGCGGGAGTTCCTGTACTCGCCACCTGGGGGCGGCGCCTTGACCTATCTCGGGGGCCTGCCGATGGAATTCGACATCGGCCAGGAGGCCTTCCAGCCGGACCCGCCCGGCTACAACGAAGGCCAGAGCGGCGCTCCCTTTCTCAAGATCGGCGTCGGAATTCTGCGCCGGGACGGGGCGGCCTACAACTTCAGCACGAACTATCCGGTTGTCGAGCGGGCCCGCACGATCGTGACGTGGCAGCCGGACCGGGCGCATTTCGTTCAAACCCTCGCCGGCAATGCCAACGGGTACTCCTGCTATCTGGAAGAGGACGTGGTCGTCAAGAACGACCGCCTCATCCTGAATTACCTGCTGCGAAATACGGGCAGCAAATCGTTCACGACGGAGCAGTACCTGCACGACTTCCTTTGCTTCGGCGGCCGGTCCGTCGGGCCGAACGTCCGGCTCTCGTTTCCGTATGACTTCACGACCAATCCCGCCGTCACGCCCTGGCAGGCGCCCACGCTGGTCCGAAGCCTAGCGGCCGCGGCAACCCCGGTTGTGGCCCGGATCGCGAACGCGATTGAGTTCATGGACAAAGCATCCAGCGTCCCAAAGATCTGGATCTATAAGCCGGAGGGCTACATCGGACCCGAGCTTTGCGCCATTGAGCACGCCGAGGCGCAGCAGCGGGTGTGTATCGAGACCTCGATCCCGGCGGCGTATGTCGGGATTTGGACCACGGACTATCAGGTCTCGCCGGAGCAGTTCCTCCAGGTCACGCTGGCGCCGGGTGAGGAAGCGAGGTTCACTCGCACCTATACGTTCCGCATCAATGGCTTCGTTCCCGAGGACAGCTCAGGGGACAATACCGTCAATGCCAACGATCTGTCGCTTCTATGTCGCGCCTGGCTCCATCGGCCCGGCGACGCAGGTTGGGAACCGGCGTGTGACGTGTCACCTCTGAAAGACGACAAGATCGACTTCCACGACTTTGCCGCCCAGGGGAGCCGATGGCGTCAAGAAGCCGGCCTCGCGTCACCCGTGGCCCATTGGAAGCTCGATGAAACGACAGGAGTGACAGCCTTCGAGGAACGAGGTCTGCATCCCGGCGCACTGCACGGCTTCGCCGGTGATGACTCGCAATGGGTGGCCGGTACGATTGGCGGCGGGCTGCGCTTCGATGGGATCGACGACTGCGTCGAGATCGGCGGCCTCTCTTCCATCGTGTCCAACAGCCCACGCACGCTCGCGGCCTGGATCAAGCTCAACGACAAGTCCACCGCCAGCCAGACGATTCTCGCCTGGGGCGAACCGGCCTCCGGCAAACACTGGCTGCTCGAAGTCGATGCCAAACGCAGGCTCCGATTCTCCTGCGGCGTGGGCTACGCATTGGCCTCCCGAGTCGTGGGCGACACCCAATGGCACCACGTCGCCGTCGCGCTCGATCCGCTCGTGGCGGGGCATCCGCATATCAGCGACCTGCGGCTCTATGTCGATGCGCAACCGCAGATGCTGTATGACCTGACTGAGCAGGAGATCGACGCATGCACCACGGAGGACTTGAGACTCGGCGCACCATACGATCCCGCCGCGAGCAAGTCCTTCAACGGCACCATCGACGACGTTCGCATCTACGACACGACCCTGGCCCCAGCCCACATCCGGCAAATCTGCGGTTCGTAGGGTGCGTATCACGCACCATTTCCTCTGAGTAGAGGATTTCTTGAACCCCCCGGTGGAATCGGTATGATAGCGGCATGTATTTGGAGCATCTGATGGTGTTGGCATCTGCCGCGTGGAGAATCCACCATGAACCGATTCACAGCCCTTCTCCCCCTTGTGACGTTTCTCGCTTGTATTGCCCCCTGCACGGCCCTCGGCCAAGATAAGGGCCGGGGGACATCTGTCTCTGCGGAGACCGTGACCATCCTGCCGGAAGAGACCGACGAGTTGCTGGCTAACCCCGGGATCGGGTGGGAGACATTTGGCAGGACGCGAGACAAGGACCGGAGTCTGCCGGACTGGATTCCCTCGACGGTTCACTATGAGAGGTGGGGCTGGGGCCAGATGGAACCCCGGCCGGGCGAGATCGACTATGCGTTCCTCGATAAGGTCCTGGCCGAGTCACATGCCGCCGGCCAGAAGCTGGCCTTTCGCGTGATGTGCTGCTCGACGTACCGGGGACGGCCCTATCATCCGGACTGGCTCGAAAAGGTCGGCGGCAAGGTGCTCACCGTGGACTATGAGGGCCAGGAAGGATTCCGCATCCCCGACTTGGACGACGTGGATGTCCTGGCTCGGCACCTGCACCTGATTCAGCGTCTCGGCGCCCGCTACGATGGGCACCCCGACCTCGACCACGTGGACCTGGGCTCGGTCGGCTGGTGGGGTGAGTGGCATATGAGCGGCTCCAAAGCCGGCAAGATGCCCACGATGGAGACCCGCACCCAGATCGTCGATGCTTACATGAAGGCGTTTCGCAAGACCCCCCTGCTGATGCTGATCGGCGGCGGCGAGTGCCTCACGCACGCGGCCCAGCAGGGCGCCGGGTGGCGTGCCGATTGTCTCGGCGACATGGGCGGGTTCTCGAAGAACTGGTACCACATGCGGGATGCTTATCCAAAGGAGGTGCAAGGGGCGAAGGTCGAAGACGCCTGGAAAGTCGCTCCGGTCGCCTGGGAGACCTGCTGGGAAATGCGTCGCTGGGTGAAAGAAGGCTGGTCGCTGCGCTACATCTTCAACTATGCTCTGGCCCTGCACGGCTCCTACCTCAACAACAAGTCCGCCCCCCTGCCGGAGGGCGAGACCGTTCGGCCGGAGATCGAGCGATTTCTCCGCCGGCTCGGTTATCGCCTCGTGCTGAAGGAAGCAAGATACCCGGAGCAAGTCGAGATCGGCGCTGACCTCGCGATCGAGACAAAATGGCAGAACACCGGCTCGGCCCCCTGTTATAGGCCGTATCGAGTCGCCTACAGGCTCGCCAACCAGCAGGGAGACGCGAAGGTCCTGGTCGGCGCGGTCACGGTGAACAAATGGCTGCCCGGCTCCATCAAGACGTTCACTGAGGACTTCCTGCGCGAAGTGCCGGACCTGCCGCCGGGGGAAGTGGTCCAAGTCACGGACCGCGTGACTTTACCTGGCGACGTGCAGAAAGGCGAATACCATCTCGCGATCGGGATCGTCGGCGAGAATTCGACGCAGCCGGTGGTCCGGCTCGCGATCAAAGGACGAACGGCCGACGGGTGGTATCCCTTGGGCAAGTTGGCAGTTCGGTAACGTTAGCTCGGTCGATGCGCACGTGACGCGTGGGTTAAGAACCCACCCTACGAGCGGCGATCCAGTGATTGGCCTGACAAAGGGGAAAGGGGCACGAATGAAAACGACACGCAGGCAATTTCTCAAAAGCACGGCGACCGCTGCCTCCTTGGCGGCGCTGACCGCTGGTATCCAAACAGGGGCCTATGCGGCGGGCGGCAATACGATCAGGCTCGGCCTGATCGGCTGCGGCGGACGCGGCACAGGTGCGGCCGCCCAGGCGCTCAACGCCTGCAAGCGAGCCAAGCTCGTCGCGATGGGCGACGCGTTCCAAGATCAGCTCGATCAAAGCGTGCGATCGGTCTCGAAGGAACATCCCGACCGCGTCGATGTGCCGGCCGGCCGGCGGTTCGTCGGTATGGACGCCTACGCGGGCGTGATCGGGGCCGACGTGGACCTGGTGCTCCTGTGTACGCCGCCGGGCTTCCGGCCCTTGCACTACGAAGCGGCGGTCAAAGCGAACAAAATGGTCTTCATGGAAAAGCCGGTCGCCACCGATGTCCCCGGCATTCGGCGGATGATTGCGGCCAACGAGCAAGCCAAGAAGAGGAACCTGATGGTGGCGGTCGGCCTGAATAATCGGCACCAGGACGGTGTCCGCAAGATCGTCCAACGCGTCCATGACGGCGCGATCGGCGAGGTCATGTTCCTGCGAGCCTACGGCAACAACGCCGGCGTGTGGGTCCGGCCGCGCAAGCCCGGCCAGAGCGAGATGGATTACCAGATGCGCAACTGGTACTACTTCAACTGGCTCTGCGGCGACCTGATCGTCGAGCAGACGGTGCACTCCATCGACCTGGTCAACTGGGCCAAGGGCGATCATCCCGTCGAGGCCCAGGGCATGGGCGGCCGGCAGGTGCGGGTCGGGCCGGAGTACGGCGAGATCTACGACCACCACGCGGTCGAGTACACCTACGGAGATGGCGCCAAGATGTTCCTGTACTGCCGGCACATCCCGAATTGCTGGACCAGCGGCGGCGGGGTCGCCCATGGTCCCAAGGGCGAGGCCGATCTGGGCAAGTGCCTGCTCAGCGTGCGCGGGCAGGAGCCGGTCAAATTCGAGCGCGGCATCGCCGGCCACCAGCAGGAGCACAACGACCTGTTCGCCGCCCTGGATGCCGGCCGGACATACAATGAGGGTGACTTCGGCATCTCCAGCACCATGACGGCCATCCTGGGCCGCATGGCTACGTACTCGGGACAAGTCGTCAAGTGGGACGATGCGATGAAGTCGGAAACCGACCTCGGGCCGAAGCGCTATGCGTGGGACGCCGAGGCGCCGATCGCACCCGGTCCCGATCACCTGTATGCCTGTGCGACGCCGGGCAAGACGAAACCATACTAATGGAGGCAGAATCATGAAGGGTTGGACAAAGGTAATGCTGTGCGCCGCTGCGGTTCTGGTGTGCACTGGTCCCGCGTGGACGCAAGATCTCTTGCAGGTCCGCGACCTGTTCAATGGCAAAGACCTGTCGGGATGGGTCAACGTGAATTGCGCCCCCGACACATGGAGCGTGAAAGACGGTGAAATCGCGTGCACAGGCCAGCCCATCGGCGTCATGCGCACCGACCGCCAGTACGAGAACTTCATTCTGTCGCTGGAATGGAAGCACCTGACGGCGGGCGGCAACTCCGGCGTCTTCGTCTGGGGCGAAGGGACGGTGCCCGAAGGCAAGCAACTGCCCAAGGGTATGGAGATCCAGATCCTGGAGCTGGATTACTCGGTTCAGCACAAGGTGACCGACGCCTACGTTCACGGCGAGGTCTTCCCCACGGGAGGTGTCACGACGGTGCCCGACAATCCGCGCGGGCCTCGCAGCAAGTCCGCCGAGAACCGCTGCAAAGGCAAAGGCGAGTGGAACTCCTACACGATTGTGGCCGTCGATGGCGTGATTAAGCTGTCCGTCAACGGCAAGTTCGTCAACGGCATCAGCAAGGCCAGTGTCAAGAAGGGTTACATCTGCCTGGAGTCGGAAGGCGCCCCGATCCACTTCCGCAATATCCGGATCATCGAGTTGCCACCTGGCATCACGACCCCCGAGCAAAGTGCGCCGGTAGTGACAGAAAAGTCGCAATCGGCTACTGCGCCGAGCGCAAAGTAGCCCCGGTAGGGTGGGGTCTTACCCCACGCGTCAACCGCATTGATGCGCACCTCACGCGTGGGTTGAGAACCCACCCTACACACTCGTGGAGCAACCCTATGCAGAGAATATCAGACGGCGTGAAGACAACGACCCGGCGTAGTCTATTAAGTGGCACTGTGGGAGCGGCTGGAATGCTGGCAGTGTCCTGGCTGAGGCGGGCCGGCGCACAGACGCAGAAACTCTCGGATGCTGAGCAAAAGCAGAAGATCGAGGCGGCGCTTCCAGCGAAGGCCTTCGTGACGCCGCGCAAGCCACGCCGGCTCCTCATCTTCGACCTCAACGTCAACTATGGCGGCCATGCCTCCATTCCCACCGCGAACCAGGCATTCACGCTGATGGGTGCCAAGACCGGCGCGTTCGAGACCGAGGTCAGCAAAGACCCGGCCGTCTTCGCGCCCGACAGTCTCAAGCGGTTCGATGCAGTCTTCTTCAACAACACGGTGGGCAATTGCTTCGAAGACCCTGCCCTGCGGCAGAGCTTGGTCGAGTTCGTCTACTCCGGCGGCGGCCTGATGGGCGTTCATGGCACCTCCGTCGCGTTCATGAAGTGGCCCGGCGCGATTGAGGATTGGCCCGAGTTCGGCATTATGCTCGGGGCCCGTGGCGCGAATCACAAAGCTAATGACGAGCACGTCTTCATCAAGCTTGACGACCCCACGCATCCCATCGTTCAGCCCTTCGGCGGCGACTTCGACTATCGTGACGAGTTCTTTCGGGTTCACGAGCCCTACTCGCGTAACCGCGTGCGGGTGCTTCTGAGCATGGACACGGCCAAGACCGACATGAAACAAAACCCCTCCTTGGGGAAGGTCGAGCGGGCGGACAACGACTACGCCCTGGCCTGGGTCCGCCAGTACGGCCGGGGCCGCGTCTTCTACTGTGGCTTCGCCCACCACCCCTCCATCTTCTGGGACCCGAAGATGCTCCAGTTCTATCTGGCGGCGACACAGTTCGCTCTGGGCGATCTGCCCGCCCCGACCACGCCGAGCGCCAAACTGACCCCGGCCGTTCGCGCACAAGAGGAACTCGGTTGGCAACTGATGCTTGTGCCGTCCGCCAAGCCGCTGACGCTCTTCGAGACGATCGACAAGGCAGCGGAACTCGGTCTGCTATACGTAGGAGGCTCCAACCGTCAGAAGGTCAGCCGCGACATCCCCAAGGATTTCAATGACCAACTCAGCCGTGATGAGATGAGGCAGATTCGGCTGAAGCTGGATGCGGCCGGCATTCGCCTGCTGACGTATCGGGTCGATGGCAGGCCATCCGACAAGACTGTCGAGTTCGCCCGGAGAATGGGTGTCGAAGCGGTCCCCATCCAGATGGGAAGTCCTGCCGCGAAAGGTGGGCCGACGACCGTGGCGTTGGACGAACCGGCACGCGACCAAAGGATCGGCTCGGTTCTCAACGGCATCCATCAGGCCGGGCGCGAACCGGTGATGTTCACCCTGGAGTTCGGGAGTGACGAGGCTGGCTTGACAAGCCAATTGGCTCAGACCGTCCGGATCTTCAACGAGGCAACAGTGCAGTTGGCAAAGGGAGGCAAATCGTGACACGCGGCAAGAACCCTCGGAAGATCACGCGGCGCGAGTTTCTGCATCGAACAGGCCGACTTTCGGCAGCGACTGTCCTGCCGTGGATCATCCCCGTATCGGTGCATGGTGCCCAGACGAATACCCCGCCGAGCGAGCGGATCGCGGTCGGTCTGATCGGCCACGGGGCGATGGGAAGCGGGCATTTGCACCGGCTCGTCGGTGACCGGGAGGTCCAGGTGCTGGCTGTCTGCGATGTGGATCGCGTACGGCGCGATGAGGCGAAGAAACGCGTGGACGAGACCTATGCTGCTCGCGGCGGCCAGTACCAAGGCTGCACGGCGTATAATGACTACCGCGAACTGCTGGCTCGTTCCGATATCGACGCCGTCCTGATTGCCACGCCGGACCATTGGCATACGCTACAGGCGATTCACGCGGTCGAGGCGGGCAAGGATGTCTACTGCGAGAAGCCGATCTCGCTGAACGTCTACGAGGGCCGGCGGTTGGTCGAAACGGTGGGTAGATACGGACGCGTCTTCCAGACGGGGACCCAGTACCGCTCCATTTCCACGATCCGGAAGGTCTGCGACTTCGTTCGAGCAGGCGGGCTGGGCAAGGTGAAATCGGTCTTCACTCTGTGGGGCAAAATAGGCCGTCGCCTTGGCGTCGACTCGTATACGCCGCTGTCTTTCGCCCTGCCTGCCGAGCCCGTGCCCGACGGGTTGGACTGGGACCTGTGGGTGGGTCCGGCCCCCTGGCAGCCGTACAACAACGCCTACCACAGGAACCCCTCGCCCGGCGTGGTGCCGTGGGCGTTCTCTGAGGACTTCGGCGCTGCCGCTGTGACGTGGTATCACTCTCACGCGGCGGACGTGATCCAATACGCATTGGGTGTGGAGAACAGCGGCCCGGTCGAATTCATCCATCCGAGCAGTGGGACGTATCCGACGCTCACCTGCCGGTACGCCAACGGGACTCTTCTGCACCTTGTGGACAATTGGGACATGGTCAAGAACGTCTACAAGGCCGTGCCTGCGGAGGCCCGCCTCGCCGGCAACTTCGGTGGCATCTTCGTCGGCGAGCGCGGCTGGGTCACCTCGATGTCCACGGGCGGCCCTATCGAAGGCGGCCCGGACGAGCTTTTCGTGGACATGAAGCTGACCACCCGCGAGGTGAACATCGGGGACAACAACCATCACGCCAACTGGTTCGAGTGCATTCGCACGCGTCGTCCGACCAGTTGTGGCGTGGAGATCGGCCACCGTGGTGCCTCGCTGGGCCATCTGACGATCATCGCCTACAAATTGCAGCGGTCCTTGAAGTGGGACCCCGACAAAGAGGAGTTCCCAGGCGATGGCGCGGCCAACCGACTGCTCGCTCGCTCGATGCGCAGCCCTTGGCATCTCTAAGAGGGTGTTTGAGAAGTAGCACGGGCATCCTGCCCGTGAGTATCACGGGCGTCCCGCCCGTGCGGGCAGGGCCAAGATGGCCCTGCGACTCATGGGCAAGATGCCCATGCTACGGCGAAACCGACTTCTCAAACACCCTCTAATGCCGGCTGGTGACGGGCACTTGTAGGGTGGGGTCTTACCCCACGCGTTCCGTGCGCCTCGGCCGGGTAAACGCGTGGGTTAAGAACCCACCCTACGGATGATAGAGGACTTACTGATTTTTGGAGGACACAGGAATGAGTAGTCGTCGTCACCTGCTCATGGCGACCTTCGGTCTTCTGGGCATCGCAAGTCTTGGCGCGGCGGCCCAGCCGACGGGGGGCAAAGTCGAAGCGAAATTCGAGAAGAACCAAGTCGCCGTCACCGTGAATGGGCAACTGTTCACGTGCTACAAGTTCGACCCGTCGCAGAAGTACCCCTACTTCTGGCCGGTCAACGGCCCGGCGTCGGGCAAGTCCATCACGACCGAGACCTCGGAACCCTACCCGCACCACCACTCGTTGTTTTTCGGCTGCGACCGGGTCAACGGCGGCAACTACTGGCAGGAGGCGAACGAACGCGGCCAGATCATCTCCCAGCGGCCCAAGATCGTCGAAGCGTCGGGCAGCAGAGTCGTCTTCACCGATATAGGTCTCTGGAAGCAGCCGGGTAAAGAGCCCGTCATCCGCGATCAGCGGCAGATCGTGATCACCGCCCCGAGCGAAAGCCTGCGACTGATCGACTTTCAGATCACGCTGGAGCCCCTGACGGACATCCGCATCCTCAAGACGAATCACTCGCTGTTCTCGGCACGCGTCGTGCCGGAGTTGGGCGTCACCGCCGGGGGCACCCTGGTCAATGCCGAGGGCAAGACCGCCGAAAAGGGCACGTTCGGCGTCCCGTCGCCGTGGTGTGACTACTGCGGCACACGGGCCGGCGTTACGGAAGGCATCGCCATTCTGCAGCATCCGAGCGACCGCTGGTATCCTGCCCAGTGGTTTACACGTGACTACGGCTTCTTCTCGCCGACGCCGATGAACTGGCTCGAAGGCGACAAGCTGGATATTCCCAAGGGCCAGAAACTGACCCTGAGCTACCGGGTTGTTATCCATAGCGGCGATACCCAGAAGGCTGGCATCCCGGCCCTCTTTGACGCCTACAAGCAGACCGACGTATCCGCCAAGAACCAGTAAGGAGACTCTTATGGTAAACCGACGCAAGTTCCTCAAGTGGACCGGATCGGTTGCAGCAGGAGCCGTAGCCTTCCCACACATCATTGCTTCCTCGGCCCTGGGCCAAGCCGGCGCGCCGGCACCGAGCGAGCGAATTGTGATGGCTTCCATCGGGTTGGGAACCCAGGGGACCGGCCTGTTGCAGGCCTTTCTGGGGCATAAAGATGTCCAGGTCGTGACCGTGTGCGATGTTCTGGAGAGTCAGCGCCAGAAGGCCAAGGCCATCGTGGACCAGCGCTACGGCAACACGGCCTGCGCGACGTACAACGATTTCCGTGAGGTCTGCCGGCGCCAGGACATCGACGCGGTGGTCGTCGCCACGCCGGACCATTGGCACGTCCTCGTGTCTCTGGAGGCGGCTCGCAACGGCAAGGACATGTACACCGAGAAGGCCCTGGGCTTGGGCGTAGCCTGGGACAAGGCTCTTCAAGAGACCTGTCACAAATATGGCACAGTCTTCCAATGGGGCACGCAGCAGCGCTCCGAGCGCAATTTCCGCTTCGCCTGCGAGTTGGTTCGTAACGGCCGGATCGGAAAGCTGCACACGATCCTGGTCGGGGTACCACACGATTTTCCTGTTCCGAATCAACCGGTTCAGCCGGTGCCGGCGGGCCTGGATTACGATCTGTGGCTCGGTCCGGCCCCATGGGCCCCGTACACGTACCAGCGCTGCCGTCCGTGGACGAAGGAAGAGAGCTACTCGAACTGGTACCACATCTCAGACTACTGCCTCGGCGGGATCGGCGGCTACTGGGGCGTGCACCACGTCGATATCGCCCAGTGGGGCCACGGCACCGACGGCACCGGCCCCGTGGAGATTGAGGGAACGGCGGTCTTTCCGAAGGACGGCTTGGCCGACTGCGCCGTCAGTTGGAAGGTCTCCCACCAATACGCCGACGGCGTGACGATGATCTACACGGACAACGAGCAGAACAAGATGGGCATCAACTTCCAGGGGACCGAGGGCTGGGTGCACGTCGGCCGCGAGGGGATCTGGGCTGAGCCCCAGTCGCTGCTGAAGTCTGTAATCAAGCAGGATGAGATTCATTTGATCGAGAGCAAGGGCCACCAGCGGGACTTCCTCGACGCCGTCAAGACCAGGGGTCAGACGATCTGCCCCATCGACGTGGCCGTCCGCACGGATACGATCTGCCACCTGACGGACATCTGCACCCGGCTGCGCCGCAAGCTGCGCTGGGACCCGCAGAAGGAGGACTTCATCAACGACCCCGAGGCCAGCCGGATGTTGCGGCGGCCGATGCGAAGTCCCTGGCATCTGTGAGGAGGATCTACCATGCGACGAGTTGTCATAGTCCTGGCCCTGCTTTTCTGCCACGGGGCGCTCGCGGCGACAGGTGACCTCCATGTCGGTTGGGCCGGCGTCGATATCACGCCGGACAGGCCCGTCGCGCTGATCGGCCAATTGACCAAGCGGATCTCGCAAAAGGTCCGGGACCCGTTGACTGCCACCGCCTTGGCCCTCGAAACACGTGGAAAGGATGGCGAACGCGAGCAGGCGATTCTCGTCTCTTGCGATCTGCTCTACATCCGCAAGCCCGTTCAGGACAAGCTCCGGCAGACGGTCAAGGACAAGCTGCCCGACTTCGAGGTCGAGAAGCTGTTTCTGAATGCCACGCACACGCACACCGGGCCAGGGTTCTCCGACACGGATTTCGGGACGCTCTATGATGTCAGCAAAGACCCCGGCGTCATGAAGGCGTCGGAATACGCGGATTTCTTCGTGGAGCGGGTCGCCCGAGTCGCGGTCGAGGCCTGGCAGAACCGTAAGCCCGGCGGCATGAGTTGGGCACTCGGCCACGCCGTCGTCGGCTGGAACCGGCGGGCGCACTACTTCAACGGCTCATCGGTCATGTATGGCAAGACCAACCAACCGGACTTCGCCCATCTCGAAGGCACCGAGGATCACGGCGTGGAGATGCTCTTCTTCTGGGGCCAGGACAAGACGCCGACGGGAATCGTCATCAATATCGCCTGCACAGCCCAGGAAACCGAAGGATTGAGTGAGGTCTCCGCCGATTTCTGGCATGATGTGCGGCTGGAGATCCGGCGCAGGCTCTCCCGGGACATCTTCATCCTCCCGCAGTGTGCCGCCGCGGGGGACAACTCGCCGCATCTGCTCTACCGCACGCGGGCGGAGGAAATCATGCGGCAGAGGCGCGGCCTGACCAGTCGCCAGGAGATCGCCCGGCGGATCGCCGATGCGGTCGAGGATTGTTTCCCTTTGGCCAAGCAGGACATCCGGGCGAGTACCCTCTTCAAGCACATCGTGGCCAAGGCCGATCTTCCGCCGCAGGAGCCGCCCGCCACGCCGTTCTACACGACGGACCCGATCTCTCCGATCGAGTTTCACGTCCTGCGTCTGGGCGACATCGCCCTCGCGACGAACCCGTTCGAACTTTATCTCGATTATGGCGTTCGCATCCAGGCGCGGAGTCCAGCCGTGCTGACGTTTCTGGTCCAGTTGTCGTGCCAGAATTGCGGCTACCTGCCGACCCAGAAAGGGGTCGAGGGCGGCGGATACAGCGCCGACAAGTTCGTCGTCGGGCCCAAGGGCGGACAGGTCCTCGTCGAGGAAACGCTCCAGCAGTTGAACGCCCTGTGGAAGTGAAACAGGAGCATGGCGATCCGCGGGGCCAACGCCAACGGCCATGGTTGGAGGCAGTTCCTCCCGGGCGATATACTCCCTGTGGGAAGGTCCCCACATCCGATAGATCGGATGTGGGGACACGAGTCCTTCCTATGGGCGATTCATCTACTGGCCGTCTTGGGATTTCGGCGGGTTCTCTTTCTCGTAGTAGGTCATGAAGACCTTCAAATCCTCAATGTCCACCTTGCCGTCGCCCCAGGGCATCGGCCCGATGTCACAGAGCGTGTTGTTCGTGCCCCAGTTGTCGATCAACATCACGAGATCCGTCAGGTCTACTTTGCCGTCGCCGTTGAAGTCCACGATCGGGATGATCGGCGCTTGCCAGAGGTCGAAACCTCCAAGTCCGCCGGGCCGGTTGGACTGGAAGTAGAGCATCGAACCATCAGCAGAGATGCTCGGCATCCACTCGACATAGGGACTGTTGACCACGGGCCCGCAATTCACGGGGGGACCCCAAGGATCCTTGGTCGTGGCTCGCCTTGCCACATAGATGTCGTGCGGGCCGACCGAGCTGCCATACCCGCCCGCCCGCCGGGATGCGAGGAACAGGAGCAGGCCATCGGGAGAGATACGAGCGGAGTTGTCGTCTGCTGGGCGGTTGATTTCTGGACCAAGATTGACTGGTGTACCCCAGGGATCGTTCACCGTTGCCCGCTTAGCCACCCATAGATCATAACCGCCGTACCCGCCGGGCCGATTGGAGGTGAAATAGAGCTCGAGTCCATCCGGCGAGACATTTGCACCGAAATCGTCCGAAGCAGAATTGACCACGCCTCCCAAATTGACCCGTGTGCCCCAACTGTCGCTGGTCGTTGTTCGAGTTGCCATCCACAAGTCTCCCTGACCATATCCGCCAGCCTCATCCGAGTCCATGTAGCACGTCAAGCCGTCGGAGGTTATGAAGGTGATGGCCAAACTGGGGGACGGGGTGCCCCATTCGCTCTCCGGAGTGGCTCGGCGGGCCACCACGGGAGTGTCTCCACGCCAGAAATAGAGTTCCAGACCGTTGGGCGAGAGGTAAGCTGCGATCTCACCAGCGGCACTGTTGATGGCCGGGCCCAGATTTGTCGGTTCTCCGAACGTGAAGCTCGCATGCGCGGCCGGTGTGCTGGGACCCGAGAGAAGACAGAAACTCAGAAGTGACATGACGACCATCGGAATCTCAAACGATTTCATCTCAGACCTTCCTTCCTGCCCGAAGGCAACACAGAGTGTATGAATCCCATTCTCCCATCTTCCAACAGAGAAGACGAGTTGGTAATCGGATGGACCGTCGAGGACAAAATGAAGGTCCTGTGACAGACCCAAGAGGAGGCTGGAAGAGAGTCCTTTGCTGACGAGGGCACGCCATTGTTGCATGTCGCCCTTGACTTTGGCCTCCTCCTGCATGAGATCATAGTACCGGGCGCGCCCGGCATAGGCGTAGGCATCCTGGGGATCGGCCTCGATCCGGCGCGTGTAGAAGTCCACCATGTGCTGAAGATGTTCCTGCAACGTCTGGCCCGGACCCAGTGCTGCGCCGGTCGGGACCTGCGGGTCCAAATCGCCACTCCAGATTTCGAAGCGTGGCCAGCCCAGACTGAAGACGAACTTCGTCCGGTCCATCGTCCAGGAGCCGGCCGTGACCTCGCCCCCCAGGACGCGGACGGGCTCTCTTTGATCAAGGCGGTAAAACCAGACTCCGTTGGCGCCCAGGCAAAGCTCGTCGCCGTCTGGCGACCAAGTAGCCCCGCCAGCGCCGGGAGGCGCCTGCCATTGGGCCAGCACCGCCTGGGAAGTCAGGTCTTGGACCTTCAGCAGGCCGGCTTCCAAGTACGCCATTCGTTGCCCATCCCGCGATACTCCAGGCCAGTAATCCGGGCACGGCGCGACCCGTGTCGGCTCGCCGCCCTCGATGGAAATCGAATAGAGCATGTTGTCCACATGGGAATGATAGTAGACGCAGGTGGAGTCCGAGCCCCAGGAAGGGCAGCCGCCCCGGGCCAGACGTTTCGGATCCGTGCCGTCAGGCTTCATGAGCCAGATCTCTTCTTCCGTCGCCAACCGTTCACGCTCCTTGCGCTCGGCCGCGGCGAGCTCCTCCAGCCGCAGGACCTGGCAATCCCGAACGAAAGCGATGTGTTGTCCATCGGGCGACCACTTGGGGTTCCTGCCGGGAACGATCAGCAGGTCCGTCTGCTTCGTCGCCGGATCTAAGACCGCGATGCCGCTGTAGCCATAGACCCCCAGGCTGAAGGCGAGCTTCATCCCGTCCGGCGACCACTGCGCCCCGAACCCATTCGTGATGATCCGTCTGGCCTTGGCGGAGAGGTCGCGATACGCTTCCTCAGCTTCCACCATTGGCAGAAAAGCCGGTCCGGCAGGTTCGCCGCCCGGCGGATGCCAAGGCTGTCCCGCTTGGAGGTTGTCCATGACGTACTTCGCGCACCAGTCTTCGAACTGGCTGCGCCGTTCCTGGCCGGGGCTGATGATCCGGCGGAACAGCGCAGTCGCCTGATCGTAGTCCCCAAGGGCCACCAGAGCACAGAAGAGATGGTATTGAAAGATGGGCTGGCCGGGCCAGAGCGCCAGGCACGCCTGGGCTTCCGAGACGACACGCCGGCAATCCCCCATTCGCAAGAAGGTTTCGCAGCGCCGCGTGGCTAAATCGAGGTGCTGGGGACTGTCCCCGGGTGCCAGCGCGATGGCGCTGTCATAATCGGCAAGTGCTTCGGAAAAGTGACCCATTTCGCGCAGTGCAAGCGCCCGGAGAGATGGACCCAAAGGATCGCGCTCATGTAACACCGCCATGACCAGCGCATCGTCCTTCATCTGCTCGTACTTGCGCGAGGCACAGTAGGTGAAGGCCCGCAAGCGGCGGGATTCGTAGTGTTTGGGGTCAAGCTGCAAGGCCCGGTCCAGAGCCGTAAGCTGCTCTTTGATCGTGGCCGCGGTCATAGCCCGCTGGAAATAGGCTTCGGCGGTTTCCGGAAGCAGTGCCTGGGCCTGGCGGCGGTGCTCCTCAATCTGCCTGAGCCTCTCGCCATCCAGCGATTCGCTCTCCCACAGAACGCGGGCCAGGAGCGAATGGGCCGCTCCGCCGATTTCCGGCCGTTCCCGGAGCAGACGGCTCAGGATGGTCATGGCTTCTTGGGGCCGGCGGTTGTCCACCAGAATGCCGGCTTGGAGAAGCTGGGCCTCAGGACCGACATGCTGGCTCTGAAGGATGGGTTTGACCGTCTCCAGGGCAGCGTCGCGCTCGGCCTTGGCATACTGCTCGCGGGCCTGAGAGAGGATGTTTCTGTGTTTGAAGCCCTCCGCCTCGGCCAATTGCAGGCGGTCCCGATTCCAGATGGAGAGAACGACCGCCGTGAAGGCGATCAGGATCCCGAATGCCAGAGCGCCGAGGACTTGGGTGCGATAGCGACGGACGAACTTGCGCAGGCGATACGCCGTCCCAGGCCCGCGAGCCAGAACCGGCTCGGATTCCAGATGCCGCCGGATATCCTCGGCCAGGCTGCTGGCGGTCTCGTACCGCCGGGCACGGTCCTTCTCCAGGGATTTCATCACAATCCAGTCCAGGTCGCCCCGCACCTCTCGTACCATGGGCGTCCCGCCCATGTTCTTCGTGTCGAGGGTGTCCCGCCCTCGAACCGCGGGCAAGACGCCCGTGCCACGGCGAGCGGGGCCGCTCGCCCCACGAAGAGCAGTCCGAATCCTCGTCGAGGGCTTGACCGGCTCCTGCTCCCGAATGACCCGCTGCATCTCGACATAGCCCGCCTTTCGCAGCTCCTCTTCGCTGAAAGGCGTCGTCCCGGTAAGAAGCTCATAAAGCAGCACGCCTAGCGAGTAAATATCGGAGCGGGTGTCGATGTCCAGATCGCTCAATTCCGCCTGCTCCGGGCTCATGTAGGCCGGGGTGCCGATGATGTGGGCATAACGGGTAAAGAGCGTTTTCTCTGTCAGTCTCTGGTTGACGGCCTTGGCGATGCCGAAATCAATGACCTTGGGGACGGGCTTGCCGTCATGGTGGGTAACCATGACGTTGGAGGGCTTCAAATCACGATGGATAATGCCTTTCTGGTGGGCGTGTTGCACGGCGTGGCAGACTTGGAGGAATAGGGCCAGCCGGTCCTTGGTGCTCAGGTTGTTCTTGTCGCAGTACTCGGTGATGGAAACGCCCGTGACCAACTCCATGACAAAGTACGGTCGGCCGGTCTCCGTCGCGCCGGCATCGAGGACCTTGGCGATACTGGGATGGTCCATCAGGGCCAGGGCCTGCCGCTCGGCCTCGAAGCGGGCGATCACTTGGCGGGTATCCATGCCCAGCTTGATGATCTTGAGGGCCACCTTGCGCCGGATGGGCTCGGTCTGCTCGGCCATGTAGACCACCGCCATGCCGCCTTCGCCGATCTTCTCCAAGAGCTTGTACCGCCCGATGACTGTGCCGGGACCTTCACTCAATGGGGATTCGCCGGGGCTGACCTCGGCACCGAGAACAGGAGACTCCAGAAAACCCTCGGCATGTTCGTGGGCCTTGAGTAGGGCCTCCACTTTCCTCCGGAGTTCGGGCTCTTTGCCGCAGGCCTCGTCGACGTAGGCCCATCGGTCTTTTCCCTCCCGGTCGAGGGCCTGCTCAAAAATCGGCTTAATGCGCTGCAAGTCGCTCATGGCGCCACCACACTGATCATTTCTTGTTCCTGTTACAATGCGTAATCCGAGGACACAGTGCGACACGGGAAATCGCGATTTCGCAGAAAAACCAGCACCATTGAGCCCTTCCCTGCGCGAAAGGGTGGCGGGGTGCGCACCCTGCGGCCGTGTCTGCCGTGGTCGGTGGTCAGTCTGTTCGACGCTTCCTTCAGGCCGGTTCAGAGGAGTCAGGGCGCGTGCTTTCCCCCTTGATCATTTCCTGGTAGAGCCAGGCTCGGCCCAGTGCCCAATGTCTATCGACCGTCCGCCGCGTCACGCCCATCACCTCAGCGATCTGGTTAAGCGTCAAGCCGCCGAAGTACCGGAGCTTGACGACCTCGGCCAGCTTCTCGTCCTCGGTGGCGAGTCTATCGAGGGCTTCATCCAAGGCCAGGACGTCCTCCTGGGGATCATGGGCAGACAGAGTCGCCTCGTCCAGAGCCACCCTTTGCAGGCTCCCGCCGTGCTTCGCGCTTTGCCTGTGACGAGCTCGCTCCACCAGAATCCGCCGCATCGCCTCCGCCACCGCGGCAAAGAAATGACCGCGATTCTCCCAGCTCTGGGGTTCATCTCCGACCAGCCGGAGGTAGGCTTCATGCACCAGCGCGGTTGCCTGAAGCGTCTGGCCCGGCGGCTCGTGGGACAGCTTCTGGGCCGCCAACAGACGCAACTCCTCGTAGACCAGGGGCAAGAGTTCATCCGTAGCTTTCGCATCCCCTCGTTCAATGGCATTCAAGATGCGCGTGACATCGCTCATGCCGACTCCTCACAGATGATCGTGGGACGTGGGACGGTTGCGCGGCTGGTTACGTCTAACGTCGGACGTCCTACGAAACGAGCTTCGCAACCGCTGGACGCTTGCCGATCCTGAATCGAGGCCACTGGTGCCGAAACGAGCCGCGCTGCCCGTTGACGATCGACGAGTTTCGCCACATTACCTCTCCGTGATCTCCCGGGCGAGGCGCTCGCGCAGCTTGAGGAGGTGATACGGGTCCTGGTCCCAGGTGCCCCAGGTCGGCACGGCGGTGCGAACGATCTCCTCGACCACTTCCTTACCCTTGGCCTTCTCCAGCAGGACGAAAAGCTCGTAGTCCTCCATGCCGTCGCGCAGGTTCTTGAGGCGCATTGTGGCGATTGGACCGTCGATGCCGGCGTCCTCGCCCGGATAGAACAACTCGCCTTCACCGTTGAAATTCACCCGAAAACCGGGGCTGTCCCAGGGGTTGCGCGTCGGCGCATTCCAGCAGACGGTCGTCCAGTACAGCAGTCCCGTGACGCCGTAGCGCCGATTCAGCCAGGGCGCGATTCGATAGCTCAGGACCGGAAAGTCGATCTGCCAGTACGGCGGGTTGTCGTTCTTGACCCTGGCGTAGTCGGGATGGTACGACGGCGCCTTCTGGCAGAGCGCCGTGTAGCTCCACACCGCATCGCCCGCTTCCTGGGCCCGCTTGACGCTGGTCTCCTCAAGGAAGGCAAACAAGGGGCACCAGATGTCTACCGCCTCATTGAGTGTCCCCCAGTCCGGATTCTGCGTGTAGGGCTGCTCCACGACGAGCCGCCGGAGGCTCGGAGCAGCCTCGTGAGCCAACGCCCCCAGCCGGCGCACCTGCTCATAGGCCTCTTTCGTATTGGGCTCGTCGAACATGTACAGATACGCCCGCGTCGCCCAGCCCTTCTTCTGCAGATAGGCGTACCACCACTCGTAATAGCGGATCGCTTTGGCACGGTCGGTCGTCAGGAGGTCCCGAAACGGCGCCCGAGGCACCTCGAAGTTTGTGACATGGTAGCGCTCGACGAAGTCCGTGATCTGGCGGTCCGTTGCCTCGTCGAACACCGGGGCGCCGTCCTCCGCGACCTTCGGATGCAGCCGGCGCGGCAACGGCGGGTTGATCCGGTGCGCCGCCATCATGGCGATGTACCGGTCCTCGAGCAGGCGATACTTCTCCGAGTTCTCGTCGAGTTTGAAATACCGTGCCATGTAGGAGAAGTTGCCGAAATGGTTCTCGTGCGTGGGTCCGTCCGGCAGGGCGAAGTCCCAGACCGTCACACGGACCGGGATCGTGGCGCGCTCCGCGTTCTGGGCCCGCACGGTGAATGTGCCCTCGTACACCCCCGGGGCGGCGCCCTTCGGGACCTGCACGTCCACCCACAGCGGCTGATGCCGATCCTGCCACAGGTCGAAGCCTACGGCCCCGAACCGTGCTCCTTCCATCCCCTTCTCGCGCCAGCGCGGCTCCGGCACCTTCTGATCGGTGTACGGGTTGACGAGCGGGACCAGCGGATCGGCGATGAGGCCGGGTGGCTCCGTCGCCTGCGGTGAGGAGTACCGGACCGGGATGAACACCTCCCGATAGAGGGTGACGTTTTGCGCCGGGAGGCTCTCGTCGGCCCCTTTCTTCAGCGGCGACATCTCCGCCGAGACACTCCGGAGGTTCCCGCCGGAAGCTGTCACGACGACTTGGAAAGACTCCACTTCCCCGCGCGCCGCGAAGACCTCCACCGTGTCGGACCCGCGGAAAGACCCCTCCTGCCCCACGCGCAGCGTCGGGGGCACAGCTTTCAGGCTGATGGTGCCTGCGCCGGCCGACGTCTGAATCAAACCCAGGACGAGCAGCACTGCCAGTTGCGATTTCATACTCCTTTGCCTCCTATTCCTCGAACGCTTTCTGGTCCAAGTCGGGGGACAGTCGCCCCCTCGGCCGATCCTCACTTGGCCAATTGGGGCGGCGGGGATTCGCGCGAGACGGATCCGAGCACCGGAGCCCCAGTCTGCCGCACCGACTCTTCCCGTGCCATCCGGACCCGCACTCCCGCAAAGACCTTGCGGAAATGGTAGCCGAACGCCGCGAGCGTCAGCACCATGCGACGGTCCCGCGGATGCCGCAGCGCCCAGGCGAATAGCCTCCAGAAGTGCCTTCGGCCCGGTTCCCGGATACCGAGGCGACTCATCAACAGAAACAGGGCCCGCAGGTCTTCCCAGCCCAGGCGGTGTCGGACCTTGTGCACGGGCCGCCACGCCTCCAGGAAGCGCCAGACCCGGGCATAGTGCCAGTCCGGCGCATAGAGCGTCTCCACGACCCGGCGGTAGCCGCGGTCGAGCTGCCCGATCTCCATCTTCGGGATCAGGTTCATGGCGCCGTTGGTGTTCTCGATGACTTCTCCCAGCACCCGGTTCTCCCTCTGGAGCCGCTCCCGAAGCTGGGTCCCCCGATGCGCCTGCAACAGTCCGACCATGGCGGTGGCAATACCGCTGTCCTGGATGAACTGAATCAGGTCGTCGAAGATGGTGGGAGGATCGCTATCGAAGCCCAGGATGAATCCCCCCTGCACCTCCATCCCGAAGCGCTGGATCTTGCGCACACAGGCGACGAGATCGCGACCCCGGTTCTGCACCTTGTTGCATTCCGCCAGGCTGCTGTCGGCCACCGTCTCCAGGCCGACGAATACGGACTCGAATCCGGCCCGGCCCATGAGTTCCATGAGCTCGTCGTCGTCGGCCAGGTTGATCGAGGCCTGCGTGTAGAAAGGGAACGGATACCGGTGCTCTTCCATCCACTCGATGAGGGCGGGCAACACCTGCCGCTTGAGCGTCGGGCGGTCCGCGATGAAATTGTCGTCCACAAAGAACACCTCTCGTTTCCAGCCCAGCGCGTAGATCCAGTCCAATTCCGTGCGCAACTGCTGCGCGGTCTTCGTCCGGATGCGACGTCCGAACAGGAAGGTGACGTCGCAGAAATCACAGTTGAAAGGACACCCGCGCGAGTACTGGAGCGGCAGGACCCCGTAGTGGCGCACGTCCACGAGGTCCCACAGCGGCGCCGGGGTCCCCCGCAGATCGGCCCAGGTATCGGCCCGGTACAGGTGCTCGGCACGGCCGGCCTCGAGATCCTTCAGGAACTGAGGCAGAGTCCCCTCCGCCTCGCCGAGGACCAGATGATCGACGTCGTCGAATTCCTCCGGAAGGGACGTGAAAAGCGGTCCCCCTGCCACGATCCTGGCGCCGAGCCTCTTGCAGCGATCGATCACCCGTCGGGCAGAGGTCCGTTGCACGCACATCCCGCTCACGAACACATAGTCGGCCCACCGGATATCCTCGTCCCGCAGCACGGTGGTCGCGAGATCCACGAGCCGCTTCTCCCAAGCCCGGGGGAGCATGGCCGCCACGGTCAGCAGTCCCAGGGGCGGCAGGATCGCCTTGCGGGAGATGAATTCGAGCGCGTAGTGCAGACTCCAGAACGTGACGGGCGTTTCCGGACTGACGAGCAGAATCCTCATGAAGCATTCCCCGATTTCCTGATTCCCTTGGCGGCCCCGGCGGGCCGCAGCATAATATAGCAGATTCCGCTTGATGTCACACCCGGAATCTGGTAAAAGCAAGGCAGTGAAGTATGCGGAATTCGCTTCGGCAGCATGCGAACTCTTTCCGCCTGGTCGATAGGAAGAGGAGTCGTCATGTCAGGCATACCAGCGCAGCGGCAGACTTGCACCACGAAGTCCCTCCCCTTCCCCACCTTGAGAATGTGCAACGATTTCCGTGTATGACCCCGGCAAGCGGCGTGTGTTCCGCGTGCTTTGGGGCATGATTTCTACGCATGGGTGAAAGGAGGACGTGTATGGGTAAGAGAGCCATTTGTCTGTTGTGTTGTCTCGTCGTGTTTGGCACCAGTGGGGTGTCCCTGGGCGAACTCGTGGGCTGGTGGAAGCTGGATGACGGCAGCGGCATGAAGGCGGTGGACTCGTCCGGCAAGGGCAACGACGGGACCGTCAAGGGCAATCCCACCTGGATCACCGGTACCAAGGATGGGGCCCTGGAGTTCCACGGCACCGGCGCCGCCCTGACTTTCGTGGACTACATTACTATCCCGCATAGCGCAAGCGTGGACATCAGCGGTCCGATCACCCTCGCTCTCTGGATACGACCTGGCGCTGATGACCCGGAGGGAAAGGGCACCACCGGCGGCGAGACAGCCCCGATGGCCAAGGCGGATCAGAACGCGAATCCCAGTTGGAGCTTCCAGGTTCGCTATGGCTGGGGTGGCCCTCAGCCCTACATGGCGTTTACGTTCAACACAACGCCGCGGGCCTGGGCCTTCGTCGGCAAAAAACTGACCAAGGACGAGTGGTGCCACATTGCGGGCGTCTTTGACGGCACGACCCTGAAGTGCTATCTCAACGGCTTGCAGACCGATTCGACCCCGATGGGCCCGATTACGAAGTGCCCTGCGCCGGTCCTGATCGGCTCGGATGGGTGGGGATGCGACTGGATTGGCGCGATCGACGATGTGCGGATGTACAACCACGCGCTATCGGCGGACGACATCGCGACGCTCTGCCCGCCGTCGCGGGCCGCCAAGTCGCCCAACCCGGCGGATGGGGCCGTAGGTGTCCAGACGCCGCTATTTCGCTGGGAGGCGGGGTACAAAGGGGTCTTCCATGAGGTCTATATGGGCACGACCCCGGACCTGGGTCCGGCCGATCTGACCGGTCCGCGTTCCCCTCTGGCCATGCTCTGGTACATCCCGGGTCTGAAACCGGGAGTCACGTATTACTGGCGGGTCGATGAGATCGAGGCCGACATGACGACGGTCAACAAGGGCAACGTGTGGAGCTTCACCGCACAGGCCCTGACGGCCTACCTGCCCAATCCGGTCGATAAGGCCCTGGGTGTCGTGGTGGCCCCCACCTTGACTTGGCAGCCGGGCCAGGCCGCCGTCAAGCATCATGTGTATCTCGGCGACAGTCTGGATGCTGTCACGCAAGGCGCTGCCGGCACCGACAAGGGTACCCTGACGGAGACCATCTTCACGCCGAGTCCGCTCGAGAGCGTCGCCACCTATTATTGGCGCGTGGATGAGGTCATGGCGGATGGCTCCACCAAGACCGGCCCGGTTTGGAGCTTCACCACCTGCCTGCCAGTGGACGATTTCGAGAGCTATACCGATAACGAGGGCAGCCGCATCTACGAGACGTGGGTCGACGGCATGACCAACAACACCGGCTCGCTGGTCGGCTACATGACCGCGCCGTTTGCCGAGCAGAAGACTGTGCACGGCGGCAAGCAGTCCATGCCGCTGGACTACAACAACGTCAAGGCCCCCTTCTACAGCGAGGTCGAACGCGAGTTCTCGCCGGTCGAGAATTGGACGGCCGGCGGCGTCGACACGCTGGTTCTTTACGTCCAGGGCAAGACGGCGAACAAGGCGGCATCTCTGTACGTGGCGCTGAGCGATTCCGCCAACCACACCGCCGTGGTCACGTATCCGGATACGAAGGTGGTGACCGCCGGGAAATGGATGGAGTGGAAGATCAAGCTGAGCGATTTTGCCGGCGTCAACCTGGCCAAGATCAAGGTGCTGTACATCGGCGTGGGCCAGCGCACCGGGGCGACCGCGGATGGCAACGGTGTCATCTTCGTGGATGACATCCGCCTGTTCAAGAGCGCCCAGTAGTCCGCCTCTCTTGCGGATCCCAGGTTGTTGAGATCGCACAAGGGCTGTGGGCCTGGCTCACAGCCCTTTCTATCTCAACGGGCGTAGGAAGCCACTGTTTTTCGGGTGGCAATCTCAGGGCCGGAGGCCGTGGTTCGTAGTGTGCCCGTAAGAGCATATCCAAGAGAACGCCTCACGGCGTCACTACGAACGGCCAAGCTGCGCTTAACGATACCACCGGGGGAAGGATGACTTGCCAGATAGTCTCTCAGCGACCTTCGCCTTCGTAGGGTCGGGCGATGATTTTGCGCAGGGATTCCAGCTTGGCCTCGGATTGGGCCAAGGGGTGTTCCAGGGCCTCGTGCCACAATCGGCTCATGTTCGGCTTACCGGCTTTCTGCTCCCCGACCCATTCCGTGTGGAACTTGCCCGAGGCAATCTCTTCGATGGCCTGGTCGATCCGGGCCAATAGCTCCGGCGGCACCATCCGATCGGCTCGCGACAATTGCCCGTACTGGCTCGTCTGCGAGTGCAGCTTGAGCTGACCGAAAAAGCCGTGCGTGATCATCGCCTTGGCAATCTCGACGAATTCGCCCGAAAGGTGCAGCTCCGTGGTCACAATCTCCGGATCGCAGCCGTGGGCGACCAGCTTCTCGAAATAGAGCAGGCACAGCTTGATGATCCCCGGCCAGAGCATCTGCTCCGCGAACAGGTCGATCATCGTCTCCTCACGAAAGGAGGACTCGAACGCCCCGAATCGGGTCGCTCCGATGGCCTTCGCCAGGGCCAGGGCGATTCGCATGGCGTGGCCGTCAGCATCGTTTTCGGCGGCCACCAGGCAGGGAAAGCCGAGCTTCTCCTGGTAGAGGTTTCGCACGGCCCGGCCGATCATCCGCGGCGCGACCATGATCGCGGCAACGCCTTCCGGTGGCACGATGGCCTTGTAGTAGATGTTGTACCCGCTGGCAAAGCACAGGACGTCGCCCCGCCGCAAGTACGGCCCGATCTGCTCCTCATAAACCTCCGGCTGAACCTCGTCCGGAACCAGCAGCAGGACGACATCCGCCTCGTCGGCCACCTCGCGGATGGGGCGCACCGCGAAACCATCTCCAATCGCCCTGCTCTTGTACTCATCATCCCGATTGCCGACCATCGGCGTCAGACCGCTGTCGCGAATGTTCAAAGCCTGGGCCCGGCCCTGGTTTCCGTACCCGATTATGCCGATTCTTCGCCCAGCCAGCACCCTCACATCCACATCACGGTCACGGTATACTTTAGCCATACGACCTCACCTTTCTTCTGACGATGTCGCGTCATGAAGGATGATACCGCATCGACCTGCACGAGCCAATGCTCTTTTACGGCGCGGATTTCCCTCGGGTCTGCTATACTGGAGATAGGTCTGTCTGGCATGAGGATTCGGCTGTGATAGAGGTGTGGCATGAAACACGGGCACAGGGCATTCACTCTAATTGAGTTGCTGGTGGTCATTTCGATCATCGCCTTGCTGATGGCGATTCTCATGCCCGCTCTGAGCCGGGTCCGCAAACAGGCCCGGGGCGTCTACTGCCTGAACAACCTCCGGGAAATCGGCGTGGCCCTGCACGCCTACGCCCAGGACAATGGCGACTTCATCCCCCGCGCGCTGGACAACAAGGTCAAATGGCTGCTGGCGTTCATGCCGTTTCTCGGCGAGGAGTACAAAAATGCCGAGGACTACCGGGAGGTCAAGGTCTACCAGTGTCCGGCCTTTCCCCGCACCGGCCTGGGACAGGGTGGGCAGCGGAACGCCGATCAGACCGTCGATTATGTCGTCAACGCCTGGGATATGGACAAGCCCAGTCTGACCAGCGGCGATAAGGGCAAGCAAAAGGACGATCCCAGTAAGCTCAGCAGTATTCCGCGGCCCGCCGAGCGTGTCTACATGGCCGACAACGAGGCGGGCGAGTGGCGGCCCGTCATCCTCAACCGCCGGGACCTCGATATCGCCTCCGTCTTCAATCTGCTCGACGTCTGGTCTACGACCCAGTTGCCCCTGTCGGACCAGACGACTGTCGGCAGCAACTTGACCCGCCGGGTCGCCCGCGACCGCCACCGCAACAGCGGCTGCAACAATCTCTTCTTCGACGGCCACTCCGAATGGCTCGCCGCCCAGGACAACACGTCACGCTACTGGTGCGGCGTCGAGGCGCCCTGAGAGCCTCTCACACAAGGACGGTTCCGAGGAAGGCTGTTGTCTTCTGTCATTCCCGCCCAGGCGGGAATCCAGGAACGCCTCGGCTTTCCTGGACCCCCGCCCCCGATCGGGTCGAGGGCAGGCTCTGCGCGGGGGTGACAGGAGGGGACTCAACATTCATTCTGATGGAGGCTCTAACAACCTCCAATGGAATGAAAGGCGTGGACGGCTGTGTCCCTGTCATAGCGTCGGGTGGCATCGCCAAGGGCTCTGCCCTTGACGATGGCCCGAGGGAGTGCGGGAGACCATCGTCAAGGCCGGAGGCCGGCCTTGGCGATGCCACCCCACGTACCTGGATGGTTTCCTCTGCCTACCCGCCGCGCAGCGGCTTGGCGACTCGCAAGGACATAGCCGCGTTCATTCTGTTAGAGGCGGCGGGTGGCACCGACTAACTCGTTTGTCGGTGCCTTCTTGCCGGACGGGACCATTCGGTAGGTCCAAGCCAGAGTGCAACGGGGAGACCTGCATAGGCGAGAGGGCAACGCAATTCGGGGATTTTGATGATTGGTGGAACGGTCCCGCGGTGTTATAGTATTGGCCTGTCCGATTTGCGAAAGGAGCCGTCGTTATGAACCGGATGACCAAGGGTGTCTATGGGATCGTTGCTATGATCGCTATGGCCTGTATGTTGCCCGTCGCGGCCCCGGCCGATGAGGGGATGTGGCTTTTCAATAACCCGCCCAAGAAGCTGCTCCAGGAGAGATACCATTTCGCCCCGGGCGACGACTGGTACCTGCACCTGCAGCGGTCCAGTGTCCGGTTCAACAGCGGCGGGTCGGGCGAGTTCATCTCGGCCCAGGGGCTGGTGATGACGAATCACCACGTCGGGGCCGATTGCCTCCAGAAGCTGAGCACGAAAGAGCGTGACCTGATCGCCCGGGGCTTCTACGCCAAGACGCTCGAAGAGGAGATCCGCTGCGTGGACCTGGAGCTGAACGTCCTGCAGAGCATCGAGGATGTGACGGCGCGAATCAACGCGGCGGTCAAGCCGGGGATGAGCTTGGCCGAGGCGAACCAGGCCCGCCGGGCCGCGATGAACACCGTGGAAAAGGAATCGCTCGACCAGACGGGGCTCCGCAGCGACGTGGTCACCCTCTACCACGGCGGGCTCTACCACCTCTACCGCTTTAAGAAGTACACCGACATCCGGATTGTCTTTGCCCCGGAAAAGGACATCGCCTTCTTCGGGGGCGACCCGGACAACTTCGAATATCCGCGCTACGACCTGGACATCTGCTTCTTTCGCGTCTACGAGGACGGCAAGCCCGCCCAGATCGAGCACTACCTCAAGTGGAGTCCCAAGGGCGCGGGCGATAACGAGCTGGTCTTCGTCTCGGGCCATCCCGGCCGGACCGACCGGCTCGACACCATGGCCCACATCGAGTTTCTCCGCGACAAGGTCTTTCCCCAGACGATGCGCAAGCTCTTTCGCTGGGAGGTCGCGCTGTCCACGTACAGCGTTCGGAGCCGGGAGAACGCCCGCCGGGCCCAGGACGATCTGTTCGGAGTCCAGAACAGCCGTAAGGCCCGTCTCGGCATGCTCGCCGGCCTCCAGGACCCCGCGATCCTGAGCCGCAAGCGGGCCGAAGAGCAGAATCTACGCCAATCCGTTCAGGAAAAGAAATCGTTGGTCAAGGAACCGGTCGGCGATCCGTGGTCCGAAGTCGTGGCCGCTCTGAGAGTCTGGGACGGCATCTACTACGATTGGGATTTGCTGGAGCAGCGTTCCGCGTTTCACAGCCAACTGTTCGGCATCGCCCGGACGCTGGTGCGCTTGTCCGAGGAGTCGGCCAAGCCCAATGCCGACCGGCTCCGCGAGTACCGCGAGTCGAATCTCGAATCGCTCAAGTTCGAGCTGTTCTCGGAAGCGCCGATCTACGACGATCTGGAGACGACCCTGCTGGCCGACTCGCTGAGCATGTTCGCGGAGATGAAGGGGTACAGCGATCCATTGGTGCAGAAGGTCCTGGCGGGCCAATCGCCGCGGGAACGGGCCGCCCAATTGGTCGAGGGCACGAAGCTCAGGAGCGTCGAGCTGCGTAAGAAGCTGGCCGGGGAAAAGCCGGAGGCGATCCGGCAAGCGACCGATCCGATGATCCAACTGGCCCTGCTGATCGATCCCCAGGCGCGAAGCCTCCGCAAGACGTATGAGGATCAGGTCGAGGAGCCGCTGCGCCAGGCCTATGCCAAGCTGGCGGCGGCACGATTCGCGATCTATGGGACGGAAGTCTACCCTGACGCCACGTTCACGCTGCGGCTGGCGTTCGGCGTGGTCAAGGGCTACACGGAGCAGGGCAAGGCAATCCCGCCCTGGACAACCTTCGCCGGTCTCTACGAGCGGGCCCAGGAGCAAGGCGACGTGGCGCCCTTCCAACTGCCCCAGCGCTGGATCGACCGCAAGAACCAGCTCAACCTGGCCACGCCCTTCAACTTCGTCTCCACCGCCGACATTATCGGCGGCAATTCCGGCAGCCCCGTCGTGAATCGCAATCATGAGCTCGTGGGGATCATCTTCGATGGCAACATTCAATCCCTGGTGCTCGACTTCATCTACACCGAGCAGGAGGCCCGCGCCGTGGCCGTGCATTCGGCGTCGATTCTGGAAGCGCTGCGCCAGGTCTACCACGCCGACCGCATTGTCAAGGAACTCACGCGGTAGCGACGGGCGACATGGCTCGTTTTACTGACTGGACTTCTGCAAAATGCACATTGGGCCTACTTTGGGAAGGAGAAATCTCGTTTCTCGATTTCTCCTTCCCAATCCGTAACTATCGCACAGACCATAATGTACGCTAATTCTTCAAGGAAATCGAAGAATAAGATTTCCTTGAAGAATATAGGCCCAATGTGCATTTTGCAGAAGTCCAGTTACTGAGTTTCTTTTTCAAGCGACGCCGCCAAACGTCACATAGGTTCGGCCCGCGCGATTCCCGGGACTTGCCATTTCCGGACTTCTATTATCTTGAGCAACGGCGGCGCCTCTCTTCGCCCATTTCCATTGACATCTACTCCAGAATTTGATAGGATGCGTCGTATTGGGGTAGGTGTGGTGAAAGAGCTTGTGTAGCTTATCACCTTGTGTGTTCTTCCTGCGTAAAAGCCTGCGGTGCGGGGCCGCGCTGACGGTCTGTCCGCACCGCGAAATCCCCCCGTGCAGGAGACAAGAGACGAGCGCTTGTCAACGCTCGAAACCAGTGGGAAAGGAGAGAAGATGAGAAGAACGATCGCGGCTCTGAGTTTGGTTGTGCTGGCGGCCGCCACCGCGGCGCCGGCGTCCATCACGGGTGTCGCGGGCGGCTCGGCGGCGCCGGGGGCGACCCTGGGGCCCTACAGCATGACCCCGTTTTTGTGCGACCCGCAGCCGCTGTACCACCACGTCACATCGGTGGCTTCGCCGCTCGGCGGGGTGGTCGAGTTCAGCATTCCCTTGGACCACTACCGCGTCGGGCAAGGGTGGGCGACCTGGAGCAACGGGTACACGGGGGATGTCTACTCTACCGATTGGCACAGCAGCGTCACAATGAACCTGCCGGACCAGACGGAGGCCTTCTACTTCTACGCCGAGCCGAATCCGTGGGGCCAATACACGATCGTGGCAACCGCTCAGGACGGCACACAGATTACGCAGAGCGTCAATGCCTACGCCAAAGCCGCCTACTACGGCTTCTATGGCACCGACGGCAGTTATATCACCAGCATTGCCGTTGCGGCTCCCTGCCACATCGGCTTTGGCATCGGCGAATTCGGCATTGCCCTGGGTTCCTATGCCCCCAGCGTTCCGGCCCCAGGCGCCATCCTGCTGGCCGCGCTCGGCACCGTTGTGGTCGGCCATCTCCGCCGCCGCCAGATGCTGTGAACTCTACGACTTGAATCTCTCGCGAGGGTTGTGGCCGCCGCGCCACCGCCCTCTTTTTTACAATGATCCGCTCAAAGGCTAAAGAGTCTGCCGGGTGGCAGCCTCAAGGCCGGAAGGCCTTGGGGATGGTTTATGGTGTCGAGGGCGTCCCGCCCTCGAATCGCGGGCAGGATGCCCGCGACACGAC
>Ga0315280_10001668_pt1 | contig 37666 bp, 33 predicted proteins | sample YL17G06_40_MG_FD_203697 | JGI IMG/M metagenome (GOLD analysis project Ga0315280, IMG submission 203697) | Sediment microbial communities from Yellowstone Lake, YNP, Wyoming, USA - YL17G06_40 | ecosystem: Environmental > Aquatic > Freshwater > Lake > Sediment | place: USA: Wyoming | collected... | reverse complement strand
CTGCCAGAGCGCGGGCTTGCAGAAGGCAATGCGGCCGAGACACGCCGACAGCGCGCGCTTCAGCAGCGACCGCCCCTCGACGCTCAGCCGGCGCACCTCCAGGATGCAGTCCGGCAGGGGGATACGCACCGGGCAGATCTCCGCGCACGCACCACACAGAGCGCACGCATCCGCGATCCGCCTCTCGCCGCACCCGCGGATGTGACCCGAGATGGCGATGCCGATCGGGCCGGGGTAGATCCACCCGTACGCCTGCCCGCCGGTGCGAGTGTAGATGGGGCACACGTGCATGCAGGCACCGCACCTAATGCACGCGAGCGACTCCCAGAGCACTGGATGCGCCAGCATTGCTGACCGTCCACTGTCTACCAGCACCACGTCAACGGCTCGTGGGCCCACCCCGTCGGCCCCGGAGGGTCCTCGGATCGCGTGCGTGTAGCACGTCTGTCGCTGCCCCGTCGCGCTCGAGCCGAGCAGGAGCAGCAGTGGGGCGAGGCCCGCGAGCGTCGGCATGAGCTTCTCAATGCCTGTCACCACGACGAGCCGCTCCGGCAGACACGTGCAAAGCGCGCCATTGCCCTCGTTTGTGCACACGACTGCCGCGCCCTCGCGAGCGGCAACGAGGTTGGCGCCGCACATGCCGACCTCGGCCTCCAGGAAGCGCGGCCGCAGATGCTCTCGCGCCGCCAGGCTGATGGTGCGCGGATCCGCGTCCTCGGCAAGCCCAAGACCGAGCTTCGCGTTGAACACCCGAGCGATGTCGCCGGCGGACATGTGGATGACCGGCGCGACAATGTGGCTCGGCTTCTCGTCGGCAAGCTGGATGATGTACTCGCCGAGGTCGGTCTCGATGACACCGACGCCGCGCGCCGCGAGGTAGGGGCGCAACTCGATCTCCTCGGTCACCATCGACTTCGACTTGACCAGCGCCGCCTGTGGACGGCCGACGAGGCCCGCGACTACGCGCCGCGCCTCAGCAGCCGTACGCGCGAAGTGGACGCCCGTGCCCGCGGCGCGGCCCGCGGCCTCGAACTCTTCCAGAAGACGGGGCAGGTGGTGGAGAGCGGCTCGGCGCGCGTGTGCGGCCTCATCGCGCAAGGCCTCCCAGTCCGGTCGCTCCGCGATGCGATCGGCGCGGGTGGCGAGGGCGTGGCCGATCGCCTTGTCGAGCCGCGCCCGCAGGTCCCGGTCACCGACAGCTTGTGCCATTCGCTCCCTCATATCAGGTCAGGCCTAGCCCTTCGGCGAGCAACTCCGCGACGTGCGCGACCTTCAGCGACAACCCCAGCCGACGCGCGCGACCGTCGAGGTGTGCGAGGCAGCTTGAGTCCACCGACGCAAGCGTGCCTGCGCCTACCGCGAGGGCGTCGGCGAGCTTGTCGTCGGCTGCGGCGGTCGACACCTCCGGCAGCTTCACAGCGAACGCGCCCCCGAACCCGCAGCAGTCCTCCCGCCGCGTGAGCTCCACTAGCCGCAATCCGCTCACGCGGTTGAGCAACCTGGCCGGCTGGTCTGTGAGGCCCAGCACCCTTAGCGAGTGGCAGGACTGGTGCAGGGCCACGGCTCGATCGAGCGTCGCCCCCAGGTCAACGGTGCCGGTCACGTCCACGAGGAACTCCGTGAACTCGAAGACTCGAGGGGTCATGGCCTCTAGGCGCGCCTTGTTGCGCCGCGACAGAGGTAGCCGCTCGTACCCGTGCCGGACCGTCGCGGTGCACGACGCTGATGGGCACACGATCGCATCTGCCTCACACCGACCGAACACGCGCAGGAAGTGCCGCGCCGCCCCGACCGCGGCCGACCAGGCGCCCATGTTGATCGCCGGCTGGCCGCAGCAGGTCTGCCCTCGCGGGACGACGACCTCGTGACCGAGATGTTTGAGCACCCGCGCGGCCGCCAGCGCCACCTCCGGCTGGAGGTGCTCGATGAAGCACGGTACGAAAAGCGCGACGCGCATCTGGATCCGTCTCTCCCTCTCCCCCTGGGAGAGGGTTGGGGTGAGGGCCGTCCCGAGCTCTCGGCCTCACTGGCGAGTGGCGTCCCTCACCCGCCGCTTCACTGCGCTCAGCGTCGACCTCTCCCAGAGGGAGAGGTGGTGTGCACTACCTCGCCCCCGACCACGGTCGCGGTCACGCGGCACTCGGGGAGCGCATCGGGCTCGGTGACGATGTCGTGGGTCAGGACACTGAAGTCCGCACGATAGCCCGGGGCTATCGCGCCTTCGACCGCCGCAGTGCCGGAGGCGAGCCCAGGTCCCCTGCTGTACCCGGCGAGCGCGTCGATCACCGACAGTCGCTCCTCGGGTCGCCAGCCGTCGGCGGGCTCCTCGTCCCAGTCCCGGCGCATGACCGCCGCGCGGAGCCCCTGCAGAGGGTCCATCGTCTCCACGGGAGCGTCCGATCCGAAGCAGAGCGTCGCGCCGGCTCGCAGCACGGACCCGTACGCGAAGGCGCGCCCCTCCCTGCCCGGCAGGTGCGCCGCGACCATCGCGCGGTCCCCGCGCAGGTGCACGGGCTGCACCGAGGCGATCACTCCGAGCCGGGCGAGCCGCGGCACATCATCCTCATGCACATGCTGGGCGTGCTCGACTCGGTGTGGGATCGGCGGCGTGAGTCCCTCGTCAGCCAGCGCCTGTAGCCCGTCGAGGAGCTCCCGCACCGCCCGGTCGCCAATCGCGTGCGCAGCCAGGCCGAGTCTCGCCTGGGCCGCCTTGCGCCCGAGTTCGGCGATCGAGTCCGCGTCGTGCTCCAGAAGACCCGTGTCCGCCGTGCCGTGGTAGGGCTCGAGCATCGCCGCCGTGCGCGCCCCGAGGCTGCCATCGGCGAACACCTTGAGCGACCCGATCCGCAGCCATTCGCCGCCCAGCCGCGAGCCCATCGCGAGCTCCGCCGCCTGGGCTACGAGGTGTTCAGGGATGTGGTGGGTGACTCTCAGACGCAGCAGCCCCTCGCTCTGCAGCTCCAGCAGGGGCCCGAGTGTCTCCGGGCCCTCGCAGTTGTGACAACCGACAAGCCCAAGGCCGTGCGCGTGCCGCTGTGCCGCGAGCAGGGCCTCCTTGCGGCGAGGGACGGAGACCTCCGGCCTCAGCGCCCACACGGCCTCCATCGCCGCCTCGTAGAGCATCCCGTCAGGCTGCCCCGACGCGTCCCGCCCGATCCTGCCTCCCGGCGGGTCGGGCGTCTCCGCGGCGATGCCGGCCGCGCGCAGGATCTCTCCGCTGACCCAGGCGCTGTGCCCGCACTTCGACGTCAGCGCGACCGGGCGGCCGGGCGCCACAGCCTCCAGATGAGCCGCTGTCGGCCTCCGCCGCTCCGGCCACACGTTCGCGTCCCACCCGCCGCCGCGGATCGGCTCGCCGGCTGGGAGCGCGCTGGCGTGCTCGCGTATCACGACGAGCGTCTCGGCGAGCGATCTCGTGGAAGTGAGGTCGAGCCTGTCGCCGATGAGCCGAAGACCGAGGCCGAGCAGGTGGACATGGGAGTCTACGAGCCCCGGGACCACCAGCCCGCCGCCCAGGTCGACCTCCTCGGCGCCGGCGGGCGCGCGGCCCTTGATCTCTCGCCTGTCGCCCACACCGAGAATGGTGCCACAGCAGATGAGGATGCTCGCCTCGACGGGGAACGGGCTCCCGCTCGTGAGCACCCGGCCGCCCGAGAACAACACGTGGGTCACCGAGCCGCCCTTCTCTCCTCCCCCCGTTCACGGCGGACCGGGCGGGGCAAACACAACTCCCTCGCCAGCCCCTTCGCTGCGGCCTGCCGGCCTACTCAGGACATGCCACCGCGTCGTCGCGCGGTAGCGAGCTGCCAACCTCACCCCCGCCTTCGCTACGCTCAGGCACCCCCTCTCCGCCAGCGGAGAGGGGGACGAGGGACGACCGCATCAGCGTACCCGCGCGGCAGCGACGATATCTTGGAGGACAGCCTGTAGGTCACCCAACACCTGCTCACTAGTGAACCTCAACACGTGTAGCCCGAGGGATGCTATCAGCGCGTCCCGCTCCTCGTCACCTCCACGTTGAAAGACGTGGATCGGGCCATCGACCTCGACGACCAGCGAAGCGTCAGCACAGCAGAAGTCGACGATGAAGCGATCGAGCGTGTGCTGCCTTCGGAACCGCAAGCCACAGAGACGCCGGCCCCGCAGAGCCTCCCAGAGGGCACGCTCCGCCTCTGTGGGCTGTGCACGCATACGCCGTGCCTCTGTCTTGAGAGCAGCCCAGAGGTCCGTGGAAGTGCGCCACTGGCGCTCCTCATCGGACTCGTGCGTCGGTCTCGAGTCTGTCATCGCGACTTCCGCTTTGATGTACCGCGAAGAGCCTTCCGCAGGCGCCTCACCCACGCCTTTGCTACGCTCAGGCACCCCCTCTCCGCTGGCGGAGAGGGGGCCAGGGGTGAGGTTGGTTGGCACGAGCACAGAGGTCGGAGAACGTAGTAAGCCGCCCTTCTCATGCCGCCAACCTCAGCCCTGATCTTCCCCATCCTCTGCGGGCTTCTCCGGCGGAGGCGGGGGCCATACGCCGTCGGCGAGGTACCTGTCGATCGCGGCCGCGGCCTTCCGGCCTGCGCCCATCGCTTCGATGACGGTCGCCGATCCGGTCACGATGTCGCCGCCGGCGAAGACGCCGCGCTTGCTCGTGGCGCCGGTCGATGGGTCAGCCACGATGTAACCCCTCTTGTTGATCTCCAGGTCGGGCGTGGTCGAGCTGATCAGGGGGTTGGCGCCGGCACCGACGGCGACCACTGCCACGTCGAGTGGCTCCTCATACTCGGACCCCTCGATCGGCACGGGACGCCGGCGGCCGCTCGAGTCGGGCTCGCCCAGCTCCATCTTCTGCACGATGGCGGACGCTAGGCGGCCGTTCTCATCGCCCCGGAACTCAATGGGGCATGTGAGGAGCTCGAAGTCGATGCCTTCGTCCTCGGCGTGGTGGATCTCCTCAAGACGCGCCGGCATCTCATCGCGCGAACGCCGGTAGGACAGGATGACGTGGTCCGCGCCGAGGCGCAGTGCCGTTCGGGCCGAATCCATCGCCACATTGCCGCCGCCGATGACCATCACGCGCTTGCCGTGCGCGATCGGCGTGTCGCCCTGGCGTGGGTCGTAGGCGCGCATGAGGTTCGATCGCGTGAGGAACTCGTTGGCCGAGTAGACACCGAGTAGGTTCTCGCCCGGGATGCCCATGAATACCGGCAGGCCGGCGCCGGTGGCAATGAACACCGCGTCGAAGCCCTCCTCCGCCATCAGGTCCTCGATCGTGTCGAGTTTGCCGATCACCGTGCTGGTCATCAGGTTCACGCCGAGCTGCCGCAGCCTGTCAACCTCGACCTTGAGGATGTGCTTGGGTAGGCGGAACTCGGGGATGCCGTAAACGAGCACGCCGCCCAGCTCATGCAGCGCCTCGAAAACGGTGACCGCGTGCCCCATCTTCGCCAGATCGGCGGCGCACGTCAGACCGCCGGGTCCGCTGCCGACGACGGCCACCTTCTTGCCGGTCGGAGGCGCAAGGTCGGGCAGCGTCGAGTCTCCGTGCTCCCGCTCCCAGTCGCCGACGAAGCGCTCGAGCCGCCCGATGGCCACCGGATCGCCCTTCTTGGCGAGCACGCAGACGATCTCACACTGGGTCTCCTGTGGGCACACTCGCCCGCAGACAGCGGGGAGCAGATTGGTCTCCATGACCTTCTGCGCGGCTTTGTGGAACCTGCCCTCTTGAACCTGCGCGACGAATCCCGGGATGTCTACCTCCACCGGGCAGCCGAGGATGCAGCGCGGCTTCTTGCAGCGAAGGCACCGCGAGGCCTCAGCCATCGCCTGCTCCAACGCGTACCCGTAGGGCACTTCGTTGAAGTTGTGGATCCGCTCCTCGGGCGGCTGCTCCGGCATCGGCTGGCGCGGGTTCTTCGAGGGATGATCGGCCATTGAGGATCCTCCGGTATGGGCTGCGGTACGGGCACGCCCTGAACCTAGTCCGCGATCTTGCAGTGCGACTCCACGTCGTCCGCGGCGCGCTCCTCCGCTCTGTACGTGCCCTGGCGCTTCATCAGAAGGTCGAAGTTCACGAGGTGGGCGTCGAACTCGGGTCCATCCACACACGCGAACTTGGTCACCCCGTCGACTTCGACCCGGCAGCCTCCGCACATGCCGGTGCCGTCGATCATGATGGGGTTCAGGCTGACCATCGTGGGGATCTCCCGCTCTCTCGTGAGCTCCGAGACCGCCTTCATCATCGGGCTGGGCCCGACGGCGAGCACGAAGTCCACCTTCGTCTTGTCGTCGAGCAGTCCTCGGAGCACGTCGGTCACAAAGCCCTTGTGCCCGTAGCTGCCGTCGTCGGTGGCCACCTCGAGGCGCGAACAGATGCCGCCCAGCTCCGTCTCCAGTATCAGGAGGTCTCGCGTCCGTGCGCCGATGATGCCGATGAGGTCGTTGCCCGCGTCGCGCAGCGCCTGCGCGATGGGCAGCACGGGAGCTGTGCCGTAGCCGCCGCCGATGACGCAGGCCGTGCCGTAGTCCCGGATATGCGTCGGCTTACCGAGAGGCCCGGCAAGGTCGAGAAGCCGGTCGCCGACCCCGAGCTGCGCCATCTCCTTCGTGGAGTGCCCGACGGCCTGGAAGATGAGGGTGACCGTTCCGTTGCTGACATCAGAGTCCACGATGGTGAGCGGGACGCGCTCGCCGCCCTCGTGAGTTCGCACGATCACGAACTGCCCGGCCTTCCGCTTCTGTGCTATCTTCGGATGGTTGATGACGTAGCGGAACGTGGCAGGTGCGATCTCTTCCTTCGAGACGATCTCGTTCATGGCACACCTCAGCGCCAGGATCTATGCTGGTGCGGGGCCGCGTAGAGAGTGACTGGTCGCACGGCGCCCCAAGAGGCGGATTATACTATCCGTGGCAGACTGAGTCACCAGCGCGCGCCGGTGGCGGCGGGGGTGACGACTGGAGTGGCGCGTGCGCACACAGCAAGGAGAACACACATGGCAATACGCCGCCTGATGGTGCTTGCGCTGCTACTCGCGGCCTTACCCGTAGGCGCCCAGGCCCCGCCGGCATCTTTGGCGAGACTCGAGGACCTGAGCGACGCGTTCGCGTATATCGCCGGCAGCGTCTCCCCCAGCGTCGTCTTCATCCGCTCGGCCAAGGTCGTCCCCGGTCGTGGATGGGACGCTTCCGACCCCTTCATCCGCAACTTCCTCCGCGGCACGCCGTTCGAGGACATGTTCGGCGGCGGCGAGCCCGAGGAGGAGCAGTTGCAGGGGTCCGGGGTCATCATCTCGGCCGACGGTCTGATCGTCACCAACGATCACAACGTCCGCGGCGCGAACCAGGTCACGGTCGTGCTCGCCGACCGGCGCGAGCTGGAGGCGAAGATCGTCGGGCGCGACCCGGTGACCGATGTGGCGGTGCTGCGTGTGGACGCGACCGGTCTGCCGGCGGCGAGGTTCGGGGACTCGGAGTCCCTGCGCGTCGGCGAGTGGGTCGTGGCCATCGGGAACCCGTTTGGCCTCGCGAACACGGTCACCGCGGGGATCGTGAGCGCGAAGGGCCGGTCGGACATCGGCCTATCGATGTACGAGGACTTCATCCAGACTGACGCCGCGATCAACCCCGGCAACTCGGGCGGAGCACTCGTGAACACCCATGGGGAGCTTGTCGGCATCAACACGGCGATCCTGAGCCAGAACGGCGGCGGGTCGGTTGGGATCGGCTTCGCGATCCCCAGCCGAATCGTCCAGACCGTGGTGCAGGACCTGATGGATCACGGGAAGGTCAGCCGCTCGTGGATCGGGGTGGTCCCCGCGCAGCTCACCGAAGAAGGCGCGAAGAAGCTGGGCCTGCCGCTCAACGAAGGGATCGCTGTGAACCGCATGTACCGCGGCGGCCCGGCCCTCGACGCGGGACTCCGCCGGTTCGACCTGATCCTCTCTATCGACGGCACGCCCGTCAACAGCCCCCGCGAGGCGCGGCGCCTGCTCTTCTCTGTGCCGGTCGGCGGCACGGTGAAGCTTGGCATCAGGCGCGGCTCAGATACCTACGACGTCGACGTCAAGACCATCGAGCAGCCGATCGACCAGAACTCCGGCCTGCCCCTGCCGGGGCTGTAAGGTAGCGCCTCAATCGGTTTGCCGGCTCTCCAGTCGGAAGCCCAGGAACACACAGATGCCGATGACAGTGAAGGCCGCGGCCACGGCTCCGCTCAGGCGAAGCCCCAAGGGCTGCGCCGCCGTGTGCCCGAGCAGCTTCCAGACAAAGGCCGCCACCGCGCCCCCGAGCGCGAGCCCGGCCTTGTAGACGAACGCGTTGACGCCGAAGTACATCGCCTCGCGCCGCCGACCCGTGGCGCGCTCGTCCTCGTCGGTGATGTCGGCGACGATCGCGTACGGCATCACCAGGAGCCCCGAGATCGGTGGCCCGGCGATGGCCATCAGCACAACCGCCTGCGCGAACCCGCCGATAGGCAGCGGCGCCAGCCCCACCAGGCCGATCAGCGGGGCCAGGACCGCGAACCACGCGAGCGACACAAGGAACACCCGCCGCTTGCCCCAGGCCGCGGTCACCTTGGCCGTGAGGGGCACGCACAGCGCCGCAGCGATGAGGGCCACGCCGGTGAGCAGGCCGGCGTCGGCTTCCTTGCGGCCGAGCAGCTCGGTCGCGATGAAGGTCTCATTGGCGATCACGACGCTGAGCCCGATCCAGAACACCATGAAAGCGGCCGCGTAATGAAGGAAGGGCCTATTGCTGAACGTCTGCTTGAATGCCTCCCGCATGCCGAGCGCCTGGGGCGCTTCCCGGAGTGACTCCAGCTTTTCGCCCGGTCCCGCGAGAGCCAGCACGAACGTCACCACCGACGCGACACCGATGATGATCCCCATTCCGAGGAACCCTGTAGCCTGGTTCTGGATGAGCAGGCCGCCCACAACCGCCCCGGCGATGTTGCCCAGCACGTTGAAGACGGCCTGAAGCGACGCCAGCCCGACCCGCTCGCGGTCGCTCGTCGCGATCTCCGGCAGGAGCGCGAGGTAAGGACAAGTCACTATGGTGAACGACACGTAGAAGACGGACAGCAGAAGCAGCAGGTAGGCGAAGTTCAGCCCGGTGGGCGTCTGAGCTGGACTCCACCACAGGAGAGCGAAGGCCGCCGTTAGGGGGAGCGCGCCGACGGCGATGAAGGGCTTGCGGCGTCCCCACGGAGTGCGCACGCTGTCGCTCAAGAACCCGACCAGCGGGTCGACGGCGGCATCGAGAAACCGCCCCACAAGCAGCGCGAGGCCCATGAGCCCAACATCGACTCTGGGCGGCAGCCCGCGCTCCGGAGAGCCCGCCCAGAAGTAGCCGATGTACTGCATCACAGCGAACGCGAGGGCGCTGACACCGAAATGGCCTGAGGCGTAGAGCAGCCTAGCGCCGAGCGCGAGCCGGCCTCGCACCTCCGCGCTGGGCACGATGGTGTCAACCACAGTCCGCCCACCCAGCTTCTTCACTCGGACGGGCCGCATGGGGTGGCGCGACGCGCCGGGCCCCCAACCGGCCCCTTGACACCGAATCAGACAATGGGCTCAAGCCGATTGCCTCTAGGGCACATCACCCCGTGAGCCAGGCCCACACGAACAGGAGCGGGGCCGACATCATGAGGTCGTCGAGCCGGTCGAGGACACCGCCGTGCCCGGGAATGAGGTTGCCGAAGTCCTTCGTGCCGAGGTCGCGCTTCAGGGCCGACTTGCACAGGTCGCCAAGCTGCCCGATCGTGCCCACCACCGCGCCCGAGACCGCTGAAACGTGAAACGGCACGCGGAACCACAACCCGATGACGGCGGCCGTCACGACCGCTCCGATCATGCCGCCGACAAGGCCCTCCACAGTCTTGTTGGGGCTAGCGGGCGTGAGCTTGTGCTTGCCCCACGTCTTGCCCGCGAAGTAGGCCGCGCTGTCAGTCGCCGACGCCGTGGCGAAGGCAAGCAGCAGAAGGCGCGCGCCGATGTCGATCGGATACGTCGGCAGCCCCACGACCGCCTCCGCGTGCGACCTGCCGGGGAGCTCCCGCAGCAGAATGCACATGCTGAAGGGCACGCCGATGTACAGCGCGATCAGGAGCGTGGCGCCGACGTCCATCACGACGCGCACGGACTGGTCCCGATGGTAGCGCACGAGGTTCCACAGAAGCACGAACAACATGAGCCCGAACAGCACGCACATGACACCGAGGCCGAAGCCGGCGAGGGAGACCCACCATCGGTCACCCTCCGGCCTGCTGAGTCCCCACGCGAGCATGATGAAAGCGACGATCGCGGCACACGCAACGGGCCAGGCCGTGAAGATCCCCTTGGCGCGCGCCTTGGTGTGGAACTCCCATAGGCCGATCAGGGCCAGAAGGCAGAGGACGCCGGCCAGCCACGACCCGCCGGCCCATATCACCGCCACGGCCAACGGGATGCCGACGATCGCCGAAAGCACGCGCTGCAGTAGCACGCGGACCCCGCTTCCAGTCCCCAGTCCAGCCTGTTCCGTCGCGCGGGGGCCGAATCCTGTTCCGTTGTGAGCGGCCTAAGACGCGGGTCCGCGGCTCCTCCTAAGGCGCCGAGCCAGGCTCGCCCCGGCGAGCACGGCGAGGTAGCAGGCAGCCGCAATGACGATAGACGTGGCGCCCGCGGGCAGATCCGCGCCGTAGCTGAGAACCAGGCCCGACACGATGAAGAGGGCGCTCAGCACGGTCGCGGTCACCATCACCTGCCGGAGCGACCGGCCTAGCTGCATGCCTATCGCGGCCGGGAGCGACAGCAGCGCGATGACCATCACAAGGCCGACAACCGTGACGAGCAGCACCACCGTGAGCGCCGTGAGCCCAAGAAGCATCAAGTAGTAAGCCTCGGCATGAACTCCCCGGATTCGCGCGAACTCGTCGTCGAAGCAGACGCCCAGGAGCTGCTCATGGAACAGCACCGCGAGCGCGATGACAAGGGCGTCCAGGCCCGCGACAAGCCACAGGTCCTTTGACGAGACCATCAGGATGTTGCCGAAGAGGTAGCTCATCAGGTCCTGGCCGTAGCCCGGTGTGCGGCTGATGAAGAGAAGGCCGACAGCCATCCCCACGGCCCAGAGGGCGCTGATGACCGTGTCCTCTCGCTCGTTCCATCGGAGGCTGACGACTCCGATGATGAGGGCCGCGATGACGGCCGCCACGATCGCGCCGTGAAGAGGCTGAAGCCAGTCCCAGCCCTGAGTTACCTGGAGGTACCGCGCGACGCCCATCCCGCCCAGCAAGCTGTGCGAGATGCCGCCGGCTATCGAGGTGATTCGGCGGGCGACAACGTAGCCGCCCACGACCCCCGATGCGACGCTCGCCAGCAGCGCGGCCGCGAGTGCTCGCTGCAGGAACGCGTGAGTCGAGAGAGCCGACCAGAACTCGGTCACAGGGGCTCCCCCGTCGGACACGAGACATCGTGCTGAACCGCCCTGGCATCCGCGCCGTAGAGGCCCGCGAGCAGCTCGGGTGTGACCTGGTCGATCCCCAGGGTCGGATGCCGAACGACGCGCCGGTTCACACACAGCACGCTGCTCATCAGGCCCGACACGAACCCGAGGTCGTGCGTGACCATCACGACCGTCATGCGCGCGTTGAGAGCCTTGAGCATCTCGTGGATCGACTTCTCCGCGGCGGCGTCGACGTTCGCGGTGGGCTCGTCGAGGAGCAGCAGCTCGGGGTCCCCGGCCAGAGCACGCCCGATCAACACCCGCTGTTTCTGGCCGCCGGACAGCGAGCTGAACGAACGCGTGAAGAGCCTCGCCAGACCGACTGTCTCCAGGGCGTGGAGGGCCGCGGCCCGATCTCGGCGCCTGTACGGACCAAGGGGTGACGCGTTGCCGAGACGACCCATCAGCACGACGTCGAGCACCGTGACCGGGAACTGCGGGTCGAACCGATGCGACTGCGGCACGTAGCCTACCCGCCAGCGGGAGCGCTCGGGCCGCTCGCCAAACAGGAGTACACGGCCGCGGGAGGGCTGCAGCAGCCCGAGGATCAGCTTCAGGAGAGTCGTCTTCCCGCCGCCGTTGGGGCCGACCACACCCACCAGGTCGCCCTGTCCGACAGTGACGTCGACGCCCTCCAGCACGGGCAGCCCATCGTAGCTGAAGTCTACTCCGTCGATGCTGACTGCCACGTTGTCGCTCACCAGGGTCATCTCATTCCCTTGAAGGGGCCGCACCCGGCCCACCGCCAGGACGCCCTCACCCCGCCTTCGCCGGCGCAGCAGGCAGCGCCGCTACGGCACCCCTCTCCCTAGGGAGAGGGGCTGGGGGGTGAGGGCGAGCCACTCGTCCCGAGCCCCGCGCGGATCGCGTCGGCCATTCGCTCGAGGTTGGCGATGTAGTCCTCGGCCATCGGATCCAGCGGGACCACGACGCCGCCGATCTCCCGCGCGATCGTCTCCGCCGGCCCCCGTGGGAACTGGGGCTGCACGAAGATCACGCGTGCGCCCTCGTTCCTCGCGCGCTCGGTCAGATCTGCCAACTGCCTTGCACTCGGCTCCTTGCCCGAGACCTCTACCGCTACCTGCTTCAGACCGTACGCGTCGAGCAAATAGCCAAAGGCCGGGTGGTACACGAACACCTCGCTGCCCTTCAGGGGTCCGAGCACTTCCGTGAGCTTGGCGTCGACCGCGTCGAGATCAGCGCTCAGCGCGGCCAGGTTCTTCCGGTACTCGTCGCCGCCCTCGGGGTCGAAGCGCTCCAGCTCAGCCGCGATCGCAGCCGATTGGATCTTCGCGAGCTCGGGGTCGAGCCAGACGTGTGGGTCGGGAGACCCAGCCTCATCGGCGCCCGCCTGCCCTTCCTCGTGCCCCCCGGCCTCGTCCTCGGTCGTGAGACGCAGCTTGATCCCCTCGCTCGTGTCGATGACCGCCAGCTCGGGGCAGGAGGCCTTGACCTTCGCTACGAGCCCCTCCTCGAACGGCAGGCCCAGCGTGAAGTACACCCGGGCCTCGGAGAGCTGACCAACCTGCTGCGGCGAGGGCTCATAGGTGTGATGCGACTGCCCTGCGCCGACAAGCACAGTGACGCTCGCGCGATCCGCCACGATCCGCTTCACGAAGAACGCCTGCGGGGCGATGCTCACGACGACCTTCAGCGCACCAGCTCTCGCGTTCGGCGGCGGGGCCGCTCCTGTACCGGCGCCGGTGGGGCCTCGCGAGCACGACAACGCTAGCAGGGATAGCACAGCCGCCGCGATCATCAAACTGGCGCGCCAACCCAGCACGCTATGCACCGCCCTGTTCGCCCAGTGCCGTCCCTGTCCCGGCCCTATTGGTAGGCCCTCGGCGTCTGGCCGTCAAGCCGGGGATGCGCCCGTGAATCACCCCAGCGAAAAGCCCTTGACGCGGGCCGCCCGATGTGCATACATGCATACATGCAACCATACGAGACAACGGGCGGTGGTTACGATGTGCGGCGGCCCCCCCCCCCCGCACAACTGCTGACGGCGAGGCGGGCACGTTCGACCTGCCGCTGTTTGGCGCTGTCGCGCTGTGCCTCGTTGTGATCGTTGGCTCGCTGAGCTACCTCGACGGAGGCGGCAGAGCCCGAACGGTGGAGTGGGCCGGCCTGCCCCAGGGCGGCCGGGAGTTGCGGGGGGCCCATGCCGTATACGTCTACTCGCCGGGCTGCGGGCAGTGCACGGCCGCCAATGAGGCCATTGTGGCGCTACAGCGAGAGCACCCGGACGTTCGGGTTGTCATGTGCGACCTCACCGATCCGCAGGGCTGGCGCGACGCGCAGCGCATCCAGGACGCGCTTGCGCGCGCTTACCGCGCTCCGCAAGCCGCGCTGGGGCAGATCCCGCCCGGGCTATTCACCCCCCGAGGGTACTTCATCGGAGACGAGGCCGTCGCTCCGTCTATCGAGGCCTTGGGGAGCGGGCCGCCGTCTGCTCTCCCCGTCTTCGAGGTGCCGGAAGCCACAACGCGGCCGTCGGTGTCCCTGGCCGCTGGGACTGTCGTGGGTCTGGCCGGCCTAGTCGATGGCGTCAACCCGTGCGCGCTTGCGGGCTTGGCATTCCTGCTGGCGTACCTGATGCACCTAGGACTCACCGCCCGGACAGTCTTGCTGGCTGGGCTGCTCTTCGCGGCGGGCACGTTCGCGGCCTATTTCGCCGCCGGGCTGGGGTTGTACTTCGCGGTTGCCGGAAGCACGGCCGTGCCTGGCGCGAGGGCGCTCGTGTACGGCGGAGCCACAGCATGCTGCATCGTCTTCACGGCTCGCGCGTGGCACATGGTGGCCCTCGGGCCCCGCGGGCAACACACCGTATCGTCCGACACCCGGCGCCTAGAGCACTCGCTAGTCCGGAAGATGGCGCGGCCCACGCTCGTATGGCTTGGCGCGCCGGTGATGGGCGGGTCGTTCGCGGTTCTTGAGCTTGCCTGCACGGGCCAGCTCTACCTGCCCGCTATCGCCCTCCTGTCCCGCGAGGGCCTCCTACGTCAGGCGGTAGCAGGCTTGGTACTGTACAACGCGTGCTTCATTGTGGCCCCGCTGGCGCTCACTCTCACTGTGGCGGCGGCCGCCCGCGCGCTCGCGGCTTCGCGGTTTGAGGCTATCGCGCAGAGGGCCCGGGTCGGCATCGCCTTCGTGTTGGCTCTGCTGTGCATCTACATGGTCCAGGAGGTGCAGCGTGTCGCAGGGAGCCTCTAGCTTCGAAAGGGCCTGGCTCGCGGCGGACGACCTCCTCAGGCGCGAGACCTACGCGGGGGCAGGCGCTGTGCGCATCCCGTTGCCCAGCATCCGCGCCAGCGTGATCTGCACGTGCCTTGTCGTCTCTGTCATCACGGTCGGTGGAACGCTCTCTATCGCGATGAAGCGCATGGGGCCGGAGGCCTACATGGTCCCGATGCCCGTAGACACTTCACTGGAGTACGGCGCGCCGGCTCCTGACCTGGGAATGCGCTCTGACCTGGACGATCTGGTCACGGGCGGGAAGCGTCCGGACTCCGGCCTGGTGCTCGTCAACTTCCTCACAGAGCAGTGCGCGGTGTGCGACGCGGCCATTCCGATGATGGGGGAGCTGCGTCACCGACGTCCTGATGTCGGGCTCCTGAATGTCATGACCAGCGCGCCCGAGAGGCTGAGGTGGGAGGCGACGCGCGACTGGGTCGAGCGGCACGGCCTTCTGGGGAAGGTCTCGTACGATATCGACGGGTCGTGGTGCACCCGCTGGGTAGCGCCGGAGCCTTCCTACCCGTACGTCGTGCTTCTCGACGCTGGGCGAGTGATCTGGGGCCAGGCGGGGCTCGGACGCGACAATCGCTATCTTGACCTGGTGACGCGCTGGGAACGGGCGAAGGCGGCACACGCTCCGGTCCGGAGCGTGCTCGGGGACCTGGATGTCGCCGTGGACAGCACTGCGCCCCGCCCATTGCGTGAGCTGCTGGCCAACGGCTTGTGGACCGTGACGTACGGTCCAGGGGCCAACCCCGGAGCGCTTCAGAGACGCGCGCATCTCGCCAAGTGCCGGGAGCGCGACGGGAGGCCGTTGCATCGCATGGATCTACTGCCGAGCGGCGAAGCCCCGCCCACTCCGACGGCGGATCTGGTCGCGGTGGTGGCCGAGGCCAGCGGCAAGGGACGACGCCCTCCTGCGGCGTGGGTGCCGTACACGGAGGTTTGGATGTACGGGGAGGTGGTGTACCGGGAGGCGGAACAGGCCGGCCACGGTGATGTGGCGATGGCGGCGCTGGCTGTCGCTCTCCGATGCGGCAATACACGGTAACAGGGCTGACAGCGACACTTGGCGAGACAGTGAGGAGTGGGTGGTCATGCAGCATCGCGTGCTATGCGTTTTGGCTCTGGTTGCCTTGGCGGCCGGGGCAGGTTGGGCAACGTACTACTACTGGTACCCTAGCTACGTGGGGATCGACGTGGACCTGTGCATCTCGCCCTACCCAGACATCCTGCAGTCCGAGACCTGGGAGCAGTACTGCTACCCTTCTGGGCCGCCTTGGGAGAACTGCGGCTACATGTATGACCCTCTGGACACTGAGCACCCGTACTGGCACGCGTACATCTGGAAAGGCACCTACGTCGAGTGGAGGCCGGCTGCCGGCCGGTACGTCGAGTGCACGAAGTGTGACTGGTGGTTCCACGACTGGACCTGCTGCTCGTACCTGGACGAGAGCGACCCCAACGGGCAGGAGTGCTGTGGGAACCACGTCAACGTGCCGTTGCCCTGAGCGGGCGCATCCGGATTGCGGCCCGGAGTGGACCGGAGTCCGCCGAGCGGAGGCAGGCGATGAGCAGGCTTGGCCGTGCAGCTATAGGTCTCCTAGCCGGGGCTGCCTGGGGGGCTGCGCTGGGTCCGTCGCTGCTGGCGGTGCTGGTCTTCCTGGGGCGCACAGTCTCCTGGTTTCCCAAGGGCGGCTACGTCCCGAACGCCTGGGTGCTGCCCATGGTCGCGGGGGGCCTGCTCGGCGGCCTCATGGCCGCCCGCGGGCCGAGGCCGAAGCTAGACTGGCTCTTCGCGATGGCGATCGTTGTCGCCGTCGGCTATGCCCACTCAGCGGGGGCGGCGTGCCTGCACCGCAGGCTCGATCTGGTCGCCAAACTGTTCCTCGATCCGCCCCCCATAATGGTGCTGTTCTGGGGCATCGTCCCGAAGGCGTTACTCCTCTGGCTGCCACTCTGGCCGGTAGCCGCCTGGGTAGAGCGTAGGTCGGGCGAGCTGGGCGAGGACCGGGGGACGCCCCGGTCCGCGCCCGGCCCGTCTCGCAGCGAGGATGGGACGTGGGATCTGGGTTGAGGGCAAAGGGGGACACAGAACGATGAGAACACATCGGCGCGCCTTCACGCTTGTTGAGCTGCTCGTGGTGATCGGCATCATCAGTATCCTGGCGGGCATCATCCTGCCGGTGATGATGGCGGCTCGGCGCAAGGCGCGGGAGACCACGTGCACATCGAACCTACGCCAACTAGCCGCGGCTTGGGAACTGTACTGCCAGGAGAACGATGAAGTCGGGCCCACATACCTGCCGATGGTGAACCAGTATGTGAAGGGCCCGGACATCTTTCGCTGTCCCGCCGACCCGAACGGGCGCGGACGTGCGGGAGAGGTGCTGTGGCACTCGTTCACGGTGTGCGGCGTCGATCCCCACCTATACATCCCCTTCCCAGTCACCTACTCGTACAGCAGCATGTGGTCCATCCCCACCGAGGCAGCCAGGCGGTCGGTCTGGCTCGAGGAACACCCGCGGGCCGGCATCATCGCCTGCGTATGCCACGGCGACCCATGGGAGCGCGGCTCCGACGCGTGGATGTACTACTCGGGCCTCGTGCTTCGCGCCCGGCCAGACGGCTCAGTGGTGCGAGCACAGTGGCCGGGCACGTACCCGGTGCGGCGCGTTTGCTGGGACGAGGAGCTCGGGCTGCCGGTACCGCCATAGACCCCTTGCGTGCGGCCTCGGGCACCCGCGATGTGAGCATGTAACGGACCCGCGCGGGAGGGAACTACCTTCCGGCGGATGAAGGCCACGCTCGGAGGCTGGGGTGGGCCGCCGAGGTGGCTGACATGACCGAACCGGGGCAGAGCACGCTTGCCGGGCGGCTAGACACGAAGCTGAAGCTCGACATGGCCCTGTTCTTCGGCGGCAACCCCGACGCGATGGACTCCGCCGCATCGCTCGCCACCTGGGCCGGCTATCGCGAGATTGAACTCGATCAGGCGCTCCAGGAGCTGGCGGCCCAGGGCATCCTCAAGCGTTCGGGCGGGGTCTACACACTGGCCGACGACCCAGAGACGCGCCGGGAGCTGGCCGAGTTCGCCGCGCATTACCGGTACACGCGGAGTGGCCTTGAGGACCTGCTCGAGACCCTCGAGCGTGACCGCCAGCGCATGGCCGAGCGCATCGAGGAGCTCGAGATCTCGACGCAGGCCATCGTCGCGAGTATGGCCGAGGGCCTCGTGGTCGTCGATCCGGACATGAAGCTGAGGTTCTTCAACGACGCCGCCCTCGAGATCCTCCCGGGCGACATCGGCGAGCATCTCGGCGTGCACGTCGAAGAGGCCGTGCCGGAGCCCAGCCTCGTGAGCGTCCTCCGCGAGAGCGTCACGGAGAACCGCCCGGCACATGGCTCGATGGTCCGCACATCGCACAAGGGCGTGCGACACTACCTCCTCAACGCCAAGCCGGTAGCTGGGCACATCGGCGCGCCCTACGGCTACGTGTGCGTGTTGTCCGACGTCACCGAGATCGTCGAGCTTGACCAGCTCAAGTCCGATCTCATAAGCTTCGTTTCTCATGAGCTGCGGGGCCCGCTGACCGGGGTGAAATCCTACGCCGACACGCTCGTGCTGTCGGGCGGGAGCTTGCCGAACGAGCAACGAGAGGCCTTCGCGCAGACCATCAGCCGCGAGATCGACCGGCTGGCGCGCTTGCTCGATGGCTTCCTTGACATCTCACGAATAGAGGCCGGCCGCGCGCTCGAGGTGAATGCGCATGTGTTCGATCCCGTGGCCCTCGCGCGCGAGGCGATCGGCATTCAGCAGGCCACGCTCGACCGATGCCCGCTCAGCCTGCGCGCCGAGAAGGATCGCCTCGAGTTGGTTGGCGACAAGGACAAGGTGCTCCAGGTCCTGCTGAACCTGCTGAGCAACGCGGTGAAGTACTCACCCCGGGGCGGCGACGTGACCGTCACGGTCGCGGACGAGGCGAACGCGGTGCGGTTTTCCGTGGAAGATCACGGCCTGGGGATCGACAAGAGCCTGTTCGACCAGGTGTTCACGCCCTTCTACCGGGTCCGCGAGCCGAGCACGCGCGGTGTCCGTGGGACGGGGCTCGGGTTGTTCTTGTCCCGGCACCTCGTCGAAGCGCATGGCGGACGGCTCTGGGTAGAGAGCGAACCGGGGCAGGGATCGGCGTTCCACTTCACGATCCCGTTGCGGCACGCGGAAGCCGGTGGGGAGAGCGATGAAGAAGAGCGGTCGGCGCGTTCTGATCGTCGAGGACGAGAAGACCACTGCTGACATCATAGCCTTCAACCTCCAGGCCAGCGGGCACGAGACCGAGTGCGCGCTCGACGGCGATGAGGCGATCAGGGCGATCGTCAGGCAGCGCCCGGACCTTATCATCCTCGACATCCTTATGCCCGGCGTCAGCGGGTGGGAGGTCCTGGACCTGCTGCCCGGGGATCAGGAGATGGCTTCGATCCCCGTCATCATCCTGTCGGGGCGCGACACCTCCCGCGACATCGCCACAGGCTGGGCATTCGAGATCAGCGCCTACGTCACCAAGCCGTTCGAGATGCGCGAGCTGCTCGCCCTGGTCGACCGCGTTCTCGCGGCCGAGGGGGACAAGAGCCGGTGACCGCCGTTGTCGGAGTCGGGATCGCGACGGTCGACTACGTGTGTGTCGTTGAGCGTCTCCCCGAGCCCGACCGCAAGACGACCATCGAGTCCTTCTCGATCCAGGGCGGCGGCCCGGTGGCCACCGCGCTGGTTACGCTGCAGCGGCTCGGCGTCTCCACTGCGCTTGTGGCCCGGGTCGGCGACGACAGCCTCGGGCAGTTCGTCGTGGCGGACCTGCAGCGAGAGGGCGTCAACACCTCGGACCTCGTGCCCCAACAGGGAGTCGACAGCGGCTTCTCATTCATCATGGTCGAGCGCGGCTCGGGCAAGCGAAGCGTGGCACACTACAACCCCGGCCAGCGGACGCTCTCGCCCGACAGCGTCCCCGTTGAGCGAATCCAGGCCGCGGCTATCCTTCACATCGACGGCCACGAGGCGGACGCCCAGGTCAGGGCGGCCACGCTCGCCCGTGAGCGGGGCGTGACGGTGGTCTATGACGCCGGGTCGGTCAGGCCCCGGTGCGGCGACCTGTGCGCCCTTGCGGACTACCTTGTCGCCTCCGAGCACTTCCCGCTCGAGTTCACGGGCATCCGCAAGCTGCCTCGGGCGATGGAGAAGCTGCTCGAGTACGGCCCCAAGGCCGTCGTCGCCACGCTCGGGTCCCGAGGTTGCCGGGTCGCCACCCGAGAGGGCCAGTGGGAGCTTCCCGCCGCTCCCGTCGGACCTGTGGTGGACACCACCGGTGCCGGCGATGTGTTTCACGGTGCCTTCATGTATGGGCTCCTTCACCGGTGGGACCTGCGCCGCACTTGCGACTTCGCCAACATCACCGCCGGGCTCAAATGCCGGCACCTCGGGGGTCGGGACGGGATTCCGACGATGTCAGACATTGAGCGGGTCATGCTCCATCGGTGAGCTCGCCCGAAGCCGCACCTGACGGGGGCCCGTATGCCGGGGGCGTACCGCTACTGCACCAGACTCGTTGAGGCCGTCAGGCGCGAGCCCGACGTCCGTACCGAGCGTGTCACCGAGGCCATGCTCTGGGACGAGTTGGTCATCCACGAGGACGCCGGCGACTGGCTCCGGGTGGCCCTCCCGTCGCAGGCCGGCTATGGAGGCTGGATGCCGCGAGGGGCGACCGCCGGCGGCTTCCGACCGGACGGCGAGCCGGGCATCGTCCGCGCCTCGTGTGCTCCGCTCTCGCCCGTGGGTGGCGAGCCGGGAACGTGTTGCGGTGTACTCTGGATGGGATCGCGGGTCGCGGTGGCCCACCTCGGCGGCCCCACCGCTGTCGTCAGGGGCCCTGATGGCAGGGAGTACCTGATGCCGTCCCACTGTATGCGCTCCGGTGAAGCCGCGCATCCTGGCGCTATGGCCGCCGAGCGGGCGCTTGCGATGGTGGGCGTGCCGTATCTGTGGGGCGGAATGACGTTCCGAGGGATCGACTGCTCGGGCCTGGCGCAGGTCGCGCTGCGCGCGGCGGGCATCGCCGTGCGCCGGGACGCTGACATGCAGTTCGAGGACGGCGTCGCCGTCAGGCGCGAGGAACTCCGGGCCGGCGACACGGCGTTCCTGGAACGCGATGGCCGCATCACACACGTCATGATGATGATAGATGCGCATCGGGTGGTGCATGCCTACGGCAAGGCCGATGCCGTCACCGTCGACGCCCTGTCCGATGACGCCTTCGCGGGGCTGATCGCGGGGTTCAGGAGGCACGTGTGACAGGCATATGCCCCATCGCGGCGCACCACGGTGGGGCGACCGTGCGATGTCCCACCGAGTCAGTCGCCGCTCGTCCCCGACCCCGACCCCAGCGACGCGATCCTGGAGGTGGCCCGGCGCCCATCCTTCTCCAGCAGGTTGCGGAACACGGCAAGCTGCGAGAGCTCCCGCTTGCGCTCAGGTGAGAACGGGACGAACCGCCAGAACAGGGCCCTGGTATCGGAGTCGAGCTTCGGTCGCCCCTCCGCCTCTTCGGTCACCCATTGCACGTACTCGGCGATGAACTCCTGCTCGTGGCGGAAGTGGCGGTCCTTGATGTGAAGCTGGTAGTACTGCCCTGTCAGACCCTCTTCCATCCAGTAGTGCATCGCCTGCTCCTTGGCGACCTGCCACCTGTAGGCGCCCAGAGCGGTCGCGACCGAGCGGTTGGGCGTGCGGTCGGCCACGAGCGCCACGACGACCCGCCCGGGCAGCCCCTTGTTCTCGCGCGGCCATGGCTCCCAGCAGATGCCTCTCATGCCGTAGACCGGCACGATGACGACATGTGGCACGATCCGCCGGTCCGCGCCCTTGAAGCGGCGGATGAACAGCCCGGGGTCAACCGACTCCAGTCGCGCAAGCTCCTGCCTGACGCGCTGTCGTGTGTTGATGAGGTCGGCGACGGGCCCGCGGACCATATCGCGCTGGAGTACCGGGAATGTGTTGCCGCGCGGGCCGATGCACATCTTCATCATCTGCCGCACGACCTCGAGCTCGCTGACGAGCAACGTGGTGTCGACGGCGGACAGGTCCACCTCGCCCTCGTCCTTTCCGAGCTGGCCGACCTTCGCCTTGGCCTGAAGGTACTTCCTGTACTCTTGCGCGACCATGCGGTCGAGAGATGATAGCTTGCCTGCCTGGCTTAGCAGCTTCGAGACACAGTTCGCCCGCTTCTGTCGTATAGCGGTGAGCTGGTCCTCGAAGTCGGCCGGGGGCTGATCGTCTATCGGCATGGCGGCGCGGGCCGCGTCGCCACCGTCGACGAGCCCTTCCATAGCTCCCCGGAGCTCGGTGTGGATCTCTTCCATCCTCTGGATGAGAGTCCCGTACGCATCGAGGCCGCCGGCCATGTCGGCACGCGCCTCTCGCAGGGCCGCGGGCGAGGACTTGTGCCGACTGCCGCCGGAGGCGGCCTCGTCCGTCGTGCTCGCGCCCAGCTCACCCGTCGCGACGGCGCGCAGCCACTCGTCGACATACCAGATCTGCCCGTCCCGATCGTCCGAACCTCCGATGTCCTCGACCGCGGCGGCCAGCTCATCTCCCAGCAGGTCCGTCACGAACGCGCCCGTGCGCAAGAAGACCCGCTCCGCCTCGGTGAGCGGTCGTCGGCCGAGCGCCTTCCCGAGGGCGATGAAGATCTGGCTGTGACGGTTGGAGACCCTGGCCGCGAGCGGGGCCTTGTCATCGCTGCTCGCAACGCGGTACTGGGCGAGTGCCTGCAATAGCCCGGTGACCTCCTCCCGGCCCTCGTCCCCCATGGACGATCCGTCGAAGGTTGGCTTGAGAACGGCGCTGTCCGCGCTCATCCCCCACACTCCCTTCCCTGTCGGCCGCTCGCGTACTCGTCAGCTACCTCGACAAGGGCCATGAAGCCCCGCGCGCCGTGCTCAGTGAAGGTGCCCGACGCCGTTCCGCCGAGCACCAACCCGTCGGGGCCCGCCTGCCGAATGCGCTCCCGACCGATCGCTCGGATGACGTCCAGGTCGGCCTTCTCCAGTACCTCCATGTCATCGAGGTTGCCCACGATGCAGACGCGGCCCCGGAGTGTCTCCTTCGCCTTCTCGAGGTCACAGTCCCCCCAAGGGGGCGCCTCGAGCGGATCAAGCGCGTCGATCCCTAGGTCCCGCAGGTCGGCGAGGAAGCGCATTATCGTGCCGTGGCAGTGATAGTAGGCGATGGCGCCGTGCTCGTGAATCGCGTCGCAGAGGACGGTGTCGTAGCGACCCAAGAGCGGCTCTACAGCCCTGGGGCCGAGCTGCACGGTAACGTACTCGCCTCCTACGATACGGAAGCAGTCGAGCCCTCGCGCCCCGGCGTCGCGTACGAAGTTCACCAGCCGTTCGTTCGCGACGCCGACCAGCTCGATCATGGCCCGCGGGTCATCCGCCCACGCGATGCAGAAGTCTTCGGGTGACAGGAGCTCCGTGGCCCAGCAGACCGCGTTCGGTATGCCGGGCATCACAAGCAGCTCGTCTCCGAAGCGCTCGAGCTCGCGGCGGTAGCCCTCGGCGTCGACCGCAGGGGGTTCGTACGGCACAGCCAGCGCCCGCTCGAAGTCTGCCGCGCTCTTGCACGGGAACTCGATGCACGCCGACGTGATGCTCGTCCTCCTCCAACGCCAGACGAGGTCGCCCTTCGGGCCGTGGACGCGGAGCGACGTCACGCCGTTGCCCTCATCTGTGTGTTCGCGCGGAGCCGATCGGCCCCAGAAGTCGAACCCGCACCCCGGCGAGTGGATCGAGTCGGTGCGCCGGATGAACTCGCGCCCGAACTCGGAGTCCGGGTCTAGCCTGCCGAGTGTGAAGGAGCCGACCGGCACACGGTCTGGCGTTCCGCAGCGCAAAGCCGTAAGCAGCCGCTCTCTCGAGTTCATCTCAGCGTCCACCACACTCAGCGACATACGGCCGTCCCCGGCCCGCGTCACTGCCGGCCTCGGTACTGGCTGGCCAGACGCTCCAGCCTGGCCGAGCTATCCTTCATCCCGCCCGGCCTGTTGCGGGCCAGCCAGACGGCGCGGTGCATCTCGACGATCTCGTTCATGTCGCGCGCGAGGTCGTCGCTGACCCCGCCGCCGGCGCGCGCAAGGTCGATCCTACGGCATGCATGATCCAGCAGTCTACCCACGTACGCCAGCTCGTCTCTGACGACAGCCGCATCGGGGCAGCCGAGCTTGGCCTTCGAGACGCGATCGACGGCCCGCGCTATCAGCTCGCGCGTGGCCGACACGTGCTTCTCCTCGATCCCCTCGGCGATCGCTGGGTCGTCCAGCGGGCGCATGAGCGCCCACCAAAGCCAGGACGCGTTGCTGCGCAGCCGGCCGATCGTCCTGTAAGCGTTGCCCAGCTCATACACCGCGTGCCCGACCTGCCCCGTCGGATCACCGAAGGCATGGAGGCCGAGAGCCTTCGCCAGGTTGGTGCCGGAGCTCGACTCGGGGCACCAGCTCGCAGCCGCGCCATAGCACAAGCCGAGGTAGGACACTGGAAGCGGGTCCCAATGGCCGGCGTCGCCCCAGGCCGTGACGAGGTACCCGCTGGCACCGTGCTTCGAGCCGTTCTCGGCCGCGTTCCGGAGGTTCCCCAGGCAGTTGTCCGTCCTGCCGGCGATCGAGCACCACGATGACGTTCCCGGACACACGTAGAAGGGCACCCCGGCGCCGGCGAACCTGGCACCGTCGCGGTCGAACGGGCTGTTCGCCTCGTAGCCCCACTCCAGCGCGATGATGTCTCTTGGGAGTTCCGCAACCAGCTCCGGGTGATGCATGATGATGTCGCCCCAGAACATCATGGTCCGCCCGTGAGCCGCCACCAGCTTGTTGATCTCGAGGAGGAATCCCAGGTAGAGCTTCGGCAGGCCGATCCGCTCGCGGAGTGCCTTGCTCTGGCCCTGCCCCAGATCGAACGTCTCGTCGCACCCGACGTTGAAGAACCTGCTCGAGAAGTTGGGCAGAAGCTCGGCGTACATCTCCGACAACAGCTCCAGCGCACCAGGCACGGCCGGCGACAGACTGAAGGGATACTCCATCCGTCCCCACGGGAACTTCGCGCCCCGCGGACACTCGGCCAGCGGCCTGTAGGGCTTGTGCTTCAGCCACCGCTCGAAGTGGCCGAAGCTGTTCTGATTCGGGACCAGGTCGATGTGATGCCTAGCGCAGAGGGCGTCGAGCTCGCGAATCTCATCGGCCGTCATCGGGGACGCCTGCTCCCAGACGATTGAGTGGTTGCGGTAGGCGAAGGTGTGCTCGGCGTAGAGCTGGAGTTCGTTGAGCTTGAACGAGGCCATCATCTCGACGAGCTGCCTGAGCGTCGCCATCGTCGGGACCTTGTCTCGGCTGATGTCGAGCACCAGGCCGCGACGGGGGAAGGTGGGTCGATCGGTGACGCGGACGTAAGGCAGCGCGCGGCCGTACTGCCGCAGAAGCTGCACGAGTGTCTGCACACCGTAGAACACGCCCGCGGGGTCGTTACCGCGAATCTTGATGCCGGTGTCCGAGACGCGGAGCTGGTACCCTTGCTCGGCGCCCACCCGCCTGGACTCGATGGTGAGGGTCGCCGCGATCTCGCTCGGGTTCGCCGGCCGCGTGACGCAGCTCTTGAGTAGGCGGCCGGTGTGCTCATACGCAGCCCTCTGCAGGGCGTCGACCGCGGGCAGCAGGTCTGCCGCCTCGTCGGGCCTGAGCAGCGCCCACCCCTCGGAAGGGAGCACGTACCGCCCCTCGCCGAGCTTCATGTCGCGCGGGACGGGCATTACGAGCGGCTTTGCGGGCACGAGCGACACCTCCGCACGGAGTTAGGGCAAAAGGTATGTTCAGCCCCGGCGGCCCGTCGTCCTGTAGCGGGGTGTGTATGGGCTGGTCGCCCAGTGGCCTACTCCCACGGCACAACCTTGATCGTGACTGTCCTGGTGACGACCACGCAGGTAGGGGTCGCCAGGGACAGGCGCCTGACCATCAGCCCGGGCTCGGTCTCATGTACCTGCAGCCCGGTCTGGCCCTCGCGCGCGGGGGTGTCCGCGATGGATCCCAGGGACGCTCCGTAGGGCGCGGACAAGAGCCCGACCTCGTCATCGGTGCGCCACGTGAGCGCCACGAGCTGGCCAGGACGTGCTTCCGATGGCACGTCGACCGTGACGTTGGGCACCGGGACCTCCTTGCCCAGCTTCACGAGCTCGCTCTCCGTTTGGAGTTCCTGGTCCATGCGCCGAGCGAGCTCCTCGCAATCCTCGCGACTGCCTGAGCGGACCACGCACAGCACATTGCCCCGCGCGAACGCGAGCGTGGATTCGCTCCGCCAGATGCGCGTGTCCCCGATGTCGATGCGATCAGGCGCATGGTAGCGTGACAGGAACCCGTCGAGCTCGTGCAGCCGGTCCGCCACCAACTGTACGTTTGCGAACACCCCTAGCGTGACGCATCGGTCCGGTTGCCGACCGATCAGGTGGGCCACGCCGCACGGGCCGACGCTGCGTTCGAGGACTTCCAGCCCGAGGTTCCGGAGCAGCCGGACACCGTCGACACCGGTGACCAGTGGCGGATCCAGGATGAAGGACCCGTCCTTCAGGGCTCGGACATCGTGTCCAATGGACATCAACGCGCCGGCGGCCTGGTTGCGCACAATGTAGACGCGAGCGGTCGGGTCACCGCCCATTGATGCCGGAGTTGGCCTGCCAGCCGGGTCCGACAACGCGGCGATGAGGGCATCGGTGTGCTCACGGGACTCGAGCTCACCTAGCGAGCGTGCGGCGATCATGCGCACGAAGTCGCTGGGGTTGGTCTTGAGCAGGTTAGCGCAAGCGTCCGTCGCAGTGGCGCGGAGTGCGGGGTCCACGGCCGGTCCGCGCCGTGACACCGACCCCGCATAGGCCAGTTCAAGGCGGGCGTGCAACTCGGGCTCCTGGTTGCCCGGGTCGGCCAGCGCCGACCGCAGTACCTCAGGTGGTGCCGCTTGGGACAGGGCCATGATCAGGGGCTCCTGTAGCTGCTCGCTTGGCGTATACATGCTCTGCCCGCCGCCAGGAACCGGATCAGACACTTCCTTGGTGAGGAGTCCGATGAGCGCCGGGACCTTCTGTTCGGGCGTCGTCGAGGGGTCGTCGGCCACCGCCGCGATAGCCTTCCACCGCTTCGTCCACTCCGGCGGTTCTGTGCCGCCTGCCTGCCCCTGCGCGGAAGAGGGTGGCACGATCGGTACCAGTGCGCAAGCTATCGCACACAAGCCTGCGATCGGCGGTCGGCTCTGCATCTGCCGTGCGCTCCTTCATCCGCTCGCCTGATGGCCGGGCGACGTGTTGCCAGGCGGCACGACCCTAACACACACCGGCTTCCGCACCACGACGCATCTCTCGGTCGCGAACACCAAGTCGGCATCTACCTGTGGCTCGTCGGCCGTCGGAGCTCTGAGCATCACGGTTCCCTCGCGTGACGCCGCGCCTGACCCCCAGCCGAACAGTACCGCATCGCCGCTGACAACGCGCCAAGGGAGGCGCAGGCTTCTGCCTGCCGCCACCTCTTGCGGCGCGTCGATGCCGACCTCGGGCGTGGGCACGGGACGACCCCAGGACGCGACCGCCTGCCCCTCCTCGAGCAACGCGTCCGCCCTGCGGGCTAGGTCGATGCAGGTCGACTCATCGGGGTCGGCGACGATGCAGATCACGTTGCGGCGGCGGAACCCGAGCCCGGTCCTTCCCAGCCATCCTCGACTCTCACCGATGTCGGTCGCCGACCGGGGGGCGCCGGGCACCCCTGGAAGATCGAACATCACGGGTCTGGTCCACGCCTGTTGTGCCGCAGCCAGGCTGGAGAACACGCCCACGGTCACGCCAACGGGCCGTTCGGCTGCAAGCTGGTGGGTTACGCCGAACACCCCGACTGACCTGCTGTCCCATCGCACTCCCAGCCGGTCCAGCAGAGCGCTCGCGTCGATCCCGGTGATCAGTGGGCGGTCGATGACCCATGTCCCCCAGTCCACCCGCTCGACCTCGTGACCAAGTCGAGCGAGAGCAAGCGCGGCGGCTTGTCGCACGAGGTAGTGCGGCGGGTTATCGGCGCCAGGGACCCCGGGGAGATCCCGGTGCGCCGGGTCCGACAAGGCAGCGACAAGGGCCTCCACAGCCTCCGTAGCCCCCAGCTCACCCACTGCTTGGGCTGCTTGTGACCGAACGAAGTCGTCCGTCGCTTGACCTAGGGCCGTCATTAGCTCGGTGATCGCTTCCGGCCAGGGCTCCGGAGACGCTGCCGTGTCGAAGGCCGTCGCATAGGCCATAAGGAGATACAGCCTCAGCTTAGGAGCCGCATCCGGAGCCTCGCCGACCGCGCGGATCTCCGCCTGCGTTCCCAGATGCCCGACCGCCCGAATCGCTGCCTGCTCAAACTGCTCCCGGGGTGACAGGGCAGACGGGCTTTCGGGCTCCCGACCGCCCGCGCCAGTATCGGCCACTTGGGACTTGAGTAGATCCACGATAGCGCTGACCTTCTGCTCGCTGCGGAGCTGGGTGTTGGCCTCCACGGCCCGCAGTTGGAGCATCCAGGACGGTTGAGCCGGGGGAGGGGTCCGGGACCAGCCGGGCGGTGCTGACGCCACGACCGCCAGAGCGGCTCCCAGTGTGACAAGCAGTACAGTGGACGAACCGTTCACGAGTCTGTCACCTCCTGCCCCCTCAAAGAGCGAACTGGTGGCCGGGGGCAATGGCTGGCCAGCCGCACCCCGTGTGCGGGGGGAATGCCTACCCTCCACACTGCTCACAGGACGCAACGTCCGTTGGCTGCGAGTAGGCGAGCAGAACACGGGCCCAGCGTGGCACAGGCTACTCGCGTGGCGTCACCTCCACCTCGACCAACTGGCGCAGTACCACGCAGTTGGCAGTGACGAGCCAGAAGTCGTGGCTGTACCGCCCCGGGCCGCGGCCTGTGGGCAGACCGCACGACCCTTCCCGCGACAGGCTGCGGGCTGCGTGCAGAGGGGCCACAAGGATGTCCGCCCCCTGCGTAACTCGCCACTTGACAGTGACATACTCCCCGGGTTGAGCGGTTGATGGTACGTCCACCACAAGACTGGGCACGGGAACCTGACTGCCCATAGAGGCTGGTCCCCCAGGGAGCTGCAACGCAGCGTCCACCTTCGAGCCCCAGTCCAGCGCATCCTGTTGAGTTGCGGCGGTGACCGTGCAGAGCACGTTGCGACGGATCCAAGCGAGTCTCGTCGGACCCCACCATCCCGCAGACTCGCCAAGGCCTGACACGAGGTAATCCCCTGGCACCGGGATGCCGAAGCGCCACTCGGCCCAGACTGCTCGTGCCGCAGCGGCAGTCGGGTACACCGCCACCGATAGCGTGTGGGCCGGCTCTGTGTCCAGAAACACGACGACCCCCCACTTCCCGGCTGGCTGCCCGTCACCTTGGGCGCCTATGCGCGCGATCAGATCAGGGACCGCGACGCCAACGACGAGGGGTGGGTCTACCACCCACTGTCCGGTGCTATCTCGCACGACCTCGTGCCCGAGGCGAGCCAGCGCCATGGCCGCCGCATCCCGAACGATGTACCGCGCTGTGGGCGGTGCTGCAGCGGCGGTCGACGCGACCCGCCGCACGCCCGGGTCCTCGAGGGCCCGTAGCAGGTCCGGCTCGCCCTTCTGACCCGCGACCGCCTTGAGAGCGTCAGCGGCCGTGGCGCGCAGGAAGTCGCCGGGGTCGTCGTGGAGGATGGATCTTGTTGTGTCGGTCACCAGGGCGGCGTCGCCGCCCGTCAAGACCTGGCCCGCCAGGGCCGCCGCCAGGAAGACACGCTTTGCTAGTTGCGGCTCAGCGCCCGTCAGCGACTCAGCCGACCTCACTAGATCAACTGCGGGAACCGCCGCGGACAGCGCGTACATTGCCGCTTGCTGGACCTGCTCGGTAAGGCGGAGCCCGGTGGTCCCGTACAGCACCTCATCGCCACCGGGTTCTGGTACCGGGTTGCTGAGTTCCTCCCGCAACGTGGCAAGCAGCCGCTCCAGACGCTCCGCCGCGCTGAGGGTCGCGGCGGTCTGAGCCGACCTTACTGCCTCCAACCGGGACTTCCACACCACGCTCGGGTCAGCTACGGGATCCGCCCGACAGACCAAAGCCAAACGCGTGGCCGACAAGAGCGTAACGACAGCGAAGACACCGCACAGCGCACCGCGTCGGCGCATCAGCACACCTCCCAAGCTGTCATCGATCGGACTGATGGCCTGGGGCCGCCCAGTCCACGGCGTCTGCGGAGCCAGCCGCCCAATGCGCCCGACGCGCCTCGCAGAGGAACTCGCCGTCGGGAGGGTTCTGCTGACCATGCGAATACGCGTTGTTCGGGTCTAGGACGGGGGAGTACTGGAGTTCGACCCAGGTGGGAACCCAGTCGCCGTCTGGGTCGTCCGGGTTCCCGGGCTGGTACCCTGTAGGCCACCAGATTGTGAAGTCAGCCCTGTGCTGCTCTTCGTGTCTGCAGACCACCGCGTAGCAGTCGATGCCCTCCTCGGGGCCGTACAGCGCGTTCGTGTGCGCGTCGGGGCCCACGAAGGTCACCCATGCGCCGCCGTTCCATACGGTCGCACCAAACCCGTTCTGGCCGAGCCCCGGGTTGGGACTGTAGAGCGGGTGCGGGTTGCCGTACGCAGCCGGTGTTTGGTCCCAGTAGTAGTACCAGTTGGGCGAATAGCCGCGTCCGGGATCCGGGTGGTCTAGGGCCGTACGCGTGAAGAGCAACTCCACCTCCTGCGCGTCACCCTCTTGCCCCCACGGCAGGCCGCCTCCGCTCAGCTTTACATCCCTCGGTCCGAACTCGCCGTTAGCGGCGGGGAGCCCCGTCAAGTGAAAGGCGATGGCGGGGCCCTTGCAGTCCGTCGGGTCGCTGGTCAGCACCGACCCTTGTGGAGGCGAGTCAAGCTGCCAGACGAGTTCGGGGTCCTTATCGACTGATCCCGAGGTGCCCGTGGCACTAACCGTGCACACTCCATTGGCGGATGTGTCATAGACGAAGTGGTTGTCCGTCACCGGGTCCTTGTTCGGCTCGATGATGCCCAGCCTGGACATGCCGCGCTTACCGACCTGGACCTGTCACTTCGGGAGCGTGTCGCGGTTCCAGAGCGCGGCGTATCCCTCATCCTGTTGGCAGAAGACCACGGCCGTGAAGTCGCCCGCGTTGAGCACGTTCCCAGCCTGGTCCACCTGTACCGGCAGCTCGAAGGCCTCGGTGAAGTGGTCACCGAGTGTGCTAAGCTCGCCGGCGGGGAATTCGTACGGCCAGACGAGCGTGTCAGAGGCGTCCAGGACCCATACGTAGCCGGCCCCTACCGGTACGTCCGTGTGGACTACGACCCGCCCGCGCGCAACCGCCTGCCCCTCGTGCTCGCCTGTGGCGTAGTACCCGAACGCGTTCACCGTCGCTAGGCCCTCGACCTTGTCAACATCGGAGCAGTTCTGGATTGCCGGGCTCGGTTCGCCCGGTTCACCGGGCTCGTCAGGCGCGTGTGTGGCCAGCACGTGGAAGGTGTACAAGCCCGCAGCCGCCTCCCCTCCCTTGTTGTTCCGGCGGGAGACCCGGGCCGTTCATAGTGCCGTCCCACACGTAGGACCCCTCGCCCGGGTCGTCTTGCCGCAAGGCGGCGGTGTGCACAACGACCCCTTCGAGCGACCGAATCGTGATGGTGATGTCGAAATGCTCGTCCGGCCAGTCGAACTCGGGCCAGTCATGGCACCACAGCAGGTGTGCGCTTGCCCAGCGAACCGTCCTGTCCTCCGGTTCCGTGCCTTCGGGGTCCCACCGAAGCAGTCCACGCGCCTGCGGGTTCTCCGAAGGCCTGACGACCGTGTTCCGAGGCGTGGCCGTCACCGGGCCGACCCATATGGGCTCCGGGGGAGTCGGCGGCCCACCAGGTGGCCCGCCGGGCGGCTGTGGGGGCGGAGGCATGACGCCCATGGGCTGGACCTGCACGCGGATGTCGGTCGCCACGTTCTGGTCGGGACGTTCGCCCTCTGCTAGGGGCGCGCCGGCTGTGTACCATGCCCCGCGGAGGGCGTTAGGATGGTTGACCACATCCGGGTGTGGCTCCCAGCCTGTGACGTTACCGGCTGGCTCCCACTCCTCACCCGCGCGTCGCTTCTGGACGTCAAGAATCTGCGTAACCTGCGGCGGCCCCGGCCCCGGGCCCTCCAACACCAGGTACCATGCGTCGGAGATCACGTCAGTGGCCGGTTCCAGAGCCAGCGAGTAGCCGCCGCCGGCCTGAACCACGTACAGGGCACTAGCGGTGGCCTGGCGAGCGGCGTAGGTCACCGTGACTGAGACTAGGTAGGTCCCCGCCCCGGCGAACACGTGGGTGGTCGTTGCTGACGAGCCACCCGGAGATCCGTCGCCAAAGCTCCAGACCCATGAAGCTGACAGCCCATTGACGGGCACCCCGTCATTGACCGCCGACGCGGCAAAGTCACAGCTCTGGCCCGCAGTCGGCGTCGCGCCGCCAGGTATCGGCTGAACGATGGTGACGACGAGGTCGGCGTCGCACCGGCCGCACGTCAGCGCGAGGAGCGTAGCTGTCAGAGACACGAGACGGAGGGCCGTGGCCGCAGGGAAAGGGCGAGCGCTAGAGTCAGAGCCACCGGGATCCATTGCTGAGACCTCCACCACCATTGTCGCCGCGCAAAGTACGCGTCATCCGTACCCATTAGACGCCGCATTCTGTCGCATGTTTCGCACACTACAGGCCAGCGCGGTTGGATCCTCGACCGGCGTGTGCGGCGGGCTCGCCACCGCCGCAGGGGGCCACGCCGCGGCCAAGCCGCCCCGTGCTATACTCGGCACCGCTGAAGGGGTGTGGAGCGCATGCCGGAAGCGCGTCGCCCGTCGATAGTGACCGACCTCCCTGGGCCGCGAGCCAGGGCCGTGCTCGCCGACTCGCGCGCCTTCGAGCCGTCCTGCATGTCCGACCAGCAGCCACTCGTGTGGGACCACGCCGAGGACGTCTGGATCACCGACGTTGACGGCAACGTGTTCCTCGATTTCTGCGCCGGCGTGCTCGTCGCGAACATCGGCCACAGCCACCCGCGCTATGTCGCCGCCGTGACGCAGCAGGCCCGGAGGCTCTGCAGCTGCTACGACTTCCCCACGGCCGAGCGCGCCGCGCTGGCCCGCAAGCTGGTCGAGATCTCCGCGTCCCATCTTGAGCGCGCCTTCATCCTCACGACCGGCTCGGAAGCCGTAGAGGCGGCGATGAAGATGGTGCGCAGAGCATCGGGCAGGCACGAGATACTCGCCTTTGGTGGCGCCTTCCACGGACGGACCTACGGGGCGATGAGCCTCGGCGGCAACGTCGGCGTGCGCGCCGGCTTCGGGCCCGTCGTCCCCGGCATACTGCGCGCGCCGTTCCCCTACTGCTACCGGTGCCCTCTCCGACAGAAGCCGGACACCTGCGACCTCGCCTGCATCGACCACCTGGACTACGTCGTGAAGACGCAGAGCTGCGGGGACCTGGGTGCCCTGGTCACCGAGCCTTACCAGGGCGGCGCGGGATCGATCATCCCACCGCCCGGCTGGTTCGAGCGCCTCGAAGAATGGCGCAAGAGCAAGGGCCTGCTGTTCATCCTCGACGAAGTGCAGTCGAGCTTCGGGCGCACCGGGACCCTGTTCGCGTACGAGCATTGGCCGATCCAGCCCGACGCGGTGACGCTCGGGAAGGGCCTAGCGAGCGGGGTGCCGTGCTCGGCCGTTCTGACCACCGAGGCGCTCGTGGCGGACCTGGAACCCGGTGACCTCTCGAGTACCTCCGGCGGCAATCCGCTCTCCGCTGCGGCCGCGCTCGCGTCGATCGACATCATCGTGTTGGAGAACCTGGCGGAAAACGCACGCAAGCTCGGCGAGACGATGGACGCCGCCTTCAGGGAGATGATGGATCGGGCCCCGAAGCTGGGGGATGTGCGCGGGATGGGTCTCGCCTACGCGCTGGAGATGGTCGACAGCCGGGACACTAAGGCGCCTTCCCCAGCCGCCGCCAAGCGCGTTGTCGAAGAGAGCTTCCGCAGGGGCCTGGCGCTGATCGCCCCGATCGGCTTTCACGGCAACGTGATACGCATCGCCCCGCCTCTATCCATCGGCGAGGACGCGCTCAAGATCGGCCTGGGCATCATCGACGAGGCTCTCGCGGTAGCGTGAGCGACGAGCCGGTGATATGATTCGGCCATGGTCCGCGCGACCGAGGCAAGGTGATGTCCTCGATGATCCCGATGGAAGTGCTCTGTGTCTGGCTCGATCCGAGGCCGGAGGGGCAGTACGTGCTGATATTCAAGGAGACGGACGGCAACCGCGCGCTCCCGATGCCGATCGACCCTCACCAGGCTCGCGCGATCCAGTGGGCGCTGGACGAGGTCGAGGTCGAGCGTCCGATGACACACGACCTGTTCGTGTCCAGCATGTTGCAGCTTGGCGCCACCATCGAGCGAGTCGAGGTGGCAGGCTACGACGACGGCTGCTACACGGCGAACATCGTCCTAAAGCACAACGGCCGGCTCGTTACCATCGATGCGAGGCCAAGCGACGGCGCCGCCGTCGCGCTGCGTTGCGGCGCGCCGGTGTTCGCCTCCGACGAGGTGCTGCGAGTATCGGGCGCCACGCTCACCGAGGAGGCCGGCGGCTTCACCCTGGCGACTCGCCAGTGGTCGTCCGAGGTCAGGCAAGGGGAAGTGACCGAGGAGGATACCCGGGACCTGGAGGAGTTCCGTCGGATCATCTCGGAGGTCAACCTCGAGGACGACGAAGGCTCGACCACGGCAAGCTAGTGCGTGTAGATCAGCCCCACAGCCGTGAGCAGCCACAGCAGGATGGCGACCTGGATCTGACGATCGGTGAGCAGCAGATCGGACGGCGAATCGGCCGCATGGTCGCCGTGCTCGATAACGTAGAGGTAGCGCAAGACCCCGAACGCCACGAACGGCGCTGTCGCCACCAGCCACTCGGTGCCCATCTTCTTGACCGTCACGTCAGCCGTGCAGTAGATCGCATAGCACAGCAGCGTGCAACCGGCGAGTAGCGTGATCGACCGGTCCAGGAACGGTAGGCCGTAGAACTCCAGCACCCGCCGCCTATCGGGGGCGTCGTCGCCCAGCTTGCCGATCTCGCCCCTGCGCTTCCCGAACGCGAGCAGCAGCGCCAGGAACAGCGCCGTCAGCAGCAGCCAGGGCGATGACGGGATGTGCGTCGCTGCTGAGCCGAGTAGCACACGGATGACGAACCCGCTGGCGACCATGAACAGCTCGACGAGCGGAACCTGCTTGAGCCGGGCCGAGTAGGACACCGTCACCCCGACGTAGACCGCCAGCACGGCCACCGTCCACGGCCCAAGAGCGATCGCGATGAGCGCCGCTGTCGACAACAGCACTGCGATCATCTCGCGCGCAAGCGGCACCGGCAGCCTGCCGGAGGCGATCGGCCTGCGGCGCTTCGTCGGGTGCTTCCGGTCCTCCGGCAGGTCCATCAGGTCGTTGAGGATGTAGGTGCCGCTCGCGGCAAGGGAGATGCAGACAAAGGCGGCAACGCTCCGCAGCAGCTCCGACAGGTCGCCGAGCTGCTTCGCGAAGATGATTGGCAGGAAGACGAACACGTTCTTCGTCCACTGCCGTGTCCGCATCTGCTCGAGCATCACACGGGCCAGCCTGACCTCGCGGACGCGACCGATTCCCATCGTCAGCTCCGTTGCAGGTGGAGGGCGCCAGACAAACAGTGGCACGGGCCTTCGTGCCCGTGACACTCGCATGTCCTCGCCGTGCCACTGGCAGGGTCGCCGGCGCCACTGGCCTGGTGGTCTGGCGACCTTGAGCGCGATGAGGAGTATACGCCAGGCGGGACACTGCCGTACCCACTCCAAGGTCGCCTCCGCCATCATCGCGAACTCGTCCCCGGGGCGGCCGGCGATGGGAGCGTGGCGCGATGGCATTCGACGCTCGGAATGTGCGCCCTTTGTCGACCGTGGCCGTGGCTCTTGCGCTTCTGTGTTCCGCGCCCCGACTCGAGGCCCAAGAGCCTGCGGCTGTGCCGAGCAGCATACCTGGCGAGACGATCCAGCAGTACGAGGCCCGCATGCGGTGGTTCCGCGAAGCGAAGTTCGGGGTCTTCATCTGCTGGGGGCCGTGCAGCATCGCGGAGGGCGAGATCGGCTGGTCGCGATGGGGCCCGAGGCCGGGGATCGGCGACGCCACGGGCGGGGTCCCGCTGGAGGTCTACGACAACCTCTACAAGCAGTTCAACCCGACCCAGTTCGACGCGCGGGGGTGGGCCGAGCTCGTGAAGGACTCCGGCGCGAAGTACGTCATCTTCCTCACGAGGCACCACGACGGCTTCTCGATGTTCGACACCAAGCAGTCTGACTACAAGGTCACGAACACGCCGTTCGGTCGGGACGTCACCGGCGAGCTTGCGACCGCGCTTCGCGAGGCGGGCATCCGCATCTTCTGGTACTACTCCCAGCCCGACTGGCACCACCCTGACTACCTCACCGCGAACCACCAGCGCTACCAGCGGTACTTGTTCGCCCAGGTGCGCGAGCTGCTGACAGACTACGGCAAGATCGACGGGATGTGGTTCGACGGCCTCCAGGGCACCGCCGAGACGTGGAACACGCCGGAGCTGTTCGCGATGATCCGTGCACTCCAGCCCGACATCCTCATCAACAACCGAGCCGGCGTTCCGGGCGACTTCGACACCCCGGAGCAGACGCTGGGCTCCTTCCAGCTCGACCGGCCCTGGGAAAGCTGCATCACTATGAGCACCGGCTGGTCGTGGCTTGGGCCCAAGTCCCCGGTGAAGTCGCTCAAGGAGTGCCTCCATCTTCTCATCCGTTGCGCCGGCGGAGGGGGCAACCTCGCCCTCGACACAGGCCCGATGCCGGACGGTCGCATCGATCCCCGACAGGTCGATAGGTACCGTGCGATGGGGGCGTGGCTGCGGAGGTATGGCGAGACCATCTACGCGACCACCGGCGGACCGTACAAGCCGGGCAACTGGGGGGTCTCCACCCGCAAGGGCGACACTGTCTACCTGCACATACTCTCCTGGCCGCCGGGCGGCGAGCTGAAGCTCCCCCCGCTCGAGGCGCGCGTCGTCGAATGCAGGGCGCTCAGTGGCGGAACACCGACATTGCGGCAGACGGACGACGTACTTGCTCTCTCCGTCCCCGCAGCGGAGAGGAACTACATCGACACCATCATCGCCCTCACGCTGGACGGTCCGGCCGCCGACCTTACGCCGATCTCGCTCCTCACCAGAGGCTCTCTCACGGTCGGCAAGCGGGCCACCGCATCGAGCGTGTGGAGCACCGACTACAGCGCGGAGAAGGCATTCGACGGGGACGAGGGGACGCGCTGGGGCGCGGCGCCGGGCAGTGCCTCCGGCTGGCTGGAGATAGACCTCGGCTCGATGAAGACCTTCGACAAGGCCGTCGTCCTCGAGAACCCGTGGAACCGCACCCGGAAGTTCCAGCTTCAGTGGCGCGACGGTGACGAGTGGCGCACGATCACCCAGGGCGAGACGCTGGGCGATGTCGCACTAAGCTTCAGGCCCGTCACCGCGCGGCACGTGCGGCTGAACATCGGGTCAGCCACCGACGTGCCCACGATCTGGGAGGTCGAGCTGTACCCGCCCGATGTGAAGCTCCCGTCCACCGGCCCGACGATGCGTGAGGTGAGGGTGGGGCAGTGACGCGGGCGATGCCGCCCGCGGAGACGCAGAGCGGCTCCCCTAGTGTGCCTCGCGGCACAGGTATCCAGCGGGTTGGAGTCCCGCCGGGGGTAGCCGTGTGAAGTACGGCCCCCGTAGTCAAGAATAGAGATGGGCAGCCTTCGGCCTGGGGGAGTCGGGGGTA
>Ga0315280_10001667_pt1 | contig 37670 bp, 28 predicted proteins | sample YL17G06_40_MG_FD_203697 | JGI IMG/M metagenome (GOLD analysis project Ga0315280, IMG submission 203697) | Sediment microbial communities from Yellowstone Lake, YNP, Wyoming, USA - YL17G06_40 | ecosystem: Environmental > Aquatic > Freshwater > Lake > Sediment | place: USA: Wyoming | collected... | reverse complement strand
CGCCGCCGGACCCGGTCGGCCGACCGTCGGCCGCTCGGGCGGCGCTTGACAGACCGTACCGACGCTCCTATCGTCACGCGCAACTGCGGCGCGACGGGGGCGCGCCGGCGCGGCGCTGCACGCACCTGGCGTCACGCGGCCGCGCCGACGTCGGGCCAGGATTGTGAAACGTTTCACATGCCGGGGGTCACATGCACGTCTTCCTGCCCATTGCCCAGGCGAGCGCCGCCATTCCCGTGCTCGTCGCCATCGGCGGTCTCGTCGGTCTGGTGTCGGGACTGTTCGGCGTCGGCGGCGGGTTCCTCCTGACGCCCCTGCTGATGTTCATCGGCATCTCCCCGATGGTCGCCGCCGCGTCGGACTCGGCGCAGATCGTCGCCTCCTCGACCGCCGGCACGCTGGCCCATTCACGCGCGGGCACCGTCGACTACAAGATGGGCGGCATCCTCTTCGTCGGCGGCGCCGCCGGCAGCGCGGTCGGCGTTCGACTGCTTGAGTGGCTGAACCAGTTCGGCCCGGCCAACAGCGTGATCCGCGTCCTTTACGTGGTGCTGCTCGGCAGCGTCGGCGCCTTCATGCTGTTCGAATCCGTCCGCACGCTGCGGCGCGGCGCCTACATGTCGGAGCGGCGCTTCCAGCCGATCAAGCACCGCTCGTGGATGGATCGCCTCCCGTTCCACGTTGCGTTTCCGAAGTCGGGGATCGAAGTTTCGTTCCTCCTGCCGCTGGCGATGGGCCTGTTCGGCGGCCTGCTGGCGGCGCTGATGGGGGTCGGCGGGGGGTTCATCATGGTGCCGCTGATGCTCTACGTGCTGGGCATGCGCATGCACGTGGTCGCGGGCACCAGCCTGTTCCAGATTCTCTTCACCTGCATGCTCGTCACGGTGCTGCAGGCAGCCGAGAACTTCACCGTCGATTTCATCCTGGCGTTCCTGCTCGCAATCGGATCGACGGCCGGCGCGATTGTCGGCGCCAGACTTGGCCGCAGGCTGCGCGCCGATCAGCTGAAGATCCTGCTCGCGGTGATGGTGCTCCTGGTGGCGATTAAGGTGACGGCGGACCTCGTGCTCCCCCCCGACGTCCTGTTGTCGCACCTGGCCGGGCACTGAGAAAGCAGCGAGACGGACCCGAAGAGGGCCTATGCACCTGTTCCTGCCGATTGCGGAAGCCAGCGTGAGCGTCCCGGTACTTGTCGCCATCGGCGGCCTCGTCGGCATCGTGTCGGGCCTCTTCGGCGTTGGCGGCGGGTTCCTGCTCACTCCCCTGCTGATGGTTGCGGGCATCTCGCCGATGGTCGCCGCGGCTTCGGGATCGGCCCAGTTCGTCGCGTCGGCGGCCGCCGGTACCATCGCGCATTCCCGGGCCGGCACCGTGGATTACAAGATGGGAGTGATCCTGTTCGTCGGCGGGGCCGCGGGCAGCGACTTCGGGGTGCGCCTGCTCGAATGGCTCAACCAGTTCGGGCCGGCCAACAGCATCATCCGCGTACTCTACGTGGTGCTGCTGGGCATCGTCGGACTCTTCATGCTGATCGAATCGGTGCGGACGATGCGGCGAGGCGACTACCTGGCCGGCCGGCGCTTCCTGCCGATCAAGCACCACTCATGGATCGATCGCCTGCCGCTGCACGTGGCCTTCCCGAGATCCGGCATCGACATCTCGTGCCTGATGCCGTTGGCGATGGGCGGCCTCGGCGGCCTTCTCGCGGCGATGATGGGCGTCGGCGGCGGCTTCATCATGGTCCCGCTGATGCTGTACGTGCTCGGCATGCGCATGCACGTGGTCGCCGGCACCAGCCTGTTCCAGATCCTGTTCACGTCGATCCTGGTCACCGTGTTGCAGGCTGCCGACAATTTCACCGTCGATGTCGTCCTCGCGTTCGTGCTCGCTGTCGGATCCACGGCTGGCGTCGTGATCGGCACGAGATTGGGCAGGAGACTGCGGGCCGATCAACTCAAGATCCTGCTCGCCGTGATGATCCTCGCCGTCGCTCTCATGGTGAACGTCGAACTGTTCAAACCACCGGAGGTCCTGCTGTCACACCTGGCGGGACAGTAGGTGCAACATGTCTTGCGTTGTCGAACACCGTACTCGGGTGAGGCGCTTCGCGTCGATCGTCATCTTCGCCCTCATTCTTGCGCCGGCCTCCGCCCGCGGCGACACCCCGCTGTCGGTTCAGCCCGGGCACGTTTCTGCCGGACTCTTCTTCGATGGAACGCGCATCGAGATTCGCGGCACTGTTCGCGAGACGTCCCATGTCGCCGTCCTGCTGCTCGGTCCGCCGGACGGCCAGACCTACAACCGGCGCGCGAAAATCGCGGGACTCATCTGGGGCGGCATCGAGCACGTGACGTTTCGTGGCGCGCCGAGCGTGTACGTGCTCTGCACGTCGGCGACGCTCGGCTCGATCGCCGACGCGAGCCTGCGCGCCCGGTTGCTGCTCGGCTACGACGCGCTGGTGGCGGGCGTCGTGGTGAAGGGCGGGACCGCCGATCCGAGGACGGTCGCCGGGTACCTCCTGCACCTCAAGGAACACGAGAAGCTGTACGTCGTCCAGCCGGGAGCCGTGCATCTCGACGACACGGAGGCGGGCCATCGCCGGTTCCGCGCGGCCATCGATCTGCCTGCCAGCGTGCCGCCGGGCGACTTCCGGGTACGCGTCTTCGAGTTCGCCGGCGGGGCGCTCGTCGGCACTCAGACGGCGCAGGTCACCCTCGATCGCGTCGGCCTGCCGGCCGGCCTGTACCAGCTCGCCCATCGCCACGGCGTCGCCTTCGGCCTGCTGGCAGTGCTCGTGTCGCTGGTGACGGGCCTGGGGACGGGCATGGCCGCCCGCCGCCGCCCGTCCCGTGCACGCCGGCCCCGGCCGGATGCCGACCAGGCGGAAGGCGTCTTTGAGCACGGCCCGGAAGCGGCGCCCGTCATTCCACTGGTCATGCGCTCCGTGCGCAATGCGCTCGGCGCCCACGCGTTCGGGCCCGGACGCATCGAGGGAACCGAGGACCTTCGCGCGAAGTACCGGTTGTTCCGCGACCTGCTGAGCGTCAACTCGGAGGTGCTCACGCTGCTGGCCGAGCTCGAGGAGGAATCGTCCTGGACGTCGTTCCGGCAGCCGCGCGTTCGCATGGGGATACGCGCGCTGTTCGACGGCACGGCCGACATGGTGGCGTTGCTGAACCAGCTCACCGGCGACCGCTACTTCGATCTCGCCAACGTCGTGTCGAGCATTCGCAGGGACGTGATGGACTTCCTGACGAAGACCGAGCAGCAGGAGGAACGGCGCCTGACGCTTCAGCTGCGAGAGATCACGTCGGCGACGGCGGCGCTGGTCGGCGGGAAGGCGGTCAACCTGGCGCGGCTCGAGTGCGACCTGGGGCTGCCGGTGCCCGAATCCTTCGTCATCACCACCGAAGCGTATCGGGAGTTCCTGGAGAACGAGGGCCTCGGCAGTGAACTCCGCACGATCCTCGCGCCGGCCCGCCTCGACGCTCCCGACGACTTCCGGCAACGGTGCGAGCTCGCGCAGAAACTGATCGAGCAGGCGACCCTCCCCCCCGGACTCCCCGACGCCGTGAGGCGCGCCTGGTCCGCGTGCGGCATTCCGGCCGATGAGGGCGCCGCGCTTCGTTCGAGCGCGGCGGGCGAGGACAGCGAGCTGTCTTTCGCGGGGCAGTTCGAAACCGTCCTCAACGTGCCCCTCTCCGCGGTTGCCGAACAGTGGAGGCACGTCGTCCGTAGCCGGTTCGCGGCACGCGCGGTGTTCTACCGGCGGGCCGCGGGGTTGGCGGAAGTCGATACGCCGATGGCCGTGCTGGTGCAGCGCATGGTGCGGGCGCGAGCCGCCGGCGTCCTGTTCACGCGCCGCCCCGACGACCCCAAGGCCCCGGTGCTGCTCATCACGTCGGTGTTCGGGCTCGGACCCGAGGTCTCGCTCGGGGTGGCGAATGCCGACGAGCTGGTCCTGTCGCGGCGACCGGCGCGCGTCGTCGAACGGCGCATCGCCCGCAAGACCGAACGCCTGGCGCTGGCCGGGGTCGACGGCCTGGCGCGGCAGGCGGTCGAGCCCGACGAGCAGGCACAAAGCGCCATCAGCGACGACGAAGCGGTGGCGCTGGCCGAGCTCGCGCTGAGGGTCGAGCACTACTTCAGCGCCCCGCAGGACATTGAATGGACGATCGACACCGAAGGCCGAATCTGCCTGCTGCAGTCGCGGCCGCTGCGCACCGAGCGCGGCGAGGGTGTCGTGTCGGCCGTGCCCGCCGATGCGCCGCTTTTGCTGCGCGGCGGACAGCCTGTCTGGGTGGGACGGGCGGTAGGCCCGGTTTACGTCGCGCGTACCGGCGAGGACGAGGATCGCGTCCCCGAAGGTTCGATCCTGGTCGTGCCGCAGCTGCTGCCCGACTGCGTCCGCTTCCTGCCGCGTATCTGCGGCGTCGTCGTCGAGCGGAGCACCGTGACCGGGCATGCGGCGTCGATCGTGCGGGAGTTCCGGGTGCCGAGCCTGTTCGGCGTCGAAGGTGCCACGGCGACACTGGTGCCCGGCCACGTGGTCAGCCTCGACGTGGGAGGCCGCAGCATCTACAGCGGCGCGCTCTGGCCGGAGCTGCGCGGGCACCTGCCGCTCACGCTGCTCGGCCGGCGCACGATCGGGCTGCCCAGCGTGCTGGCCGGCAAACTGACGAAGTTGAGCGGCAGCAGCTTCATGAGTTCGTGGGCCTGCCAGTCGCTGCACGACGTCATCCGCTTCGCGCACGAGGCGGCGATTCTCGCGATGTTCGAGATCGGCGACGGCCTGCTCCAGTCCGGCCTGCGGAGCGTAAAGAAGCTGGAGTGCCCGCCGCCGCTGTACGCGCACCTGCTCGACCTGGGCGGCGGCCTCCGGCCGGAGGCGGCCGCCAAACGCACCGTGCGCATCGAGGATGTCGTCTCGCTGCCGTTCCGCGCCCTGTGGCGCGGCTTGAGCGACGAGACGGTCGATCGGTATCGCGGGGCGATTCCCGAGCCGCGCTACTTCGCGTCGGTGATGACGAGCACGGTCAGCTCCGATGGCGGGCGGGGGCTGGGCGTCCCCAACTACGCCTGCGTGACCGACACCTATCTGAACCTCAACTCCCGGCAGGCGTACCATTTCGCCGTCGTCGACGCCTTCCTCGGCGACAACGCGAACAACAACCACGTGCGGCTGCGGGTGCGCGGAGGCGGCGCGGCCCTCTGGCAGCGGGGGCTGCGCGTCGCGTTCATGGCCGACGTGCTGCGCCTCAATCGATTCACCGTCGACGTCACGGGCGATGTGCTGAACGCCTGGTCGCGCGGCGTCGATCGGGCGAGCGGAGAAGCGAAACTCGTGACGATCGGGCGCCTGCTCCGCTTCTCGGCGCAGCTCGATCTCTGGATGACCGACGAGATGCAGGTGAAGCGATTCGTCGCGACGTTCCTGCAGGCGGAAGGCGCCAGCGACGCCGCCAGCGGCGGCGAGGTGGCATGACGGCCGGGTCACCCGTCACACGGCGACACGACCTTTGACGCCGGCGTCGACGCCGGTGACGCCCGGCACGGTGAGCGCGACGGCGCGCGCGCGTTCGAGTTGCTCTCTGCTGAGGAGAGTGCCGCCGATCGAGACAGATCCGCGACGCGACACGATCTCCACCTCGAGATCCGAGGTCGGTGCGGAGACGGCCAGCCGCGCGCGCACGCGGCTGGCCAGGGCGAGGTCTTCCATCGCCGCGCGCGATTCGGCCGTCTCGGCGAAGCCGCGCTCCTGCGCCACGCCGGCGATGACGTCGCACGCCTGGCCGATGCTGAACGAGTCGAGGTTCAGGACGAGATCGTAGAGGCCGGGATCCATGAGGTCGGCGCCGTAGAGGTACTGCACCCAACGGCGCACCTCCGAATCGACCTTCTGGATGTGCGCCACGGCCGCGTCCCGGCTCATCCCCAGCCGCTCGGTGACCTGCGCGACGCGGAAATCGAGCGGCGCGATCACGCAGGCGCGCAACACGTGGCTGACGCCGGCCAGCAACAGGTTGCCGCCATTGCCGTAATAGACGGCCCTGCCCCGCCGCATCTCGTCGATCAGCGCGGCCTGCACGAGCGTCAGATAGACGTACTTCGCGTGCCTGCCCCGCTCCCACAAACCCGGCGCGCGCTCGAGCACGGCGCGAATCTCGTGCTCGGATGTGCCGTAGGTGGCGGCTTTCTCGACGATCGCCCGGCGGGCGAGGCAGCGGTAGCCGAGCGCGGCCGAGACGCACTCCGCAAGTATCGCGCCGCCGCTGAAGGGGCCGCGTGAGATCGTGACGATCGCCATGTCCCCTTCTCCGGGCTCGCCCCGACTCAGACTCGTTCGGCCTCGGCGGGCGCCGGCGTCTCCTCCGACGTGCGGATCCGCATCCCGTAGAACGAGCGCCACACGAAGACCGTCGAGACCGCGAAGAACACCGCAGCCAGCGACCGGCTGAGCATCGCCCCGGCGTCGGCGGTCAGCTTCACGGCCAGTTCGACGGCGAGCAGGCCGAACAGGGTCGTGAACTTGATGATGGGATTCAGGGCGACCGAGGAGGTGTCCTTGAACGGATCGCCGACCGTGTCGCCGACCACGGTGGCCGCGTGCAACGCCGTCCCCTTCTCCTTCAACTCGGTCTCGACGATCTTCTTGGCGTTGTCCCACGCGCCGCCGGCGTTCGCCATGAAGATCGCCTGGTAGAGGCCGAACATCGCGATCGAGATCAGGTACCCGATGAAGAAGTACGGCTCGAGGAACGCGAAGGCGAGCGTCGCGAAGAATACCGTCAGGAAGATGTTGAACATCCCCTTCTGCGCGTACTGGGTGCAGATCTCGACGACGCGCCTGCTGTCCTCGACCGACGCCTTGTCGGACTGTTCGAGCCTGATGGTGCGCCGGATGAACTCGACGGCGCGATAGGCGCCCGTCGTCACCGCCTGGGCGGACGCGCCGCTGAACCAGTAGATCATCGCCCCGCCGGTGATCAGCCCGAGGAGGAACGGGGCGTGCAGCAGCGAGAGCTTGTCGACGTTCACGGTCAGGCCGTTGGTGAGCAGCACGATGATCGAAAAGATCATCGTCGTCGCGCCGACGACCGCCGTCCCGATCAGGACCGGCTTGGCCGTTGCCTTGAAGGTGTTGCCGGCTCCGTCGTTCTCCTCCAGCAGGTCCTTGGCCGTGTGGAAATCGACGTCGAACCCGTGCTCGCGCCGGATCTGCGCCTCCACGCCCGGCACCTGCTCGATGAGCGAGAGCTCGAACACCGACTGCGCGTTGTCGGTGACCGGGCCGTACGAATCGACGGCGATCGTGACGGGGCCCATGCCGAGGAAGCCGAAGGCCACCAGGCCGAAGGCGAACACCGGGGGAGCCGCCATCAGGGCGGAGAGCCCGAACAGGCTGACCACGTAGGCCCCGCCCATCAGCGCGACGATGGCCAGCCCCAGCCAGTACGCGCTGAAGTCGCCGGCGACGAGGCCCGACAGGATGTTCAGCGAGGCGCCTCCCTCCCTGGACGACGTGACGATCTCGCGCACGTGCCTCGACTTGGTGGAGGTGAACACCTTGACGAGCTCCGGAATGACCGCGCCGGCAAGCGTGCCGCAGGTGATGATCGTGGACAGCTTCCACCACAGCGTGCCATCGCCGAGATCGGCAACGAGGAGGTAGGAGACGGCGTAGGTGAAGGCGACCGACACGAACGAGGTCAGCCAGACGAGCGAGGTGAGGGGCGCCTCGAAATTCATCCGCCGCACGTTCGCGTAGCGCGCCCGCTGGACGGCCGCGTTGGTCAGATACGACAGCCCGCTGGCGATGATCATGATCACGCGCATCGTGAAGATCCAGACCAGCAGCTGCACCTTCACGACCGGATCCGAGACGGCAAGCAGGATGAAGGAGATCAGGGCGACGCCCGTCACGCCGTAGGTCTCGAAGCCGTCGGCCGTCGGCCCGACCGAATCGCCGGCGTTGTCGCCGGTGCAATCCGCGATCACGCCCGGGTTGCGCGCGTCGTCTTCCTTGATGTTGCAGATGATCTTCATCAGATCCGACCCGATGTCGGCGATCTTCGTGAAGATGCCGCCGGCGATTCGCAATGCCGCGGCCCCGAGCGATTCGCCGATCGCGAACCCGATGAAGCACGGGCCGGCGTAGTCGCCCGGGACGAACAGCAGGATGCACAGCATGATGAACAGCTCGACGCTCACCAGCAGCATGCCGATGCTGATCCCCGCCCGCAGCGGGATCTCGTGCAGCGGGAGCGGCTTCCCGCTCAGGCTCGCAAACGCGGTGCGCGAGTTGGCGAACGTGTTGATCCGGATGCCAAACCACGCGACACCGTAGCTGCCCCCGATACCGATGACGCTGAACGCGAGAATGATCGCCACCCGCGTCGCCTCGAACCGCTGCAGCACGCCGAAATAGAAGACGATGATGACGCCGATGAACGACTCCAGCACGAGCAGGAACTTCCCCTGCTGGAGCAGGTACGCCTTGCACGTCTCGTAGATGAGATCCGAAATCTCGCGCATCGCGACGTGGACGGGCAGCCGCTTCAACTTGCTGTAGTTCAGCAGGCCGAACAGCAGGCCGAGGACACACACGCCGAGGCCCAGCAGCAGCAGGGTCCGGCCGTTTACGCCGCGGAACTGCGCCAGGCTCAGGTCCGGCAGTTGCAAGGACGCCTCGCCTCCCGCCTGGTGGACGACGGGGGCGGTCACCGGCCCGGCCGCCGAGGGTGAAACACCGAGGAACACGAACAGCGCCGCGACGCCTGTCTGGATCACTCCTCGCACGAGAGCGCCGGACGCTGCCGGATGATTGTGTCGACCGAGAAACGCGAGTGTCATAGTAGTCACTACCTGCGAGAGACGACGGGCAACCCGGCGGGCACCGCGCGCGCCTATGCCTCGACGTCGGTGAACACGTCCAGATCCACGCTGATCACGCCGGGCACGGCCCGCACGACCTTCCCCAGGCTGTCGGCCTGCACCTGCTTCGGCACCTTGCCCTTGACGGTGATCAATCCATCCTTTGCCGTCACCTCGACTTCCGCCGTCGCCGTCTCCGGCGTCGTGACGATGGCCGAACGCACCCGGCTCGCGAGGGCCAGGTCGTACATCGCCGCCCGCGATTCGGCCGTCTCCTGGAAACAGCGCTGCCTGGCCGCAATCGCGATCACGTCGCACGCCTGCCTGATGTCCAGGTGCTCGAGATTCACCACCATGTCGTAGAGGATGGGGTCTCCCCAGTCGACGCCGTAGAGGTACTCCGTCCACTTTCGCCGATCCTGATCCATCTTCTGAATGTAGGCCAGCGCGTCGTCCTGGTTCATCTTCAGCCGGTCCTGCACGATCGCGAGCCGGAAGGAGACGGGGGCGATGATTCGCGTGCGGACGACGTGGCTGACGCCGCGTAACAACAGGTGTCCTGCGTTCCCGTGGTACACGCAGTTTCCCTCGCACACCTCCGCGGTCAGCGCGGCCTGGACGAGCGCGAGGTAGACGTACTTCGTGTGCTTGAAGCGATCCCAGAACGTCGGCGGCCTGTCGAGCGCATCTCGAATGTCCCGCTGCGACGCGCCGTAGCCGGCCGCCTTCTCGACGATGACGTCCCGATCGATGCATCGGTACCCGAGCTGCTGTGACAGGCACTCGGCCAGCATCCTGCCGCCGCTGAACGATCCTCTCGAGATGGTGATGACTGGCATATTTCCTCTCACTCGGCAACGACACGAAACGGTTTGCGGGAGCCGCGCCGGGGGCGGATGCAGATCCGGGCTGAAACGGGGATTCCGCGCGTGCGACGGCCGTGCGCCGCCACGCTGTGTCAGAATCCGCCGCGCAGCGCCGCGCTGATCCACCCGAGGACGAGCAGGAGCGCCAGGCCGAGGATCAGGCTGCGGGCAATCAGCCTCCTCTCCACCGGGAGCAACTCCTCGTGCTGCATGCGCCGCATCTCTTCACCCAGATGGGGCGATTCCTCGGCCATGAACAGCTCCTTCCGTGCAGGTGTCAGCCGCCCGCGATCGGCGGCCTGATCCCCTTGAAGAAGACCCACGAGATGGCGAGTCCGATCCAGACGATGAAGCCGAACAGGCTCACCACGTACACCGCCGCCAGTCGCCAGATGCCCTCCTCGCGCAGCTTCCTGAAGTTCGAGACGAGGCCGATCGTGAGGAACGTCATGGCGAAGAACAGGACGCGAAACGACGTTCCCTCGTCGCTCGCCAGCTCGCCGGCCGGCCGCAGGTCGGGCCTCCACACGCAGGCAACCAGCAGCGCCAGGAACGTCAGCACGTAGCCGAGCACGAATTTCGGAAAGCGCTGCCAGACGGTCGCAATCCCCGGGCGATCGCCGGGCCGGCGGTCGATCTTCGTGCACCAGAGGACGGCCAGCACCAGCGCCCAGACGCCGATGAAGACGTCGATGAACATCTTCGTCGTCGTCGCCGCCATCAACATCCAGCCTTCCTCGTAACGCACGCCCTGGACCGCCATCGCCTTCGCCCGGACGAGCGAGTCGACGATGGCGCCGCTCGCCACGGCAGCCCCGTCGGTCTTCACCGACAGCCCCATCCAGGCACCGGCGACCATCGGCTCGTGGTACAGGAAGGCCTGCGCGAAGAACGGGAGCAACACGAGCTCGACCACCGCAAACACGACCACGAGGGAGCTCACCATGATCGGCACGACCGGGCGCGCGCGAATCGCCGCGCCCGTCGCGATCGCCGCCGACACCCCGCAGATGGAGACGCCCGAGGCGAGCGGGGCGGCCCATTCCCGACTGAAGCCGAAGAAGCGGCGGGCGAGGTAGTAGACCAGGGCCCAGAAGATGAGAGACGCCGCCACAATCGCGCAGAAGCCGTGGAACACCACGACGGCAGCGATCCCGGTGGCCTGTGCCGCCTTCACGCCCAGGCCGGCGCCCATGATGACGATCGCGGTCTTGATGTACCACTCGGGCCGCGTGGCCGCAGACAGCCAGGCCGCCGCGCGCGGCAGGAAATTCCCGATGGCCAGCCCCGCGAGCAGCGCGAGGATGAAGCCGGCTTCGCCCGTCAACTGCAGCGACCAGCCGATGCCCAACCCCCCGGTCTTGTCGGGCGTCGCCGCAATGTAGGCGTAGTGTCCCAACACCCAGCACGCGTAGCTGATCCAGAAGACGACCGTGAACGCGGCCGCGAAGCGCCGCACGGAGACGCGCAGGAACGCGGCGCCGACCGAGGTGGTCGCAAGCAGGAACAGGTACGTGCCGAGGATGGAGGCGACGACCGGCAGCGACGCAAGACGGGGAGAAACGGGCTTGACCGCGGAACGGAGTGAAAGCCACACCTGCGACTTGGCCGCCCAGCCGAGCACGTCGATGCCGGCGAGCACGCCGGTCGAGAGCAGGAAGATGAACAACCCGAGCCAGACGGACCACCAGTCCTCGCTGGCCAGCAATCCCTGGCGCCCGGCGGGAGCGGTCAGCACCGCTGTCGGCGAAGTTGATCCGGAAGTAGGGGTGGACATGGCATCGCGCCGGGAGGCGGAGACACACACCCGCACGCTTGCGCCGCTCTCGCCTTGCTGGCTGGCGCTCGCATGCCGGCGGCGAACCTCGTGAGGGACAGCGTAGAACCGAGCTCGACGCATGTCAAGAAGTGCTTTTGTTTCAGATATTTACGACAATCTCGACAGGATCGGTAGAGCATATCGGAAACACCGTCTCCACCCCAAACGGGCGGGCCGCTGTTCGCGCACTTGGCAGCACGGCGCAGGAGGGCCAGAATTTACCTGTGGAGAACACGACGAACACCGAATCGTGGATCGTGGATCGCGTCGAGCACCTTGCGCATCGCCGGCTGGCGCGCGCGCCGACCGTGTGGCGCGACACGTCGAACTTCATGGCGATCGATCGCGATGACGTCGTGGAACTCGGCGGTGAACTGTACCTGGTCACCTGCACCGAGCAGGAACGTCGCTTCGGCCTCGAGGGTGAACCGAAGTTCTGGGTGAAACGCGCGCTGTCGCTCGCCACCGGGCGCATGCACATCCTGAAGCTGGTCTTCCACGAAGTGTTCCAGGTGCACATCCGGAATCAGCGAATCCGGTGCGTACGCAGCGCCGAGAAGGAGGGCCGCGTCCTGGATCTGACGAGGGGCGATGGGCGGTTCATGCAGGGACGCGCGGTACCGGACAGCGCGGGCAACCTGGTTCGTGTCCTCGACTTCATCTCTGGCGTCGATCTGCTCACGCTGCTGAACTCGCGCCCGAGGCCGCACGAAGAGTACTTCCGCGGCGAGTTCCCGGCGCTCCTCGTGCGAACAATCGACGCCTTCGCGGCGATCGGCCGGCTTCACGACGCCGGTCTCTGCCACGGCGACATTCGCAACGACCACGTGCTGATCGAGCACGGCTCGGGCTGCTTCAAGTGGATCGATTTCGACCTGATGCAGGAGAACCCTGATTTCGACGTCTGGACGCTCGGCAACATCCTCCACTGCGTGGTCGGCCAGGGGTTCGTCACCTTCCAGGAGGTGATGCGCGATCGACCGGATACTGCGCCGCTGCTCTCGACCTCGGACGCGTCGGTTTTCTTCCCCAACCGCGTCATGAACCTGGAAAAGGTCTATCCTTACGTGCCCGCGAAGCTCAATGCCGTGCTCATGCGCTTCGCCGAGGGCGGCGGCGCGGCCTACGCCACCGTTCAACAGATCGTCGACGATCTGCGGGACTGCCTCGCGGACTGCGATCGCGTCGCAACGGGCCAGGCCGGGGGAATCGCGACCGTGTGATCGCATCGGAACCGGGCATGAAGAAGAATCGCCTGACGCGCTGGTGGAGGAGGCAGCGGGCCGCGGAACCGGATCTCGGCACACGCATCGCGTGCTTCCGCGAGGTGCTGCACGCGAACAACGCGGCGCTCGGCCATCTCGCCGTGATCCAGGAGACGTTGGCCGACGATTCTCCGCTGTCGCCGGCCCGCGTGCGCCGGCTCGTTGCCGGCGTGACGACCCAGACCTACCGGATGATCGTCAACCTGAACCGGATGACGAGCGGCCGGTTTCCGGAGGTCGGGGCGACATTCGAACAGATCAAGAGCGCCCTGGCCCGTCGTATCGAGATTCCGTCCCAGGCGAGCTCGGTCGACTACGTCGTGGCCCTGGACCGCCTGCAGGCGGCCTCGGCGGAGTTGGTCGGCCAGAAGACCGCGTTCCTCGGCGAGGCCCGCCGGCTGCTCCCGGCCAGCGTCCCCAACGGGTTCGGCACGTCGATCGAGGCCTTCCACGCGTTCATGAACACCGACGGGCTGCGGGGACGGCTGGCGGCCGTGCTGGAGGGCGGCTTCGACGGCGACGTGAAGAGGTTGTTCGAGGCGTCGGCCCGGGCGACCCAGATGATCCACGCTGCGCGCGTGCCGTCCGAGGTGCGGGCGGCCATCGATGCCGCGGTTCGCGCCGTCTCCCCCGATCCCGGCACCCGCTTTGCCGTCCGATCGAGCGCCCTCATGGAGGGCGGGTTCGAGATGTCGTTCGCCGGGCAGTACCGATCCTTGCTGAACGTGCCGGCCGACGGGGTGATCGACGCGTTCAAGCAGGTGGTCGCGAGCAAGTACTCACCCGAGGCGCTCACCTACCGCCTCGCGCGCGGGTTCGACGACGCCGAGGTCGTGATGTGCTGCTGCGTGATCGAGATGATCGACGCCGTGGCCGCGGGTGTGGCACACAGCGCGGCCGCGCCGGGTGGAGGAGCGCCGAGCCTCGTGCAGGCGGTCCGCGGTCTCGGGCAGTCGGCGGTGGACGGGTCGGCCGAGCCGGATTCGTATTGGGTCGACTGTCGATCGGGCAGCATCCTCGAGCGACGCATCGGCCGGCAGGAGTGGCAGATCGGCTGTGCCGCGCCCGAAGGCACCGTGCGCGTCGCGGTACCGACGGCGGCAATCGGCCGCCCGGTTCTCGACGACGGCCAGGTCTCGAAGATTGCGTCCCTGGCCGCATCCCTCGGCACGGCTGTCGAGATGCCGGTCGAGGTCGAATGGGCGATCGACCGAGCCGGCCGCATATTCGTCGTGCAGCTGCGATCCCAACCGACCGAGCTGCAACGCGCGTCGCAGGCCCCCCCCCGGCGCGTGCCCGGCCACCCCGTGCTGGTTGCGACGGGGTCGCCGGCGTCGGCCGGAATCGGCATCGGTCCGGTGCACAAGGTAAAGACCGACCTCGACCTGCTGACCTGCCCGCCCGGCGCCGTGCTGGTCACGCACGAGGCCAGCCCCCGGCTCGCCGTGTTGCTTCCCCGCGTCGCCGCGGTGGTGGCGGACATGGGCGAGGTCACCGGCCATCTTGCGACGGTCGCGCGCGAGATGCGCCTGCCGGCGCTGCTTGCGACGCGGACCGCGCTCGAGACGCTGCGCAACGGCCAGATGGTGACCGTGGATGCGGAAGCTGCGGTGGTGTACGAGGGCCGGGTCGAGGAGCTGCTCGCGGCGGCCGACTCGAGTTCCGCGCCTGTCGCCCGGTCGGTCGACCGCAGCCGCGAGCTGCTCGCGGCGGCGGCGACGTTCATCACCCCGCTGACGCTGCGCGATCGCCTCGCGAGCGGCTGTTCGCCGCGCGGTTGCCACACGCTGCACGACATCATCCGGTTCTGTCACCAGGCGACGATCGAGACGATGTTCGACCTCGGCGATCATGCCCTGAAGAGAGGCGAGCATCTGAAACGGCTCGTCACCAACGTTCCGATCGACTGCCGCCTGTTCGATCTCGGCGGCGGCATCAGGCCCGACGCCGGGGGACTCGAGGTGCGCATCGAGGACGTCACGTGCCGGCCGATGCGGGCGCTGTGGGCCGGCATGACGGACCCGCGGTTGTGCTGGAACAACGATCACCGCGTGTCGCTGTTCGGCCTGGTCTCCGCGATGGTGAATTTCAACTTCGACCAGGACGCCCGGATGCGCCAGATGGGCGAGCCGTCCTACGCGTTCGTCAGCGACGACTACGTGAACCTGAATTCGCGCATCGGCTTCCACTTCTCGACTGTCGACGCGCGGGTCGGCGGGATGGTGGAATCCAACTACGTGTCGTTCCGCTTCGTCGGCGGATCGACCAGCATTGCGCAGCGCAGCCGCCGCGCGTCGCTGCTGCGCCGCCTGCTCACCGCGCATGGCTTCGAAACCGACTGCCGGGCCGACCTGGTCAACGCGCGGCTCCGCCACAAGCCCGCCGGGGAAATGGAACGCGCAATCGGGCAGGTGGGCTTGATGATGGGCTACGTGAACCATCTGGACATGGCGCTCGTGTCCGACGACGTCATGCGGGAGTACGAGGAGGCGTTCCTCGCCGGCGACTACGGGTTCAACGGGACGAAGAAGGATGCGTGACAAGCCGCAACGCGGGCATCGGCACCTCCGGGTGGTCATCGTTCTCGTCCTGTGCGCCTTCGGGCTGCTGCCGCTGGCCGCAATGCTGGCGGCCGGCCTCCTTGCGCAGCAGCGCGCGTTCGACGCGCGGACGCGCAACGCGCTGGAGGCGATGGTCAAGAACCGGAAGGCGACGATCGATCTGTTCCTCGATCAGAAGATGCGGCAACTCGAGCTCGTCGCGTTCGCGGTGCCGGCCGCAGACCTGGCGCGGCCCGGCCGGCTTGCCGCAGTCCGTGACGAAATGCAGCGCGAGGCCGGCGGCATCGTCGATCTCGGCCTGCTCAGCGCGGCGGGCCGCCACCTCGCCTATGTCGGTCCGTACGACCTGATGGGCAACGACTACAGCGGGCAGCCGTGGTTCCAGCAGGTCCTGGTGCGGGGACGATACCTGAGCGACGTGTTCCTGGGCTTCCGCCGGTTTCCCCACGTCATCATTGCCGTGAAGCAGCGCGAGGCGGGCCGGGACTTCGTCCTGCGCGCAACGCTCGACATGGATCACCTCACCGCCATGGTGCGCGAGGGAGCACTCGAGTCGGGAACCGACGTGTTCGTGCTGAACCGCGCCGGCGAGTACCAGCTCGTCGCCGGGGATCCGCACCGGGTGATGGAGAAGGCTGACGCGCCTCCGCCTCCCCTTCACTCCGGCGTTCGTGTGGCCGAGGTGCGGCGGGCCGGACGCCGGGACCTGGTTGCAACCGCGTGGCTGCGGGGCGAGACGTGGGTGCTCGTCGGACGGCAGGCGGTTCCCGGGCTGGCCGGCATCGCGTGGGGGTCGCCGATGCTGGCGGTGGCGCTCGCCGGCCTCATCCTGGTACCCGCGTGCGCGTACCTGATCGCCCGCCGCGGCCTTCGCCAGATTCGGGGAGTCGAAGAGGAGCGGGCGAAACTGCACGAGTCGGTCGCCCAGTCGGAGAAACTGGCGGCGATCGGACGCCTCGCGGCCACCACGGCGCACGAGATCAACAACCCTCTGGCGATCATCGCTGCGCAGGTCGGCGTGCTGCAGGACACCGTGCGGTCGACGGACTTCCTGGCCGAGTACCCGGAACTGCACGAACGCCTCGCGAAGATCGCGGCGCAGGTGGAACGCGGCAAGACGGTGACGCACCGGCTGCTGGGGTTCTCGCGAAGCGTGGCGCCGCCGGTCGAATCGGTCGACGTGGCCGGCACGCTCGACGAGACCGTGTCGTTCGTCGCGAAGGAGGCGCAGGAATCGGCCATCACCTTCGTTCGCGAGTACGAGGCCGACGTCCCGCCGGTCGTCAGCAATCGCGCGCAGATGCAGCAGGTGTTCCTCAACGTGATCGACAACGCGATCGACGCGATCGGGCGCGATGGCCGGATCGGACTCCAGGTGCGGTGCGCTCGCGGCGGGGTCGAGGTGCTGGCGACCGACAGCGGACCCGGCATCCGCGAAGCGGATCTGGAACGCATCTTCGAGCCGTTCTACTCGACCAAGGGAGGCGAATCGAGGCATTGCGGGTTGGGGCTCGCCATCTGCCGCGAAACGATGCGATCGCTGGGCGGCCGCATCACCGCGGCGAACAATGAAGGCGGCGGCGCGGCCTTCATCATGTGGTTCCCGGTTCAGCAGGTCCGATAGGCACAGGACGAACGCCGGAGGTGTTCATGCGTGCGTTGCGGCTCCTTCTGGTCGACGACGAAGCCGAGTTCCTCGAACCGACCGCCGAGCGGCTGGCCCGCCGCGGCATCGAGTGCGCCACGGTCGAAAGCGGCCAGGACGCACTGCGAGCGCTCCAGAACCTGCAGTTCGATTGCCTGGTGGTCGACGTCAGGATGCCGGGGATGGATGGCCTGGAACTCTTGCGGCTGATACGACGCGACCACGCCGCGTTGCCCGTGATTCTGCTCACCGGTCACGCGTCGATCGAGCTCGGCGTCCGCGGCATGGACCTCGGAGCCTTCGAGTACCTGCTCAAGCCCGTGGACCTGGACGAATTGCTCGACACCGTGCGGCGGGCCGTGGCCTCCGCGGGGGCGATGACCGACCTGTGACTGCCGGTCACACCGCCCGGGCAGTCACCTCGCCCTCTTCGGCGGAAAGTCCAGCCGCACCGGTCTGCCGGCCGAGGATCGCGTCGCCGCCGCCGTGGCGGCGACCGCCTGTCCAGGCGAACGGACGGCACGCAGCTCTGCCCGCATCTCGGCGGCGGCCTCGCCCACGGATTCCACGACCTGAGCCAGCGTGGTGCTGTCGAGGATGCCGCACATCGCGTCGCGCACTTCTTTCATGACCATGCGAATGCCGCACGTGCGCTCGTCCCGGCACTCGGCGCACTTGATGTAGGCCGTCTCGCTCACGCAGGGAATCGGGGCGATCGGGCCGTCCAGCGCGCGGATGACCTCCCCCATGCTGATCTGCCCGGCGGGACGGGCGAGCAGGTACCCCCCGCCCTTGCCTTTCTTGCTTTGGAGCAGGCCGCGATGCTTGAGCTCGAGCAGAATCTGCTCGAGGAATTTCTTCGGGATCGACTCCTCGCAGGCGAGCTGCGCCACGAGCATCGGCATCGCCGCGTCACGGCTGGCGAGACATAACATTGCTTTGAGGCCGTACTTGGCCTTTCGCGATAACATGGCGGTAGGTTAGTTAGTTGATAGACTGACGTCAAGTTTCGGCGTCGTTGCAAGGTCGTTTCAGTCTCGATCCGTGTCGGTCCCCGTCCGTCGCTGCGGTTCGTGTCGGGCTGGCAGGGCCGGAGCAGCGGGCGCGGCCGTCTCAGCCTGCCTGAGCAGTCCGGAGCCCGCGATCCTCCCACGCGCCCAGGGCCTGCAGCTTGCCGCGCAGGTTGACGACCTCGCCGACGACGAGCGTGGCCGGCGGCTCGATTCCCGCCGCCCGGACGTCGCGCGCGATCGTCGCCAGCGTGCCCGTCACGACGCGCTCGCCCGGCCAGAAGGCCTTCTCGATCATCGCGGCCGGCGTGTCCCTCTTCCGGCCCTGTTCGATCAGCCGCGCCGCGATCCGGTCGACGGTATGAACCGCCATGAGGAACACCAGCGTGTCGAGGCGCGCGAGGGCGTTCCAGTCCAGCGAGTCCTTCCCGTCGCACTGGTGTCCGGTCACGATGGTCACCGCTGACGCGTTCGCGCGATGGGTGATGGCGATGCCCGCCCGCAGCGGCGCCGCGACCGCCGACGAGACACCGGGGACGAGCTCGAACGGAATGCGGTGTTCGGCGAGGTATTCCGCCTCCTCACCTCCGCGCCCGAACACGAACGGGTCGCCGCCCTTCAGGCGCACTACGATTCTGCCCTCGCGGGCCTTGCGCACGAGCAGCTCGTTGATCTCGTCCTGCCTGGACTGGTGCCGGCCGACCGGCTTCCCCATGTAGATGCGCTCCGCTGATGGCTGCGCGAACGACAGGACGGCCTCCTGGATCAGGCGGTCGTACACGATCACGTCGCCAACCTTGATGAGCTCGGCCGCTCTGAGCGTAAGCAGGTCGGGGTGTCCCGGGCCGGCGCCAACGAGATAGACCTTGCCAACTGTCATCGCTGATCGTCCTTGTCTCCTGGCTGGGCGCGCGTGGCTGCGGCGTTCGGCTGGCTCCCCCAGGCAAGCAGGTTCCGTCACGAGGGGCGACACAATTAAACGCGATATCGCGTCGTTCGACAAGCCGCCTCGCGTAACACTCAATTCCGGCTCGACAGGGCCGGCCGTCGCGCACACGCGCCGCGCGCACGCGTTGTACGATGGGAAGAACCGGCAATCGGGTGAACCAGTGCGGGCGGCGAGCCATGCCGCGCGCGGACGCGCATTATGGAGAAGCACGCGAGGCATTCCTTGATTGCGACCGTCCTCTTCGCGTGCGTGCAGAACGCCGGCCGTTCCCAGATGGCCGCTGCGTTGTTCAACCAGCTGGCGGATTCCGCGAACGCGACGGCGATCTCCGCGGGCACGCGCCCGGCGGACCGCGTGAACCCGACGATCGTTGCCGCGATGCAGGAAATCGGGATCGATCTGGTCGGCGCGCGACCGCGGCTGCTGACGACCGATATCGCGCGCTCGGCCACGCTGCTCGTGACAATGGGCTGCGGCGATGCCTGCCCATTCGTGCCCGGCCTCGAAGTGCTCGACTGGCAGCTGCCCGATCCGCAGGGGCGGCCACTCCCCGAAGTGCGGGCTATCCGGGATGACATCGCGAGCCGGGTACGCGAACTGACTCGCCAACGCGGGTGGGTACGCGAGGAGTGACCCGGCTCGGGCGCGTCACGGACGGATCGTCGGAGTAGGAATGCGAGTCACCCCGCATCCCCTCCACAGATCCGGACATGCGGAGTTCCGCATCCGGCTCTTCCCTTGGGTCACGACGCCAAATCGCACGAGCGGGTACGGGTGACAGATATGGGGCACGGGAAGCCACCGGGCGACGAGCCGTCGCATGCGTGCCGCGGTGACGCGGGTGCGCTGACTACGGCGTCGCAGGATACGGCGCCAGAGTCGCACGAGGGCCGCGCGGAAGGCCGACAGCGCGTCCGTTCATTGGCACGCCGTAATACCGGACGTGCCCGCTGAGGACCGCGCGCAAGTAGGCCCCGACTTCCGGGACGGGACGGTGCAGGCGCTGACGAAGCACGGTTCCGACCGCCTTCACCTTGGCCTGCAGCCGTTGGCGCATCGTCTGCCGCAACACGGTGAAGCGTCCCTTCCGCGTCCTCGCGCAGCTGTGCGTGAAGCCGAGGAAGTGGAAACTCTCCGGTTTTCCGGCGCCACGCTCCGCTCGACGCTGGGCGGCAAATCGCCCGAACTCGAGGAGTCGCGTCTTGTCCGGGTGCCGGGTCAGGCCGAAGTGCCCGAAGCGGTCGCGCAAATCGGCGAGAAACTGCTCGGCCTCGCCTCGATGCTGGAAGCCGACGACACAATCATCGGCGAAGCGGACGACGACGACGTCGCCGCGCGCCTCCCGGTGTCGCCATCGCTCGGCCCACAGGTCGAAGACATAGTGCAGGTACACGTTGGCCAGCAACGGGCTGATACTCCCGCCCTGAACCGTGCCCTCTTCACTCACGATGCGTTTGCCGTCTTCCAGCACGCCGGCTCTCAACCATTTCTGGATGAGATGCACGATGCGCCGGTCCGCGATACGATGCTCGAGAAACCGCACCAGCCATCCGTGGTCCAGCGTATCGAAGAACGCACGGATGTCGGCGTCGAGCACCCAGTTCACCTTCTTCGTCAAGATGCCAACCGACAGCGCATCCCGCGCGCGATGCGGGCTGCGCTTGGGTCGGAACCCGTACGAGAAGCCGAGGAAGTCCGTTTCGTAAATCGCGCTCAGCACCTCGACGACGGCCCGCTGGACAATCTTGTCTTCCAGCGTCGGGACGGGGGCTTCAAACTACACCTCCCGCAGCAAGCTCTCGGGTTCGGGAATTCAGGTGCGATGAACGCGCGACCCGTTGAAGACACGCCTCTCGCACGTCGGCGGAAAACGCAATATACAAGCGCCCCCGATCATCACGACGGGCGCTCAGCTGACCGTGTTCGATCCAATAATAGATGACATCGGCTGCGACCCCCACAGCCTGCGCCACCTCGGCGACCGTCATCTCACACGCGGCGTGTCGTGGCGCCGGGGGGATGCCGTAGACGTGACGAAGCCATCTGACGGCCTTGACGTCAAAGGGCCGCCGCGTGCCCGTGACCAGACCCGCATGATTCAGAAGCGTCACCAACTCCTCGTCGTGTTCGTCGCTCCGACGCCGAACGAACTCAACCGCGGCCGGCGGTGTGCGGCGTGCGATCGACGCGGGCGGAGGACGACGCACGGTTAGTTCGTCCGTCGCTCCCGACTGCCACCTGATGCCCACGCGTACTTGCTCATCACCTCGCATCGACCTCAGCGTGACGTCGGCCACCACCGCCCGAAGCAGTCGCTTCCGATCGCGGTCTGACGTGGTCCCCATATGCCACAAGCCCGGCAGGTCCGCCGCGAGTGCTTCCAGATCTGCTCGCGGCGGCACAGGCCGGCGTGCGGCCTGCGCGGTCGCGACCGCAGCCTCTGCGTCGGCCACCTCATGCAGTTTGGTTTCCCACCGTTGTTCCAGCGTCCGCGCGACAAGCCGGTTCTCTGGCTCACAGCAGTGGAAGGCCCGCTCCGCCCGCGCGGCCTCGTAGCGCGCGCGCTCGACACGCAGCGCCAGGGCTCTCGTGTCGCGCGCAACTCGTTCCGTCACTTCATCAACCGCTGCCAAGGATGCTCGAATCGCGTCGGGCGTCACGAGGGCCAGCACTCGCTCAGCGACGACCCGGTCGACGATCGCGGCCTGCACTGACCGGCATCGAGGTGTGGCGACATCGTCCGAGCGGGAGTGCGCGCAATCGTAGGTCGCCTTGCCCGCCGGGTACGTGACCGACATGATCCGTCCGCATGACCCACAGAGGACAATCCCTTGCAGCAGCGCCGTGCCCTCTCGGGGCGGGCGCGCGCCACGTCGGGTATCATTCGCGGCGAGCCGGTGTTCGTTGGCCAGAAACCTCTCCCACGTGATGTAGCCGGGGTGGTGCCCCTGAATCACGACCGACCATTCCGAACGGGGCCTCTCGACGGTGCGCGTCCTGATCGTCTTCTCCGCGTCGACGACCCGTCGGGAATAGGACCGTCCAAACACGTATGCCCCCGCATACGTGGGATTCGAGAGCACGCCAAGGACTCGACCATGGGTCAGCCGCCCCCAGCGCACGTCGCCCGCCCATGTCCCGCCGTACGCCCGTCGCGGAAAGGGCCGCTCCCGAAACGCACGCACCACCCCGTACGCGGAACCAGCCGTGTCGAATGCGGCAAACAGATCCGACACCGCCGCACGAATGCCGTCGTCGGGATCGCAGACCGTCTGGCCGTCATCGTCGAAGACGTACCCGACCGGCAACGGAAACCGGAGCGCACCACGCGCCGCCGCCGCACGTTTGCTCTCTTGCAGCCGGCCGGCCAACACGTGAAGCTCGGCCTCAGCCATCGTCGACTTGAAGCCGAGAATGACCCGATCGTTGAAGTTGCGCAAGTCGTACACGCCGTCAGCATCGACGATCAGCGTATCACTGATGTTGCAGAACTCGAGCAGCCGCTGGAGGTCCGCGGAGCTGCGTGCGAGACGCGAGACTTCGAGCCCAAAGACGGCGCCCACCTCGCCGACACACACGCGGGCCACCAACTCCTTGAAGCCCGTTCGGTTCGCCGCGCTTTGGCCCGACAGTCCCAAGTCGGCATCGATGGTCACGACCTTCGACGCGTCCCACCCCAACGCCGCGGCACGCTCGGCCTGCGCGTACTGGCGACCGGTTGACTCGGTATGCGTCCGGACCTGCATCAGCGTCGACTGCCGCACGTAGACCAACGCCAGCCGCTCGAGATGACGCGGCGCAATGGCGTTCTGGCTGCACATCATCGCGAACGCCTCCCTCTTCGATCGCGACCGTCAGCATGTTCGCCAGAAGCGTCACCAGCACGGGAGGGCAGACGCTCCCAGCCATTTAGGTGAGTTCCCCCCGCGCCAACAGCTCCAGATTGATGGCGGAGATCTCCGCTAGCGCGGTCTCGATGCGGCCGGTCGTTTCGATCCTGCGACTGACCTCCTCGGCCGCGTCGGCCGGAATGTACAGCAGACGGCTGCGCGTCCTCGTCGTCCGTACCGACAGATACATGTAGGGCCCGTGCAGCTCGCCCGCGTTGCAGCGGCAGCCCGCCTTGCCACAACGACGGCTCTGATGCTGCAGCGACCCACGCAGCGTGGCCTCGACGTTCGGCAGCTGACGAGCCAGGGCCGCGCGGCGCGTCCGCAGCTGCTGTCGCGTGAACGCGGCCCACTTGTTCTTCTTGTGTCGCATCCGTATACAAGACTTTACCACCTCATCCGCGACTGTCAACGCCTTTCTTCACCGCGGCAATCGCGGCGGCGAGAGCGACAAGCACCTCGGGGGTCAGCGGCCGCCTGGCCGGAGGCAGCCCACGATCGGTGAATGCTTCGGGTAGGGTCACGCCGCCGGCGGGACCATCGCAGACATACACGCGACCAATCGAACGGTATCGCCGCACAAGAACAACCGAGAGGCGCTGCCCCGTGAGCGGGTGAAACGGGTGGGTCACCAGCAACGTTTCCGAAGCACTACTGGATGGTGTCGGAGTATGGAGACGGCGTCGGGACCCCGAGCGGCCGCTGCCGCCCGTCCGCCTTCAGGATGTAGGCGCGACGAACCGGTTTCGCTCGATACGCTCCCCGCTTCAGCCGCTCAGAGAGGTCCCGAAGGTTGGCCTCCAGTGTTCCGCCATCTGTGAGGGCGTCGGCACCCAAGAGGGCCCGTCTCGTGGACGGGGCTGCATTTTCGCGGCTCAACACCGGACCTGTACGTGCCCCTGTCAACGCTTCTCCGCCGCGGTTACCCTCGACGGGGCATGACTCGGGGTCAGCGTGGCTCGCTGGGCCTTCGCTGTGTGACTCTTTCATTCACTCGCTCGTGCCGGTTTTCGCCGGCGCACCGCAGATTCACGCAGATTTTCGCAGATTCTTCAGTAGTCTGCGTGAATTCGCGTGAATCTGCGGACCGGTACCTGTCTGCGTGAATCTGCGGACTAGCTCACGCTCTCTGCGGAATAGCGGGCGATCAGGCCGGTGCGCACCGCGTGGCGGTAGATGTACCGGAAGAACCAGGACGCAAGCAGGATGTCGATCGCCGCGAGCAAGGCGGCAGCGAGCAGCGAGGCCGGCGAGCCGGACCGGCCGGCGACGATCGCGCGCAGGTTCTCGAAGACGTAGGACGGCGGCAACAGCCGCGCCACCTGTTGCATCCAGCCGGGCAGCGTCGAGACCGGGTAGAAGACCGCCGCGAACGGCGAGATGAGCGCCGGCACCGGCCACACGAACCACTCCGAGGCCGGCCCGAGGCGCAGGACCACGCCGCTCGCGAAGATGCCGAGCGCGATGCCGAACAGGAACAGTACGAGGAGAAACGGCAGGATCGCGATTCCGTAGGAAAGGAACGACAAACCGAACACCGTCGTCGCGAGCGCGAGCATGACGGCAAGGCCCACCGAGCTGGTGACGATGCTCGAAAGAACGAGGCCGGCGACGTAGTCGGCGATGCAGAGCGGCGTGGCGAAGATGTTCAGGAAGTTGCGCGACCAGACGTCCTCCAGAAACGCCGTGGTGACGCCCTGCATCACGCGCGCGAAGAAGTCCCAGAGGACGACGGCGCCGAGCAGCGTGGGGATGAAGTTGAACGAGGAAGACGTGATGGCGTTGAGGTACCTCGTGATGAATCCCCACAAGACCATGTCGACGGCCACCCAGGCAAACAGCGGCACCAGACGCGCGACACTGCCCCGGATCAGATAGAACTGGCGAAGCGCGATGGCGGCAGTGCGGCGCAAGGACATAGTCCGAACGTCCGAAAGTCCGAAGGTCCGGAACCCCGGCAGTCGATCATGCGCGGTCGAGTGTCAGCGGTTCGCGCGCGACCGTGATGAACAGATCCTCGAGCGTCTCCTTGCCGTGCTCCCGCGGGAGGGTCCGCGGGTCGCCCTCGAGCAGGATGCTGCCGTGCGACAGGAACAGCACGCGGTCGCACACCTGCTCGACCTCGTGCATGTTGTGCGAGGTCCACAGCACGCCGCCAACGCCTCCGCGGGCGCACGCGCGGATGAGCGCCCGGATGTCCCGCGCGGCGGCGGGATCCAGCGACGCGGTCGGCTCGTCGAGCAGCAGCAGGTGCGGCTTGTTCAGCATCGCCTTCGCCAGGCTCACGCGGGTCTGCTCGCCCGAGGAAAGGATGCCGCACTTGACGTCGCGAAACCGCGCGATGTCGAACTCCGCGAGCAGCTCGTCCACGCGCGCGGCGACGTCCCTGACGCCGTAGATCATCGCGAAGATGCGCAGGTTCTGCGCGACGGTGAGGTTGCCCGGCAGCGGCGCGTAGACGGCGGCGAAGTTGGCCCGCGCGAGCGCCTGCGAGCGATGGGTTGCAACGTCGAGATCCTCGATGGAGATGGTGCCGGCGCTCGGCTGCAGCACGCCGAGGATCATGTTGATCGTCGTCGTCTTGCCCGCGCCGTTGGGGCCGAGCAGCCCCACAATCTCGTTGCGGTCGACCTCGAACGAGATGCCGTCGACGGCGACCGTGCTGCCGTAGGTCTTGCGGAGGCCGGCCACGGACAAAACGGGCATCACCGGGCAGCGTAGCACAACGATACCGGCGGCGTCGCAGAGAGACGGTCCCGACCTGCGCCGACCACCGCCAAGGCGAGCCGCGTCGCGGTGCCGCCGCTACCTCGCCGCCGCCATACGGACGCCCGCCAGATCAGCCGTGGCGTTTGAAGAACTGAACAGCCCGTTCGTGCCGTTCGGCCGCCGAACGGGTTGCGAACGTCCCCAGGTTCCGGTGCTTACCGGACCTGGGATCCGGCTTTCGGGAATACAACCGGTACTCGCCCGATTTGAGCTTGCGGATCATGGACTCGACAGGATGGTGTGCAAGCACGACGCCAGCAATCACCACACTCGCACGCGGTCACCGGGCGCCAGGTACAACGTCTGGCCGGGCTTCACCTCGAACGCGCCGTACCACGCGTCCATGTTGCGCACCGTGTCGGCGCGATACTCGTCGGGCGCGTGACCGTCGGTCAGGATGCGCTGGCGCAGCGCCGGCTCGCGCGTCTTGTCCCGCCAGCTCTGCCCGTAACTGATGAAGAACCGCTGGTCGCCCGAGAAGCCCTGCTGCGCTGGCGCGGGGCGGCCGCCGAGCGACAGGCGGTACGCGTCGTAGGAAGCCGACAGCCCCGCGATGTCGGCGATGTTCTCGCTCAGCGTCTGCCGGCCGTTCACGTGAAGATCCGGGAAGGGGCGGTAGGTGTCGTACTGCGCGACCAGGCGGGCCGACGCGGCCTTGAAATGCGCGAAGTCGTCCGGCGTCCACCAGTTGGCGAGCCGGCCGGTCGCGTCGAATTGACTGCCCTGGTCGTCGAAGCTGTGGCTGATCTCGTGGCCGATGATCGCGCCGATCGAACCGAAGTTGGCCGCCGGGTCGGCGGCGGGATTGAAGAACGGCGGCTGCAGGATCGCGGCGGGAAAGTCGAGCGCGTTCTGGATCGGCAGGTTCACCGCGTTAACGGTCTGCGGCGTCATCGCCCATTCGCGGCGGTCGACCGGCGTGCCCAGCTTCGCGAGATTGTACCGATAGTCGAACAACTGGGCGCGGAAGGCATTCCCCAACGCGTCGCCGCGCACGATCTCGAGCTTCGAGTAGTCGCGCCACTTGTCCGGGTACCCGATGCCCACGACGAGCGTCGAGAGTTTCGCCTTTGCGCCGGCCTTCGTCTTCGGTGCCATCCACGCCAGGTTGTCGATGCGACGCCCGAAGGCCGCGATGATTTCGCCGACCATCGCCTGCACCTGGGCTCTCGCCTCGGGCGGAAAGTAGCGCTGGACATAGAGACGGCCGACCGCGTCGCCGAGCGCCCAGCCGGTCGAATCGACCGCTCGCTTCCAGCGGTCGCGCAACTGCGGTGTGCCGGACAGCACCTTGCCGTAGAACGCGAACGCCTCGTCGACGAACGCCTTCGGCAAGCCGACGCTGTCGTCGATGAACTCGTAGGCCAGGTAGTCACGCCACGTCTCGAGCGGCTCGCTGCCCACCAGGGAAGCGATTCCGGCGATTGCGCTCGGCTGCCAGACGATGAACGACGGCGCGGCGTTCAGGCCCGCGGCCCCAAAGAAGGTGGCCCAGTCCATCCCGGGCGCCTTCGTCGCGAACTCCTCGCGCTTCCAGGGATTGTCGGCCTTGAGCACGTCCTCCGAATCGGTGCGCGTCCAGTGCACCTCGGCGATCTTGTGTTCCAGGTCGAACACGCGGGCCGCCTTCGCGTCCGGATCCGCGATGCCCGCCAGCTTCAGCACTGCGGCGATGTGTGAACGGTAGCTCGCGCGGATCTGCTCTATCCGCGGCGACGCGTCCAGATAGTACTGCCGGTCGGGCATCCCGAGGCCGCCCTGCAAGAGGTACGGCATGTAGCGACTCGGGACGTTGAAGTCCTGCGCGATCCAGAGGCCGAACACCCGGTGCGTGTGGAAGTTGGTGTTGTTGAGCGGATCAACGTCGGTGCGCAGGTTGCGGCCGATCCATTCGGCCAGCGCACGGCGGTCGGTGATGGCCGCGATGCGCGCGAGGAATGGTTTGATCGGCGCGAGGCCCTTTGCCTCGATCGCCGCGTCATCGAGGTAGCTGGCGTAGTAGTCGCCCGCCTTGCGCTCGTCGGATCCCGCCGGCGCCTGCCCGGTGGCGGCGGTCTCCAGCAGCTCGCGCGTCCGGGTTGTCGCCTGTTCGCCAAGCATCGCGAACACGCCGTAGCTGCCGAGATCCGGCGGGATCTCGGTGGCCTTCAGCCAGCCGCCGTTCGCGAACCGGAAGAAGTCGTCGCCGGGCGCGACGGACCGATCCACGCCGGCGAGGTCGATGCCGGCGGCCGCTGCCCGCATCGTCGGGGCCTGAGTCGCTGCCGCCGTGCCCCCCTGCCGCGCGAGCGCGCCCGCCAACAGGATGAGACCGAGGATCGAAGAGATGAGCCGGTACCGGCGCATGCTGCCTCCGTGGGTCGATGTCCCATGGTCGGTCGCGTGCGACGCGTTCGTCAATGCAGGCTCCAAGCTCAAGCCTGGAGTCCAAGGCATAATCCAGGCGGTCTCGATGGATCCCGTCCTTCATCCATCGCCTGGCCGGTCCGTACTCCGGAGACGCCGGCGACGTCTGGTCGGCGTGCACCACACCCCAGATGCCCTCCATCTCGGCCGAGATGAACACCTTCGGCGCCGGCGTCTACGCCGTGGCGGGCGGCGCCGCGACCAGGAACAACGCGCACGCGACCATGAGCGTTCGTCTCATCACTTGCTCTCCTTCAGGAACCTGAAGAACTCGCCGTCGGTGGACAGGATCAGCGTGGTGTCCGCGGCGAACGTCTTGCGGTAGGTCTCCATCGTCTTCAGGAACTGGTACAGCGCCGGGTCGCGGCCGTAGGCCTCCGCGTAGATGCGCGTCGACTCGCCGTCGGCCTTGCCCATCACCTCCTGGGCCTTGCGGTAGGCCTCGGACTGGATGCCCTTCAGCTCGCGTTCCTTCTGGCCGCGGATCTCGGCTGCCTTGCCGTTGCCTTCCGACCGCGACCGCTCGGCAATGCGCCGCCGCTCGGAGATCATCCGGTCGTACACCTTCTGCTGCACCTCGGCGACGTAGTTGACGCGCCGGATCTGCACGTCGACCAGCTCGATGCCGAACTCCGCGACGATGTGGCGCGACTTCTCGAGAATGGCGCGGGTGATCTTGTCGCGCCCCATCGCGATCTTGCCCGCCACCGCGGCGGCGCCCATGTCCACGTCGGCGTTCTCCTCGAATTCGGGAAACGTCCGGTCGGTGCTGCGGACGACCTCGATGAGATCGTTGTTGGCGATGACGTTCCGCGTCTCACCGTCGACGATGTCGTCGAGGCGCGACTGCGCGCTGCGCTCGTCGGTCACGCGCTGGTAGAAGAGCAGCGCGTCCTTGACGCGCCAGCGGGTGTAAGTGTCCACCCAGATGTATTTCTTGTCCTTCGTCGGAATCTGGTTCGGGTCGCCGCTCCACTCGAGCCAGCGCTTGTCAAAAGTGTGCACGGTCTGGATGAACGGCACCTTCAGGTGCAGGCCCGGGTCGGTGTGCGGCCGCCCGACCGGCTCGCCGAACTGGGTGATGATGACCTGCTCGGTTTCGGCAATCGTGTAGACCGACGACCACACGATGATCAGTCCCGCAAGAACGATGACGGCCAGGAGGAGACCTCTCATCACTTCACCTCCTGCTTGGCGGGATCGAGGTTGAGGAGCGGCAAAATTCCCTTCATCGATGAATCGATGATGAGTTTCCGGCCCGTCTTCGGCAGCACGTCGTTCAGCGTCTCGAGATACAGGCGCTTGCGCGTCACGTCCGGGGCCTTGCGGTACTCGTCGTAGATGTTGACGAACCGCGCGACATCGCCGCGCGCGTTGTTCACGCGCTCGAGGGCATAACCTTCCGCGGCCCGGACCACCCGCTCGGCCTCGCCGCGCGCGTTCGGCACCGTCTGGTTGTAGTCCGCCCATGCCTCGTTGATGAGACGCTCCTTCTCCTGGATCGCCTGGTTGACCTCGTTGAACGCCGGCTTCACGCGATCCGGCGGGTTCACGTCCTGGAGGACGATCTGCAGGACCTCGAGGCCGGTCTCGTACCGGTCGCACAGGCGCTGGAGCAGCATCTTCGCGTCAACCTGGATCTGTTCGCGGCCGACCGTCAGGACTTCGTTGACGCTGTGGTCGCCGACGATCTCGCGCATCACCGCCTCGTTCATGTCGCGGAACGTGGAGGCGTCTCCGCGCCGCGACGCGCTGTCGAGGTTTCGGACCTTGAACAGGTACTTGTAGGGATCCTTCACCTTGTACTGCACGATCCACTCGACGACCGCCACGTTGAGGTCGCCGGTCAGCATCAGCGCCTCGGCCTTGGTCGCGTCGGTCTGCTCGTATTCCGACTGCACGCCGGCGGCGGTCGTGCGGAATCCGAACTCGGCCTTCAACTGGCGCTGCACGGGCACCCGCGTCACCGTCTCGAAGAGTGGAATCTTCACATGGGGTCCGGGATCCGTCGTCCGGACGTACCGGCCGAACCGCTGCACGACGCCCACTTCGTCGGCATTGACCTGGTAGTAGGTCGAGAACAATACGATGAGGACGAGAAGGCCGAGCCCCATCCTCCCGATCAGGCGCCCTCGGCCCCGCAACGACGAGGACGGCGCACGGCCGACATCGATGATGGCCTGGGCCCGCTGTTTCCAATCGTCGATATCCATATATAGTCCTTTCGCTGCAGTCCGATGTCCGATGTCCGACGTCCGATGTCATTGCCGACTTCGGACATCGGACTCCGGACGACATCCGTCAGCGCTGAGCGCCCCATCATACGTCGGCGTTCGAGGAAGGGGTGTGCAGAAGGACACACGTTCGCGGGTGGCGTTCCCACAACGGCCGCACTCACGCGACCCTCGTCACTGCGCCCGCGAGTCGAGGTCGTCCCAGCGGGCGTAGGCGTCGATCAGGTCGCTCTTCACCTGGTCGAGCCGCGCAAGCGTTTGAGTGATGACATCGCGCGGCTCCTTGTAGAACTCGGGGCCCGCGATGGCGGAGTGCAGCCGCTGCTCCTCGGTTTCGAGCGCCTGAATGCGCGCCGGCAGCTGCTCGAGCTCGCGCTGCTCGTTCCACGTGAGTCGCTTCGGAAGGGCGGGAGGCGCGCCGCGAGTAGCCGCCACCACGGGGTGGACGTCGCCGGCCGGGGCGGCCGGGATGGATCGCTGCCGCAGCCAGTCCTCGTAGCCGCCGACGTATTCCTGCACGCGGCCGTCTCCCTCGAACACCAGCGTGCTCGTGACGACGTTGTCCAGGAACACCCGGTCGTGGCTGACGAGCAGCAGGGTGCCCGGCCACTCGACGAGCTGCGCTTCGAGCAGTTCGAGCGTCTCGAGATCGAGATCGTTGGTCGGCTCGTCGAGAACCAGGACGTTCGCCGGGCGCGTGAACAGGCGGGCGAGCAGCAGGCGGTTGCGTTCGCCGCCCGACAGCGCCTTCACCGGCGAGCGCGCGCGCTCGGGAGGAAAGAGGAAGTCGCCGAGGTACCCGAGCACGTGCCGCTGCAGCCCGTTCACGGTCACTGTTTCGTTGCCTTCACCAACCGTCTCGAACACCGTACGGTCCGGATCGAGCTGCTCGCGCTGCTGGTCGTAGTAGGCCACCTGCACGTTCGCGCCCTGCCGCACTTCACCGGCATCAGCTGGCAGCTCCCCGAGCAGCAGCCGGAGGAGCGTCGTTTTGCCGGCGCCGTTGGGTCCGACGAGGCCGATGCGATCGCCTCGCATCACGCGCGTGGAGAAGTCACGAATCACGACCCGCCCGTCGAAGGTCTTGCTGACATGTTCGGCTTCGAAGACCGTCTGGCCGGACGGATCGGCCTGCTCCACCTGCAGGCGCACCCTCCCGATGCGTGCGCGCCTGGCGGCGCGCGCTTCCCGCATCGCCATGAGCGCCCGCACGCGCCCCTCGTTGCGCGTCCGGCGGGCCTTCACCCCCTGGCGCAGCCACGCCTCCTCCCCGGCCAGCCGTTTGTCGAATTTCGCCTGCTGGATCGCCTCGTTGGCCAGCCATTCTTCTTTCTTGCGCAGGAAGGTGTCGTAGTCGCCGGGCCACGACGTCAGGCGGCCGCGATCGAGTTCCACGATGCGCGTGGCGAGGCGGCGCAGGAAGGCGCGGTCGTGCGTGACGAACACCACCGCGCCGCGGTAGTCGGCGAGGAAGTCCTCCAGCCACGCGATGGCGTCGATGTCGAGATGATTCGTGGGTTCGTCGAGCAGCAGCAGGTCGGGATCGGCGACAAGCGCCCGGCCGAGCAGCACGCGACGCCGCCATCCGCCCGACAGGGTGTCAACGATCGTCTCGGCCGGCAGGTCCAGGTGTGCCAGCACCGACTCCACCCGCTGCTCCAGCCGCCACCCGTCCCGCTCTTCCAGCTCGTGCTGCAGGCGGCCGAGCCTTTCGAGCGCCGAGTCGGTGCCCGCCTCGGCCACCGTCGCCGCCGCATGATGGTATGCAGTGACGAGATCTGCCAGGTCCACGAGTCCCTCGGCGACGACGTCGAACACGGGACGGTCGGCGGACAGGACGACGTCCTGCACCAGCCGCGCGACGCGCAAAGTCGGCTGGTGCCACACGGTTCCGGTGTCTGGTGCCTGGCTCCCGTTGATGATCTGAAGAAGGACCGACTTGCCGGTGCCATTGCGCCCGATCACGGACACCCGCTCGCGCGGCTCCACCTGGAGCGAGACATCGTCGAGCAGCGGAAGGTGGCCGAACGCGATCGAGACGTGATCCAGAAACAGGAGCGGCATCCTTTGAACCTACCACAGAGGGCCGCGCGACCCGCCGTTTCGGCACTTCCACCGCGCGGGCGGCATGTGATTGCCAGCGGCGCAGGAAGTGGTTGACTTCGGATCTCTCGCCTTCCTACTATGTCCGCGCATTCCCGTCCAACCCCGGTTCGCCCGCGGTCTTCCCAGCCGGCACGCGTCGCGTCTGCCCCCGTCGAGGAGTCGTGATGGAACAGTTGCCGTGGCTCAGGCACTACGATCCCGGCGTTCCACCCACGCTGAAGCCGTACCCGCAGAAAACCCTCGTCGATTTCGTGGATGAAACGGCGGCGGAACGGCCGGATCACCCGTTCCTGCTGTTCAAGGGCGCGCGACTCAGCTACCGCGAGGTGAACCGCTCGAGCGACGCCTTCGCCGCGGCGCTGACCGCGCGGGGCGTCGGCAAGGGCGACCGCGTCGCATTCGTGCTTCCCAACAGTCCGCAGCTGGTGGTGGCGCAGCTCGGCGCCTGGAAGGCCGGCGCCGTCGCGCAGCCGGTGAATCCCCTCTACACACAGGACGAGCTGCGATCGGTCCTGCGCATGACATCCCCGGCGGTCGTCGTGGCTCTCACGTCGTTCTACAAGACCGTGAAAGCGGCACAGGCGCAGACGCCGGTGCGATGGGTCATCGCGACCAGCATCAAGGAGTACCTCCCGCCGGTGCTGCGCGTCCTCTTCACGCTCCTCAAGGAGAAAAAGGAGGGGCACCGGATCGAGCTGCAGCCTGGCGATGTCTGGATGCAGGCGCTGATCGACCAGCACAAGGGCGCCCCGCGCCCCACACTCGACCTGCGCGCTGACGACCCGGCGCTGCTGTTGTGCACGGGCGGCACGACGGGTCTCCCGAAGGCGGCGGTCCAGAGCCACGGCGCTCTCGTGATGACCGCCATGCAGATCAATGCATGGTTCTTCCGTTCGGTGCCGCCATGGACCAGCACTCACATGCTGGTCATGCCGCTGTTCCATACCTACGCCAATTCAGGCGTGCTCTCGGCGGCCATCGCCGGTCACAACGCCGTCGCCCTGGTTCCCAACCCGCGCGACATCGACGATCTCGTGCACACGGTGAAGCAGGTCCAACCGACATCGCTGCCGGGCGTGCCCACGCTGTACGTGAAGCTGCTGGAACATCAGAAAGTGAGACAGGGCAAGGTGGATCTGCGGTCGATCAGGGCGTGCCTCTCGGGCGCCGCTCCCCTGCTGGCCGAAACCAAGCGGCGGTTCGAAGCCGAAACGGGCGGCCGGCTGGTCGAGGGATACTCGCTGACCGAATCGTGCATGGCGGTCACGTGCAACCCGCTCGAAGGCCTCCAGAAGCTGGGTTCGATCGGGATTCCCCTGCCGGACATCGAGGTGCGGATCGTGGACGGCGAGACCGGACAAAGGCGGCTGGCCACCGGCGAGGTGGGCGAGCTGGTGATGCGCGCGCCCAATCTGATGAATGGCTACTGGGAGTCGCCCGGCGAAACGAAGGAGGCGCTGCGCGACGGGTGGCTGTACACGGGCGACCTGGCCTGCATGGACGAGGACGGGTACATCTTCATCGTCGATCGCAAGAAGGATGTGATCAAGCCGAGCGGGTTCCAGGTGTGGCCGCGCGAGGTGGAGGAAGTGGTGGCGTCACATCCGGCAGTCATGGAGGTGGCCGTCGCCGGCATTCCTGATGCGGTCCAGAGCGAGGCGGTGAAGGCGTGGGTGGTGCGAAAGCCGGAGTCGAACGTCAGCGAGGAGGAGATCCGGGCGTTCTGCCGCGAGAAGCTGGCTGCCTACAAGGTGCCGAGACAGGTGGAGTTCCGCGACGCGCTGCCCAAGACCATGATCGGCAAGGTGCTGCGACGCGCGCTGCGAGACGAGGAGCGGAAAGCGCACGATTCGGTCCAGCCCACATGATGTGAACGTCACGGCTCATCCCCCGCTCCTCCCGAGAGCCGGCGTATGATTACCCGCCTGAATGCGGCCCCCAACTGGCAGTGAACCTCATACCGCCCGGCGGCGTCTTGCTTCCCGGAGCCCGAAGTGAACGAATGGGCGGCCGGGTACCCCGGAGCACTGGTGAGCGCAGACGAAGCGTTGGCGCGCGAGTTCGAGGATCGCCTGCGCGAGTCGTCGACCCTCGCGTTTCGGGTCGCCTATGCGGTGCTGCGCCACCGGCAGGACGCGGAGGACGTCGCGCAGGAGGCCTTCGGGCGGGCGTACCGACACTTCACGGAGCTGCGGGATCGTGAGAAGTTCCGCGCCTGGCTCGTTCGCACGACGTGGCGCCTGTCGATCGATCGCCGTCGATCCGAGCGGCGCCGGATCGCGCGGGAACAGGCGGCCGACGCGGTGCCGGTGACGGCGACGATCGAGCAGGACGCCATGGCGAAGGAGAGGGCCGGCCATCTGTGGCGCGCCATCGACGCGCTCCCAGAGAAGCTGCGGGTGGTAGTCGTGCTGGCCGCGATCGAAGGGCACGACATTCGCGATGTCGCGCGGCTCCTGGACCTGCCCGAAGGCACGGTGAAGTCGAGGCTGTTCCTGGCCCGTAAGGGTCTGGCGGAGAGTCTGAGATGGCTTGCGAACGATTCGCCGACGACTTGAAGGCTCACGCGGCGGGCGCACGTGCGACGCCTGACTTGGGCGCGCACCTCGAGGTGTGTGCCGACTGCCGCGCCGACCTGGCGCGCGAGCGGCGCGTGGTGGCGGCTATCGACCGCGACCTGGCCGGCGCGCTGCGGCTCGAGCCGTCGGTCGAGTTCAACGCGCGCGTTCGGGAACGGATTAACGAAGATGTGGGATCCGGCTTCAGCCGGATTCTCGAATCTGTGGGGGGCTGGCGGTTCGCGCTTGCCGCCGCGTCGCTCATCCTCGTCGCCGGCGTGCTGACGATCATCGCGCTCAGAACGGGCGCGCCGCAGCGACAGATGCCGGGGTCCGCCGTACCTCCCGCAAACACTCAGGCGTCGATCGCTCCCGCGGAGCGCCCGGAGGCGCCGGCCGAGCACCAGGACGGACTGGTCGCGCAGCCGCCTGTCCCCGTTGTGGCCGGCGAAGATGGTCGGCGGTCAGCCCTCGCCGGCCATCGTGTCGCATCCGCAGGCCGACTACCGACTACCGACTATCGACTACTGAGAAGGCCGAAGGCCGAACCGGAGGTGCTGGTCCCCCCCGATCAGCGGGTGGCGATCGCCCGCATGCTGGAGATGATTCGTGCGGGTAAGATTGACGAACGTGCCTTCCTGCCGCCAGCGCAGAGCGATGTCGCTGAGATACCCGCGCAGGTAGTTGCGCCGATCGTCGTGGAAGAGTTGAAAGTGCCGCCGATCAGTATTCCGGCGGCTGGCAGCACGGAGAAACGAGAGAGTCGATAAATGTCAGTCGATAGTTGATGGTCGATAGTCAATCGTTACGACGCAGCGGGACCGGCTCAACGATGAACTGTCAACTATTGACTATCGCCTCAAGCCGGGAGGGCATCGTGGCGAAGATCATTCGATTCGGCGCAGCGGCGTTGGTGGCGGTGCTGGTGCTCGGTCTGGCGGCGGCCGTGAGCGCCCAGGAAAAGCCGAAACCGGCCCAGATTCCGTTGAAACTCCAGCTCGTGCTCTCGCGGTACCAAGGAGCCAAGAAGATCAGCAGCGCGCCGTACCTGCTGTGGCTCACCACCAACGAAGGGAGAACCGCCCTGCGAATGGGCGTGCAGATCTCTGTTCCCGCCGGTGGTATGAACTACAACCTGCGCGATATCGGGACGAACATCGATTGCCTGGCGACGACGGGAAACGAGGACGGGGTCTACAAGCTCAATCTGACGGTCAGCGACTCAGGGATCTCCGCGACTGACAATCAGCAACAGGCCGCGGACCCGTCGCGCCCCCCTGTCTTCCGGACTTTCACGTCGACCTTCTACATCCTGTTGCGTGACGGCCAGACCGGGCAGTACACGACCGCCACCGATCCGGTGAGCGGCGAAGTGCTGAAGATCGACGCGACGCTGAATGTCCTGAAGTAGGATACGTCCGCGTGGTCGCAGGGAACTCTGATGATTGACAACGTGCTGCAGGACGTCCGCCTGGCCTTTCGGACGCTCGTGAAGGCGCCAACCGTCACCGTCGCGGTCGTGGCCACGATCGCGCTCGCCATCGGCGCGACGACGGCGATCTTCACCATCGTGAACGCCGTCGTGCTGCGTCCGCTGCCGTTCGCCGAGTCGGAGAAGGCGGTGATGTTGTGCGAGACGAACCCGTCGCTGGGTGACTGGTGCGGCGCGTCCCCGATGAACGTCGCCGACTGGGCGCGCACGAGCCGGCGCCTCGACAGCGCCGGCGTCGCGCGGGGCGAACCATTCATCGCACGGACGGGCGGCGAGACGTACGGCGTGGTCGGGGGCATCGCGTCGCCCGGCTTCTTTCGCGTTCTGCGGACCCGGCCCGCGCTTGGACGGACGTTCGAGGATCGCGACATGGCCAGCGGCGCGAACCATGTCGTCGTGGTGACCGACAGTTTCTGGCGAACACGTCTCGGCGGCGATCCCACCGTCATCGGCCGGCAGATCGTGCTCGACGATCAGCCCTTCACCGTCGTGGGCGTGTTGCCAGCCGATTCGTACATGCCCGGGAGCTATCTCGGTGCCGTGCAGGTGTGGAAGCCGCTGACCGCAAGCATCGACAACGTCGAGAACCGGCAATGGCGCGGGTTCACGGCGATCGGCCGGCTCGCGGGCGGCGCGTCGCGGGAAACGCTGGGCACCGAGCTGGAGACGATCCGCGCGCGACTTGCGCAGGCCTATCCTGACGCCAACAAGGACTGGGGGCTGCGCATCGTCGGGCTGCGCACCCAGGTGGTCGGCGACGTCAGTCGAACGCTCTGGATCTTCCTCGGGGCCGTGGGGTTCGTGCTGCTCATCGCCTGCGCGAACGTCGCAAGCCTGCTGCTGGTGCGAGCGAGCGGCCGGGCGCCCGAGTTCGCGGTGCGCGCCTCGCTGGGCGCGCGGCGTGGCCGGCTCGTGCAACAACTCGTGACCGAGAGCCTGGTGTTGTCGCTCGCGGGCGGCGCCCTCGGCCTGTTGTTCGCCGGCTGGACGACGAGCGCGTTCGTCGCGCTGGCGCCAGCCGGCATCCCGCGCCTGGCGGAGGTCTCGATCGACGGGCGCGTGATGGCTTTCGCGTTCCTGTTGTCGGTGGCTGCCGCCGTCATCTTCGGGTCCGCACCGGCGCGCCAGGCGTCGCGAGCCGATGTGAATGCCGTCCTGAGAGGCCATCGCGGTGGTCGCGGCACCGAGAGCCGGACGCGCTCGGCGCTCGTCGTCGTGGAACTGGC